>Ga0126370_10000882_pt1 | contig 13248 bp, 13 predicted proteins | sample PanSoiMetaPlot_3_FD_92586 | JGI IMG/M metagenome (GOLD analysis project Ga0126370, IMG submission 92586) | Tropical forest soil microbial communities from Panama - MetaG Plot_3 | ecosystem: Environmental > Terrestrial > Soil > Tropical forest > Bulk soil | place: Panama | collected 2016-02-17 | reverse complement strand
TGCGTCGTGAGAGGAGCCGTGAATACCACGTCACGTTCCTGTAACTCACGATATGTGCGATCAATGTCGTCAGTCATAAAGGTGACGTTGGAAAAAGTGTCGGCCCATTCTTTGTTACCGGGAGGAATGACTAGAACGACCTTGGTCTGGCTGCCTGCAATTCGAAGCTCTATCCAGCGTTGCTTGTCATCAAATGGCTGGTCGGTCACAATCTGGAACCCGAGTTTCTCGGTGTAGAAACTGACTGCTAGATCCTGGTCGCGCACCGGAATACTCACAAACTTTACTGCTCTGATCATGGAATGCCTCCTGCGCGACACAGTCTAGACGGGAAACAGGGTCTTGCAAAGGAAAATCTAATAGCTATAGTATTTAGAACTGTAGTTGATATAGTGATAGATAGGGAGCCTTGTGTATCTTACTCTAGATACCTACATTCTGGATGTACTGATGCGCGACCTTACGGAACACGAAAAACGACCCTCGGCATTTCTTGTTTACCTGTATGTGTGGAGAAGGAGCTGGGGCGCAGGCCAGAAAGTTGCTTCGCTGAGCTACCAGGAAATATCGGAGGCAACCGGATTATCGAAGTCAGCAGTGCAAAGCGCCGTGAGACTTCTGAAGAGGCGAAAGCTCATTCAAGCTTCATTAAAGAATCCGACTTCCACTCCCGTCTATCGAGCAGAACGTCCCTGGATTCGGCGCAAGCACGTCTGACCTCTCGACAGAGTTGATATCTGGCGGCTACGTGTATTTTGCACCACTAGAATCACCTTTCTATACGTCCTGAACTCCCTGAACGCGGCATTTACCTAGACACGAAAGTAGTCCCCAACGGCTAACGTCCGATCGGAGCCCGACTCCTCGCAGAGCACAGGAGACGACTGCACAATCGAGGTCCTGGTTTGTCCGTGGCCAGGAACTTATCTAGTAGGCGGTCCAGGCTGGATGTTCTTTCAAAATAGCTTTGAGAATGAAGCAGTGTTCTCCGGTCACGCGATGGCATTCCGTACTATCTGAGCAGTTCCACTACTTTGTTAAGGTGCCCTGGAAGTGGCCGAACACGAATGAATGCGGTTACGTTGTAACCCAATCCTTTAGGGCTCAGCTCCAAGCGGTAGCCGCTAGGATGCTTGCCTCCTCTAAGCGAAGGTACTCGCTCACGCCGGTTGCAGGCACCCTCTAGAGATCTAGTGCTCATTTACTATAGCTGAAACTGCCTGATTTCTTTGTCAAAACCTGCTTTCTCATACTTTCTGCTGAACCGGAGAAGAATGGCAATGATTGCGGCATCAAGTGTTACATCTGCCGCCAGCAATCAGAAAGTCGCCAAGTCTTTACCCAAGCGCCTTAGAGTCACTGTTCTGAGCCGCGATCGCAAAGAGGGAAAAGATGTCGTAGAAGGCAAGGAAGTGAGAATCAGGAGCAACGATGACCGAGAGAATTACTCTGGGTGTCTCGGTCGGCCCAGTAGTCGTTATTGTTGTGAGCTCCATCTGACACATGGATACCGGGTTGGAGCAAGTCTCATACAAGCCCTGCCCAATGAAGAGGTGGTGCTCGCTGCCATGCGGGGCTCGATCCACGCGTCGGAGCTCTCTCGCGTTCGGGGGGCGGCCATCGACCAAGCTGTCGTAGTGGGACGTTCAGCGAGGCTGGTGATTCGCGCGATCATGGTTGAATGGAGGGATACCGTTTGTTTGGAGGTTCTCTCCCCGCCACTGCTAAGCCAGGCAGCCCACGATTGTGGCCCCATTAACGCGTTCGAGCGTAACCGACAGCAAGAGAGATTTCCTCTTTCCGTCTTACTTCTACAGCCCTTGCACTGATGCCTGTGTTGCAACACTGTTAGTGCTCCTTAGTTCTGCGCATGGGCGTCAAAGACGCCCGTCTCGACCAGGCCATGTCGCTTAACCTGTATAAACAAACGGTAGTCGCCGGCTTGAGGAAAGCCATAAGGGAATGAAATTTCGGCCGAAAGTTTCTCACTCGTGCGATTATTCATCGAGCGGTGGTCCACGGCCAATCCCGAGTCCTTTTGCGCAATCATCAGCGACGCCATGGGTACGGAGCCGGCCGGATGGATGTGTGCAAACACCGACAAATCGGATCTCACGAACTCTGCATGTCCCGACATACCCATATAAGTCTCAAGATCGTCGACGGGCTTATGGTCCGCATCTTCAATGCGAAAGCGGAACCAACACACCTGACCCGCTCTCAATACCGTTCCGTCTCGTTCCCAAATCATTCGACCGCCATCCGCGAGCGGCGATGCGGTCGTGAGCTGCTGAGACGCCTCAAACGCGGATGTGCTTACTCCCGAATCGTCACCCAAAAATGGTTCCCCTGTCACATCGGGCAAAGTGATTTCGCTGACCATGGTTTCCGGAAATCCGGTGGCGCGAACAATATCGGCAAAAACTTTGTAATCGCCGGACGAAATTGCAGGAAGTTTCACTCTGAACAGTCCCTCGCTGATCTGCTCAGGATGCAGGTGATAGAAGCGATCCATAGCCGGAACGCGCAGCAAAAACAAATGCATGAGGTGCCCGTGATCGGGAATCAGGCTCATCGACCATTGATCTTTGCGGGTCTGGTGCCAAAAGTTTTCATCCATCTTTAGCGTCAGTTGGTCCGCTTGGAAGCCGACCTCGAGCGGGGGCGCGTTATAGAGCATGGTGCGCTTCAACTCGGCAGCCTGTGCATTCCACCACCAATTTCCCAGTGCCAGGATAGCCGCTACCAGCACGGCGGCGACCTGGATTGCGCTCCTGCCATGGCGTAGGTTGCGAGGTGATGGAGTAACCGCGGGTGGAAGGATGCCCTCGCGTGTGGCCGCCCCGGCGATGGAAATGATGCCGACCGCCAGCAATAGCATAAGTGCAAAGAGGAGTGCACCCAGGCTTTGTTGCATAGGCAACGTTCTTCGCGCGTACGCTGGAACGGGCATGACCAGCGTTCCCATTCCTTGTGGTCCGGCAACGTCAGCGTGAAGTTCCCAGACACCCGACTCCATCAGCCAGACCTTGCCGGCAAACCAATGCGGATCGCCAGTTGACTGCTGCATCGCGTCGGCCGCCGGAGGCAGTCCCTGGTCCTTACCGTTAACATAGATCGGCGCGATCGTGATGCTATCGGCGTTTCCCGACATAAGGCGAATCTGCACTTGTGCCACACCGGGAATCATTGCGGGCGGATTCACGGTGATCAAAAGATGGTACGGGCCAGCGTCGCTTTGAAAGTACACATCGGGGCTGCCAACGTGTGCGAAAGCCGTCGATGTTACTAGTACGAGAGCCAGTCCCCAGATTCTCATGCAATCCTCCCTCAGACCAAACAAATGTCACCAAGTCAGGACCGTTAGCGTTGGATACGTCGCATCCAATCTCCCCAAAGCATGCCGATGCGCACCGATAAAACTGTTGCAACGAGCGCGACCACCATTCCAACCCAAAATTCCATGGAAGTACTTTCATAACGCCGCAGTGTCCATGCCAGCCGATATTGAGAAGGCGGCATGCTATAGCCGAATTCGTTCATGGCAAAAACCCAGTTGCGTGCGTAAGAAGACATCATGAAATGCGCGAATGGCCAGTTGATAGCCAGACTCGCGGCCAGAAAGCCTGCGCCCGCGGCAATGGCTTTCCAGCTGTCGGCACGCTTGGCAAGCCGGTTCAGAACAAGATCGAGCACGATGGCTCCCGGGAGCACAAGCACAGGAAAACCAAGAGGAATCATGTGTGTAATCGGTGTGAAAACGGGTCCCAGTTTCGCCTGCGCAGGAAACAGAGGAAAAACCCAGTTTCCGGCGAGCCACAACATCGTGTACATAGTGGCCAACGTGGTAGCGGCCCAGCGGCGTCCTGAAGCACGGCCGATTCCGACCAGCACGACCGGCGCGATCATCCCAAGCACGCGATAGTAGATTGCGCTGTGCATCAGGGTTTGATCGCCAATGTACTCATAGCCGAGCATGAACAGGAGGCACAGCAGCAGCGAACCGCAGTAAAGAAGCAGGCGGCTTAGGTTGTCACGTGTTTTGCCTGTGGATCGATTCACCTGGCTGGTAGTGAGGATGAGTCCGCCGAGGCCCATGACGAAAATTCCTATGACGAGCACAACATGCGGCGGACTGAGAATCGTGACATCCAGCCCGAACGATTGATGCCACCAATTGTCGAAGGGCGCAGAGGTGAGCATGCAGAACCCGCCCCATGCTGCAATGAACGCGCCAAGCGGGCCCCGCATGCCCCAAATCCGTACCGAGCTATCTCGGCTGGTGTCGTCTCCGGCAAACGTCGTGTAGAAAATCAGGTATGCGCACGTAAGCCCAGTGATCACGGCGCCAAACTGAATGGCTAAATGGGCCGGTGTCCAGAATGTGTCACGGCCGATTCCGATATGCCAGGAAATGTCCCAGTACAGGCCGAAGGTCGTCGAGGTGACCGCTAAAACCGACAACCAGATGTACCTGGGTACAACCGTGGCACGGATCGAAGCCAAATCCGTTACCACCGCTGACGCCAGACGGGGGATTCGCGCGCCCTCAGCCATGGAACAACTCCTACGAACGAGATTGCTCACTGCTTGCCGGAATACTATCCCAGAAGAGACCGATTCTTTCTTGCGAGTCCGTGGCCGATAAGTTTTTTGCGGCGAATTGAGGGTTTTGGACGATGAGTAGCGACACGGTGCGCTAGATTTAGGGCTAGAATACGATCCGTGTGGGAGCGGGATGAGTTCGGATTGCCTACCTTCTGGGTGTTGCAAGTCCTCGGATGGGCCGGCTTCTATGGTCTCATTTTGCTCACTGTTGTTCTCCCATCCCACAATAAGCGGGAATTCTGGAACCAGACCATCTGTTGGACGACGGTGTTTGGAGCAAGTTGGCTGCTGCGTCCCGCGTGCCGCTTTATGTTGCGGAAGTCGCGTCCATGGCTTGGCCTGGAATTGCAAGCTTTTGGATTATGTGTCGCAGCGGGAGCTGTCTCCACCTTCGCCACGGAGGCTGCCAAATCATGGGGTGCTGGGGTGGAGTGGGCCGATTCTCTCGAGGACTGGCTCCAGTCCGCCGTTATCCTCTTTCTGTGGTGCACTCTTTACTTCGGTATAAAGCAATGGCAGCAATCAGTGCGCGAGAGGGAACGGTTAGTCCGGGCCGAGTCCGAAGCGCGGGAAGCACGCCTCAGTGCATTGCGCTACCAGTTGAACCCTCACTTCCTGTTCAACTCTCTGAATGCCGCATCCACCCTGGTCTTGCAGGGGCAGGCGGGAGCAGCAACACGCATGCTTGCCCAGATCGGCGAACTTCTTCGGACAACGCTAGATAACGATGCTTCTGCGGAGATCCCGCTTTCGCAGGAGCTGGCTTTTGTCGAGCACTACCTTGCCATCGAGCAAACCCGGCTCGGCGCCCGACTTCGAGTCAGCACTACAATCTCACAGGAAACTCTCGATGCCGCCGTACCAAGCATGTTGCTTCAGCCGTTGGTGGAGAATGCCATCCGGCACGGTGTGGCCCCTCTGATTGAAGGTGGCGCGATAGCCATTGCGAGTGTCAGTCGAGGTGACCGGCTGTTGATGACGATCAGGAATTCCGGGCTTCGGACCAAAGGGCATCCTCTGCAAAACGGCGTGACTTCGAAAGGAATCGGGCTTGCTAACACGGCCGAGCGCTTGAAGACTCTTTATGGCGACGACCAGCGGTTCTCGATCCGATCTCCGGAAGAAGGCGGCTGCGAAGTAACCATCGAAATCCCCTTTCGGAAAAATGTTCCAGCAACCGAGGGGGCCGTATGCGCGCTTTGATTGTTGACGACGAGCCTCTGGCTCGGAGTGGAGTCGCGGTCCGCCTCAGCAAGTTCCCGGATGTAGAAGTCGTCGGAGAAAGTGGGGATGGCCCCTCGGCAGTCGAGAAGATTCTCCAACTCTCTCCCGATGTTGTCTTTCTCGATGTCCAAATGCCCGGAATGGATGGCTTTGAAGTTCTGAGAGCCCTCCCCAGTGAAGATTTGCCGTTGGTAATCTTCCTCACCGCTTACGAGCAGCACGCCTTGCGTGCTTTCGAAGTCCATGCCTTGGATTACCTACTCAAGCCTCTGGACGATGAACGATTCGCCAGGGCGGTGCAAAGGGCAAGGCAAGTTCAGGATACCAACTCAAAAATCCGCATGTCGGAACGACTCCTGCGCCTGCTTGGAGAAAATTCCGGGAAATATGTTTCCCGGTTTCCCGTGCGGACCGGAGTGCGGATTCAAGTGGTCCTGACCGACGACATCGAGTGGATCGCGGCAGCGGGAGACTATGTCGAACTACACTTCGGAGGACGTCATCATCTCCTGCGCGAGACTATGAACTCGATGGAACAAAAGCTCGACCCCGCAAAATTTCTTCGCATTCATCGCTCGCGAATCGTACGGTCAACTTGTGTACGAGAACTCCAGGCGCTGGACAATCGCGAGTATCTCGTGAAGCTGTCGGACGGCTCGGAACACCGCTCCAGCCGCAGCTATGCGGTCCGCCTCGACGAGTGGTTGTCGCCAAAAGAAATTTGAATCAGGCACCGCGTGTGGTCGATCAGAAGTGTTTGCTTGGACTCGATCTCCGCGCCACGCCCCAACTCGTGGCCAAGTACCCTCAGCTTGTTGAGCTCCCGTAGCGTTGAGGTGATTTTCGATTCACAGTCTTGCCCATCTAGGATATCGTCTTCGTGTAAGACGTGGTGTAGATTACGTGAGACGGTCCGGGTGCTCGATGACGGCATTCGGAGGTCTTTTTTGCGGAGGACGCTCAGAACAGACGGGTTGTACTTGCAACTCAACAAAACTGGACCAACCCGACTCAACCGGAGAGCTGCCATGATACCTCTTCGAACCCGGGCAAAACTCGCACTCTTATTGTAGGGATGGCCGTCACGCCCCACCATACAGCAGTTGCGCAGGTCACTAGCGATGCATCTCGACAGAAGACCGCCGAACAGGCTCGAATCGCTTTTTCCCATGCTTTGCCCCACTTGGATGGTGCCAACCTGAAGGCCACAATCGTTGAGGTCACTTACGGACCCGGCCAATCTTCTCCACCTCACAGTCACCCTTGCCCTGTCATCGGCTACATCATTCAAGGGGCGCTTCGGACGCAGGTGCTGGGCGAAGCTGAGGCCACTTACAAGGCTGGCCAGAGTTTCTACGAAGCTCCCAACGGTGTTCATATGATCTCTGCCAACGCAAGTAGCAAAGTTCCGGTGAAGTTCCTTGCGTATTTCGTTTGCGACCACGACGCGCCACTTAGTGTTGCGCCGCCGAAAACCTCGCTACCTCGAGATAAGAGACGGTGATGTTGATTAGATCCAAGGATGTAGGCTCTTCTGCAAGCACCGGCCGGCACATATTGGCCATAGAGCGGTTAGGAATTCTCTACGCCCGCATTGCGCTCGGTGCCGCTTTCCTCTCCGCAGTTGCCGACCGCTTTGGCCTATGGGGAAAGTATGGCGGTTGGGGGAATTTTACCAACTTCGAGAAATACACGGCGCAAGTGAACTCCTTCATGCCGGCGTCCATCATCCCGTTTCTGGCTTGGGCGGCAACCGTCGCCGAATTGTCGCTCGGTCTCGCGCTGATTATCGGTATCTGGACCCGGTGGGTTGCCATCGGCGCAGCTGTCCTGCTGCTTCTTTTCGGCACGGCTATGGCCGTTTCCTTTGGTATCAAGTCTCCGTTGGACTATTCCGTATTTTCCGCTTCCGCAGGTGCGCTCTTACTTTCTTTCTACGAGTCAGAACGAGAACGTAGGCAATAGGACGAAATGCTCGTTTGCAATGAGAACGCCAAATCTCGACGGTCGCTGATTTAGCTGAGCGCGAGGCTAGTTAGTTAGGTCGCACGTGCATTCCCCTACGTGCCTTCATGTCTCCAGATTCCGATCGTGCCTTATGCTTATGCCGTCCGAGACTTCGCGCGCCTAGTGTGGCTGACCACCGAATCCATTTCGCGGCTGCAGAACGATAATATAGGCTGTAACCAGCGCGGAATCACCGTTGTCCGCGTCGGATTGTATCCTGTTCGAATGGAAAACAAACTGTCAAATTTTAGAGCATTTTCAACTAAGTGCTGTCTCTGCTCGGATTCGGCACGTTGGCGATAGAGGCATCCTATGGCTACTTCGCGTCGTACTTTTTTGGGAACAACTGTCGGCGCTGCCGCGTTGACGATGGTTCGAGCTGTGGCTGACGCAGTCGTTCTGTCTGATCAAAATGCAACTTCGTCTCCAGCGGCTTCGGCGGTCGTCCGGGTACACTCAGCACCTGCCCAAGTGGTCAACTCCTTCGATCCCGATAAGAGCCTCGCCACGTCGATGGACATTCAGTCACGCGAGTCGATCAATAAGATCTACACGCCCGAAAACATAAACGTTTGCTTGTCCGCAGGCTGGGGACCCATTAGCTATCGTCTGCATACACCGGAGACCATCGATTATTGGCACTGGAATCCCAACGGGCATTGGACAGACGAAGCAAACCAACGCGGATATTTCGTGGGCAGTTCGGAATTGGGTGAACCCATTCGCAATTCATTTGGCTACAGCCTCGCCCACCGCGGCTGCACCCACAATGGCGGTACCGATCGCGGCTATTCTCGCCTCACTGATGGTGATCCCAACACTTTCTGGAAGAGCAACCCTTACTTGGCCCAAGCGTTTACCCACGAAGACGACTCGTTGCACCCACAATGGATCATCGTTGACCTCGGCGAATACTATGACGTGAACGCGATCCGCATCGACTGGTGCGAACCAAGTGCCCGCAAGTACGAAGTGCAGTATTGGGTCGGAGCCGATCCCATGAACTGGGAAGAGCCGGCCCTGGACTCTACGGGTCAGGGTGGCGACTACCTTCCGGTCGCCGATCAGGCCATGGGCAACTGGCTTCGTTTCCCCAACGGTGCTGTTCCCGAGGGCAAAGGCGGAAGCGTAACGTTGAAACTTGCGGACAATTTGATTTCAACACGTTGGGTTCGAGTCGTGATGACGCAATCGTCCAATCAGCCGGGGTCGCACGGACACGATGACGTGCGGCACCGAGTGGGATACGCAATCTATGAAGTTTATGTCGGCAGATTGGAGGCCGATGATAAGTTTGCAGATTTCGTGAAACACGCGCCGGACGGTCGCCAACAGACCGCTACGTATTGCTCCTCTACAGACCCATGGCATACCGCCGAAGCCCTGAGTCCACACGGAGACCAAACCGGCTGGGACCTCTTTTTCACCAGCGGCATCACCAACGGTCTACCCGCGCTGATAACCGTTCCTCTGATTTACAGCGTTCCCGAAGACGCTGCCGCTATGGTCACCTATTTGAAAAAGCGAAGGTATCCCATCAGCTGGGTCGAAATGGACGAAGAAGCCGATGGGCAATACTACATGCCCGAGGACTATGCCGCACTCTATATTCAATTTGCGGACGCAATTCACAAGATCGATCCCACCCTCAAGTTGGGCGGGCCCGTGTTCCAGGGCATTAACCAGGATGTTTCGGTCTGGCCCGATGCGCGGGAACGCAGGTCTTGGTTCGGCCGCTTTTACGATTACCTAAAATCGCACGATCGCCATGGGGACTTGTCGTTCGCTTCCTTTGAAATTTATCCTTACGCCGCCTGCACCATGAAATGGGTTGATTTGTACCGTTGTCGCGAACTGACCCGCAAGACGCTGCAGGCGTTTCGCGATGACGGACTGCCTGCTGCAATTCCGCTCATGAACACCGAAAGCAATCTCTGCGGTTCGCTTTCGGTCTACATGTCCGATATTTTTTCGGCCTTATGGCTTGCCGACAATGTCGGCAGCTTCTTCGCCGAGGGCGGCACACTTTACATTCATTCGCCCATCGAACCCAGTGTCATCGAGCATGGCTGCCAAGGCTGGGCAATCTGGGGCAACGCCCTGTGGGACCGCGAGGCAAAGATCATTGGCTATACCGCTTTCTATCATGCCAGCCGAATGATCAATAACGAGTGGGTCGCGCATCGTAGCGGCACCCATCACCTCTATTCCGTCGATGTCGGAATCGAAGATGGCGCTGGGAATGCTCTTGTCACGAGCTATGCTGTTCGGCGCCCAGACGGCCAGTGGGCCTTGCTGCTCATCAACAAAGATAGAGATAATCCGCATCCGGTTCGAATCGCTTTTGAAAGCAGTGGCCGGACCGGATATTTTTCCGGCACAATTCGCATGGTCACATTTGGCAGCGAACAATACGTTTGGCACGGCGCGGACGCCACTGCTCACGCCGATCCAAACCTGCCGCCTGTGGTTTCGTCAATCGACGCCTATGCACAAACCCTGTTCACGCTCCCCAAGGCTTCCGTCACCGTTCTGCGCGGCAAGGTCGCAGGTCTCACCCGTGGGAGGAATTCATCGCGATGAAAAATTCTGAGAGACCTGACAGCCAGGCTTCTTACTCGTCGGTGGCTCCTTCGTCACCAGGCCACCGTAGCCCCCTAAGCGCTGTGCCCACGCTCGGAACGCAACGGACGTCCTCGCCGCTGCGGTCCAGAGTAGGCACGCACTCCTCTTGCGCGATCCCGCAAAGCTTGCTATGAGGCTCAACGAAGCGTCGGGTAAAGTCCCAAAAAAATGAGCAAGAGATCAATTGTATCCGTAACTCCGTGCGCGACAATTGGGACGGAAAGATTCCGATCGTATACGAGATAAATCGCTCCCAGCAGAAGGCCGTCTAGAAAATTTTCTAGTTGACCTGTAATTCCCTGGTCCAGGTGAGAGGCACCGAACAACAGGCTCACAAGGACCAGGCTGAAAAGCCAGGCTGCTCGCGTGGATCGAAGCACCCCAGCAACCCGGTTCATCAAATAACCACGGTACACCATTTCTTCGCCGAAAGCGGCCAATGTCCAAGCTCCTACGATCGCTATCATCGTCCATTTGACGTTCCAATGTAGTGCGCGAAAAAGTTCGAGATCCGGAGCGCGCCCGGTCCAGCGCATGAGCAACGGTTGCGAAACAAACAGTTCAAACACTTCGATCACAGCTCCCCACAACCCACCTAGTAACAGAGTTTTCCTCCAGCTCTCATAACGAACCAGCCCTACATCTCGCCAACGCAAGCCACGGATCCGAAGAGAAAGCCACGCCAGAGGCAGCAGATAGATGGTCTTGCTGAGAAAGATATGGTGATGAATGTCAGCCCAGAAAATCAGAGCCACAATGGCGAATTCGCACAACACCAATACCGGAGTGCCAGAGCATTTTCCTTTTTGTGGCATGGTCATTCCGCGAGCTTGCGCGAAGCGCCTCGTCCACCTCAGTTCGTTAGTCCATTGCTGCTCAGCCTTGCGGTCGACAGTTGCGACTTGCAATAGTGCCGCGCGCGCAGGAGAGCGTAAAACGAGTCGTTCCTATGAGGAGCCCGCAACCCACCAGCAGTCCAATCGGAACAATCGACCAACCCAGTAGTTCTTTGGCACCGGGCAGCGGTCCCCCAAAACCCATTCGCAGAGAGAACGTTAGATCGGATGCGCTACGGCCGTAAATCCATAGCCCGGCAGTATGGGGATGAATCGTTTTGAATACTGCGCACGACATAAGCGTGCCCCCGAGCAGATAGCCTGATACGGCCCCCAACAAAACGAAGAAACCGGCAAAACTGAAACTGGCCCAGCGAAACAGCCTGTGGAGAATTCGCCAGGGCGACCACGCTTACTTCGGCCCGCGCCAGCAGATTGTCAGTAACGTATTCGCGCGCCAGCCTTTCCGGATTTCCCAGATTTGCTAGTGCCGCTTGTACCCCGGCCGCAGACACCTCTCCGTCGAGGGTCGCCCTCTCCAGGATGTGACCGCGCAGCTCTTCGACGATCTCGCGAATGTCGTCGCGGCTTAGGCCCCTTAACCCGAGACTCAAGCGTGTCAGATAGGCTTCGATTTTTTGTTCCGCATCGCTCGACATCGTTATCTGTTCCTCTTCTCGAGAGGAGCCAGCAACCTTCTCATACTCGATGAAAAACGCGCCCAAGTAGCAACCATTTCAAGGGCGCGCTGCTTGCCTGCCGCCGTAAGTGCGTAATACTTTCGCGGGTGCCCAGCATCGGACTCCACCCACTCACTTTTGACCCAACCAAGACCTTTCAACCGACTGAGCAGCGGATACACCGTCCCTTCCGATACAACTAGGTCCGAATCGGTTTCCAGTCGGCGGAGAATCTCGAGTCCGTACAGCTTGTTACCCCACAATGAAGCGAGAATGGCGAGCTCGAGACAGCCCTTTCGAAGCTGAATCTCCCACTTGTCACCCCTTTCACTTGAAGAGTCGTCAATCCGTTTCACGGTTTGATTTTATATCATGTAGTACAAGGTATAATGTTGTCAATACCAATACGGCGTCCTCACACAATAAGACCACTCCTCGAACTTGTGGTCTCTTTCATCGGGTATCCGCTTCGCTTTCTTGAACAGTTCCGCCCTGGTCAGCTCCGGTACCGGTGGATATGAAGTGCAGGCGATCGCAGACCGCAATCGGTCGTCCTCTCTACAACAACTTCCCCGACAAAGAGTCCGCGGCTGCCACGCTTGACCACGGCCAGGATTCGCTACATGGTCAACGAGCTTGATCCGGCAGTTGACCGTACACGAAATATCTGGGTGTCAGGTCGAGCAGGAGCGGCAACCTAATTCCGCGATGTTGGCGCCGGGAATTTGGAATGGTGCTCGGCACACCATATGGTGCCTCACAGAGGAAGACGAACGCTCGCTAGTTTCAATCACTCTTCACTTATGTACTTTCGCTCGAGGACCCGCAGGTGCTTTCCTCCTCAGTTTGACCTTATTGTAAGCAACCGCGGCACGGACGAGAGTTTTTAGAGCACGCTTATTAATCTTATCGCCCTCGAAAAGATCGATAGCTCGCCACGCGTTGCCTTCAAGGCTCGCGTTGAAGAGCTTGTCAGGATCTGGGAGGATCGCCCCGTGGGAAAAGGTAAGCTTCACCTTACCTTTGTGGGCATTGGCGACCGCGATTATTCCGTCGTGACACCACACTGGGCTGCCCATCCACTTCCATTCCTCGATTATTTCCCGGTCGGCCTCAATAATAATCTTGCGGATGCTGGCCAACGTTTTGCCACGCCAGTCCGTGAGTTCTGCGATCAGCCGGTCAATACGTTGCGATGGATTCATTGGATCTTTATGCCTCGAATTCTTGTCCCGTTTTCATGCGAGTTTTATTGGGTAAGCTTTAGG
>Ga0126370_10000881_pt1 | contig 13249 bp, 10 predicted proteins | sample PanSoiMetaPlot_3_FD_92586 | JGI IMG/M metagenome (GOLD analysis project Ga0126370, IMG submission 92586) | Tropical forest soil microbial communities from Panama - MetaG Plot_3 | ecosystem: Environmental > Terrestrial > Soil > Tropical forest > Bulk soil | place: Panama | collected 2016-02-17 | reverse complement strand
GGAGTGCCTGAGGGATGACAATCTTAGGAAGATATATAATCGCGCCGGACTCGTTAATCCCGACGGCATGCCGATTGCCTGGATCGCGCGCTGGATGGGGCATAGGCATGTCTCCCAGGTGTGTGGCCCAGATTTGATGCTCACCCTCTGCGAACGCTCGGTTTCCAAGGGTTACCGGCACTTCCTTTATGGTGGATGGCCACCTGATGTCGTCGAACAACTTGCCGGTCAGCTAGAAAGAAAGTTCCCGAGCATTCAGATTGTCGGAAAATTCGCACCTCCATTCCGGCCTCTGACCGAAGCAGAGGATGTCGAGATAACGGCGCTGATTAATCGAGCCAATCCCGACATTGTCTGGATCGGTCTTGGAGCAGCCAAGGAAGAATTTTGGGCTGAATCCCATTTGCGTCGAGTCACGGCACCTGCGTTAATTGGAGTGGGGGCCGCGTTCGACTTCCACGCCGGTATCAAGAGCCGTGCGCCCCGGTGGATGTCGCAGGCCGGGCTTGAATGGTTTTTCCGTGTACTTACAGAACCCAAACGCCTTGGGTCACGCTATCTAAAGGACAATCCCGTGTTTCTTTGGAATATGTTCCTTCAGGCACTCGGTCGACAGCCGCGTCCACTGACAACGGAGTAAGTGTTGGCCGGCCTTCTGGAGACGCGACCGTATTTCCGAGAGCCCATCACTAGCGGTGCTGGCCTGAAAATCAGCTGGAGTTGCGCTGTCGAAGAAACGCGGCCGGTGAGTCCATGTTAGTAACACTTATCATATGGCTGATCGCCGGCTATGCCGCGTGGGGTTATAGCCTTATTTGCTTCAGGCATGAATCCGGTCAAGGCGATTTAGCCCGGATGGCACCAGAGAGTGTTGCCGCGAAGCTCTTCTTTGGATTTCTGCTGATGAGTTTTGCATTGTTGCCAGTCGCTCTGGTAACGAACATCTCCTGGTGGCTGGGATTGGCTGTGGCCGTTCCGGGAATAGCGATTGCTGTCAAGCACTTCAGTAACCCCCATCGTCGACCGGGAGATCCGATTTTTCCCAAGGCTCTATATTTCGGAAGCGGGCTCTTGATCCTCGCGTTTTTCGTGTCGACGGCGGAGGTGCAATTCTACGATACCGGTTTGTACCACCAGCAAATGGCGAAATGGTTGTCGGACTTTGGGCTGGTTCCTGGCATGGCCTTGCTTCTGAGGCGTTATGGCTGGACTTCCTCATGGTTCGCGGCAGCTGCGGCTCTGAACCACGGGCCGTTGAGCGGCAGAGAGGCCGCCATCATCGGTGGTTTACCGTTCGTATTGATGATTATGAGCGGCGCAGCCGTTGGGTGGAAGTACAAGCTTGCGGGCGTTCTTCCCGGAGTTCGCGGACTGACGTGGAGCCTCTTTTGCGGGTTGTTGCTCGTGATCTCCCTGACCTGGAGTCTTGAATCCTCGCTAAGTCCAGACATCGTGATTTGGCTAGTGCCCATGGTGATCACATTGGTACTAAGCGAGCCATCGATAAGCAAATCCGAACGAGTCGGATTTGCGCTTCTGCTTTCTTCGTTGGCGCTCACGGTAAAGCTGAGCGCTGCTCCAGTGATTGCTTATTGCAGCGTGCTGTGGCTTTGGCAGTTTGTGCGTGTTCGCATTGGGCGAAAAGCATTGCTGGCGTATGCAGGGCTGGCCACAGTGGTCGTGCTCGTGCTTTTTGTCGCAAACATCCGTACCTCTGGTTGTCCGCTTTACCCATCTCAGTTCGGTTGCATGTCCGGAGAATCGTCGGTCGGAGCGGCTTCTGCCGCGGCCTTGGGGAAAGGACTTCGAGATTATGCCGCACAGGGAAACCGGCACATGGGCTGGTTCGTGACCGCCGCGCTTGCAGGTACGTTTTTCGCTTTGAAGGCGCTTTGGAAAGATCCGTTTGTTCTTTACGGTTTGGCTGCATCTTGGAATGGCATTGTTTTTATCCTGATAACCGCCCCGAATCCGAGATTTGGAATGGGCTACTTGCTATTACCAGTCGCAATCTCTCTGGCCGTCTTCATTCAATGGATGAATCGCACGTGGCCGACTTTGCTATCAACCGGTCGCAGGTCGCTGCCATGGGTGACAGCGGCGGCCGCGCTCGCATTGCTTGTTCTCTCAATTCATGCGCCAGGTTCTCGTTTCTCTCTACTGTTACCGAAGCGCATGGCCAGCGCTGATGGTGATCCGATTCACATCGTAAATGAACAACTCAACAAACGATCCACACTTTCACTGGCCAAAGCAAAAATCGGCGATGTTCTGGTCGTAGTCCCTCAGTCCTCCGACCAGTGCTGGGACGCTGCTCTCCCTTGCACTCCCGAAACATGGCAGAGCATCGAGCTCAAAGAGCCGGCTCAGGGCTTGCGAGGGGGATTTCGATGGTCATCAACCGCCTCGCAACCGGGGGATTTAGCCCTCGGCCATTGAGACGCCCAGGTAACCGGGATCGAGGGCCGAACACCGTTACCTGACGAGTAGCTGGTAAGGGCTACTGTAATCGTCGGTCCACGGAGCAATTTGGCGCGATACCCGGAGTGCTTTTCCGTCGGCGACCAAGCCGGGCAGGCGAAGGGCCGCCGGGTCGCGCGACAGTAGAACCCACAATGGATCAGCATCGGGCGGTGTGTGAACCTCAATGCTCGCCAGCTGATAGGTGCGTGCAAGGCTATCCATCAGCGGGCGCAGATCGAGCGACGAGTTGCTGAGGTGAAACGCAATCACCGACCGTGGGCTGCGAGTCCGCTGAAGGTAGAGTTCGATTGCTTGGCGGGTAAGAAGATGCACGGGAATGGAATCGCCGCTGAACGCGTCGACCACCAAAACATCAAAGTCGTGGCTCTCGCCCCTGGAGAATTCTTCTTGTAAGCGGACGCGCGCATCGCCTTCAACGATGTCTATTTTAGCGGGTGAGGACTCGACGAACGTGAAGTACGGGTTGCTCCCAGATGAGAACTGCGCTACCGCAGGGTCGATTTCGTAAAAGCGGTAGTAATCGCCGGGTTGAGCATACGCGGCGAGGCTGCCCGTTCCCATGCCGATAATGCCGACGCGGAGATTCGGATGATCGGAGTTGCGTGGGAATTGGTCCAGCAACAGACCCACCCCACTCGGGTGACTGTAATACATGAGCGGCTGGTTTCGCAGGTCCGGCAGGAGGCTCTGCTTGCCGTGAATTGTGCGCCCGTGGAGCAGATCCACGGTAGTCCCTTCCTGAAAGACAGCTTTCACGCCAAAAAAGTTGCGCGTGCGCTTCAAGAGCGAAGCCGCCCGGGTTTCCCGTTCAATCGGCTTGTCGATCATGTAAAAAGCGCGGATGCCGAGGAGGATGGCCACGGATGCCACGAACGGAACACCGTAAGGCTTCCGACGCACCCAGGATTGTGGATCGCGCAACACCGCGACCGCCAGCAAAACGCCGCATCCTAGAAGCCCGACGTGGAATTCCCAGAAGCGGTCGAAAACGAGCGGGGCGAGCAAAGCGACAAAGGCGCTGCCGAGCGCTCCACCGGCGGCAATCGTCAGATAATAGGAAGTCAATTGTTCGGCCGGAGGCTTGGACCGGGCCAGTTCACCCTGGCAGACCATGTAAACGGCAAACAACGCTGAACACAAAATCAGGACCACCTGCAATGTGCGTATTTCGTTGTACTGCGGCAGAGCAACAAGCGCCATGTACCCCAAAACGACATACAGGAGAGAAAAGACGTCACGGCGGTACCAGCGCGGATGGTCAAAGCAGATAATGAACGACAACAGGTAAAGGGCCAAGGGAAGAACCCAGAGCAAGGGAACGGGAGCCACTTGCTGGCAGATCATATTCGTCGTGGCCAAAAGCATGGTGCAGGAGCAACCCGCCAAAACCACCCACCAAAGGCGGGGTTCACGCGCCGGGGCTCTGAGTTTCTTTCGGGCTTTTCGTGCCGGCTCAGGCTTCGCCCGAACTGGCTCGCGCATTCGCAGGAAAGCGCAGATGGCCGAGAAAATCAGAACCAGTGCAAACAAGCCCGACCAAGCCCAGGATTGCCCTGTCAACGTGAACTTGCGCTCTACAAAGAACGGATAAGAAATCAATGCGAGCAGCGATCCGAGATTGGACACCGCGTACAAGCGGTAGGGTGAAGCTTGGGAATTGCTTCTGAACCAGTCCTGGCACAGCGGGCTATTGGCTGACAGGAGTATACACGGCACGCCAGCCCCCAGCAGGAGTAGTGCCGAGATCTGGGGGATGGGATGCTCTGACCCGCCCGAGAGCCACGATACACGAGGAAAGAGTGGACCGTACCAGAACAACGCTTGCAGCAGCGTCACCAAGGCGCAGGCTCCGATCAACCCCAAATGCGTCTTGGCTTGTTGATTCGGAGGAAACTTTGCGCACACGAAAGCCGCATAGGCATAGCCACACAGAAGTAAGACCTGGAATACGAGAAGGGCCGTGCTCCAGACCGATGGACCGCCTCCATACCGGGGCAGAACGAACTTGCCCATAATCAGCTCAACCTGGAAGAGCAAAAATGCACTCAGGAAAATATTGATTCCGTAAAGGAGCACCACCGCAAATCGCGAGGCGGGGGCCGGCGATACGGTCGCCGATGCCCTCTCTACCTGGGCAGTTCCTTCGGGACGCTTTTCCCCTCGAGCAGTGACAGGCGTAGCCATTTGGGAAGGATTGAGCATGGCGCCCGAACATTACAAACGGATGAATGGAGGCGCAATTCAAAACGGCGTCGAGGGTGCACGTGTGCGTCTGAATCAGAGCGATGGATATATTCCTTCGGCTTAACACTGCGTTTATTTCCGGCTCCTAAAATAGAGCTCTCCTGGACCGCTAGGACGAGCATAGATCAGTAGTGGAAAGATCCTGAGTGACGGAGGACGATGATGCAGCAGGAATGCTTATCGATCGTGATGCCGGCGTACAACGAAGAAGCCACGCTGGCCACGGTCGTGCACCGAGTATTGAAGGTACCCAGTCTTTTGGAAGTGGTGATCGTTAACGATTGCTCGAAGGACAGAACGGGCGAGATCGCTGAACAATTGGCGTCGCGGGAACCAAGGGTGAAGGTGTTGCATCATCAAGTCAATCGCGGAAAGACGGAGGCGCTAAAGACAGGCTTCGCCAGCACGCGCGGCCAAATCGTAATCGTCCAAGACGCGGACCTGGAGTATAACCCCTCGGAAATTCCCGAAGTGATTGCGCCGATTCTTTCTGGGGAAGCGGATGTGGTGTACGGATCGCGCTTCCTGGTGCGCAAAGCCGCCAGAGTCTTATATTTCTACCACTACCTGGCTAACAAAGGTCTAACGTTCCTGTCCAACCTGTTTACCAACGTTAATCTGACGGACGTTGAAACCGGCTACAAAGCCTTTCGCGGTGAGATCATCCGCCAGATGACTATCACCAGCAGCAGGTTTGGATTCGAGATTGAAGTCACCGCGAAAGTCGCGAAATTACTGTGCCGCCTGTACGAAGTGCCGATTTCCTATTACGGCCGCACATACGAAGAAGGGAAAAAAATCGGCGCCATCGATGCGCTGGCTGCTTTGTGGTACATCGTGAAATTCAATTTGCTCTGTAACCTCGAAGAGTCCTACCGGAGCGTACCGTTACGCCCGGGCGAAGACGTTGCGGAATCGGGAGTCCATGGGTACTTGAGCAACGCCGCCGAATCTTCAAAGGCCTCGCGGTTTCTGGCAGGGGCGGAGCACCAAGAACAAGAACCGGACGGTGTAGCACCATGAAAAGATTTTGGATCGTTGCGATTCTGTTATGCCTCGGCCAGGTGGTCCGGGCACAAACCACAGCTTCGGTTAGAAACAGCACCACAGGGAGCAACAGTCTCGATAATCTCCAGCACTTCAACCGTACAGTCTGGACCGGCCCGAGCACGAATCAATACACTACTTTGGCGCAGGCACTTGCCGATCCGTTCTGCGTCACTTCGACCTCCAGTTGCATGGTGAACCTGACATCCGATTTCAATGAGACTTTCACTTCTACCTATACCTTTGGCAGCAGAGAAAATCAGCGCGCGGTCGTTCACGGCTTACCCGGGGCCAATTTTGTTTGCCACGTCACAAACGGCACTCCCTGTTTCAATCTTAACAACCAGAGCGCAATCGTTGGCGAACTTCCGGGCGGGCATTTCAGCGGTGGCGGCGCCACGCAGTTCAGAGGTGGGCTGGGCATTATGGCCGCGCCCGGGTCGAATGTCCCGTGCGTCATCTGCAATGTAAACACCAACAACAACAATTCGTACATCCGCCTGGAAAACTTTTTTGCGGGTGCGTCAAGCGATGCGAATGTGACTGGCGCGATAGTAGACTTGAACAACTTGCGCAACCAGGCGATTCTGCAGAACTTTTTTGTTGCCGGTGGACCGAATGAAGGTATTCGTATCCATGGCGCGGGGCCGTTGAATGTCGTGAACGTCTGGGCCGGCGGTGCAGGAAAGGGAAAGAGCCAGCCGTGCAGCATTACGTCCGATAAACTGATTGGGACCTCCGCGGTGCAATGGACGAACGGTATTTGCAATACCCCCGGACCCAACCAGGCGATGATGAAAATCGACGGTGGCGGCGGCAACGCCTCCGGTCCCACGATGTTGGCCATAGGAATCAACGGGTTATACATGGAGGATGATAGCGGTATCGCGGGGAACGCCTCCGATGGCATTTTGATAAAAGACGCTGCGGCCGTCCATGTGCGCGAAAGCTTTGTGCAGAGCCCTCATACCGACAATGTAATTCACATCCAGGAATCTGCTTCAAATTGGGGAATCGTCAGCGCCATCAGCGCTTCCAACATTTGGAAGGCCAACGACAACGGTACGTTAGGCAATATCATTCTGAATGACATCAGCAAGTTCTCGAGTCAGGGGGTTGACCTTCTTTATTACGGTTACGGCGGCCGGCCTGGATTTAACGTCATGCCTTGGACTCTCGATTACGCCAATTTCCAGATCGTTCAGGGGCCCAATCGAATTTTCTCCGTCCCAGGAAACACCAGCACCGATAGGAGTCCGGTGAAATACCTTTTCAACGCGAATGGCTCAGCGGTATTTCGCAGCTACGAGGACGGCAAACAGACGCTGTTGGACCTCGATACGGGGAAGAATGGCGTGGCCAGCACCTGGATGGACTTTTCTGACCGCGGCACGGCGAAGTGGCGGTTTATCAAAGACAACTTCAACAACTTTTCTATCTTTGATGTTGCGAATGGCAAGGTACGTCTCGATTTCCTATCGCAGAATAGCGCGGTTGCTTCCGCCCCCGGTTGCCAGTTGTGCCTCGCTAACAGTGAACACATTGGCTGGCGGGATGCCGGAAATGGTTCGGACCATACGATTGGAGAAATTCAAAAAGTCTCCGCGGATATTCACACCTGCGTGACCACCGGTGGCAAAACGCCTTGGACGGGCGCGGCGAGTTGCGATGTGACGTGGTCGTCTCCGTTTGCTGACACAAATTACATCCCCACCTGCACAGCCGGCACGGTGTCCTCGGGCATTCCCATACTGCAAGGAATCTCTAAAGTGGCAGCCAATAAAGTGACCGTGGTGATTCAACAGGCCGGCACGTCCAACGCTTCGTTTGAGTCCATTTTCTGCACCGGCATTCACAACTAGGTTGATGACATACGAACGAAACTCATCCCGCTACGCGTGTGCTCATTGTCGTCAACGTCGTTGCTTTGCACTCCCAGCCCACGGGACTGCGGCTCTCCGCATTCGATGCCCGCACAGGTTCCGCCGTTCTTGAAAAGCGAATGTCTAGATCTTCTGAGGCCGCTGATTTGCGCGATAAGCATTCACTAAACTCATAGCAATCGTCGTTGACGCGGCTGGACTCGATTTTCGTGCCATTCACAAGATTGTTACCAGACCGAAACACGCGCAATACAAACAGCGATGGAAATACCGTATTACGAAGCGGTTGGCGGACTTGTGTGTCGCGCGCGCTTAAAGGGCTCTATGGAAACCCAGGAGATCTATCACGAATTCACGATATTCCATCGCGTTTTCAATGACGATTCCATCGTGGTCCGGCGCGATCTTACCGCGAACTACGGGCAGTGACTGAACTTTGCCTTAGCGTTCGGTGATCTTCGAACGATGGGCCTGGCCTTGCGATGTTTGCAACGGGAAGCAACACATGGGGCTGCGAGCCTCTGAGGCGATCAGCGCTCAAGAAATTCGACCAATATTCTGTTTCTTGTGAGAGCCCAGGCGATCCGCCGGCCGTCGAAGGCTACGGCAGGAACTGGTGGCCGTATGACGACGGTCTTGATCGACTTGCAAAACACAAGGTGGGACTCCAAATTCTCGACTTCATAACAAAAGTGGTGGAGACCACCGCCGCGCCGTGCCAAGAACTGTGTAACCGGTGAGTTAAGGCCACGAGGTTCGACGAGTTCAATTAATGCGTCCTGGCAGTTAAATCCCCGCAGAAAACACACGCTGACGCTTTGCAGAGGATCGAAAATGATGCTGCCATCCCAAGTCGCGCCCAATGATGTTGCTATAGACTTGGCGCTCTCCTCGATCGAAGCAAGCACAAAACCAATATGATGAAGCCTGATGGGACCGGGCGGGCGGGGGCCCTCCTGCAGCTTATCTTCCATCCTGCGTCCCCCTTCCTTTTACGCATTTCCGGCACGGTCCTGATCCGGAGACAACAGCTCACGAGCCACGTTCTTCAACGCTTCAAATAACTCATAGAAGCAGGGAGCTAATCGCTCCTTACCTCCCATTTGTCAATTGCAGGCACGATCCGATCGGTTGAAATGGGTCTACCGGGCACGACGATTGGCATCTGCAAAATGATCGACTGTATCCGAAATTCTCGCCGTATTTCATTCGCGAGGCATACTCGGGCAACCGTTCCCGGGGTAACCGTCACTTGTGTCCGTTGGGTGAGAGTCCGTGAGAACTCAGATACCGTAGCACTGCATCGAAAGAGGTTAATTCCGGCAAATCGCCGAGATCGATTTCGACCTCAAATTCTTCCTGGAGGACTGCTACCAAGGTCACTGCGGCCAGAGAATCCCACTTCGGCACTGTCTCAACACTTGCGCTGCGAATCTGACCCTCAGGCAAATCCGGAAACACTGAAGCAAAGCAACGAATCAAACGATCCTGAACCTCAACCATGGACAATTTCCTCAACATGTTGAAATAGCTCGAACGGCTTACTCGAAAACTTCGCCATCGACAAGGAGTAGCCCGGGAGGACAGGCGTTCCGAGCAGACCGGCAAGGAATTCCTGCAGCGGTGCATTTCGGGCTGTTGACTGGTAGTCGAAGTGGACGTCTTCCGCCTCGAACTTTTCAAAAATCTGCCGAAGCGTCTGATGCTCGATCCGCCTGGAAAAAGCCCGGCAGCTCATCACCCAAAAGTCGATTTGAACGGTCTTGTCGTCCGACCTGCCGAGAACGGCGGCGATTTTGCCCAAGGGACCATATTTGTCTTCGTACGTGACGGTCATGAGAAAGGCGGCAGGATCCTCGAAATAAGCGGACCACTCCGCCTTTGTCAAGCGCCTGCCATTCAAATTGAATTGATTTGTCTTGTTGAGTAACTCGAAGGCGCGGCCGTCGCGGCCATCTCTCGTAAATTGGACCTGCATCGAAGCTGCAGCGGTCTGAAGGAAATCGTCCAAGGAATCCGAACCATCCGCTACGCTGTGAAAGGTCTCGGCGTCCCGAATGCTCTTCATACGGATGAGGTCTTCTTCGTTGACCACACTTTTTCCAAACGCTTGCCGCAAATGTTTCAACAGAGTCCAAAAAGCTTTGTAGTCACCGGTCGGGAAAACCAGGCACTCCATTTTCGGAAAAGCCTCTTTGACTTCAGCCACTTCCATCGGGCTGTCATCGAGGAAAACAACGGCATCGGCGCCGATATTCCAAACCCGCAGGATTCGACCTACTGAGTCGGACTTGCGAGACCAATGCGCTTCGACCGGATAGATGTCCTCTGTGGAGACCCTCAAATCGGTTCTTTCGAAAGCGCGATCGACCAGTTGTCTTTCATTCTTGCTGGCAACCCCAATCAATATCCCGACACTCGCAAGCGATTCCAGGAACTGCTGGTAGATTCCATGAAGTTGCGAATGCTGATCGAGACTCCAGGAAATGCCTTCGGGTCCGGCTTCTCCTAGAATTCCTGCCCACAGGGTGTCGTCCAAATCCGTAATAAGCGCCTTTTTCGGGGTAGATGGTTCGACCAAGGTTGCGACTATCTCTGCGAGCGTCGAGGCATGAGCAAGTCTATAGGGGAAGCCGCTCTGCACTTCGGACCTGACGTCCAAGCGGTCGCCTAGCGGAGAAAGCTCGTCGAGCTGCTGCGAGCTAAGCACACGAATGCCAGGTTCCTCAGCTATCGACGATACAAAAGAAGCAACCAGTTGACGTATTTGCAACTCGCAAGAACTTGCTTGTCGTGGCGAAGTCATGAAGAGAGGAGGCAAAGGCAACGTCGGCGCGGATATGCAGATCGGCAGCGAATCGGATGCCTGAGACAAAGAGCCTTGCAAACGAGCAATTGCTTGGTCGACCGACGTCACAATATCCTGCAGGTCCGTCGTGCGCCATCCACCAAGAGAACGAATCCCGAGGCGAGGATCAAGGTCCTGCCACTCGATCACAACCATCAGCGTCTCTTCGGGGGCCCTTGCGAGGCGTTCCACATTGCCTATGAGATCGCCGAACAATCCGGTGTCGAGGTGCACCCGTTTTCCGGGAAAACGCTGGCTCAGATGCGCTCGCAAAAAGGTCTCAAAATGAAGCGGAGTAAATCCACAGGCTAACCCCAGGCGAAACGCGGGAGCGTTGTCCGATCGAGGATGTTTGAGTATTTCTAAGGCGTCAATCAGCTTCACAAGAGCGCACACGAAAACCTGCCCTGCACCGCAAGGCTGGGTTGGAAATATTGTAGACAGCCTTCCCTACACTACTATTCCCCCGATCCGAATCCATTAAGATTCAGTTAAAAGATCGAGCAGCATGGCTCTCTGACCTACTTGTTCATTGGGAAACACCGCATTCATAGTCTTTTAATCTAATTGTGGTGAAACCTTCTAGAGCTTCTAACTCGTTGCAACCGTTGAGCAAAAGCATCTTCTGATAGAGGCTTTGCTAGGGTCGTCTAATGTTGATATCCGCAACGGATCGGCGATTGGATGGACCAGATTCTCGAGCTCTCAACACTCTTTCCTACGACAAGGGTTCTGGCGGATAGCGGTTCGATCCGGCAAACCCAAGTCCGAGGAGATTGAAAAGCGATGTTGATCGCGGCTATCATCCTTTTGCTGCTAGTATCCGTGGGCCTCGCGGGTTTCTTGTTCTTGCTTGTGCGGGATGATCTTTCGCCCAGAATTGCTGTCGAAAAAATACAAAACCGATTCACGAAGAGTCCTCCGGCAGTGTTGCGGAGTTTTAACGATGCGCCTTATCGCCGACTATCGGGCCAGCCTGCGGGCCATCATCCTACGCTTCTCAATTTGCAAACCTCCGAAGGAACGGGACAAGCATGTCATCCTGATGTCACTTTTATCCGTGATGGTTTCGGGACCGAACGATGGCGGTACTGGATGGTCTGCACGCCCTACGCCTACGGGAACTTGGTGAACGAGAATCCGGAGATTTTCGCCAGCCACGATGGAATCCACTGGAGCATACCGGATGGAGTGAAGAATCCTCTGATACCTACTCCCAAAGCCATGCAGGACTACAATTCAGACCCCGATATGTTCTTTCTTAATGGAAAACTCTGGCTGTACTACCGCGAAACGCGCTGTACCTCCGGCCTACCGGAAGCGCGAATTTACTTGACCATGAGTGCTGATGGTGTGCAGTGGAACGTCCCGGCCGAGGTGCTTGTGGCGCGTGGAGATGAGGCGCTCCTCATGTCACCGGCCGTCCTTCACGAGGACCACACCTTCCGGATGTGGACCGTAGAAAGAGCCGCAGGCGGCTTCCAAGTGGTGCGGCGGGAAAGCAAGGATGGATTCAATTGGAGCCTTGCCCTTCAATGCTCTGTTGTTGGGTTGGCTGAGCGAGAACCCTGGCATCTGGATGTGATTCGAGAGGAAGACCGACTCAGTGCCCTGCTTGTTAGTGTTAAGGAGCGCCCCGACTGGAGGTTGCATTACGCTTATAGCTTAGATGAAGGAAATACCTGGAATGTAGAACGCTTCCTGCTTGAGCGGGCATACGAATTCGAGGAAGGCTATCAATATCGCGGCACTCTGCTCAAAACGGGCTCGAACCCACACACATATCAGATCTGGTACTCAGCCGCCAACCGCAGAGAGATGTTCTCGATCGCGTATCAAAACATGGTCCGGGAGAACGGCAGCCTGCTTCCCGCACCCAATCTTGCCCAAGCAGATCAAGTGCCCACTCTGTAGCAATAGAGGCCGCGCAATGGTCATTACCAAAGTCACGGATGAAATGGTCCCACAGGTCAGACAGTTTCTATCCTCGCGCAAAGAGTTTGGCTTCTCTCGCGATTGGGATGGGGTGTTCAAGTACAGGTGGAAACATGAGGAGTTTCCCTACGGGTACGCCATCGTTCACGAACGAAGCATACTGGGCTTTGTGGGCACAATCTTCTCAGAGCGGGTCATTGCCGGAAATAAACGAGTCTACTGCAATTTGTCCTTGTGGGTTGTAGATGATGGGCACAAAGGGGCAAGAAGTCTGGCCGCGGCGCTCCTGGCTCCTGCGTTAAAAACCAAAGACGTGTTGGTTACTTCGTTCACTGCGAACGAGAAAGCCCAAAGGAGCTACCAGAAGATCGGCTTCAAACGCATAGATCACCAGCAAATTGCCCTGCCAACATTAACTGCGTGGTTCGGGGGGCGGATGAAAGAAGCACTGGAGGTTACCTTTGACCCGGATGCGATCGAGCGATACCTGAATGAAAAGGACCTGAAAATCCTGCGCGATCACCAAAACCTCGCTTGCGCGCACTTGCTCGTCAGAGACAAAGCAACCGGGCGATACTGCTATGTCATTGGTACCACTAGTCCCTTCCGGCTTCGCAGCTTGCCCTGGCCATTGCATATTTTACTGAAGCATCTTCTCTCGCGGAGCAACTTTTTCAATGTCTGCTATGTCAGCGATGTCGGTTTTCTTATGGAGAACATCCAGGTCATAAAGAAGCATCTCTGGAAGAATCGTCATTCGCTCGCGCTGCGCTACGACTCGAGGCTCATCCCCGAGCGTCTATCCGTC
>Ga0126370_10000875_pt1 | contig 13271 bp, 11 predicted proteins | sample PanSoiMetaPlot_3_FD_92586 | JGI IMG/M metagenome (GOLD analysis project Ga0126370, IMG submission 92586) | Tropical forest soil microbial communities from Panama - MetaG Plot_3 | ecosystem: Environmental > Terrestrial > Soil > Tropical forest > Bulk soil | place: Panama | collected 2016-02-17 | reverse complement strand
CAGGCCGAGCTGCTTGAGGTCGGCCTCCACCGCCGACTGCATGTCGGGATATTGCAGCTTGGCGGCAAACGCGCGGCCGTCATGGCTCGTCGCGCGATGCACCTGACCGAGTGAGGCCGAGGCCGCAGCTTCATGCGCGAATGTTGCGAACTTCGATTCCCAATCGGGACCAAGCTCGGCGGCCATGCGCCGCCGCACGAAGAGCCAGCCCATGGGCGGGGCGTGGCTCTGGAGCTGGCCAAGCTCGGCGGCATATTCGGCGGGAAGCGCCTCGGGGATGGTGGCAAGCAGTTGCGCCACCTTCATGATCGGGCCTTTCAGCCCGCCGAGCGCGGCGGCAAGCGAGGCGGCCTCCTTGTCGCGGGCCGGATCGAACCCGAACAGCCGCGTCGCCGCAATGCGCGCCGCCACGCCGCCGACATTGGCGCCAACTCTGCCGTAGCGGAGCGCGCGGGCGCTGAACCTGTTCTTCTCCTTGTCTGATTGGCGCTCGTTCATAGAGGCGGTAACTTCACGCGAGACAAGTCTCTCTCATATAGGAGACCAAATTGCGCCCCGTCCTCCAATGGCCCACAATGATCGCTATCTGGGGCAGGAAATCTGCGGCCGTGAAACCCGTCATTCTTGCAATCGTGGAGAGAATATGCCGATGGCCATGCGACCCGTCTTAGCTCTGTCTCTCGCGATGCTTTGGACCTCGCCGGCCTTTGCCGCGATGGACAGCTCGGTCGAGGTGTGGAAGTCGGCGATCTGCACCTGTTGCGGCAATTGGGTCAAGCACCTCGAGGCGAATGGCCTCCTCCCGACGGTGCACCCGACCGAGCCCGGAATGCTCGCCGAGATCAAGCAGCAGGCGGGCATCAGCTCGAGCTTGCCTCCTGCCACACCGCCAAGATCGACGGCTATGTCATCGAGGGCCATGTGCCGGCGCCCGACATTAAGCGACTCGTCGTCGAGCATCCGGACGGCGTCGGTCTCACGGTCCCAGGTATGCCGGTCGGCGCTCCGGGGATGGAGCAAGGCGCCGAGAGCGAACCCTATGACGTGCTACTGATCAAGAAAGACGGCACCACGGAGGTATTCGCGCACCACTGAGCGCTGATCCCGCGCGCGAGGCTTCAATCCTTGCAGAGTTGGCTGAGCGCGTCGCGATATTGGCGCATCGCCTTGCGGGCATTCTCAAGCTCGGCCTCGAGCGCGAGCGTGGCTGGCGATTTGGGCTGGCGCCTCTCTTTCGCGAAGAACAGCAGCCCAAGAATGGCGATGGGAGTGAGAAAGTCGGTGACCATGATCGGGCCGGCATTGCCAGGGGCAAGGTTGCCGGCCACGATAATATCGCTGATATGGCCGAACCCCGCGCCGATGAGGAAGCATGCGGCGGCGATGGCGACTGCGAGGCGAGCTTCGAAGCCTCGGAAGGCGGCATAGAGCGAGGCAAGCCCAAGCCCGAGATTGGCGTACAACGGCACAGGGATTAGCGCTTGGCCGGAGACCTCGCGTCAATGGCTTCGAGCTCGTCGATCAGGCCTTCGATGACCTTAAGCCCCATCGACCAGAAGGTCGGGTCGGAGGCATCGAGCCCGAACGGCGCGAGCAGATCCTTGTGATGCTTGGTGCCGCCAGCCGCGAGCATGTCGAGATAGCGCGCGGCGAAGCCTTTGTCGGCCTTCTCATAAACAGCGTAGAGCGAGTTCACCAGGCAATCGCCGAAGGCATAGGCATAGACGTAGAACGGCGCGTGGATGAAGTGCGGGATGTAGGCCCAGAAAGTTTCGTAGCCGGGCTTGAGATCGATGGCCGGTCCCAAGCTCTCCTTCTGCACTTCAAGCCAGATCTCGCCAAGCCGTTCGTTGGTGAGTTCGCCGTCGCGCCGCTCGGTGTGCACCTTGCGCTCGAAATTGTAGAAGGCGATCTGGCGAACCACCGTGTTGATCATGTCCTCGACCTTGGCGGCGAGCAGCGCCTTGCGCTCGCGCGATGACGGCGCCTGGTCGAGAAGCGCGCGGAAGGTCAACATCTCGCCGAACACGCTCGCCGTTTCGGCAAGCGTAAGCGGCGTCGGCGCCATCAGCGGACCTTGCTTGTTGGCGAGCACCTGGTGCACGCCGTGGCCAAGCTCATGCGCGAGCGTCATCACGTCGCGCGGCTTGCCCTGATAGTTAAGCAGGATATAGGGGTGCGCGCTCGGCACGGTGGGGTGCGAGAAGGCGCCGGGCGACTTCCCCTCCCTCACCGGCGCGTCAATCCAGCCCTTGGCGAAGAACTTCCCGGCAATGTCGGCCATGCGCGGCGAGAAATCGCCATAGGCAGTAAGCACTGTCTTGCGCGCGTCGTCCCAGCCGATCACCTGCTTCGGTTCTTCCGGCAACGGCGCGTTGCGGTCCCAATGCGCGAGCTTCTTCTTGCCGAGCCATTTAGCCTTCATCGCGTAATAACGATGCGAGATGCGCGGGTACGCCTCGCGCACCGCGGCGACGAGAGCGTCGACCACTTCCTTCTCTACGCGATTGGCGAGGTGTCGCGAGTCGGCGACGTCGATGAAGCCTCGCCAGCGGTCAGAAATCTCTTTGTCCTTGGCGAGGGTGTTGGTGATCAGCGTGAACAGCCGCAGATTCTCCTTGAACACTCTGGCCAAGGCTTCTGCAGTGGCCTTGCGCTTCACCTCATCCTGCTCAAGCAGGCGATTAAGCGTCGGCTCGAGGCTTAGCTTCTCGCCGTCGACATCGAATCGGAGCGCCGTCATGGTCTCGCTGAATAACCGGTCCCACGCGCCGCGCGCCGTTATCGCCTTCTCGTGGAACAACTGCTCGAGCTTGTCTTCGAGCTGATAGGGTTTCTCTTTGCGCAGATCCTCGAGCCACGGCCGGTAATGACTGAGCTCCGACTCCGACATTGCCTTCTCGAGTGCATCGTCGTCGATGCGGTTGAGCTCGAGCGGGAAGAACAGGAGCTTTGAGGAAATCGCGGTGATCTTCTCCTGGGTATCGCCGAAGAATTTCTGGCGCTTAGGATCGGCTGTGTCGGCGGCGTACAGCAGGCTCGCATAAGAGACGATGCGACCCATCACGTCGTTGAGCGCCTCGTATTCGCGGACGGCCTGGGCGATCTCCACACCGCCTTTGCCGTTGTCCAACAGGTTTGCGAGCTTGCCGGCGTAGCGCGCCTGCATGGCGTCGGCCGCGCTCTCAGAGCTCGCAAGGTCGGCCTTAAGCTCGGGAGCGTCGGGGCCCTTATAAAGGTCGGCGAGATTCCATTCGGGCAGCTTGCCGAGCTTGGGCTTGGCTCCGGCCGGAGCAAGTGAGCGGTGCTTCGCCTTGGCTTTGGCGGCGGCAGTCGCGGCGAAAACCGGGTGCTCCGGCCATGCGGTCAGTTTGGGCAGCATTGGCGTCTTTCAGATCCTCATCAGATTGGCGGCAATGGCCCGTTAGAGTGGGTAGGCGGCGCCGCGCTCGCAAGGCCATAGACCACGCCTTCTCGGCATTTTGGAGGGCGCCAGAGCCACAGCCTCACCAAAATCGAACCGAGTTAAAGGGGATATTTACCCTTCCGCCGCACAGTTTTGGCACAGGCGCAGCTTCGCTTGAGCCGCATGGAGTGGTTCGGGGGCCTGCGCCCGCACCGTAGCGTTTCGCGTAACTGTACCGAGTCCTGCGTCATGCCAAAACGCATCCTGGTCGCCGACGGCGACCATGCCCAACGTCGTATTATCGAAGAGACAATCAAGCGGTTCGGCTATGGCGTCGCTGTCGCCGAAAGCGGCGACAAGGCCGTTGCCATGCTTCGCACGGACGCTGCGGGCGATATTAGCCTCGTATTGCTCGACCTGATGCCGGGCAGCGACGGAATGGCTCTGTTGACCGCAATCCGGGCCTTGCCGCACAAGACTCCAGTCATCGTGCAAACTGCCCAAGGCGGCATCGACGCCGCTTTGGCAGCGATGCGCTCCGGCGCCTTCGACTTTGTGGTCAAGCCTGTGAGCCCGGAGCGGCTTGAGATCTCGATCAAGAATGCGCTCAGGATCAAGGCGCTCGCGGACGAGCTCGTTCGCATCAAGGCCTCGGCAAAGGGCGAGCTCGGCTTCGCCGACCTAATCGCCGGCAGCGCTTCAATGGAGCGTGTCATCGAGCTTGGCAAGCGGGCCGCCAATTCGACCATTCCGGTTCTGATCGAGGGCGAGTCGGGCGTTGGCAAAGAACTGATCGCCCGCGCCATCCACGGCGAGTGCGCGAGAAAGTCGAAGCCTTTCGTCACCGCCAATTGCGGCGCTGTGCCCGAGAATGAGATCGCCAAACTTCTATTCGGCCACGAGAGTGACTCCTTCGGCGATGCTTCTAACAGGCACGCCGGGAAATTCATTGAAGCAGACCGGGGCACGCTCTTTCTCGACGAAATCGGCGAGCTTGCGCTCGCCTTTCAGGTGAGGCTGCTCCGCGCTTTGCAAGATGGCGCGATTGACGTCCACCTGATGGCCGCGACCAGTCAAAACCTGATCAGCCTTGTCAACCAAGGTCGCTTCCGCGAGGACCTCTATTACCGGCTCAACGTCTTTCCGATCTGGGTGCCGCCGTTGCGCGAGCGGCTCGAGGACCTGCCGGAGCTCGTCCGCCATTTCATCGCGAGATTCGCGGCTGAAGAGGGCAAGCCTATCGACGGCATCGATGCCGAGGCGAGCGCGATGCTCAAGCGCTACACCTGGCCGGGCAATATCCGCCAGCTCGAGAACGCAGTGTTCCGCGCAGTGGTCCTCGCCGACACGGCCATGCTCACTGTCAACGAGTTTCCGCAGATCGCAGCCCATGTCGAAGGCTATGCCGTGACCGTGCCGCCTGCGCCAGCGCCCAAAGATCCGATGCCGCGCATCGAGGGGCCGGTCATGCTCGGAGAGTCAGCGAGCACACCCACAACAATTCACGTGCCTTTGGCCAACGGCAAAAATGGCATCGGCATTCCCGCCTTGAGCGACTCGGGCGACATCCGCCCGCTCGAGGCTGTCGAAGCCGACATGATCCGTCTCGCCTTCGGGCGCTACCGGGGACGCATGACCGAGATCGCGCGCCGGCTAGGCATCGGCAGGTCGACCCTCTACCGAAAGATGCGCGAGATCGGGCTCGAGTCTAGGCCTAACTGACTGATTGGTCACGAGAATCACACCGGGTCGGATTCAGGGGAAAGGAAATGATGCGGGCGGCTTGTCGGGTTGCTCTGATCTTGGCTCTCGCGGCCCTCTTGCATGCGCCGGCGCTCGCTGCAGAGCCCGATGTGCCTGCGGCCTTGATCAGTCCGACAGAGGCGATCCGCATCGCGGTACAGAATCGCCTTTCGGAGAAATTCACCGCGACCTCAGGCGCGAAGAAGAGCGAGCAAGGCGCGCTGGTCGAATATTACTCACAGCCTGGGCAGCATCTCTTATGGGTCGACGACAATGGCCTCACCGATCGGGGGAAGGCGGTGTTGGAGGAGATCGCTAAGGCTGACGACTACGGCCTCCGCACCTCTGACTACGTCCTGCCGAAGCCAGACACGTTCAATGCTTCGGATCCCAAAGCCACCGACTGGCTTGCCGCCGCCGAGATCAAGGTCAGCTTCGCTGTTCTCGCCTACGCCGACGATGCGAGGGGCGGGCGCATAGTTCCAAGCCGCTTGAGCGAGAATCTCGACCCCAGCCTCGCGTTGCCAGATCCTACCGAAGTCATCGATTCGATCGCCATCCGATCTGATCCGGCGGCGTATTTGCGAAGCTTCCAGCCGGATCAGCCTCAGTTCGAAGCCTTGCGGCAGAAACTACTCGAGCTCCGCGGAGACAAGGTAGAGAAGGACAAGTTGGCCGTCATCACTATCATCCCAGATGGCCCCATGCTCAAGATGGGCATCCAACACGAACAAGTGGCATTGCTGCGCAAGCGGCTCGATGTACCAGCCCGTTCGAAAGCCGATGGGAACACATTTGACGCTGCGCTGGTGGAAGCCGTGGAGCGCTTCCAAGCGGCGCACGGCCTGCTTCCCGACGGCATGGTGGGACCCGGCATGCGCCGCCTGCTCAACGGCCAGCAGCCCTCGCACACGTCGGGAAATCCTGCAAAGATCAGGGCTATCCTGGTCAACATGGAACGCTGGCGCTGGCTGCCGCACGACCTCGGTCCTTACTACGTGACCGTCAACATTCCCGAGTTCATGCTGCGCGTGGTCGATGACAACAAGACCGTGCATGCGACGCGCGTCGTCACCGGCAAGCCTGACAAGCAGACGCCGGTCTTCTCCGGCGAGATGCAGGAGATCGTGTTCAACCCGTTCTGGAACGTGCCGACCTCGATCAAGGTCGAGGAGATCAGGCCTTATCTTCGCGAGGAGGCTGCCTGGTTCTTCAGCGGGGGCGGATGGAACACGTCGGTGTTCGAGCGTCACAAGCTGCGCATCAAATATCTCGGCCGTGATGTCGATCCTGGCACGGTCGATTGGAACCAGATGGATATCCGCAATTTCGAGATCTATCAGCCGCCCGGGCCAGACAACGTGCTTGGTCACGTCAAATTTGTGTTTCCCAACAAGCACGACGTCTACATGCACGACACGCCGCAGAAATTCCTGTTTGCCCAACCGGTCAGGACCGAAAGCCATGGCTGCATGCGGGTCGAGAACCCAGATCAGCTCGCCCTTATTCTGTTGAAGCACGACCAGGGGTGGAACGAGGCGCGCGTCGCCTCGGCCATTTCAGATGGTTACGACAGTCATGTTGCACTGCGGCAAAGAATCCCGGTCTACATCACCTACTTTACCCTCAAGGTGAACGAAGACGGATCGACCTCAAATTACGCAGATATTTACGGTCATGACGCCCGCATGGCGGCTGCGCTGGGCTTCTAGACTCTAAAGGAACCTGTGGAAATCCTGTTAACTCTAGTCCGAGATTCTGCGTCTCGGTAACTTGTTTGCCTTGTTTTTCCCGCAATTTGGCTGATACTCATCGTTAACGGACGGCAGGACGGGTGCCGCCCGCTAGGTGCCTGGCCTCTCATGGCTTGGGTACCTCACGGGGAAACCGGCTGGGGAGCCGGCGAGGGAAAGTCAGGGATGCGGATTCGGGGGAGTGTCGCGCGTCGCGCCGTGCTGGGCGCCGGCCTTATGCTTCTGACCGCCGCAGGTTGGTGGTCCGCCACGACCTATCGGGCGAGCGCGACCGGCGAGACCCGCACCCTCACCATCTACAACATCCACACCAAAGAGACGATCACCGTCACCTATAAGCGCGACGGCAAATATGACGCGGATGCTCTGAAGCGCCTCAACACCTTTATGCGCGATTGGCGGGCCGATAAAGAAACCAGCATGGACCCGGTGCTGATCGACCACATCTGGACCCTGCACAAAGAGCTCGGCTCACAAGTTCCCGTCCATCTCATCTGCGGCTATCGCACCGCCGAGACCAACGCCAATTTACGCAGGCACGGCGGCGGCCAGGCCAAGCGCAGCCAGCATATCCTCGGCAAGGCCGCCGATATCACCTTCCCCGACGTCCCCGTCAAAGTGCTGCGCAACTCTGCGCTCGTGTGGGAATGGGGCGGCGTCGGATATTACCCGACCTCCGGCGTCCCCTTCGTTCATGTCGACACCGGCAGGGTGCGCATGTGGCCAAGAATTCCTCGGCTTGAGCTCGCCGCCCTCTTCCCCGACGGCCACTCGAAATATGTGCCGATCGACGGCAAGCCCATCACGCCGCAAGACTACAAAACTGCCGTGGCAGAGGGCATAGTGGCGCAGACCAAACTCGCCGCGGCGGTCCGCGTGAAGCCTGCTGCCGAGGAAGAGGAAGTGGCTGACGCAGATGACGCGAGCGACACCGAGACTGATACCGAGACCGTAGCCCAGGCCGAGCCTGACGCCACGCCAGCGCAAGCTCAGCCGGCCGCCGCCACTCCGAAGCCGATCCTCGCCTCCTTCACGCCGACCATGGACGCCGAGCCCACGCTCGCCCTCGAGACGCATGAGCAGGGCGCGCCGCCTCCGCCGGCCAAGCTCTTCGCCTATGCGAGCGTCGGCGGAATGTCGCTCCCGAGCCTTTTCCCCAAAGCCCATCAGGAAGCGCCGGCGCCGACCTATCGCGATGCAGAAGTGGTCGGCGCGCCGGAGGCCGACGACGATGACCATCCCGACGAGACCAACTATGCCCCGTTCGAGGTCGCGAGCCTGATGACTGATTCCTCGGTTGCCTTCAGCCGCACGGTCGCTCCCCTCACCCATCCAGACCAGACCAACCTCGACTATCTGTTCGAGGACATGAACAAGCCGACTGCGCTTACCCTGCGTAAGAGCTCCGGCTATGCAGGCCTCGCCGCGGCCCAGACCTTCTCGGGCCACGCCGTCAGGAGCCTGTACGCCAACGTGGCGATGGACACTCAGGTGCCTGCGCGCACGCAGCTCGCCGAAAACACCCGCTAGTCCTGTCGTCCTTTTGCTGTCATTCCCGCGAAAGCGAGAATCCAGTAACCAGTGGCCTTTCGTTGACTTCGAATGCCCGGATTCCTGGATTGCTGGGTCAAGCCGGGCAATGACACTGGAAAATGGCGATGAACGCTAGGCCGCTTCGGCGTCTGCCATACCGAGCGCGTGGAGGTAGGTCGTGAGCACCGCTTCTTCTTCGCGGCGCTTGTTCTCATCCTGCTTGCGCAGGCGAATGACGGTCCTAAGCGCCTTCACGTCGAACCCGTTCCCCTTGGCCTCGGCATAGACCTCCCGCAAATCGGCGGCGAGCGCCGCTTTCTCTTCCTCGAGCCGCTCGATACGGGCAACGAAGGCACGAAGCTGGTCTCTCGCTGATGTCTGAAGCTGCACTTTAGGTCACTCCCCGCCGCTTGATGATTCGATTACGCGCAAGCTTAGGTCGCGCGAATTTCACGCTTCAAGATGCGCGGCCTCGTTATCCCATTTATCCAAAGCGGATGGCGAACTAACCTGTGCGCTTGCGGCGCTTGTCGGCGATCTCGGTTTGGAACATCGCCTTCCAGGTCTCGTAAGGCATGCCGTAGACGATCTCCCTCGCCTCTTCCTTGGAGATCGCTACTCCCTTGGCGGCGGCAGCCTCCTGATACCAGTTGGAGAGACAGTTGCGGCAGAAGCCGGCAAGCTCCATCAGTTCGATGTTCTGCACGTCATGGCGCCCCCGGAGATGCGCGACGAGCCGGCGGAACGCCTCGGCCTCGAGCTCGGTGCGGATCGACTCGGTCATGCCCTTGCCCGCTGGCTTACCGCCACTAGCCGCTTCCGCCTGCATACCATCGGTGTAGGAGCCATGCAGCTCGATCGCATGGAGCGGACCGCCAAGCCGCATCACCTTGCGCAAGACCTCGGCGAGATGCTTCGCCCATTCGGCTTGCCCCTCAGGCCCAAGGATCAGGTCCTGGCGGACCTCGATCAGCGCATGCGCAAGTCCGCGCTTGGAGCCGTGCCGGTAGAGCGTGTCGCCCTTGAGCTGTCCCGTGTAAGGCGCGTTGTCGCCGACCACGATACCCGGGATGGCCCTGAAGCCTTCAAGCAGGGGAAGGGCAAGCCGCGGGTCCTTGTCCCATAGCACGCCGACCGACCAGGGACGCGGGAGGCCTTTCCAGGCCTGCGTGAAGCTGTGCACCGACACAACGACCGGCGGCTTGCCGGCAGAGATCGTGGTGTCGATCGCGTGCTCGATGGCCCGGTGGTAGGGCGCGTAGTAGCGATTGATCCTGGTGGCGACGGCGGCCTCGTCGAGACCGGCATTGCCTGGTACGATCAGCCCGTCCGAGACCTGCATGATCAGCGTCGGATCGTCGAGCCCGCGGTTGGGGTCGATCAGGAGCCGTGAGAAGCGGGAGAGAATGGCCGGCGCGCCGAGCATCTTGGCAAGGCGCTCGGCTACGCTAGCCGCCCCGAGATCGTAGGCGATATGGCGATTGAGGTCCTCGGGCCTTAAGCCGAGAGTGCCGTAAGGTTCAGGGATGGCATTCTCGGCATGATCGCAGAGGATGAGGAGCCCAGTCCTCAAATCCCCCTCGATGCTCCGGTAGGGTTTCTCGCCCAAATCTTCTTGTATCAGCGTGTCCAGACTTCGCTCCACGCGACCTTCCCTCGCGTCTGCCTCTTTTTTGCGCCCGCCTTCCCTCTGCGGCAAGAAAAAAGCTTGATCGTGGCCTAGGTTGCGACGCATTTACCCACGAGCTTCGGCTGGTCTTTTTCCCTGCCAAGCTGGCCGTATAATCGGCCTTCTGGTCAGACAACCTCAACCAATTCGGTGCTACCTTTCGAAATCCGTTAACCGAGATTCCAGGCCTGAGAGGATGATGCTTGCTTCGAACTTGGCGCGGTACGCGCGAGACCACGCACGTGCCCTTCACCCCTGCTCGGCCCGGAGCCTTTGGCGTTCGCTTGCGCTCCTTCTCCTCCTGGGTCTCGGCACAACTCCCGCCCACGCCGATCTCAAGCTCTGCAATACGACGGCAAGCCGAGTCGGCGTCTCGATCGGATACAAGGACGCCGAAGGCTGGGCCACCGAAGGATGGTGGAACATCGCCTCGCACACTTGCGAGACCTTGCTTAAGGGCGTGCTGATCGGACGCTTCTATTATATCCACGCCGTTGACTACGACCGCGGCGGCGAGTGGGCCGGCAATCTCTTTATGTGCACCGACGACAAGTCTTTCACCATCCGCGACACCAAGGACTGCGTGAAGCGCGGCTACAAGAAGACCGGCTTCTTCGAAGTCGACACCGGCGAGGAGCGCGACTGGACCGTTCGCCTCACTGATCCCGAGGGCGAAGCGAAGTCGCAATGAGGCGCAATCGCCGGGTCAAGATCGTCGCCACGCTCGGTCCTGCCTCCAACAACGAAGAAACGATGCGCCGCCTGTTCGAAGCAGGCGCGGACGTGTTTCGCGTCAATATGAGTCATGCGACCCATGACGGGTTACGCGACATCCATGCCATCGTGCGCAAGCTCGAGCTCGAGTTCGCCCGGCCGATCGGCATCCTAGTCGACCTGCAAGGACCAAAGCTTCGCATCGGCAAGTTCGAATCCGGTGCGATCAGGCTGACCGAGGGCGACGTGCTGAGCTTCACACGGCGCGAGTCGGTTGGCGGCCTCGGCCGTGTGCACCTGCCACATCCCGAGATCTTCCAGGCGGTGCGGCCAGGGCACACCCTACTGATGGATGACGGCAAGTTCAGGCTTCGCGTCATCGAGGCAAGCGACGTGAGGATCGACGCCGAGGTCATGACGAGCGGCGTGCTTGGTAGCCGCAAGGGCATCAGCCTGCCAGATACCGTGCTCCCGTTCGGTGCCATGACCGAGAAGGACCGCGCCGACATGGAGTTTGCCATGTCGCTCGGCGTCGCCTGGGTTGCGCTGTCCTTCGTGCAGCGCGCCGAGGACATCGCCGAGGCGCGCAAGCTCGCGCGCGGCCGCTCCTCGATCATGGCCAAGATCGAGAAGCCCTCGGCACTCAATCATCTCAAGGAGATCATCGATCTTGCCGACGCCATCATGGTGGCGCGCGGAGATCTTGGCGTCGAGATGCCGGTCGAGAAGGTGCCTGGGCTGCAGAAGCAAATCACCCGCGCGGCGCGCAATGCCGGCAAGCCGGTGGTGGTCGCGACCCAGATGCTCGAATCGATGATCTACGCGCCGGCTCCGACCAGGGCCGAGGTGTCGGACGTCGCCACGGCTGTGTTCGAAGGGGCCGACGCCGTCATGCTCTCTGCCGAATCGGCGGTCGGCAAATATCCCGTGCAGGCGGTGGAAACCATGGACCGGGTGGCACAGGAGGTCGAGCGCGATCCGCTCTACGACGCGATCATCCATGCCCAGAGAATCGGACCTGAGGCAACCGGCGCCGATGCGATCTCTGCGGCGGCGCGAACGGTGGCCGAGACGCTGAATCTCGCGGCCATCGTCTGCTACACGGCCTCGGGCGCGACCAGCCTCAGAGCCGCCCGCGAGCGCCCTCAGCAGCCGATCATCGCCTTGACGCCGATTCCGGCGACGGGGCGGAAGCTTGCTCTGGTGTGGGGGCTTCACTGCGTTCTCACAGACGACCCGCGCGATCTGGACGACATGGTCGCCAAGGCCTGCCGCATCGCCTATCAGGAAGGCTTCGCCCTGCCCGGCCAGCGGGTGATCATCTCCGCCGGCGTGCCATTGGGCACTCCAGGCGCGACCAACCTGCTGCGCATCGCTTTCGTCGGCGACGAGACGGAAGACTACTAGGACGCTTGCTCGGCGGCTAAGAGTTCAGATGTCTTGGCCCTCGACCTTTCGGGACAGGGATTCGACCGCCTGGCGCGCATCGTCGAGAAACGGATTGACTTCGAGCGCCTTGCGGAAGGCCTGCAAGGCTTCCTTCTTGGCGCCGAGCGCTTGCAGAACCACTCCGAGATCGTTGATCGCGTTGTAGTGCTTGGGGTCGATGTCGAGCGCATGCCTGAGATCGGCGAGCGCAAGTTCGTAGTCCTTCTGAAGATAGTGAACCGTGGCCCGCCGGTGCCACGCTTCGGCGTCGTCAGGCGCGAGCTCCACGGTTGCATCGAGAATCTCGAGGGCGAGGTCGAGATCGGATTCCTTGATGAAGCGATCCGCCCGAGCCATCAGCAGATCTACAGTGTCGCTGCCCGATAAAAGCCATAGCTCTTGGATGGTCTCAGTGATCGGCGAAGCGTCGTGCGCATCGTGCGCGCTCTTAAGCTCATCGTAGAGTCTGGCGAGCATCTTCGGCCGTTCGACCGGGTCGGAAAGCGGCAGGTTGTCGGTCGAGAGATTGAGCTTGTCGCGCTTGCTCTCTTCGGTCGAACGGGGCGCCGGTCCCTCACCGCCGTCCTTCTTGGCATCGGGCTTGGCCGCTTGATCAGGCGGCGACTTACCGGGCGACATCTCATCGGGCGCCATCTCGTCAGGCTCAATGAGGTCGGGCTCAGCTTGGCCAGGCGGCGCACCTTCGAGCTCTTCAACCCCAGGCGGTTGGGATTGCTGGGCGAAGGCTTCAGGGCGCGGCGCGGTCAACGCGACGCAGGCAAGTGGCAGCGCGGCAAGACAGAGCGATAACGGCCCGCAAGGCTTCAGCCAGAACCTTGGGCCCGGCCACATCGTGAGACTAGCCCTGGCGGGCCTTGTAGCGGCGATTGGTCTTGTTGATGACGTAGAGCCGGCCCCGGCGCCTCACCACGCGGTTGTTGCGATGGCGCTTACGCAGAGCCCGGAGCGAATTCTTGATCTTCATGGCAAAGCATCCATCGTTGCCGGAGGGGATTTGGCGCCT
>Ga0126370_10000873_pt1 | contig 13277 bp, 11 predicted proteins | sample PanSoiMetaPlot_3_FD_92586 | JGI IMG/M metagenome (GOLD analysis project Ga0126370, IMG submission 92586) | Tropical forest soil microbial communities from Panama - MetaG Plot_3 | ecosystem: Environmental > Terrestrial > Soil > Tropical forest > Bulk soil | place: Panama | collected 2016-02-17 | reverse complement strand
TCCCGCGACTCGGTGCTGGTTTCGCCGACGGCGGCACCTGTCGTCCAGCGAACCGTGAGTGGCAGCCGCATGGTGAAACGTTGTGTGGTGCGGCGTTCAGAACCCGTCAAGACAGCCTCCTGACTGAAGGAAAAGTGTAATCCGGGCTGGGGCTAGGTCACAATAGGACTCCCGATACAAAATCGATTCGATGCTCAGAGGTACCGATGTACTAGGACATTTTGGGACTCGCAGGTCAGCTTGACTAGCCATGAGGATAAGCTCTAGGTATTTCTACCTCGAGCGATAGGGATTGAATCGCTAACTATATCTCCATTGTCGGACGTATATGTCTTTATACAGCATTATAATTGACATCATACAGCCAAACCATGTATATTGTTGTCCCTTGGCGATAATATGTGCTCATATTAAGGCGCCTGATCCATGAATATCGCAAGGCTAATCGCAAAATACGAAGAAAAAGGGTTTAGCCGGGAAAAGGCGGAAATCAATGCGCTCATGGAGAATGCCATCTTTGCCATCTTTAGGGACTTTCCCGATGCGTTTCTTCTTTTCGGCGGCGCTACACTCGTCCTGTTTCATGAGAGCGTAAGACACTCGGCCGATCTCGATTTGCTTGCTCGCGGCACTTCCCTGCCCTCACTCGACGAACTCATAGACACCGTAAAACGGGATCTCTCGCCAATCGCACAAGCCTTGCAGTTTGGAGACCTGCAATTTGAAACCATAGGGGTCGAGGGGCAAGAAGGGAGCATTTTCGTAACTGAAACCTCCGACCGAAAGCTCTTCCGAATTGATCTCACGAAGTTTGGCTCGGCCATCGAGAGCGAAATTGAAACGCGCTCCGTAGAGGCACCTCTTGGCGCATCCGTGCTCATCAAGTCGGCGACCAAGGAGCTTCTTCTCCTTCAGAAGGCGGAAGCGTTTCTGCTACGAAGAATCGTTAAAGCCAGGGACGCCTATGATATTCACGTTTTGCTGGAGAAAGGCGCAGCCCTGAATTCCAACTTGCGGGCTCATCTGGCAGACGCGATTCACGCCAATGAGATTGATGGAGCGGCTATCTCGGAGCGTCTCTCGCAGATTGACACGGAACGTTGCCGCGTCGAGCTGGGCCCCGTTTTACCGCCAGAAGTTTACCTGCCGCTCGAAGAGAAGCAATTCGCCACGCTGAGAAATGCTGCGGCAACTTTGTATGAGGAATGGCTATGAAAGACACAGCTACAAAACGACTGGACTGGGTGAAGGTTTTGACAAACGAAGCGAGATTGACAGACGTATTCGTCACCAACGAATTAGCCGCCAAATACAATCTACCTCTCGGTTCGGCCCGGAGAGCAGCAACTAGGTTGACCAGACGAGGATTGCTCAGCCGCGTCTCAAACGGCGTCTACCTGAACAAACTGGTGCGCGACGTTTCCGCTTTTGACTTTCTAGCTGTCCTCAGGCCGAACTCCTACGTTTCCCTTGAATCCGCGCTGAATCACTGGGGTGTAAGCACGCAAAGCCCTGTCTCCCTCACCTGTGTAACAACCGGGACGCCAAAGAAATATACGACGCCGGAGTTTGCGATTACGCTGCGAACCGTTTCAGAGCATCTTTTCTGGGGTTTCGTGGAGAAGCAAACGCGTTATGCGAAGTATCGAATAGCGGAGCCAGAGAAGGCACTGCTTGACTGGATTTACCTCACCCTGCAAAACGGAGCGACACCCCGCCTCGATGAAATCGAATTCCAATTGTTGGATAAACAGAAGCTAGTGAAATATGCCGCTAAGTTTCCGAAGACGGTTCGCAACACACTGACCAACTCGTTGGCCTTTGAGCATTTTGAAGGGGAACAAAGGCGGGAACGAGGCTCAAGCCATCAAAGGGACGCTCGATAAACTCGAGGGAGCGAATCATCCCTTTGTGCGCGGCGAACGGCGGGCGTCCGGGGATCGCGACAAGTCGTCAGAAAAACTGAGCCGAGGCGCTTCGCTGTGGGCCAAGGCACCCCGGCTGATCCCTTGGGCTCTATCTTCCTTACTTCAGCTTGGCGTCTTGAATGCGATGGCTGATTTTGTCGGCGAAGGGATGCGCGAGTTGCCCGACGGATCCGACGAAGTTGCTGCCCCAGAATTCAGTGCGAATAGTGTCCTTCTTGTCCAAGCGCTTTTCGCCGGACTGGTCCGTGATCCAATAATGGATGTCGGCGGCCTCACGCCCCGCACCCATCCCGATAAAGGCGCGTTTCGCGGCATTTCCCGCGCGCCAGCCAACCACTTCTCCGTGCAACGTGTAGAGATGCCCGGGAGCGATAACGGGCGGCTCCGTCACGATCGCAAACTGCGCTCCCAGTTTGGCTTGCATCTCCGCAACGGTTTGCCTTTGCAGATCTTTCATGTCGTACGGCCAGGACACATTTGGCGCGACCGTGAAAGTGTTCACCACGATGACCAAATTCTTCTGGGGCTCGGGCGGCGTAGCAGGCTTGTCTTGAGCGAAGAGTGTAAGACTCGCAACCGCCAACCCGCAGGCAAGGAATACGATTCTCTTTTTCATGGATGTCTTCTCCTCAAACACACAATCGGGCTGCCAGCGCTCCCCGAAAACGCCTGACCACCCAATTGAGATTTACCCCGAGAAGGCTCCGCATTGCCGTGAAGGGGGTCACCCGGCCGAGTGACCGCGGGCGTCGATGAGGTACGGGATGAACACGCGTTGCCGCGCCTGTACAGGCTGGGCTTTAGCCCGGCTCGGACTTTGCCACACGTGGAGCGCAAGCCCTCAGGCGCAGGGGCTACGATTCCTGGCCGAAGCGCTTGATGTCTTCCGGACCTTCCTCGAGCTTCCCTGCATCGTGGCCCTGCACCTGGACGCGGATTTGCTCAACGATGTCGGGATTCGCGAGCGTAGTGATGTCGCCGGTGTCCATACGGTTCTCGATCGCGGCGAGCACGCGGCGCATGATTTTTCCGGAGCGCGTCTTTGGCATGTCCGGCACCACGTGAATATTTTTGGGCCGCGCGATTTTGCCGATCATAGTTTCGATGGTAATGGTGACTTTTTCCTGGACCACTTTCGCGGGCTGGATCCCAGGCTTCAGCGAAATATACACGACGGGAACGCGGCCTTTCACTTCGTCAACGGCAGGAACCACGGCAGCTTCCGCAACCTCCGGAATGGTGAGGCACGCGGACTCGACTTCTTTGGTGCCGAGGCGGTGGCCCGCGACGTTGATGACGTCGTCTACACGGCCCAGAATGCGGTAGTAGCCGTCGGCGGGAAGCACCGCGCCGTCCGCGGCGTAATACGGCCAGTCGTGCCAGTCCTTGCTCTTGGGATTCCGACAGTACTTTGAATAATATTGACGCGAGAACCTCTCCGGGTCCCCCCAAATCGTTTGCATGATGCCGGGCCAGGGATTGCGGATGCAGATGTTTCCGGCGGCGTTCGAACCGGCTTTGATTTCTTTTCCGTTTTCGTCCCAGATTACGGGAAAAATTCCGAGCACGGGCGGGCCGGCGCTGCCGGGCTTCATGGGGTCGAGCGCGGGCTTGGTGGAGCAGAGAAAGCCGCCGGTTTCGGTTTGCCACCAGGTGTCCACGATGGCGGCTTCTTTTTTGCCGACGACGTCGTAATACCATTGCCAGACTTCCGGCTCGATGGGCTCACCGACGGTGGTCATGTGCTTGAAGTGGTAGTTGTATTTTTTGGGCTCGTCGGCACCGGCTTTGCGGAGCATGCGAATGGCCGTCGGCGAAGTGTGGAAAATGTTGACGTCGAGCCGCTCCGCGATGCGCCAGGGGCGACCGACATCGGGAAATTGCGGCACGCCTTCGTAAAGAACGCTGGTGGCTGCAAGCGCGAGCGGGCCGTAAACAATATAGGAATGGCCGGTAATCCAGCCGATGTCGGCCATGCACCAGTAGACGTCTTCGGGATGAATGTCCTGGTAATACTTCGCGGTGCCGGTCACGTAAGCGAGATAACCGCCGGTGCGGTGCTGGCAGCCTTTCGGCTTCCCCGTGGTGCCGCTGGTGTACATCAGGAAGAGCGGGGCTTCGGCGTCCTGCGAGACAGGCTCGACGGTTTTGCCTCGATAATCTTTCAGAATGTCGTCGACGAAAAAGTCGCGGTTCGCAACCATCGGTGCTTCTGAAGTGTATTTGCCGGGATAGCGCTGCCAGACGAGAACTTTGTCAATGTGCTGGCCTTCTTTTTCTGCGGTTTTCACGGCGATTTCCGATGCGGCTTTGTGGTCCACCCACTTGCCGTTGCGCCAGTAGCCGTCGGCATAAATCAGGACGCGGCTGCCGGAGTCGGCAGCGCGCAAGCCGCAAGCTTCGCCGCTGAATCCGCCAAAAACGACGGAGTGCACGACACCCAGGCGCGCGCAAGCCAGCATGGTGATGGGCAGCTCGGGAATCATGGGCATGTGGATGGTGACCCGGTCGCCGGCTTTCAGACCCGCAAAATCGCGCAACAGCGCCGCGGTTTCGTTCACGCGCTTGTAGAGCTCCAGATAGGTGATGACGTCAGGGGCTTCACCTTCCGGCTCAGGCACAAAAATGATGGCGGCCTTGTTCTTGTATTTCGCCAGATGCCTGTCCACGCAATTGAAGCAGGCGTTGAGCTTGCCACCGACGAACCATTTCCAGAAAGGAGGATTGCTGGTGTCCAAGGTCTTGCGCCAAGGCTTGTCCCAGTCGAGCAGCTCGGCGTAGTGATTAAAGCATTCGGGGAAATGCTTCTCGCTGAACTTTTTTACGAAGGCGGGGTCTTTGAGATTGGCCTGCTCAATAAACTTTTTGGTCGGGCGATAGTACTGTTCTTCCTTCCAGTGCACCGCGATTTGCGCTTCGCTGAGTTTTTGACTGTTCTTCAGGTTTTTCGTGCTGAGTTTCTGACGCGGTGTGGCCACGGTTGCCGCTCCCTTGAGGCATCATGAATTTTCAAACGCGCGACGAGGAACAACCCGTTCGGGCGCGCTTGTTGGAAAGTGCAGAAAAAGTTCGTCCTTTGAAGATGATGCCCCCGCGCAGGCGGCCCCGTCAATCGGCGTTGCCCCAACACTCGAGAGCAGAATTGGACGGTTTTGGAGGTGCAAATTCACAGGATTAGTGACCGGCAGCGAGAAACCTGCTGATGGTGTCATTCAGAAATTTGGCGTCGGCGGGATTGCTCGCGGCTCCCGCGGTGTGCCCCCACAGCGAGGGGATAGGAGTTAGGGATACGCCCGGAATGAATGCGGCTTCGTAGCGGGCATCGCCGATGGGGAAATACAAATCCGTCTCGGACGGCATGTAGAGAAACGGCGCTTTGATGGACTTGAGCGCGCGCTCGACGTCGCCTGAAAATCCGGGCGTGGCGCCGACGTCGTGCTTCTCCCAAGTGCGCATCTGGAGGATTAGATTGTTGGCGTCGGCGCCGGGAATGAAATTCGTGCGAAATTCGTTGAGCACCTGCTCGAAGGTGGTTCCGGGCTTGGATCCTTCGCGCCACAGCTCGCGGCGCCACCATTCTTGCGAAAAAAGCCAGCCAGTCCATACGACGGCGAAAGCTTCCAATCCCTTCTTCGGTTGTTCCTTGTAGTCGCCGTTGGCAAACATTGGATCTGTGGTTAAGGCCGCGATCTGGCCTTCCAGGCGCACGACGCCGTGCGGATAACACTTGGCGGTGCCGGCGGTGGCGACGATGCGATCGGCAAAAGTGGGGTAACTCACGGCCCACTGAAACGCCTGCTGTGCGCCCATGGAGAATCCGATGAGGGCGCGCAAGTGGGTGATTTTCAGTTCTTCCGTCAGGAGCCGGTGGACGGCTTCTACGTTGTCGCGAATGGTGGTCACAGGGAAACGAGGGCCGTGATACGGCTCCGGCGTGTTGCTAGGAGAGGACGAGTTTCCGTTGCCGAACAATTCGGTCGCCACGAGAAACAGCTTTGAGGGATCGAGCGCTTTGTCGGCTCCGATGAGCCATTCGTAACCGTGAAAATCCGCCATGTAGTGCGAGGGGAGGAGCACAGCGTTGTCTTTAGCAGCGTTCAGTGTGCCGTAGGTTCCGTACACAATGCGCGCCTGAGGAAGTGTGACGCCACTTTCGGTTTTGAAGCTGGCGATGACAAACTCGTGGCGTTCGGCTTTGGGCGCTTTGTCTTCCGGCTTGTTTTGCGCGAAGGCCGGCTGCGCGACAAAAACCAGGGCAACGAAAAACAGAAAAGCTCGTCTTCTTACCATTTGGAAGTTCACCCCCATCGATGGCCACAACAGATGCCCGGCCGAGTGATTTGCGCCCCATTCTCAGTGGGGACTTTATATCACTGGCGGGACTAACCTGTCGCCTCATTGGGTGGAGCGCAGGCCTTGAATCGTGGTACAAACGCTGCTTGAACTTACAAACGGTCATTTTTTTGTTTTTTGCGGGCGCGCTCGGGGGCGGCATCAATGCCGTGGCCGGAGGCGGGAGTTTTGTGGCGTTTCCGGCGCTGTTGTTTACGGGCGTTCCGGCGATTCCGGCGAATGCTACGAACACGCTTTCATTGTGGGTGGGAACCACGGCGAGCGGCAATGCTTATCCGCAAAAGCTGAACCTTCCGCTGCGCATCCTGATTCCTTTGGTGCTGACCAGTCTAGTTGGCGGGCTTGCGGGCGCGATTCTCCTGATTCATACGCCGGCGAAGACTTTCCTTCGCGTGATTCCCTGGCTGCTGCTGGGCGCGACGCTGCTTTTTGCGTTCGGCAAGCATTTGACGGGGCGCATTTCCGCGGGAATCTCGCATGACGCGAGCAGCGGGGCGGTCGCGGGCGCTTCCATTTTCGAATTGCTGGTGGCAGTGTACGGCGGCTATTTCGGAGGCGGCATCGGCATCATGAACCTGGCCATGCTCGCGGCGCTGGGAATGACCGACATCCACGCCATGAACAAGTTAAAGGTGCGGCTCGGCGGCGTGATCAACGGCGTTGCCACCGTTACGTTCGTGGTGACGAAGGCCATTGTTTGGCCGCAAGCCATTGTAATGACCTGCGGCTCGGTGCTTGGCGGCTACTCGACAGCGCACTTTGCGCAGAAGCTGCCGCAGTCGTGGATGAAAGGCTTCGTCATTTTTGTTGGTGCGGCCATGACGATTGTTTTTTTCTGGCGCGGCTACCGCTGACAAGCGAGTCCCAGGGCTAACGACAAGGGATTCCGTGCTCTACGGCCCATGCTCTTATGCGGCTAACCTGTTCTTGCTTCCATTTGCTATCGGCAGAGTTGCCCTCTATCCGCACCAGTTGGCTTCAATGCAATGAGCGGCGCGCTCTCGATTTCCAAGAACGTGGTTTGCGGCCGCTTCCGCGAGAAGATGTTGAAACCACGCTCCGGGCCTTGGTTTCCAATCGACATCGGCGAGAGTTTTAAACTGCTCCAGCCACGGAAGCACATAGGAGGAGCACACAGTTGCCGAGTTGAAAGTGCACAACGTGCAACGCCTCGCCGTGTTTTCGTGAAAAATCGGCTCCGTGCCTGTGAAAGCCGGCATTTGTTAAAGCGGGGCCAAGACCGCGGTCCACAACCTGTCTAATTCTCTTTGTATTTTCGTTCATACCCCAATGATATGCCCGATTAACGCGCTCATTGGCCCACAGCAGGAGTCACCAGCCGGTCTCAGGGCGGCTGAAGAGGTGCGCGTGATATAGTCCCGCAGTTATGAATTCAGCCGAGCCTTTCCCGAACACAAAATTAGCATTAGCTACTCCTTCGCTAACGCGGAATCAGATCCGCGGGTTCTGGGCGTCGTGGGGAGGTTGGGCGCTGGATGGCATGGATTCGTTCATCTACGCGCTGGTGCTGGTTCCATCGCTGCGCGATCTTTTGCCGCGCTCGGGAATTGCTGCAACGAAAGGCAACATCGGCTTTTACGGCGGATTGCTCTTCGCGCTGTTTTTGTTCGGGTGGGGAATGGCGTTTCTGTGGGGGCCGGTGGGAGACAAGTTCGGGCGCGTGCGAACGTTGATGCTCACCATCGTGTGGTATTCCGCTTTTACTCTTCTCAGCGCGATCGTTACCAACGTTTGGCAACTGGCAGTTTTGCGGCTGCTCGCGGGGATCGGCATTGGCGGCGAGTGGGCCATGGGTGGAACGTTCGTCGCCGAAGAGTGGCCGGAAGAGCGGCGGCGCGCTGGCGCTGGCTACATGCACACGGGGTATTATGTGGGATCTTTTCTGGCGGCGATTCTCAACTACGGCATCGGCACGTACTTTGGCGGGTACGCCTGGCGCGTGATGTTTGCAGTGGGCGGATTGCCCGCGCTGCTGCTGGCCTGGGTTCGGCATGGGGTGACGGAGCCGGTGCGTTGGACGAAGAAAGCGAACGTGCTTCGTTCCTGGCAAGTCTGGGAACCCTTTGCGGCGCTCTTTTCAATGACGCTGCGGCGCAGAACGATTCTGAATTCGCTGTACATGCTGGCGTCCATTTGCGGACTGTGGGCGGGAACGGTTTACGTGCCCGCAGCGGTGACGACTCTGGCGGAAGCGGCAGGAAGAGTTGGGCCGACGGCGGCGCAACTGGCCTCGCGAGCGGCGATGCTGGTTTCGTTTGCAACAATTCTCGGCTGCCTGGCGATGCCTTGGCTTGCCGAGAAATTCGGGCGGCGCGGGGCGCTGGGATTCTATTTTGCGCTGATGCTCGCCTTCATTGCGATTACTTTTGGCAAGGTCTTTTATCTTGGCGCGGCAGCGTTGCCGTGGTTCTTCACGTGCCTCTTCTTTTTGGGCTTTGGCGGGGCAAATTTTGCCGTATACACACTTTGGCTGCCGGAGCAGTATCCTACAGAGTGCCGCGCGAGCGCGTTTGCGTTCTCCACTTCCCTGGCGCGATTTGCCGGCGCAGGAATTACATTCCTGGTGGGCGCCGGCGTACAGCGTTATGGCTCGCTGGGAATTCCGGTTGCTCTGACTTCGGCGGCGTTCGCGATTGGATTGCTGCTGGTGCCGTTTGGCGCAGAAACCCGCGGAGAAAACCTGCCCGCGTAGCTCATTTCGTTTGGAGAATCATGCCTGAAATAGAATCGAAGATTTTTCCCGTAGAAAAGCTGCACGAATTTTGCGCGCGCGTGTTTCTGCATTTCGGTGTGCCAAAGGTAGAAGCCGAGCAAGCCGCCGACGTGCTTGCTTGCGCGGACTTGCGCGGAATCGATTCCCACGGCGTCGCGCGCATGTACAGCTATTTCGGGATGCTCAGCGAAGGGCACATTAATCCCAAACCAAAAATCAAAATAGTGCGCTCGACGGCGAGCACCGCGACGGTGGACGGCGACAATGGCCTCGGCCTGGTGGTCGGGCCGCAAGCGAACCGCATCGCCATGGAGATGGCGGAGAAAGCAGGCTCGGGCTGGGTGAGCGTGTGCAACACGAATCATTTTGGGATTGCGGGATACTACGTTCTGAAGGCGTTGGAGCGCGACTTGATCGGCTGGGCCATGACCAATTCCACCAAGCTGGTGGCGCCACTTTGGGGCGCGGAGCGGATGCTCGGCACGAATCCGATTGCCATCGCGTTTCCCGGGAAAGAAGAGCCTCCCATTGTGATTGATTTGGCGACCAGCGCAGCGGCCTACGGAAAAATCGAAATTGCTCGGCGCAAAGGCGAGCCGATTCCCGCGGGTTGGGCGATCAATCGAGAAGGGCGCAACACGACAAATCCGGAGGACTTGATCAATGGCGGCGCGATGCTGCCGCTCGGTTCAGAACGCGAGCGCGGCGGCCACAAAGGCTACGCACTGGCCATGATGGTGGACATTCTTTGCGGCGCGCTAAGTGGAGCGAACTGGGGTCCGTTTGCGCCGCCGTTTGCGTTGCGGCAGGAGATTCCGGAGCGCAGCGTGGGAAAAGGCATCGGGCATTTCTTTGGAGCCATGCGCATTGACGGATTCCTTGACGCGGATGAGTTTAAGCGGCAGATGGACGATTACGTACGCACGTTTCGTGCGACAAAGCCAGCACCGGGCACGAATGGCCCGCTGATTCCCGGCGATCCGGAGCGCGAAGCGGAACAAGTGCGGCGAAAGAATGGTGTGCCGCTAATCCTGCCGGTAATTGAGGATTTGCGCGATATTTCTAGGAAGACTGGGATTCCGTTGGAGTGAAAGCTGAGCTTCGTGGCTAAGCCCCTGCCTCGTCTGCAGTTGAGGTCCTTCGCTGCGCTCAGGATGACAAAAAGTGAGAGCATATGCCAAGGGCGCAACTATTAACCCCGCAAGGAATAGGGCGCGAGGCCGCGGAGAGAAGCATCCAGAATTTGGATCGTGTGGACTACCGGTGTCTTTTTATGCTGGCGGGCGAGCGAGGATTGAAGTTGAAGGGCGCAGCCTGGGTTGCCGGTGGCAACAACATCGGCCTTGAGCGGCGAAATGAGTTCGGCCTTGCGGTCACCGAGGGCATTGGCGGCGTCAGGTTGAACAAGATTGTAGATTCCTGCAGAGCCACAGCAGACGGCGGACTCGGGAATTTCCGCGAGCTCGATTCCCGGAATGCTTGCGAGCAAAGCCCGCGGCTGCGAGCGCACGCCTTGCGCATGCTGCAAATGGCAGGAATCGTGGAACGCTACGCGCAGTTTTAGGGGGTGGCGCGGGCTGCGCGGCTCGAGCTCGGCGAGGACTTCGCTGATGTCCTTGCACTTTTCTGAAAAGCTTCGGGCGCGCTCGGCATACTCTGGATCATCGCGAAGCAGGTGAGCGTATTCCTTCACGTTGGAGCCGCATCCAGCGGCATTCGTGACGATCGTTTCCACGTTGGCTTGCTCGAAAACTTCGATTGTTTTCTTGGCTAGCTCGATGGCACCAGTTTCTTCTCCTGCGTGCACAAGCAACGCGCCGCAGCAGGTTTGCGCTTGTGGAGCGACGACTTCACAGCCTTCGGCGGCGAGAACACGCGCCGAGGCGGCGTTTACCTGTGAGAAAAGCTCGCGTTGGACGCAGCCAAGGAGCAGCCCGACGCGGCGGCGCTTCACGCCGGCGGCAGGAGTGACTTCCGGGACGGCTTCCTGCGGAGCAAGTTTGGGAAGCAGCGCTTCCATGGCCTGCCATTTCTTCGGAAACAGTTTGAGCAGCCCCAGGCCGCGAACGAGGGCTTGCAATCCAGACTTTTGATAGACGAGGAGTGGCGTGCGCAAGCGGCGCAGGCGATCGGGCCGGGTGAACGTTTCAAATAAAAACTGGCGATGGCGCTTCTCCGAGGAAGGGCGCGGGAAATTGCGTTCAATCTGCGCGCGCGTAGCTTCGATGAGTTTGCCGTAATCCACTCCGGACGGGCATGCGGTCATGCAGGCCATGCAGCCAAGGCAAGTGTCGAAGTGGCTGACCCACTTGGGAGTGATTTGCGCGGCGCCTTCGGCCGCGAGCTTCATCAGATAGATGCGGCCGCGCGGCGAGTCCATTTCCTGCCCCCAGAGAACGTAGGTGGGGCACACCGGCAAACAGAAACCGCAGTGGACGCACTTGTCAATGATGGCCGCGGCGGGGGTATGATGCGCGTCAAAAGCGGAAGGAAGCGGATTGGGAGGGGTCGTCATCAGAAGCGGACAACTGACAGTCTACCGTCGCCAGCAAGCCATCGGTATGGAAATATGTAAGAGGAGCTTTTATTTCGATCTTGCGCCGGAGAATGCAGACGCCAGTCCGAGAGCAATCAGCCCGCCGCCGGAGACGTTGCGTTGGATGCGGCGCAGACGCAGGCTGCCGCGAATGCGCTCGGCTACGGTTCCGGCAATCAGCGCATAGGTGGAATCGCTGCACCAGCCCATCAGCGCAAACAAGATTCCAAGTTGCAGGATTTGCAGCGTGACGTGGCCGCGCGACGGGTCGACGAATTGAGGCAAGAATGCCAGAAAGAAGAGCGCGGTTTTGGGGTTGAGAAGATTGACGAGAAAGCCCTGGCCAAAAATGTGTGCCAGGCGCGTTTCGCTTCCCGCGGAAGCAAACATTTGCTGATCCGGGGTACGCAGAGTTTTGATTCCGAGATAAATCAGATAGGCCGCGCCCAAATACTTCACGAACTGAAAGGCCAGCGCCGAAGAAGCTAAAACTGCGGAAATTCCCAGAGCCGCAGCAACGACGTGACACAGGGTTCCTACCACAATGCCCAGGACGGAAACGAGACCGGCGGCGCGGCCATGCCCGATGCTTCGGCTCACGACGTAGGTTACTGCCGGGCCGGGAATGATAAGCAGCACAGCGGCTCCGGTCACGAACAACAGAAGAGAAGAATGGCTAATCAGCATGGGCACCTCGGATCAAAGATATAGATGCACTGAGGTGAGACTTGGCGAGCGACCCGAAAAGGCGCACAGCCAAGAGTGGCTGTACTACTTAGTGGCAGGCGCAGCCACCGCCGCAGCAACCGCCGCCTCCACCCGAGAACCCGTTGGAGGATTTGGCGGATGAGCCGTTCGCGGAGCCGTTGCTGGCACTGAAAACGGAAAGCTGGATCGCGTTGTGTTTGCCCGCACAATTGGGGCAGGCAATCTCTTGCTGCTTGTTGAAGACGATCTTCTCGAAGTGCGTCTGACAATCCTCGCAAATGTATTCGTAGATAGGCATAGCAAAAGTATAGCACTGCTTGAAACTGACCGTCGTTGGCGGTCTCGCTCTGCCCTCCAAACAGTCGAATTACGGGGCGGATTTTCGCGGGTTCTGCAGTTCCTCTATTTTGGACCATGGCGTCAGGTTCAGGTGTTCGGCGGCCGTGCGTTCGGGATGAAGCCCATCACGGTGGACGGCATTCCAGACCTCGGAGGCGTATTGGCTAGGCTCATCCACAGTTTGGATGAAATCCGATGCCCACAGAAAACGATCGGACGGGATAAACGCCATGAGCGCGCCTTCGCTGCCGATGCCGTCGATGGGATGAAGTGTAAGCGCCCCTCCTGCGAGTTCGTACCGGCTGTCCACACCAATAAATTGGAACATGGCTGACTTTCGATGCTGCTCGAGAAAATCAGGCGCCAGCGTCCATTCCCGGTTGATCACATTTTGCAGAAAATTTCGCGCCGTCTTGTGCGCCACAATGGTTGCTCCATAAGCGACCCAATAACGGAGGCCGGACACGTGCGGCCACGCGAGATCCGTTACCACGACGGTGACTTTATACTTGCCGGGAAAGAGCTTTTCGATCATTTCCGCGTCTTCCCTGGACCGTTGCTCACCCTGCGTGGCATCGAGCACAAAGACTTCGTCACCGATTTTTGTAACGATCTCGCGGTAGCCCGGATTTGCGAGGATGAACGTCGCTGGTCCGACCTCCGTTACGGTTAACGGTAG
>Ga0126370_10000872_pt1 | contig 13277 bp, 10 predicted proteins | sample PanSoiMetaPlot_3_FD_92586 | JGI IMG/M metagenome (GOLD analysis project Ga0126370, IMG submission 92586) | Tropical forest soil microbial communities from Panama - MetaG Plot_3 | ecosystem: Environmental > Terrestrial > Soil > Tropical forest > Bulk soil | place: Panama | collected 2016-02-17 | reverse complement strand
TAGTAAGGCACACAGGGGTAGGGACCGCAGCCGGCGTAGTAGGGCGGTGGCGGATAGGCGAGATAGGGCCACCGGGCCGGCCGAACGTGGGTGCCCGGCCGTAGTCCTCAGGACTTACCGGCAAGAAAGCTTGCTGGCTCGGAGCGGTTGAAATCGTGACCGCATCCTTCAGGCGGAAGCTCAGCAAGGTCTCCGGAGCCAGAACGGTCGGTTTGCCGCGCGTCAGCAGGACCATGGCAATGCCCACGGCCGCACCCGCGCCGGCGCCAATGCCCGCACCGGAGCCGCCATCGGCAGCCGCGCCTAGGATCGTTCCGGCTCCCGCCGTGGTGGCTATACCGGCAGCATCGGTGCCGTGCGATGTTCCCGCTGAGCCCTTCCACAGTTCTGTGAGAATCGGCAGTTGCCGGCCGTCCACGAAGGTCAGATCGGTCAGTTCGAGCCCGAGTTGAGAAACGCCTTTGACGCGACCGGCCTTTTGGGCGGTGGTGACCGAAGCGACGATCGTTTCGCCGCGGCGTGCGACCACCCAGCCGTCCACGACAATGGGACGATCAAGCGTAGCTGTAAACGTCTCGCCAGCCTGGTTGCGGTCGCTCGAAGCGGCTCAGCGAGGCGCGCAAAAAGAACCGTGCCGGGGGGAATGATCAGGTTGGCGGGAACCGGCGAGGGCGTCTTGCGCCTTGCCGGCGGAGGATTCGGTGAAGGCAGAAGGCCGGCTGGCAAGGTCTCCGGTTGCGGCTCGTCCGGAAACCTGTCGCGCGAGGTTACGCGGCGCGAATCTGGCGCAGGCGCGTCGGGCTGCGCGGCATCCTGATCCTGGCCTTGCGCGCGGATGCTGGCGGGGGAAAGAAACAAGACAGCGACAACAGTGCTGGTCAATACAGACGCAAAACGAGTGTTTGAACCCATACCTTGTTCCTTAAGAGGAGCTTCTTGGGGCGCAAGGGCCAGACCTCGCGCGTGAGGCTACATTCGGTCTAACACTCGGATAGGAGGAAAGTTGCGGCTTCGGGAGATGCCTGCGGGCAGCGGTTAAGGCCCTTCGGGTGGGGTGAAGCCCAGACCCGCGATGGCCGCACTTGCCAGTTTTTCCGGGCTCGAGGAGACATCGAGCACCAGGGCGTCGGTTGGCTCTTCGAGGTCGCTGAACTGCCCGGCGAGAATCGATTCGCCCGCGAAGTGGCCGCGCCGGGCGAGAATGTGTTCGCGCATCGCGGCGTAGGTTCCCCGCAGATAAACGATGCGCATGTCGAGGCCGGCGGCGAGTGTTTCACGGTAGCTTTGCTTCAAGGCGGAGCATGCCAGAACCGCATTTTTCTCTTGTGCGTCTAGCTGCTCCAGCCGTGCGTGAATGTTGCCAAGCCAAGGCGTGCGGTCGTCATCGGTGAGCGGAATGCCGTGCTTCATTTTTTCGATGTTGGCCGGGGGATGAAAATCGTCGGCGTCCAGAAAAATCCAGCCGAGTTTCAGCGCGACGAGCCTGCCGACCGTGGACTTGCCCGCTCCCGTGGTACCCATGACAAGAATAACCATGGCAGGTTCTCGCTCGTTAGGAAAAGCGACGAAGAGGTTAGGCGCTGCGCAGGACCAGCAGCGAAATCTCGGGGGGAACGCCCAGGCGAACCGGAGCGCCGACCGTGCCGAGTCCGCGATTCACGTAAATTGCGGCATGCGGCCCCTGCAAAGTCGCAGCATGCAGAAACTTCTGCGAAGCTACGGTCTTGGCCGGAGTGAACAGCGGCCGCAGGTACAGGCCAGCCACATAGTCGGTGATGAAGCGCGCCGGGCTCAGCCGGTGATCCAGAATTTCCACCTGCACCTGCCCGCCGTGTGTGTGCCCGGCCAGAGAGAGCTCGACGCCCAGCTCCGCCGCGCGATTGAAAGAGTTGGGATTGTGCGAAAGCAAAAGGTTCGGCATATCCTTGCGAACCAGCGGTTGCAGGCTGGAAAGCAAGCTTACCCGGCGGCCGCCGGGCGTGCGTTCGCGCTGATAGTCGACGCCCAGCAGGTTCAACTTCGCTCCCCGGTAATGCAGAATCGCGTTCTCCTGACGCAGCAGCTTCATGCCGGCTTGCGCAAAGAGCCATTGCGCGCGATCCTCGGCGTCGGCATAGATCTCGTGATTCCCGTTGCAGCCGTAGACGCCAAGCGGCGAAGACAGTTTGCGGATTTCCTCCACGCAATCTTCCAGCGGGTCACCGGCACCAGTGATGAAGTCGCCCGTGACGACGGCCAGATCGCCGCCAAGTTCGTTGGCCATGTCAATGGCGCGGCGCACCTCGGCGCGCGGCATGTAGCCGCTCAAGTGAATGTCGCTCAACTGAGTAATTTTGAACCCGTCCAGTGCAGCCGGAAGGTTCGAAACGGGAATCTCAACGCGATGAACCTGATAGTTCAAGCGTTCGGAAGCGAATCCGTAGACCGCGCCCAGGAAAGGCGCGGCACCCGCGGCCGCCGTGGCGGTCTTGAAGAAGTAGCGGCGGCTCGGGTCGACGGGGAAATCCAATTCCGGGGCGTCGGGATCGTTGACCTTGGGCGCAGACCGCAAGAAATGCCAGACCTTGTCCAGCAGGTGCACGATCTTTACCGACAAGTAGGCAAACAGCGCGCTGAAGAACCACAAACCCGCCAGCACGTTCCAAAACGTACCGCGCGGGAGCAGTCGCCCGTGGCCATTGCGGATCGAGTCCACCAGGCTTGCGATGATGAGCAAAAGCCCCGCGATGTACACCAGGCGCGCGGCGATGCGTAACGCTCGGCTGCCCCATTTCGCACTCCAGCGCCACAACCCGCGGTACCAGAATCGCTGCGAAAGAAATAGAAGCAGCAGCAGGGTCGCCGCGATTACGACTCGCAGCGTGAGCCAGGACCAATTCAAACTTGCCTCCGGGGCTACTCCCTTCAGACTACCATGACCAGGCCCCAAGTGTTTTTACGCGTGCGGGCCATGCTACGTGTCAGTAAGATGGCTGGCACGGACGGGCCCTACCAGGTTGTCAAGAGTTGTGAACAGTTGTGAAAGATTGTAAAACACCGGCTACAAGGGCTTACATTGGGCTCCAGCCAACCGTCGAAGCGGGCGTTGGCCTCTATGGGCCTCAGAGGGAGTTCCCTGCCAAAAGGGAGAGGGGGAGTGTATGAAGCGTATTGTGTACCTAGCAGCAGTCTGTGTTGCCGCCGTTCTATCGGCCATACCCGCGGTAGCCCAAAGCGACGCGAAGAAGGAACCGCCCAAGCCGGCACTAGGCGCTTCGGCCGCGGTTTTGGACCAGTGGAACGACATCGGGCGCAAACTGATCGCGATTGCAGAAGATCTGCCGGAAGACAAATACGACTACAAGCCAAATCCCGATTCACGCACGTTTGTGGCGAATCTTTTGCACGCATCCGGGTCCATGTATTTCTTCACCGATCCCGCGCAGGGCAAGAAGCCGCGTTACGGCGATGATCCGAAGCGCGATGAACTGCAGACCAAGGCGCAGGTCGTGGCGTTTGTGAAGAAGTGCGTCGAAGACGGCGCCGCCGTGATCAAGGCCAAAGGCGATGGTGGCATGGCGACGGCGATCGACGCCGGCGGCAAACGCCTGTATCGCGTGGATGAACTGGCGTACGGCTTGATCGAGCATTCTGGCGAACACTATGGACAGCTGGTGGTGTACTACCGCGCGAACGGCCTGGTGCCGCCCGAGTCGCGCAAAAAGTAATTTCTGAGCGGGTCTCGCCGGGGGAGAATACGCTCCTATTCTTCCCCGGGATTTTGCGGCGCCGACAACGGGCGGACGGACGTGGGCCTCGTCAAGATCCGGCAGAAGTCGATCCGACCGAAGCGACGCTTACACTGCCGGTCAAAAGGCTACGCAAGGTTTCCGGCTCCGATGTGGGCGGAAAACAGCTGTTGCCTTTGCAGACGAGCGCTACCGCCTTGTCCTTGGGCAGGTGTGGCAGGGTTTCACGCAGAGCGACGGGTAGAGACGCAGGCGTGCGGCCCGGCAATACGCGCAGCACCGACTTGCCGTAGCGAAACACCGAATTTGCCGAAGCTTCGAGCGCAGCCGCCCGCGCATCCTCCTTCTGCCCGGTGATGACGACGAGTGCCGGGTGGTTCGCGTAAACCATCGCCGAGAGACCGTAAGTCGCCGCGAACATCCCATACTGCGGGGCAATCCCCGCAAAAGCCTCGAGCGTCTTCTCTGCCGAGTCCCGATACTTCGCTTCATTCGTGAAGGCATAAAGCCGCGCCAAAGCGATCGCCGCTACGGAGTTTGCGCCGGGTGTCGGCGAATCCTGGAAAGGCTTGCGCCGCACGTCAAGCCCGCCCATGGGAGGCGCGTCGGCTGGGCGATCGAAGAATCCACCGTGTTCGGTGTCCCCGTACCTGGCAATCGCCGTATCCATCGTTTGCCGCGCGGCAGCGAAGTAGCGTTCTTCGACGGTCGCTTCGTAGGCATCGAGCAGCGCCATCGTTCCGAACACCTGGTCATCGAGCGATCCCAGCAGTGCCGCGCCGGTGCCGATTCGGTGCGCGAATCCCTGCTCCTCGGTCCATGCTTCACGCAACATGCGGTCGAGCGTTTTGAGCGCGAAAGAGCGGCAACTCAGGCCCAGCGCGTCCTCGAAGACGCGGCCGGCCTCCAGATAGGCCGAGACAAACATGGCGTTCCAGCCCGCGTACATCGTCTTGTCGATGTAAGGAGTCGGCCGCCGTATCCGCGCCGCCAGCGCCTTCTGCCTGGCGCGGGCTAGCGTCAGCCGAACGACCGACTCCTCGATTCCCAGCTGCGCGGCGATCTCGTGTGCTTCGCGTGCGACCCAAAGCACATTCTTGGCCGGGTTGTGATGCATTTCGCCGTGCGCTTCGACGTCGTAGTAAAGCTCCATCACCCGCGCTTGGTCCGGAGAGAGGGCGGCGCGCAACTCTTCGAGAGTCCAGGTGAAGTAGTCGCCGTCGTCGTCAAGCGAATAGTCCGCATCCTGGCTCGAATAAAACCCGCCTCGAGACTGGTCGGATAGGACTTCGTTCACCCAGGCGATGATGCCTTCTGCGGTTTGCCGAAAAAGTGGATGCTGCGTGACCTGCCAGCCGTGAAGGTAATTCTTGAGCAACTCCGAATTGTCGTACGACATTTTCTCGAAGTGCGGTACCAGCCATTTCTCGTCGACCGAGTAGCGGTGGAACCCGCCGGCCAATTGGTCATAGACACCGCCGCGCGCCATTTTTTGAAGCGTCGCTTCGGCCATGGCCAGCAAATGCTTGCCGTTCTGGGCTTCATCTGCGTGGCTCGCCGTCCGCTGGTACGCTTCCAAAAGCAGATCAATCGAAGAACAATGCGGAAACTTCGGCGCGCGTCCGAAACCGCCGTTGCGAACGTCGAAAAGCTGCGTGAGGGACTTGATTTGCGAATCCACTACACCAGCGTCGAACGCGCCGCCGGCGCCGGTGTAGGTTTCGGCCTGCGCCACCGCATCCGCCAGTGAATCGGCCGCTCTCTCGAGGTCCGCACGCCGGCCTTTGTAGGAATCAACCACAGCCATTAGCACGCGCCGCAACCCCGGCCGGCCAAACTGGTCCTCCGGCGGAAAGTAGGTACCTCCGAAAAACGGCCGGCCATCGGGCAGCAGGAATCCAGTCAGCGGCCAGCCGCCTTGCCCTGAAATCGTGCTGATCGCGGACTGGTAGCGCGAATCGACGTCGGGTCGTTCATCGCGGTCGACTTTGATGGCGATGAAATGCTCGTTGATGATCTTCGCGATGACGGCATTTTCATAGCTCTCGCGGTCGATTACGTGGCACCAGTGGCACCACACTGCGCCGATATCGAGCAGGATCGGTTTGTCCTGCTCCTTGGCCCGCGCAAAGGCTTGGTCATTCCATTCATGCCAATCGATCGGCTGATGTGCGGCGGATCGCAGGTAGGGACTGGCGGAATTCTGCAAGCGATTTGGCGGATGCGCGGTCACGGGCAGCCTCTTATCCATTTAGAATATTGCTTTTGCGCGGGCCAGTTACTGGACGGTGTCGTTCGAGCCCGTATCGCGCGGATCGAGCGGTTTGCGGCCCGCGAATCCCTCATCCTGCTTGTGGTAATAGCGGATTCGATCCTCGCCGAGCTTCCAGCAGAGATAAACCTCTTCGTTATCGACGATCGAAGGAAAATCGAGCAGGCCGACGTCCAGGTCCTTGATGATGCAGCCGGTCTCCAGGATGCGGTCGAGCGAGCTTTTCAAATTCTCCGCCAGCTTGGTGTGTTCGTGCCGCAAACGCGCCAGGCTCTCATAAGGCACGACGACCCCGCCCATCATCATGATGCGGGCCGCAACCGCAGAAAGATCATTATCGAGCCCGGAAAGCTTTTTGCGGCATTCCATGGCTTCCACCAAAAAGGGCTCGACCTCGCGGCGCGCGCGTTCCGCTTCGGTCAACGTGAACAGCCTTTGCGGCTCTTCCGGCGTCTCATCCTGCGGCAGCTCGTCGTCTTCGTCGGCCATGGTCTCCCCTGTCACACGGGTTGGGGACGGTTTCGGTAATGTACGCCCGCAGCGGTCAGCAAGCCAAGAGTGATGCTAACGCAAAGCAAGCATGCGGTCGAGGGCCGCTCGCGCGTATTTTCTTGTACGTTCATCCACGGAAATCCGGTTGACGACGCGGCCCTCGGCAAGATTCTCGAGCGCCCACAACAGGTGCAGCGGCGTGATGCGGAACATGGTCGTGCATACGCATACGCTTGAATCGAGCGAGATGACCTGGTGGTCTTTCAGCTCTTTGCCCAGACGGTTTACCAGGTGGATTTCCGTTCCCACTGCCCATTTGGTCCCGGGCGGCGAAGCTTTCACGGCGCGGATGATACTCTCGGTCGAGCCGATTTCATCCGCGGCTTGCGCCACCGCAAAGCGGCATTCGGGATGCGCGATGACCCGGATTCCCGGATTTTCGCAGCGAACCTTGGCCACATGTTCCGGCGTAAAGCGCTGGTGCACCGAGCAGTAGCCCTTCCACAGGATCGCTTTGGCTTTCCGGATGGCCTCGGGCGTATTGCCGCCGAACTCTTCGTAAGGATCCCAGACGATCATTTCCTCAAGCGCAATGCCCATGCGATAGCCGGTATTGCGGCCCAGGTGCTCGTCCGGCAAAAACAGGACTTTGTCGCCGCGCTCGTAGGCCCATTTCATCACGGCGGCGGCATTGGAGCTGGTGCAAATCGATCCGCCATGTTCGCCGGTGAATGACTTGATCGCCGCCGTCGAGTTCATATAGGTGACGGGCATGATCCTCGAAGCATCGGTCACACCGCTCAGCTCCGACCAGCACGCTTCGACCTGGCCGATGTCGGCCATGTCGGCCATGGAGCAGCCGGCGTTCAAGTCCGGCAGCACGACGATCTGATTGCCCCGCCGCAGTATGTCGGCGCTTTCCGCCATGAAATGCACGCCGCAAAAAACGATGTACTTGGCATCGGCTGCAGCGGCCTGCTGGGAAAGCTTGAGCGAATCGCCGCGAAAGTCGGCAAACTTCACCACTTCGTCCCGCTGGTAGTGGTGGCCCAAAATCACGGCGTCCCCGCCGAGTTTGGCCCGGGCCGCGGCAATTCGTTCATCGAGCGAGTTGTCCGGCACCAGCAGGTAATTGTCGAAGTCGCAGCCCACGCCCTTCTCGATTTCGGGTGCGCGCAGCGTTTCCGGCTGCTCGATCGTGACCAGACCGGCTTGGCCTGGAACTGAGGTGAGGTTGCTCATGGTTGCTAGGTGATGGGCCCTTTTCGCCCTGCCTGGTTCGATGAGACTCGAGCGCGCTTTAGCATCTCTAGCCGCCGATAAATACCATGGTTCGCGACGGCGGCACAAAACCCGGCTCGTTGATGCGATGGCCCTTTTCCTTTTCGTTTACGACAGAACGGATGTAAATGCCCAAATCTTCGTCACCGGCATTTTCGCGCAGCAGAACGCGCAAGTCATGGTCCTCTTTGCTAAAGAGGCAAGTGCGAAGCTTTCCGTCAGCGGTCAGCCGGATGCGCGAACAGTGCCCGCAAAACGGCTGCGTAACCGGCGCGATCAAGCCGATCTCGCCCGGAGCGCCGTCCGCGAAGCGATAGCGGCGTGCCGTTTCGCTCGATTCGTGGGGAATCTCTAGCAGCGGCCACCGCGCGTGAATTCTAGCGTGCACTTCGGCCGCCGCAACGACCACTTCGCGCGACCAGTGCCGGTCGCCATCGAGCGGCATGAACTCGATGAAGCGCATGATCACGCCGCGTTCCCGCGCGAATTGCGCGAATGACAGAACTTCGTCGTCGTTGAAGCCGCGCACCAGCACCGCGTTCACCTTCACCGGGCCGAGGCGTGAATTCTGGGCCGTCTCGATTCCCGCCATTACCGACGCGAAGGTCTTGGTGCGCGTGATTTTTTCGAACTTCGCGGCATTCAGGGAGTCGAGGCTGATGTTGATGCGCTTCAGTCCGGCGTCAACCAAGCGCTGGCAGCGGCCGGCAAGAAGGTGGCCGTTGGTGGTCATGGACAAATCTTCGTATCCCGCTTCCGCAAGCTTGGCCACGAAGCCCTCAACGCCTTCCCGCACCAGCGGCTCGCCCCCCGTCACGCGTACTTTGCGAATGCCCAGACCCCTAAAAACGCGCCCGAGGCGCTCAAGCTCCGGCCAACTGAGAATCTGCTCGTGCTCTTCATAGCTTTCGCGGTCGGCAGAACGGCAGTAAAAGCACCGGAAATTGCACCGGTCCGTCACCGAAATTCGCAAATCGGTGATCTGCCTGCCGAATTGGTCGTGCAGCGACATATCGCTTCCCGCCTAAAGCAAAAAGCCCGATTCGTCAGCTTCGAATCGGGCGCAAGCCGGAAAAACACACATTTCCGGCCCTGCGCTCCTTTCCAAAACCGGCGCAAGAATCGCGCAACGGCGCAAACGGGAGGCTCGGGCGTTTCCACCCAAACCCTCAGCCCTCAACCCTTTGGGCTTCGCCAAGGTGGCCTTGGGTTTTCTCGCCGTTAGGCCGCCCCGGTCGGAGCATGCTTTTAGTGTACGCCCGCGGCGGAACCGCACGCAATGTCCGCTTTTAGCCGAAAATCGGCATAAAAACGCACCGCGGCGCGGGAATCTGGGGCCTTCCGTCCTGTGGTACAGTTTCCCGACGCCATGCGCATCTTCGTTCTGGGAGCCGGCGCAACGGGCTCTCTGTTGGCACAACTCCTCGACCGCCAAGGGCACCATGTCTGGTGCGGCGATCGCGATCCGAAACGCGCCCGCCGTTTTCTTGGCGACAAGAGTCCCATCGCCGTTGCCGAGGTCAATGCGCGCAATCTTCGCGGAATCGTGCGCGCCGCCAAGGGCTGTCAGCTCGTGGTCAACGCTTCGGCCTCGGTTTTCAACGAAATCATCATGCGCGCAGCCCTGCGTCTGCGCTCGCACTATCTCGACCTTAGCTCCCATCTGACTCGGAATCCCTTCCACGCCGAACAGTTCCGCTATGCCCAGCGCTTTGAGGAGAAGAATCGCGCCGCGCTCATCAACGCCGGCGCCGCTCCCGGCCTGACCAACCTGCTTGTCAAACGGGCCGCCGATCTTTGCGACGAGGTGGTCGCGGCGCAAATTCGTCTCTACGAAAGCTCGGAAAGCGACGATCCCATCTCGCAATGGTCGCCCGAAGTCTCCTTTGATGAAGCGGTGTCGCATCCGCGCATCTACCGCGCAGGAAAATTCAAGCTGGCCAAGCGCTTTTCCGAACTGGAGAGGTTTCGCTTCATGGACCCGGTAGGGCTCGCGCGGGTAGTGCTGGCGGCACAGGACGAAGTGGCCACGCTGCCCCGCTTCATTCCCATGCGCGATCTCGACGCCAAAATCGGAGGCAACGAGATCGACCGGCTGCGGCGCTGGCAGAAGCAAGGCAAGCTGTCGAAGTCACGCGGCCGGCAAAAATCCCGCTTTCCCGATACGGCCTCGCCGCGCGCCATCGCCAGACTGATCCGACGCGGCATTCTGCAAAACGCCCGTTTCGCCGCCGCCGTCCTGGTGCGCGGGGTGCAGCGCGGACCTAAGGAAGACGTGCACGTGCTGATGCGCAGCGACGTACTTTTTCCTTCTCTCTACACGATCCGCCGCCGCGGCCTTTACACCACGCCGGTCGCTTTCGCCACCGCCCACGTTGCCGCTCAGTTTGTGAAGTTCTTTCCGCGGGACGAAGCCGGCGTGTTCGCGCCGGAGACCCTGCCGGCCGAAATCCGGCGCGACATTTTGGCGGGCGTCCGCTCGCAAGGACTCAAGGTCCAGCACAAAGTGACAATTCTAAAAACCAATACCGACCATGATGAAGACGCGCTGTAGATCCTACGGCCGCGCCTCAAAGATCAGGTTGAAAGGGGTCTCAGTCGCGCGCCGGAACCGCGTGAAGCCTCCGGACATCACAACTTCGCGCAGCCGTTTCTCGCCCGCTTGCGCGCCAAGCGCCAGCCCAACTTCCTGCGACAACGACGCCGGAGTGCAAAGCAGCGTGGACGCCCCGTAAAACGCGCGCCCGATCGGGTTGAGGTTATCTTCGATTTTGTCGCCGGCCATGGGCTCCACGATCATCCAAGTGCCGTCTTTTTTGAGCGTACTGTACACGTGCGCCGCAGCTCCGGCCGGATCGCCCATGTCGTGCAGGCAATCGAAAAATGTCACGAAATCGTAGTCCTTGCCCGGATAATTCTTGGCCATCGCCATTTCAAACTTGATGCGATCGCCGACTCCGGCGTCTTGCGCGCGCTGTTTCGCCGTCTCGATCGACTTGTCGTGGTAATCGAATCCGGTAAACTCCGACTTAGGATAATTCTTGGCCATCAAAATGGTAGAAGCGCCGAGACCGCAGCCGACATCGGCGACCTTCGCGCCTGCCTTCAGCTTTCCTTCGACTCCTTCGAGCGCAGGGATCCATGACGCGATCAAATTCGCAGCGTACCCCGGCCGGAAAAACCGCTCGGTGCCTACAAACACGTTGGCGTGATGTTCATGCCAACCCATTCCTTTCCCGGTCTTGAACCGCTCCTCCAGCTGATCCTTCGCTTGAATCGCCCCGAGCGCGACCTGAAAGGCCCCCGGCAAAAACGCCGGGCTGTTGTCGTCCGCCAATGCGAAAGCCTGCTCCTCCGTGAGTGAAAATTTTCCGCTCGCCGGATCGTACGTGACGTATCCGCCCGCTGCCTGATTGCACAGCCACTCGCGCACATAGCGTTCCGTTGTGCCTGTTCGCTTCGCGAGCTCGCCCGCCGTTTGCGCTCCGCCGGCCGCGAGGCCCTTGTACAGTCCGAGCTTGTCGCCGATCGAGATCAGCGCGGCGTGAAACGTCGCACCGAAGTCAGAGACTCCCTTTCCCAGGAGTTCGTGCAGCTTTTGTTCATTGATTGGCATGGCCCATCTCCAAAAAGGTTTGCGCTAGAGGGTCGGCCCAGATTACGTGTAGAGCGTTAGGCCAGGTGATTCTATTCCTGCCGCCGAGCGAAGGCAAACCATGATTCCTTCTGTCTTATCAACAGCAGCGGCTCACGCGCGAATAGCGTTTTTCCAGTTGCGCGACGTAAAAATCCTGGCGGCTCAATTGCGCAGCACCGCCGCCGCGCCTAGCTTGCGCTTCCTGGTATCGCTCATAGGCCCTGTCGCCGCACCATTCGCGAATGCCAAGCCACACCCGGGCTGCCCGTCTGCGGATGCGCTCGAGTTTGCCGGCCACGGCAAGTCGCATCAATCGCCCTCCGCTCCCGCGGCCCAGCGCGTAGCCACGTAGGGCGCTTCGCGCAGTACCGCTCTGCGCCGTTTGCTCAAGATGGCCGTCCATTGCACCAGCGCTTCCAGCAGCAGCACCAGAATCATCGCCGCGAAGACTGCGGTCACCACGGCATCCAGCCGCTGATTGAAGATCAGCCGTTGCGTATCGGCAAGTTGGGCAGCGGGAATTTTCCCGGCCGCAATCTGTTCGGCCATGGCGTTTGCCGCGGACAGAAATCCGATGCGCGGACTCGAATCAAAAATCTTCTGCCAACTTGCGGTCATCGTAATGGTCACCAGCCAGGCCATGGGCAGCAGCGTCACCCAGATCCAGCGCAGTCTGTCCATCTTCATAAGGATGGTAGTCGCCACCACCAGCGCCACGGCGGCCAGCAACTGGTTGGAGATGCCGAATAGCGGCCACAGCGAATTGATTCCGCCGAGCGGGTCGAGAACGCCCTGGTACAGGAAATATCCCCATCCGCCTACGATCAGCGCGCTTGAAACCAGCACGCCCGGCGTCCACGCCGTCCGGCCGAGCGGCTTCCACACTCGGCCGCCCAATTCGTGAATCATAAACCGGCCTACGCGCGTACCCGCGTCGAGCACGGTCAGGATAAACAGAGCTTCGAACATGATGGCGAAGTGATACCAGATGCTCATCAGCTTTTCGCCGCCGATGGTGCCGGAAAAAATCTGCGCCATGCCGACTGCAAGCGACGGCGCGCCGCCGGTGCGATTGAACAACGTCTGCTCGCCCACTGCATGCGCCAATCCGGCCATGGTCGCGGCGTCTACCGGGTAACCCCAGCCGGAAATCGTGGCCGTCGCCAGATCCGGCGTGGCGCCGACGACCGCCGGCGGCGAGTTAATGGAGAAATAGACGCCCGGCGTCATGGCGCACGCCGCGACCATGGCCATGACACCGACAAACGACTCCATCAGCATGGCCCCGTATCCAATAAACCGCGCGTGTCCTTCGCGCTGAATCATCTTGGGCGTCGTGCCGCTCGAAATCAGCGAGTGAAATCCGCTGATCGCTCCGCACGCGATGGTGATGAAACAAAAAGGGAAAACCTTGCCCGCAAAGACCGGACCGGTGCCGTCGACAAACTTGGTGAGCGCCGGCATGTGCACATCGGGACGCACCATCAAAATCCCCGCTGCCAGCGAAAAAATGGCCCCCGCTTTGATGAAGGCGCTCAAGTAGTCGCGCGGCGCCAGCAGCAGCCACACCGGCAAAGCCGAGGCGGCAAATCCGTAGATCATGATGGCGAACGCCAGTGCCACGCCGCTCCATGTGAACACATGCGCCCAGGCCGGCGAATCCGCCACCCACTGGCCCGCTACCACCGCAAAAATCACCAGGGCGACGCCGATCGCCGAAGCTTCCATTACTCGCCCGGGTCGCAGAAAGCGCAAATACACGCCCAGCAGCATGGCAATCGGAATGGTCATGGCCAGCGTGAACGTGGCCCACGGCGACGACTTCAGCGCGTTCACCACCACCAGCGCCACCACCGCCAGCAAAATC
>Ga0126370_10000869_pt1 | contig 13313 bp, 12 predicted proteins | sample PanSoiMetaPlot_3_FD_92586 | JGI IMG/M metagenome (GOLD analysis project Ga0126370, IMG submission 92586) | Tropical forest soil microbial communities from Panama - MetaG Plot_3 | ecosystem: Environmental > Terrestrial > Soil > Tropical forest > Bulk soil | place: Panama | collected 2016-02-17 | reverse complement strand
ATCGCTGGGTGTGCTGGGCATGATGGGCGCCATGCTGTCGATTACCGGTGTCTTCGGAATGGCGGCGTACTCGGTGAGCAAGCGGTTCAAGGAGTTGGGAATTCGTGTGGCTCTCGGCGCGCAACGCAAGGAAGTGTTGCAGGCCGCGCTGGGACGTGCGTTCAAACTGTTGGCGATTGGTTCGGGGGTTGGATTGGTTCTGGGTCTGCTTGCGACGAAGGTGTTGGCTTTCATTGTGTATCAGGCCACGCCGCGCGATCCCCTAGTCCTGGCTGGTGTGGTTCTGACGATGCTGCTGCTGGGGCTGGTGGCCACGTGGATTCCAGCGCAACGCGCGCTCGGGATCAATCCTCTGATCCTGCTGCGCGAGGAGTGAGTCGAGTCTCGCTTCTAAGTTGCCGGACAACGGGCTTCTGGGTCCATTAGCCATCCCATATGACCAGGAAGCCCGCCAAATTACTGCCGAGCTCGGATCGGTATCGGGAAGTCGGCATGGCACCAGGATTCTGGACAACACCGGAAGCATTGTCCCATGCCCGTTTATCGATCCTAACCCGGCCACATCTCCGAGAAAGCCAATTCATGGCCCCGTGATTGTGCGTAGCTCAACTTCCGAGTAGCCCGTCAGAACTAAGCCGCTGGCGCGGCGGGGGAGCTCGGTGTAGCTGACGAGCCAGTTGAAGCAGTAACGTCCGTGTCACAGGAGGTTTCCTATGACACGACTCCGTCAGCGCATGTTGGACGATCTCCGACGCCGCAACTACACGCCAGAGACCATCCGTGGGTATATTCGCGCAGTTCAGCAGTTCGCACAGTATTTTGGCCGCTCACCCGACCAACTCGGGGCAGAGCACGTACGCCGCTATCAGATCTATCTGTTGCATGAGAAGAAACTAGCTCCTGGCAGCGTGGAGAACTGCGTCTCTGCCTTGCGCTTTCTCTACAAGCGGACTTTGAAGCGACGAGATCTGGCGTTCGACGATCTACCCTTCCCCAAGCAACCTCGCAGCCTACCCACAGTGCTCAGTCAGACCGAGGTGTCGCGGCTCATCGAGATGACGCACAATCGCATGCACCGCACCATCCTGATGCTGCTTTACTCTACCGGCCTACGCCGCACCGAAGCCTCGCGGCTGAAGGTGAGCGATATCGACAGCCAGCGAATGATCATTCACATCCACCGAGGCAAGGGCTTGCGTGATCGCGAGGTTCCTCTCACCCCCAAACTGTTGGAAGTCCTGCGGGAGTACTGGCGTTGGAAGAGGCCGCGCGTTTATCTGTTCCCCAGTAAATGGGGCGATCCAGAAGTCGAACAACCGATCTCGGACAAGACCATCTGGAATCTCTGCAAAGCAGCGGCTATCCGTGCCGGCATTAAGAAGAAGATGAGTCCTCACACTCTTCGCCACAGCTTCGCTACACATTTGCTGGAAGCCGGCACGGACTTACGCACCATCCAGCTGCTAATGGGACATGAGCGCCTTGAAGACACCACGGTGTACCTCCACCTGTCTCAGACGCACCTGCATGCCGCCGTTAACCCGCTCGACCAGCTCACCATCGCAGAGCAAGGTCCGGCAGAGGAGAATGCTAAGGGATGAGCCGGCCGCCCTTCGAGGTGGCCGATATCATCTCCATCGCAGGTAGCAGATTCCGCGAACGCTACGCTGCATTCTTGACTTGGCCACAGGTCAAGGTGCTCGAAGCCATTGCCCGCTGCCGTACCGCCGCGCTGGGTGGGCATCGCGATCTATGTTCGCGCTGCGGTCATGAGGCCATCTCGTACAACTCGTGTCGCAATCGGCACTGTCCCAAGTGCCAGAGCAACGCTCGCGACAAGTGGCTGCAAAGGCGTCAACAGGAACTGCTGCCCGTTGGCTACTACCACCTGGTCTTTAGCGTGCCGCATGCCCTCGTGCCGCTCATGTGGCAGAACAAGCGCCGGTTGTTTTCATTGCTGTTCGAAGTTAGTGCTGCCACCCTTCTCCAAGTGGCCATCGATCCCAAACACCTCGGTGCCGAAACCGGCTTCTTCTCCATCCTCCACACTTGGGGACAGAAGCTCGAAAGACACCCTCATATCCACTGTGTTGTTCCCGGCGGCGGTTTATCTCCCGACCACGCCCACTGGATTCCAGCGCGCTCCAGTTTCTTCTTGCCCGTGAAAGTGCTCAGTCGTGTTTTCCGGGGTAAGTTTGTCGCTGGGTTGCGCCACGCCTTTCGCAACCATCAACTTATGTTTTACGGCGCATGTTCTTCGTTGAAGAATGAAAGCCAGTTCATCGAGTTCCTGCGAACCCTTTCTCGGCAGGACTGGGTGGTTTATGCTAAGCCGCCCTTCGGCGGTGCCGAACATGTCCTTCACTACTTGGCACGCTACACTCATCGCGTCGCCATCTCCAACCATCGCTTAGTTTCTGTTGGCAACAACGCCGTGAGCTTCCGCTGGAAGGACTATGCCAACGGTAGCCAGCAACGTACGCTGACCATTTCACCCGAAGAGTTTCTGCGTCGCTTCCTACAGCATGTACTACCCAAGGGATTTCCCCGCATCCGCTACTTCGAATGGTTAGCCAACCGAAGACGCCGAGACTTGCTCCCCCTCTGCCGCAACTTGCTCCACCAGCAGCCCCCGACCACCGGAACCTCATGCGCCACCGAAAGAATCGCGGTTCGTCAGTGCCCCCAATGCAATGGTCCCATGTACACCATCGAGCGATTTACCGCCGCCGAGATCTGTTTTGTAGGAAAGGTCTATTCCTTTGACTCGTCCTAACAAGCCGGCCATATTGGCGCATACGACGTGCTTGCCGACACGCTCAGTCGAACTCCGCCCTGTGTGCCAAAAATCGGTTGAGATGCAGCTTCTTCGGCTCCCTGCACATGCCGCCCACCCTGTTCCGCTATCCTGCCTCGTTTCCCAGTTCCAGTCGTTCAACCCTTCCACCCGCACTTGCGCCACCTTATGCTCAATTGAAAACCCATAGACACACACATTCATTCGCCGCACCAACGACTTCCTTCTCACGGCTCTATCGAAACTGCTCCGCGGCTCTGGCGATCTCTCATTTCGGTGTTCACCCCGGGCATTACCAGGCTAAACGGAGCAGTTCCGATAGAGTCCTAACGTCACTCGTCAGCCGGGACAGATGGAGAGTCTCACCTTTTGTGATGAGATCAATGCTTGTCTAACTTTGGTACGAGATTGATCTTCTTCTCAGTCGCGTTCTCGACGGCTTCTCGGCTGTAGAGAAGAGGAAAATACTGCCCATTGCGCCACATCGCCGCCAGATCGCGATAGTGTGGGTTGTCCGGATCGCCGGACTGGCCAGGATAATTGACGGCCTGCGAATTATCCCAGTTTCCCACATCCACCACGACGCGGACTGACGGGCCGATGGTTTGCCGGAAGTCGCTCACTCGATATTGAGATTGGTTCGGCACAAATTCACTGCCATGCTTCTCGATAGGCCCGATGTTCAACTTCGTGCGGATCGCGGTGCTACCAATCGCGGAAAATGGATGCTCGCTAAGGTTGTAATGCAGCTTGCCCCACTTCCACTGCTTGGGATCAGGACCCTGCAGTTTCTCCATCTCTTCGTAGGCGGAATGCAGCGTGCTAAGGAGCAACTCGTCGCATTTCTCCTCGGCGTGTTCGCCGAATCGCGTCTGGGGATTCTCCAGCGCATCCAGCATGACCGCGGCATCCGGATCGCCGAATGCATCCGCAGCCGCCTTGTTGAGCACCGCGTACTTAAATGCTTTTCGAAGATGTCGGCTCCACCACACTTCGTGCAATGCCGATTGCGGCAGATCCGCTTCCACCACTGCATCCCAACCTCTCAGTATGCTCAGCGCAGCTTTTGTTTTGGCATCGTCGCTGGACAAATGTTGGAGGAGAGCAACCAGGCGTCGCGCCGGAATCGAAACCTCATCGTTCTGCATGCGCAAGGAGTCCTCAAGCGTGAGCTTGTTGGCCTTTGACATAATCTCTTCGAGCCGCTGATGTCGAGAACCGTTCACCCATTCAAAACCGAGCTTCCGTTCTCTGTAAGGATAATCCGCTGGGATGTTCATCTCGTTTGAAGTCGTGATGTAGCCGGATGGCGGATTATAGAGAGTCGGGAGCTGCTCGCCCCTCCAGCGTCCTGCCCATTCGTAGCGGCCGTCGCCGGGTACGGGCATGAGCCCATCCCAGTTTGGCCGGATGGGAGCGAATCCACCGGCCATCCAACCGATATTGCCTTCCACGTCCGCGTAAACATGGTTCGATCCAGGTGCGCCCCAGTTGCCAATCGACTGTTTGAAGTCGTCGAACGTCTTAGCGCGCATATGCCGCACCGAGTTGTAGTAAGGCGATGTGCCCGGCTCAAGCCACGCGCTCCGCACCGCAAAAGCTCGATTCTTTTCTTTCTCAACGTAAATCACCGGGCCGTGACGCGTGAACGTCAGACCAACCTGCATCGCGGGCTTACCCTTAATTTTGATCTCTTCGTGAACGATCCGGAACGACTCCCATTTTCCCCCGTACTTATACTCGTTAGGGTTCGCTGGATTCAGTTCGTAAACGTACGAATCTTCTTGGTCGATATAGAACCGGGTGTAGCCGAAAGCGATCCAGTTGTTGTGTCCCAACGAGATTCCGGGGAGCCCTGGCTCGTTCGCCCCGATCACGTGCAGTGTCGGCGCATTGAGGTCGGAGATATATCGCAGGCTTGGCTCCGAGTAAGCGCGATGTGGGTCATTGGCCATCACCGCCCGGCCAGTTGCGGACTTGGCCGGTGCGATAACCCAGTTGTTGCTTCCTTCCGACGTCTCGGTTGGGACGAGTTCGGATGATAGTTGCCTATCGTCGGAAATTGTCGCCCTCAATGCCTCCGGCGTAAGCCGCACATCCTGTTGCGCGAGCGAAAAGACTCTTAGCACGTCCTTGGGCAAGCATGGATCGAGTCCCGCCGGCATCTGCGTTTGCCACTCCGGCTGTAACCTGAAGCGGATTTCGTCTGCCTTTAGGTCGGCGGCGCACACCACGCGTGAGCGCGCCACCTCGTAGTTGAGATTGCCCGTTAGCCCGTGAGTGCGGACGCGAACTACATCTTCAGCTGCCCACTTCGCTGGCTGGTAGTTCAGCTCCTTAAACTCGTACGGCATGCGCTCAGGATGCTGGCCGAGCCAGTCAATGTACGCGTTTATGCCATCGACGAAGTGCTGAGCAATCTGTTCGGAATCCGCACTGTACGAGGCCCACTCTTTCTCCATGTCACCGCGATAGAGGAATAGACGTGTAGCCTTGTCCTGTTCTACGAATGCTGGTCCGAAGACCTCGGACAATTGGCCTAATCCACGCCGACGCCAGAGATCGATCTGGAACAGGCGGTCGCGTGCTGCATTAAACCCCTGGGCGAAGAACAAGTCAGCCTCGTTCTTCGCATAAATATGCGGTACGCCCCAACGGTCGATCAGGATCTCGACCGGTTGCTGGAGCTGCGGCAATGCAATCGTTTCGGTTGCGACAGTGTCATTCTGTCTGGCGAGGGCAGGGCACAGGGCGACGCAAGCAAATATTGTTAAGACGACAGTCTGAAGAGCCAGCGTGGAGGTTCGCGACAAGGTTTTTCGCAAACAGAATCTGTGCATAGACGACCTCCCCTTCGTAGCGCAACCGAAACAGGGTTACCGAAACCCGTCAGCGACAGCCGACTTGCCTTTTGACCGCTGAGATGGTCGGATTGTACTCCCACATCTTCTCGGAATCTGAAAATTGGCGTGGCGAAAATCCAAACACGAAGTTTGGTGGGTTGTCGGTGATTGGGAAGTTGACTTCTGGTTGGCCCGTCATCCGCAAAGAATACAGACGTTCCTCGCGATGCCTCCAAGAGTTGTCAATTCCGGGGCATTACCAGATCCCCCCGGCGCGACTGGTTGCACGAACGATTTCCCTGGAAACGCTTTGATGGAGCCCCGTGACCGGCGGCGCATGCAACTCAGAAAAATTACCGCGATTTTAAGTCTCGACCATCACAGATGATTGCCGTCGGATTGGGTGAGGTTTCAGCGCGCGGAGGTAATTGCGTAACGCTTCAGATGCGCCAACGCTTCGCGAAAAGCCACTTCGACAGTCCGGCTATCTCGTTCAATTTTGCCCATAAGCATCGCCCCTTGGATGGTAGCGATGCAGAAGGCAGCCAGGTGCTCTTCGTTCGCGTCCTTGACGAGACGGCCTTGGGCCTTCTCTCGCACAAAAAACGTAGCTAACTTGTTCCTCATGATTTCAAACAAGAGCCTGAGGTCCTGGCGGATGAGTCGATCGTTTTCCGTCAGCTCGTTGCCCACGGTCCCGAACGGACAGCCGCGAGTCATCTTGAATCTTTTCTGCAGGTCGACGTGAGCCTGGAACCAGCGCTCCAAATCCTGCCAGGAATGGATTTCGTAGTTCACTGGAGCGTCGCCGTTTTTGATGGCGTCCAAGTGGCTATGCAGCACCTCGTGAACCAGGCCTTCCTTGCTCTTGAAGTAGTGATAGAACTGGCCCTTCCCGGTTCCGGAAGCCTCGATGACTTCATCCGGGCTGGTAGCGCGGACTCCCTGCTTGTGAAACAGGTCCGCGGCAACCTGAATAATGTGACGCTTGGTCTCGGCGCCTTTCGCGTAGCGAGCTGTCATCGTGTCTCCCCTCAATTTGTACCGAAAGGTTTATTTCCCCATGTTAATCTCGCGAAAACCGGCGAGTTGCCATTCTTTCGGCCTGTACTTGACTTTTTTTCAGCGATCCTCTACAAATGCGCGACTGTACGGCGACCGGTTGAAACCTTCCTCACTGGAATATGGGAGTCGCTGACTGGAACTGAGGTGCGATGAATTGTACCAGAAGGTATAGACAATAGATTTGACAACCTTTTGACAAGACTGAAAGGAGGCATGTTATGCCAGTTGTGTTTGTCGAAGCCCCTCCTGGCATTAAGCCGGAGGCCAAGAAACAGATGGTCGAGAAAATCACGGCCGCGATCGATGACGCGTACCACATAGGCGACACCCTGATCTTTCTTCGCGAGTATCCTGCGGAAAATGTGGCCATGGACGGCCGTCTCCAGTCTGAGAATCCTAAGATCCTGGAGTCGCTCAAAAAGATCAGCGCTTAAGAGCTGGCCGCTGTCGTGCATCATCCTCCAAGAATCTCGCACACTGTCAACCGGAGAGTGGGAGGGATTTGCACGGCGGCGGTACGCTCTCTCGATTGACCGCCAATGTTCTGTCTGAGAACGCTTGGCGCGGCTGACGACACAGTCAGCATGCGCAAAACAGAGGGGGATCTCAGATCGTGAATTCGGACAAGACGGTGCTGGTCACTGGGGCAACGGGGCGGCAGGGAGGCGCCGTGGTCCGGCATCTGCAGCCAAAGGGCTGGAGATTGCGCGCCCTGACGCGAAACCCCGATAGTTACGCCGCTAAACAGTTGGCACGCCAGGGTGTCGAACTGGCGCAAGGAGATTTAGACGATCCTGGGTCGCTAGAGAGGGCTGCACGCGGTGTCTACGGAATTTACAGCGTCCAGGATTTCTGGACAGTCGGCGCAAGGCGTGAAGTCCAGCAAGGCAAAAACCTGGCTGACGCTGCCAAGAACGTGGGTGTAGAGCATTTCGTTTACAGCTCGGTAGGCGGGGCCGAGCGGCGTACCGGCATCACGCACTGGGAAACAAAGTGGGAGGTCGAAGAATACATTCGCAGTCTAAAGTTGCCAGCAACCGTCCTGCGACCGGTTTCTTTCATGGAAACCTACCACATCTTGGAAGTTGAAGTCGGACTCTTAAAAGGAAAGCTGGCCGACCCGATTCGGGGGGAGAAGCCCTACCAGACTATTGCGACCGACGACATCGGCCGCTTTGTAGCGTTGGCGTTTGAGCGCCCGAAGGAATTCATCGGATTGGAACTGGAAATCGCCGGAAGCGAGTTAACCAACGTACAAGTGGCAGAGGTATTCAGCCGCGTCCTGAACAGACCGGTGAAATTCAAAAAGCTTCCGATGTTGATCGTGAAACTCTTCCTGGGGAAAGAGTTTTACGAGATGTTCCAGTGGTTCAACACGAAAGGGTATGAGGCCAATATTCCCGAACTCCGCCGCAGATACCCGGAAATTCACCTTCACTCGTTAGAGGAATGGCTGCGAGAAGACGGATGGGACAAGCGCGGACTACGTTTCAGAGCTCCGAAGGACTAAGCCTCGATGATTCTAATCACCGGCCCTCAGGTCTCACGCGATAGTTCAGAGAAACAAAAGCACTCCTCATTTTGTCTCGAACATGCGCCGGATCACAACTCTCACTTACCGTTTGACGCACGTACAGTTGCCGGGGAACTCGCTGTAGACTCTAGACCTCTGGCGGGCCGTGGCAGAGGCGTACGCCTGAAATCCGAATCATTCAAAGGATTAACTCGCGGCTTGCCCGTAAGCGTCTAACGATGTAACCGTCTGATGTAAAATTCTGCGGCGAATCAAGTCCCGCTCAACAGGAGTGACCGTGAACTACGCCCGCATTGCATTGGCCTCCCTCGGGGCTATGGTCGCCTACTTTGTCTACGGCTTTGCCATGTTCGCCGCATGGCCATCCATGAAAACTGAATTCATGAAGTACCCCAATGTCTATCGTCCTCAGGCTATTAAGAACGGCGGATTTTGCTTGGTCCAAATCAGGTAATCGAAGGACCGCCTTCGGCTTAGGATGCGTGCGTTTACGCGAATGCTTGCGTGACATCGTTCGCGGTCCTCCTTGACCGCGACACGATGGTGCGACCAAGCCCACCCAATTTACGGTTGGCTCGTCACTCTTCCACAATGTCAATGCTCATGGCTTCCCAGGAGGGCGGAAAAGGCGTTTTTTCCATTGGCTCCTGTAGAGTGCCTGTTGCGGAGACGAGGGTTCGCCTTTTTCTGAGTTTGGGGGTGTCGTTTCGGTGGCGAACACGTCCAACACTTGCAGGTTGCTATGGGTCTTCGTCAACATTCAGCCGGGGAGTTCGACCGCATTGTTTTCAATTACGGCTCGGTTCGCATCGGCGCCTTTCGCTGCCATCCTGATCACGCTCGTTTTCACGATTCCGGACCAGCCAAGAATTGCTGCTTCGTTTTCCCCCGCACAGCTGTGAAGATTCAGCACGAGCATGCACCTGCATTCGTCGCCAATCCCAATGTTGTTACGTTCTACAACATTGGTCAGGCTTATCGCCGTGACCCCATCAGCCCCGAAGGCGATCGATGCGACTGGTTTGGAGTTGACTCCGACATCGTTCTTGAAGCTGTGCAGACCCTCGATCCGAAGGTCGATTCCCGGCCTGAGCATCCTTTTCGCTTCACCCGCAGTTCCTGCGATCCTTCCACCTATCTACTTCAACGCCGCGTTTACACCCGCATCGCCTCCGAGAAGGTTCAAGATCCTCTGGCGGTAGAGGAATGCGTCTTGCACCTGCTCGAAAGGGTCCTCGGTTCCGCTTACACTGATCCACTCAACACCACGTCGCTTGAAAACCGGCCCCAGCGACGTGACATCATTCACGACATCGAAGCGATTCTCTCCGAATGTTGGGAAGAACCTCTGACCCTTCGCGAAATCGCCGGCGAAGTCGGACTCACTCCGTATCACGTTTGCCGCCTCTTTCGGTCGGCGACCGGAACCACTTTGCATCAGTACCGTCAAAGGTTGCGATTGCGGGGCTCGCTGGAAAGTGTGATCGAATCCCGAAGGCTATTAATTGACATCGCCCTCGATTCCGGGTTCGCCAGTCACAGTCACTTCACCAACGCCTTTCATCGTGAGTTTGCCGAGACCCCATCTGCGGTTCGTGGCGGCTCTGCTGCTTCTCGTCACTGAGGTCGCAATTTTGTGATAGCGCCCTGGGGTCCCTATCCATTAACTAGGGATCATGCATAAGAGTTCAGCCTTTCGCATCCTTGCAACCGTACTTTTCTTGAATGCGCTTCTTGCCCAATCCGCGCCGCCCACTCTGGCCGATGGCATGGCCAAGCTGCAGGCGAATGACTTCAAGGGCGCTGCCAGGATTCTTGAGCAGGTCACGGCACGCGAACCGAAGAACGGGCTGGCCTGGCGCAACCTTGCTCTCGCCCGCGAGAAATTGAAGGAGTGGAATGGCGCCGTGGCTGCCGACCAGTGCGCTCTCGAAGTTGAGCCTTCTGTCCCCACTCCGATGTTCCACCTTGGTCTGATCTATACCCTCGAAGGTAATCGTGAACAGGCATTCACCTGGCTCAATAAAGCCAAGGCAACCCACAAAGTCGACATGTCGCAGTTGGCGGTAACGCCGGAACTCGATCCGCTGAGGTCTGATCCGCGTTACCAGTCCCTCCTTCCCACCCGCGCAGACTTCGACAATCCCTTCGTGGAGGACGTGAAGATCATCCGTGAATGGGATGGTGAGGCCATGAATGATCAGTTCGGCTGGATTGCCCGTAACATTGGTGACGTCGATGGCGATGGTGTTCCCGATGTTGTGACCTCTGCTCCCAGCAGCCACGTCGGCGGTGGAGACGCGGGACGCATCTATGTTTACTCGACCAAGTCCGACAAGTTGCTTTGGACAACGGATGGCCATCCCAACGATCAACTCGGTACCGGTGTTGAAGCTGCTGGCGACACCAACGGTGACGGCATTCCCGATGTGATTGCGAGCGCACCCGGCGGTGGCTACGTCAATATCTATTCCGGCCGCGATGGGCGCGTGCTCCAGACTCTGCACGCCGAAAAAGTCGACGATCAGTTCGGCCGCCATGCCTAGGGAGTAGGTGACGTGAATCGGGACGGCTTTGCCGACGTTATCGTCGGTGCGCCGAATAACGGCGCCGCTGGCGAAGGCGCAGGTCGCGCTTATGTCTACTCGGGAAAAGACGGCTCATTGCTCCTGACCCTCACCGCTGAACATGCAGGCGACAACTTTGGCAGCACCGTTGCCGGATACTCCGACAAGGACCATACGATTCTCATGGTCGGAGCTCCCGGAGCCGGGCCGCACAAAACGGGTCGGACCTATGTCTACGACAATCTCTCGGGTAAGCCGAAGTTCACCATTGATTCCGACGAGACCGGCGCTGCTCTCGGAGCGATGTTCCTCTCCATTCCCGGAGATGTCGATGGAGACGGCTATCCCGATGTGTACGCATCCGACTGGACCAACAACGCCAAAGGCCCGCGTACTGGCCGGGTGTACGTGCATTCCGGGAAAGATGGCCATCATCTATTTACGTTCACCGGCGAAACCACTGGCGAAGGTTTCGGTACCAGCCCATCAGTCGCCGGAGATGTGGATGGCGATGGACACGCCGACTTCATCGTCGGGGCCTGGCAATATAGCGAAGCGGCAGCCGGCGGAGGCCGTGCGTACCTGTATTCTGGCAAGGACGGCCACCTGATGAAGACCTACACCTGCCGCACCCCCGGCGATACATTCGGGTTCGACGCAGTGACGCTTGGTGATGTGGATGGCGATGGTGACAGCGATTTCCTGATCACCTCAGGATGGAGCGGGGTTCACGGCTTCCACTCCGGGAGGGTCTTCATTATCGCAAGCGGCATCAAGGCTCACTAGATAACCGCGATTGAAGTTATTATCAGAAACGGGCTTGTAGAAAGTTGCGGGAGAGCGCCTTACTTGGAGGAGCGGCGGACTCATCTGGCTGCGTACGAGCGAGGGGTTCTTGAACTCGCAACCTCTCCTGCGATTTCCTTTCCTAAAGTCAACGACCAGGGATTCTTGAAGCCCGAACTGGCGGACAATCGGGCGGTTTGCATTGCGGACTCTTACCTGCGCACTAAGTCCTAAGCGAACTCACGACGTTCTGCATTTAGACCACGTCATGCGGAAACCAGCGCGGAATGAGGGTGCGGACCTCGGATTTCAGAAACGCACAAGGGAGGTTCGCTGCGTTCAATTAAGAAGCTACGGATGCTCGTCTATGCGTTGGTTGGGAGGGTCATCCCAAATGAGATGCGATATCCGCCACTTACCGTCGGGCGTTTTTCGCAGGAGTGCCATGAAATTCCCTCCGGTTTGCCATCTTTCGACCGCTTTCTGGTCTTCAACGGTCCAAGCCACGGCGCTTCGACCACGCACGTAGCCAATATTCCCACTTCCACCGATCTCATCGAGCGTTTGAACGAAGCGCGTGATCGTGGTCTTAGCAGTACTGGCGGGCCACCAGAATTCATTAATAGCAGCCATTCCGACCACTGGGGCTAGGCCATGATGCGGCATCAATACGGCATCACTCGCAAACGTGCTGCGGACCGCATCGGCATCCCCCGACAACCATCCGGCCCGAAAATGTTCCAGCACGGATTCGATAGCTGCCCGATCACTATCTGCGAGCGACGGTTCGTTGCCAACGGCTGGCTCCGTGCAGCATAAAAACGCTGTGAGAACGGCTAGAGGCACAATCGCTATCACATGCAAGAAGCATCTCATGGCGTATCTCCGGCGGCCAGACTGAACTGATCACGAAAAGCTAACAGTGCCTTGCCCCGGCATCTCCCAAGCGCAGGAGCAGGAATGACCGTATCAGTTTACAAATTTTCAGCCTCAAACGGAGCCTTACGCTATCAAGAAATTGCTATGCGGTCCGGCCTTGCGCGAGCACGTAAACGGATAGGACGTACAGCAAGAGACCCCGGCCGTCGCCAAACCCGAAGTCAAGAGGGCCCGTGATCCAGATGCGCTTATTCCGGCACGCGGATAAGGAGCGGTTTGTCGCTAGCCTTGATCGGAAACGCCTCGGGTAGACACTTCGGGTTGGGAAAAAGTCGATCCGGAGGCGTTTTCGATAAGGAGACTAGGAGGAAGCCGCTGGCGTTTGCGGCGGACGCGGTGCGCTATGGGATTTGAACGGGAGTTTAGGTCGCAAGAGCGTTGTGAGTGGGGGAGAAAAAGGCTGATTAGCCGTGGGCACGCTACTGCAAAGAGCGGCAAGAGTGTAGGGGAAAGTGGGGAGAGAGGTCGCTGGCGCTGGATGAGCACACGAATGCGACGCCGTGCTTCCGCACATGCGAGGTCTGGAACTGAGGTAAGGGTTAGGAGGAATCGAAGTACGTGCATGCTAATAACTGCTCAGCAGTAAATCTCTGAATCACGATCATCGATGAGCCACAGCGTGGGCAGTGCCAGAGACAAGGATTCTCGGAGCGGGGGTTGTAGGTTCCAGTTTGCTCCTCCGTCGAGATGCTCGAGGCCAGGAGTTGTCGGCTTAACGCCAGGCGGGAAGCCCGAAAGCGATTCGCCAGAAAGCCAAAGTGACGGATGCGCACGAAACCTTT
>Ga0126370_10000867_pt1 | contig 13317 bp, 14 predicted proteins | sample PanSoiMetaPlot_3_FD_92586 | JGI IMG/M metagenome (GOLD analysis project Ga0126370, IMG submission 92586) | Tropical forest soil microbial communities from Panama - MetaG Plot_3 | ecosystem: Environmental > Terrestrial > Soil > Tropical forest > Bulk soil | place: Panama | collected 2016-02-17 | reverse complement strand
GCTTGCGCCCGGCAACCGTCAGCGTGTCGGCCGGCCGATCGAGGAGATCGCCTAGCCCGACCTCGTGGCCAACCTCATTTGCGACACCGAATGCCGCGTCGCGTGCGCGACGGTGAAGATGAGCGCCGACCAAGATATTCTCGCGTACCGACAAGCCGACGAACGGCTGCACGATCTGGAACGTCCGCGCAATGCCCCGTCGAGCGAGGCGATACGGTGGCTCACCCGTAACGTCCTCCCCGGCATAACGGACCGTGCCCCCACTTGCCTTGATAAAGCCGGAGATAACGGAAAACAGCGTGGTTTTTCCGGCACCATTGGGACCGATGAGTGCGGTAATACGCCCTTCGAGAGCGGTCAGGGATGCGGCGTTGACGGCGAGCAGCCCGCCGAAGCGACAGGTGACACGGTCAACTGCGAGCAACGGCTCAGCCATGGCGCACCTCTGCGGTGGGAGAGGCAGCTTGCCCCGTACGGCGCATGACTAGCTTACGCGCACGCGTGAGCCCGCCCATCAGCCCGCGCGGTGCAAACCAGATGACTAGCACGAGCACCGCGCCATAAATAATGAGGTCGAGACCAGGAGCATCGCCGGCCAAAAGCTTTGCGGCCTCACCCAACGATTTGACCACCAGCGCACCGAGCAACGGACCAAACACGGTGCCCACGCCGCCGATGATTGGCGTCAAAAGCGCCTGGATCGAAATCCAGGTGCCAAAGGCGATCCCGGAGTCCACGAACAAAAAATATTGCGCGTAGAAGCATCCGGCAGCGGCCGTGATGGCCGCCGACATAATCATCGCTGTCAATTTGACATTGTTTGCGTCAACACCGAGGGCCTTCGCCGCATCTTCATTCTCGCGTACCGCAATCAGCCACACGCCAAACCGTGAGCGCTCAATCAATTGCGCTGTCACGAGGGAGACCCCAACGAGCGCCAGGATGATCCAGTAGTATGCAGCGCGGCTTTGAAACTGGAGCGTCCGGACGCCCAGATCGAGCTTGATCAATGTACCGACGCCAGCGCCAGTGATAACGGCGACGCTCGCAATGATGCGCAGCACTTCAGCGAAAGCGAGGGTGACCAACGCGAAATACGAGCCGCGCAGGCCGGAGCGGAAGGTGATCGCGCCGAGCACGGCGCCGAGTGCAGCCCCACTCGCAATGCCGGCCGCAAAGCCGACCCACGCGTTGATGCCGTACCGCGCTTGCAGGATCGCGGTGACGTAGGCGCCGGTGCCGAAAAAGGCCGCGTGGCCGAAAGAATATTGACCGCCATATCCGCCAAGAATGTTCCATCCTTGTCCAGCCAGCGCGATCATCAGCGCAACCACGAGGAAATTGAGCGTGACATTGGAATGCACGAGCAGTGGTACCGCGGAGAGGACAGTCAGCACGATTACGGTCGGGACCAGTGCTTTCAAGCGCGCGCTCCAAACAAGCCGCTCGGCCGCACCAACAGCACGACGATAAAAATAAGAAAAATGCCGATCTGACCGAGCGATTCACCGAGGAAAAGGCCAGACAGGCTTTCCGCTACCCCGATGAGCAGCGCACCAATCAGCGCGCCGGGTACCGAACCCATGCCGCCGAGTACGACGATGGTGAAGGCGACCAGGACGAAAGCGTCGCCCACACTTGGATTGACGTAGTAACTCGGAAGCAACAGGCAGGCAGCGATTGCGACGCAGGCGGTGCCGAGACCAAAAGTGAGCGCATAGACATGGGCGACGTCAATGCCGGCAAGTTCGGCACCGAGTTTTTCCTTCGCGACGGCACGGATTGCCCGGCCGGTATCGGTGAAAGTCATGATGAGCCAGAGCACGATCGCGACTGCAAATGCGCCGACAAAGCCGACCACGCGCGGAACGGCCAGGAACGTGCTCCCGATGTCAATGGTCTGGAACGCATAAGCGACATCGATGGTCCGTGTGTCGGCGCGGAATGCGTAGAGCAGCGCGTTTTCGATGATGACGGCGATGCCAAGCGTCACCAACAGCATGTTGCGGTCGTCACCGTGTGAGGCAGGTCCGATGATGAAGCGTTGCAGGGCGTAGCCCAGCGCGAAAAATATGGGCGCAAGCAGGAAGACGGCGAGGTAAGGATCAAGGCCCAGAAGACGAAAGGCAAAAAATGCGGCGAACAGGGCCGCACTCAATAACGCGCCATGCGCAAAATTAATGATATGGAGCACGCCGTAGATCAACGTCAGCCCAAGGGCGACGAGCGCATAGATCGCGCCGATCAACAAACCGTTGAGGATCGCAGGAATGAGGATGGCGGGCGACAGCACGGACGCTATACTTTGAAAGTCTCGGTTGCAGGCGACGTCTTTGATGCACGACCCGCAACTCTATGACGCTTACACCGGTCTCGGGAATACCGGCTTTCCATTTGCGAAGGCAGTCGGCAAGACCACCTTGATGTCATTGTCGAGCACCTGCGTGTTGACGGGTGCGGCACCTTCGTTCTGACCATTGACGAACTTGGTTGGACCGTAAGGCATCAGGTGTCCGTCGAAAGTCGAACTCGCCAGCGCAGCGGTCAGCTTGGCGCGCTCGGCAGAGCCTGCACGCTGGAGCGCATCAGCAATGAGATTGACGCAGCTGTAGTTCATATAGACTTCGTAGGTGAAGAACTGGTCTTTGCCCTCGACCTTCTTTTTCAGCGCCTGCGCCCTCTCGTTGCGCGGATCGAACCAGTGATTGCAATCCATGATGTATTTGGCGGCGTCGGGGAATTCCTTGACAAACTTGTAGGACGAGGCAGCGCCGCCAAGCACCGAATAGATGCCTTTCGGTCTGACCTGTTGCTGCTGCATCGTGCGGGCAAGCAGGACGTACTCATTGTAGTAGTTGGCCGGGATGACGATATCGGGGTTCTGAGCCTTGATCTTGAGGACGACGTTGTTGAAGTCTCGGGTCGGCGTCGGATGCGGAATCGTCTCAAGGATCTCAAAGCCCTGCTGCGGGAGCTGCGCGTTGAGCAGTTTGGCGAGGCCGGAGCCAAACAATGAGTCCTCGTGCACGATCATCACCGTCCTGGCGGGCTTGCCTGCCTGGTCGTTGATGGCGGCAAGATTGGCCAGAGCGGTTTTGGATATGACGCCGAAGCCGGGGCCAAACCGGAAGGTGTTTTTCAGGCCGCGGGTGACGATCCCGTCGGCGACGCCGACGTCGACCACATAAGGCAACTCATAGCGCGCCGCCGCCTGCGTCGTCGCGAGGCAGATGTTGCTGGCGTAGCCGCCGACAATACAGGCGACCTCGGCAGAATTCATCTTCTCGACTTCCGCGGTGCCACCGTCCGGTGTGGACTGCGCGTCGCCAAGCACGGCGTCGATCTTGCCCAGCCCCTTGATGCCACCGGCAGCGTTGATCTCCTCAATGGCCATCATTGCGCCGAGGCGGCCCTGCTGACCGGAGTAGGACAACGCACCGGTCACCGGATGCAACACACCGAGCTTGACCGAAGCGCCTTGCGCATGCAGCACGGAGGGCATCGCAATGCTGCCGGTTACCGTAGCCGCCGCGCCGAACGCAGTTGTAGCGAGGAACTGGCGGCGGCTGAGATTCCTTTGGTTCGGCATGATCCCTCCTGTTCACATTGCGGGAGAAGTCTCCCCGCATGGTGTTATTATTCAAGGTCCTCGAACTTCGCTTTACAATATTGCGGACCGTCGACAAGCTCGCAACCACTAAAGCAGAACCGATCTAAGATGAGCGCGTCGCTGACCTTGATCGACAAGTTGTGGCGGATGCACGAGATTGTGCGCCGCGAGGACGGGGCCTCTCTTCTTTGGGTCGACCGGCACTACGTGCACGAGGGCTCATTCCATGCCTTCAGCCAGATGAAAGCACGCGACCGCACGATCGCTGAGCCCGAATTGACCTTCGGCGTCGCCGATCACTATGTGCCCACGCGCGGCCGTAGCGGGCCCATTGCGAATCCAGAGATTGCAGCAATGGTGCGCAACTTCGAGGCCAACGTCGCGGAAAGCCATATAGTCGCGTTCGGTCTGCGGGATCCGCGCCAAGGTATTGTGCATGTCGTTGGACCCGAGCAGGGGCTCACCCTGCCTGGACTACTGATTGTCTGTGGCGACAGCCACACTTCAACGCACGGAGCTTTTGGCGCTTATGCCTTTGGTATCGGTGCGTCCGAGGTTGCTCATGTGCTGATGACGCAGACGCTTTGGCAGAAAAAGCCAAAGCGCATGCACATCGTCGTCGACGGTACGGCCGCCGCAGGCATCGGTGCAAAGGACATCGCGCTCGCGATTATCGCGCATGTCGGCGCAGATGGCGCGCAAGGCCATGCGATCGAATTCGCCGGCGGCGCGATCCGCGCCCTGTCTATGGAAGGGCGCATGACGCTATGCAATATGTCAATCGAAGCCGGCGGCCGCTGTGGGCTGATCGCACCCGATGCAACCACTTTCACCTATCTGAAGGAGCGTCCATACACCCCGAAGGGAAATGATTTCGATCGCGCTGTCGAAGCTTGGTCAGCACTCGCGTCCGATCCTGACGCCACTTTCGATCGCGAGGTTACGCTTAATGCCGACATCATCGCGCCTATCGTCACCTGGGGTACAACGCCCGATGACGCGTTACCGATTGACGGTTACGCACCCGATCCGGCTCGCGAAGCAAATCCGGTGCGAGCCAAATACCTGCGCGATGCCCTTGAATACATGGCGATCGCACCTGGCAAGAAGCTGACCGAAATCACGATCGATCGAGTCTTCATCGGGTCGTGCACCAATTCCCGCATCGAGGACCTGCGCGCCGCCGCGGCGGTTCTTGCTGGGCGTGCCAGCAAAGTGCCCGGCCTCGTATCGCCCGGCTCCTCGATGGTGAAGCGTCAGGCGGAGGAGGAAGGTCTGGATCGAATCTTCCGCAATTCGGGGCTCGAGTGGGCTGAATCCGGCTGCTCGATGTGCGTTGGCATTAACGGAGACATGGTGCTTCCAGGCGAGCGCTGCGCGTCAACCACCAACCGGAATTTTCGCGGCCGGCAGGGGCCGGGCGCGCGCACGCATTTGATGTCACCTGCAATGGTCGCCGCCGCCGCGGTCAGCGGACACCTTGCGGATGTTCGCCCGCTGCTTGCCGGCCGCAAGACATAGGGAGGCGCAATGGAAAAATTCGTCGAGCTGAGCGCCAAGGCCTGCCCACTCTTGCTGTCCAATCTCAACACCGACCAGATCTTGCCGGCGCGCTATCTCAAGTGGCCGCGCTCGAAAGGTCTGGGTGCCGTGCTCTTTCAGGACCTGCGCTTCGATGGTGACGGACACGAGCGGGAAGATTTCCCGCTCAATCAATCCCGTTGGCAAGGCGCAAAAATTTTGTTGGCGGGGCGTAATTTCGGTGGCGGCTCTTCTCGTGAGGCGGCCGTCTATTCATTGTATGACTATGGATTCCGATGCGTCATCGCGCCGTCATTCGGTGATATCTTCGCGCAGAATGCCGTCAAGAATGGGCTACTGACGGCTGTCGTTTCCGAAACCGACGTCGCCGACTTGGCAGCGGCGGTGTCCAGCGATCCCGGCAGACCGATCAACGTGGATTTGGTTCAGCAAGTTATTGTTTGTGGCAATCGGACCTATGCCTTCGATGTCGATCCGGTCAGCCGCAACCAGCTCATTAATGGCTGGGACGACGTCGATCTCACCGAAAGCCATAGGGACCGAATAGCGGCGTTTAGAACTGAGCACCAGGTTCGCAGACCGTGGGTGATGCCCGCGAAGGCATAGAGATACGATATTCGCGCCTAGATCGCCCTCACCTTGCCCGTCTCACCCAACCCGCACTCCAACGCCTTGCGGTCCCATTTCGCGAGATTGGCCGCCGCTTCGTAAGTGCTCTGGAGGAATTCCATCAACGCTAAATCCGGATCACGCGCCCTGCGCACCGCATCGTAGGGCAACAGAAACTCGCCGAGTTCCTTGCTGAAGAACGCCTCCATCGGTTTCGCCATCGCGGCGGCGAAACCATCTGGCGCCGGATAGGCGTAGGAATAGAACGCCGCATACTCAATCGGCCCACCGCCACCCGGCCAGAAACCAGCGCTCGACACTTCGTGCGAGTAGGCCTCGCGGGCGACCGCATCCGCCAGATGCGGCACGCCGCCGGGATGAAGCGGTGCGGCACGGCCGGAGAAACGCGTCACCGCCAGATCGAAGCTGCCCCAGAAAAAATGCACCGGGCTCGCCTTGCCAAGGAAGCCAGTGCGGAACTGAGCGAACACTTTGCTCGCGGCAAGCAATATGCGCCAGAACCGGTTAGCGTAGTCGCCATCATAGGCCGCGTGCAGCGTATCCTGCTCAAACGGAGTGCAATCGGCGATCTCGCACGGCATCGTGTTAATGCGCGCATCGATACCAAGTTCGCGGAGCGCGATCATCACATCCTCATAGAATTCCGCCACACTCGTCGGCTTAAGCATGATCTGGCGAAAATGTCCTTCGCTTGTCCTTATCCATAAGACGTGGTCGATGAAATCGAAGTCGATCTGAATGCCGCCATTGCCCCACGGAATCGGCGACGTTGTAAGCCCGCGCGTGGTGACATAAAGCGCGACATGCCATGAGTGATTGAGCCACGGCGTCAACGCCAGGCGCACCTTTCCCACAACTTGGGTCCACAGATGCAGTGTGGCGCGCGTGTCCTTCCATGCCGCATACGGAAGCTCCGGCCAGCGTTCAGTCTTTGAAGGAATTGACATAGCAGTCCTGACCTCGTCCGCAGTCCTGTAGTAATCGCCCCTGGCGGAGGCATGCAACCACCGTCACAGCCTGAGCCTTAGCCGCCTCGGCGCTTGCGCTCAAGAACCGGCGGCTCGGACTCGCCGCCCTGTTCGTCAGCCTGTCGACGCTATTCAGATGGATTGGTGTCGTGATCTTCATCGTCGCGGTGGTGAAATACGGATTCTGAATTGCGCCGCACTAATCGCCCGCTCTGAAAACAAGAAGGCCGCCAACCCCGGGCGGCCTCAGCATGCCCCAGTGACCGTTCGGAGTTAGAATTTATAGTTGAAGCCGGCGCGCACGGTGTCCCTTCCGCTGAGGGCAAGAAGGTTCGTGTCCACCGGGACCGTCGGTCCGTCCCCAAAATTGCGTTGGTGCATAGGGCCTACTCCCGGAATTTCGATACGCCCGTACAGCCGCCGCGACAATGCATACAAATGGCTTGGACCTGCCTTGCCTTGGAATTTTTATTGCCGTGATCGGGAAGCCACAAGTTCACGGTATAATAGAACCAGCGCCGCACCCGACAGAACTCGTTATGTGTCGATAACAACAACAGCGTTGTGGACGCGGTATTTTTTTATGCTGGCGTTATTGACGCAACCCGGTGACTCGGTTGGATAAGACGCACGCGCAACATGTCGGCACGGGGACGACCCATGCGAGATTTGCTTTTTATGTTGGCTCCAGTAGCGCTGGTCCTCTACTTCGTGGTCTTTCCGGACCAATTCAGCGCATTCCTTGGTTGGGCCGGTCAATACGTTCACTAGCGATCTGGCCGCGCACGAAAGGCCTCGCGCGAAACTTCCGCGTCTACACCAACCAATTGCGCGTTGACATTAATTTCCAAAATATCTCTGGAAAACGGACGATTGACGCGTGGCTTTGTATCTGTCATCCGCAGCGTCTTCTTTTGTCATTTCGTTTTAAGTCCCCGCAATGTCCCGAAGATCGTTCCGTATCGGTCGTTCTTTCACCGGTCTCGGCCTGTTCGCGATTAGGCCGATCAAGAAGCGCGAGAAAATCGCCGAATACAAAGGCCCGCGTGTCAACGCCGAGGAAGCTGGCCGGCTCGAACGGCGCGGCAATCGCTATCTTTACGAGATCAATCCGCGCGTAACTATTGATGGCACACCGCGCACTAATCTCGCGCGCTACGCCAACCATTCCTGCAATCCGAACGCGGAGAGCTACACATATAGCGGCCGCGTGTTCATCCGGGCTCTGCGCAATATCAAGCTGGATGAAGAAATCACCTATGATTACGGCACTGACTATCTCAAAAACGTCATCGGTCGTTCGCGCTGCCAATGTCGCCGCTGCCGCAGGCGTCGCGCACGCAAGCAACGCGAAACGCGCGCGACGAAGAAACGCCGGGCCCCGCGGCGTCCGCGCTGGCGGCGCCGCAACCGTGCCGGGCGCTAGTTCGCTTCCAATGGCTTGTCCGGGCGCCCGCATTGTCCGCTGACGGTGGCGTAGGGGCATGCGCAGACACAGGGGTGGCCATACCCTTTTTGCCCTGCCCCCACTCCTTGACCCATGCTAGGCAGACCCTGGAATACGCCGGGGCCTTCCTTGACCGCCAATAGCCTTGACCAGCGCGTGAGCGCGCGCGCCGATCATATCCCGCTCGGCATTTCATTCATGCTTGGCGCGACGGTCATGTTCGCGCTTTCCAATGCGCTGTCGAAATGGCAGGTCGCCGAATATTCCTTCGTCGAGGTTCTGTTTTTTCGGGCGATTGCGTCGCTGGTTACTTGTGCCGCGCTGATCCTACCGCGAACGGGACTCGCGGTGTTGCGAACGAACCGGCTGCGTGATCATTTCGGGCGCAGCGCGACGCAAGCCACCGCCCAGAGCCTGATCGTCTTGGCATTCGGATTGATGCCGTTGGCCGGCGCAATCGCCATTAATTTCTCGTCGCCACTGTTCGCAACATTATTTGCGGCGCTATGGCTGAAGGAGAAAGTCGGATTTGCCCGCGCCGGCGCGTTAGTGACAGGCTTCCTTGGCGTGCTGCTCGTTGCAGCACCGGGGGCCGATACCTTCCGGCTCGGCGCCATGTTCGCACTTGCCAACGCGGTCTTGTTCGGCAGCGTAACCGCGGCAGTACGTGGCATGACCACGACCGAATCTGCCGAAACGCTGACCATGTACCAGATGATCTTTCTGACGCTGTTTTTTACGCTGGCGTTGCCGTTCTTTTTTGCGTGGCCGACACAGGCTGACGCAGCCGCAATGATCGGCAATGGCGTTATCAACGCAATCGGACAATACTGGTGGACGCGCGCACTATCTCTGGCGCCGCCGTCTGCAGTCGGACCATTCTATTATTTCATGCTTGTCTGGGCGGCCGCACTCGGTTTTGTATTCTGGGGCGATGTGCCAACGCTGACGCTGGTGGCAGGCTCGGCCGTCGTGGTCGGCTCTGGCCTGTTCCTGCTCTGGCACGAAACTGCAAAAAAGCCGCTCGCCGCAGATTGAATCCAGGGGAGTAAGAACGAATGAGCATCAATGTCCGCCGTGTGGTCACCGGCCATGACGACCAGGGCCGAGCCAAGGTGCTGATCGATGAAACCGTCAAGAACGTGGCCTCGCAGCGACCAGGCGCGCTCTATAGCGTGATCTGGTCGAGCGAGGGCTTTCCGGTCAACAACGATGGCGACACCGATCCCTCCGGCAAAAAAATAGGCACGACGGTTTCCAATGGCACAGTATTCCGCGTTGTCAGCTTTGGCCCCGGCGTCGCGCCGCGCAACCACCGTACCGACTCGATCGATTACGCGGTCGTCATGTCAGGCGAGATCGACATGGAGCTTGATATCGGCAAAGTCCACCTCAAGGCCGGCGATGTTTTGGTCCAGCGCGGCACCATCCACAACTGGGTGAACAACGGCCGCGAGCCGTGCGTCATCGCCTTCACGCTGGTATCGGCAAAGTCCGCGACCGCCGGCGGAAAGACGCTCACTGCCCAGGGCTAGTCGTTCTTCAAGACTTCCGAACGTACATATGGCGTACGTTCATCGATCTAGTTCCGGATAGTGCCTGAAGATTCCCATCTCGTTGAACGCAATCCGTCGCGGTGATCCGAGATAGACCTTGATGCCAGGCCGCTCCGCAATCCTGTCACGAATTGCGACAAGGCCAGACACTTTCCGCTCGATACCTGTCATCGCCCGCGGAAAAGCGTAGCGCATGCCTTCGATCAACTGAAAAATTGACAGATCAACATAACTGATCTTGCGTCCGGCCAAATAGGGACCCCCACTCTTCTCGAGCACCATCTCGAAGTAGCCGAGATATTTCGGTGCGCGCTCCTCGATAAAATTATCGGCGTAACGTTTCGCCTCCGGCTTTTGGTCCTCGTAATAAAGGCCGGAGCCGACGGGGTGATGTGTATCGTGAATCTCTTTTACGAAATCGGTGACCGTTAACTGCAGCTGATGCAGCCAAAGACGGCCCGCCTCGTCACGAGGCGCAAGTTTCAAGCGCGGACCGAGGTAGAACAAAATATTGGCAACCTGCGCGATCACCAATTTGCCGGCCTTGAGGAATGGTGGCGCGAACGGCGGGTGCTTGTCTCGCCTGCCAGTCATCATTGCCATCATGCGATCCATGCCACCGGATTTGCGCGCCACATCGTCATAGGGCGCTCCGGCGTCCTCAAGCGCGAGCCGGACAAATTCGCCGCGTCCTTGAATCTCCGGCCAGTAAAACAATTGATAACGCATGATCTCACCCAATGGAGCTTGTCCAAGACGCGCAAGCTTCGCTCGCGGCATGGACCAACATCAAGGGGGTGCTCTAGGTTTCAGCTTGCCTGTACGAGACGCACGGGCTTGCCACCACCCACAACGCAGTTGCGGCCGGCAGCCTTCGCCTGGTAGAGGCGCTTATCGGCGATCTCGAAAAGCAGGTCGTAATCGGTCGCGTCGCGCGAGCAAGTGGCGATCCCTATGCTTACTGTCACGCGCGCATCTTCCTCACCTGCAGGACCGCCGGCAATACGCCGTCGCATCCGCTCGCCGAGCATCAGCGCATCCTCGGCAGTGATGCCCTCGGCAATGACAACAAATTCCTCGCCGCCAAAGCGATACGTGAAATCGGATACACGCGCGCACGACATGATGTCGAGCACAATGCGCTTGAGCATCTTGTCGCCAGCGGCATGGCCGAAGCGATCGTTGAAGGACTTGAAATGATCGATGTCGACTAACAAGAGAGCAAGGGGCCGCCCGGCCGCCGCCGCGTGCTCCACGGCCCGGCGGCCGTGCGCTTCCAGTGAGCGACGATCGAGAGCTCCGGTGAGCGCATCACAGCCGGTGCGGGCCAGAAGATCCTCGTAACGCTCGCGATATGTCAGGGCGTCGAAAACATCCCAAATGCGCGGCGCATCGGTGCGGCGCCTGATTGGCCGCTCGAGATAGACGAGATAGATGCTCGCCAGGACCGCGTAGAGCCCGACAGCGGCCATCTTGGCGAGCCAGCCGCCCACCAGAACTTCCAAGCCCGCGCCAGTGAGCATGTGCAGGCCGGCGAAGAAGGCCACCTGATCGAAGGTCAGCACGAGCACACCGCAGAGAGCCAGCCGCGGAAATATTCGGTCGCGGAACCAGTTGCGCGAGCGCTCGTAGAGCAAAATCATGATGATGCAGTCGAAGAACAGGATCGCCGTCCCCCACACCATCAGCGCGCCCATCTCATTGAGAAAAGCGAAATCGGCTGCCCGGTCCGGCGTCAGCGCCACAACATTGTGGTGTCGCATGATGAAAGCGAGCGCAGACAGCAGCACGTTGCCGAAGAGGAGACCATAGATCGGCTGACGCACCACAACCGCATCTTCACGGATGTAGAGCAGAAGGAGCATCATTAGTTTGCCGGTAAACAACACAGTGGAGCCCGGCGACGTGACAATGCCGAGCGGCAGCGAGACATAAAAGATGCTGGCGAGGTAAGTCTCGAGGAAGTGCATCACCCCGAGAGCAGTAAAGAAGGCACCAAGGCCGATGCGCGTGCGGGCACGTAGCAACCCGGCGAGCACGACAAAATAAAGAAGAGCGTCTCCAGCGAGGAGCAGAACGTTTTCGATTTCAGCCATTGCCCCACTTAGCCACGTGGCCACACGGCATGGTCCGAGGCTTCCCCCAGATTCTCCAGCAATAACTTCGATATCAGGGGCGATTCGCCTGAAAAAGCAAGAAACGCCGGCAATTCGCGGAAAGCCCGCGCAATCGCCGGCGTTGAAGTAATTCCTTAGCTGCGGCTAGTTGACCGCAAAGCAGTAGAGCAAGCCATCCCCGCCCGTACTGCGAAGATCAGCCTGCGAGCAGCCTCCGTCGGGTCCGCGCGAGGGGTGCGACGAGTTCCACGACTTAGAGGCATCATCGTCACGTAAGCCTATGCGGTCGGCATGACCGAGCATAACCGCGCCCTGCGTGCTGCTCGTGTAGTTCTTGCAGGTGTGGTCCTGATCATCCGTGAAAGCGGTGCCGTCGGATTTTGATCCCGTCAAGATGTCATGCCGATTTGGCGTGTCTCCGCGACCATTGTTGACCTCTCCCTTTTCGGTTAGCGCCGTCTGTTTGGTGAGGTTGTTGGCGCCATGCAATTCAGCGACGTCCTTGGCGACCGTTACACCTTTTGCGTTCACCCAAGGGCCTTTGCCAATACGGTCGCGTGCATTGACCGCGCCAGCGCCTTGTGTCGACAGGTAGGCGTGCCATGTTTTTGTACCCGCACCGACAGATGACGCGAGCTGCTGGCAATGCTTGTCGGCCCCGGAAATTCCACCGAGATCGGCGCCCTTGCCCGGACTGGCGCTGGTTACGAAGAACGACATGTTGGCTTGTTGCGCCTGGGCCGGCGCGAGACAGAGGATGGCTAGACACGCCCCCAGCGGCGCGGTCATTCGAAGAAGCGTCATTTTTACCTCCCGGCATTGGCGAAGGCCCGCTGCCCCGCCGTCGGGAGGGCACAACACCGGCGTCAAAATTCTATTCCGTTCACTGACGTTAATGTCGCAGCGTCAGCCGGCTTTTCCCGCGTACTGCGCATCCGTCACAGGCTCAAGCCACGTTACATGCTCGCCGCCTTGTGCTTCCTGCATCGCGATATGTTCCATACCGTGTTCGGCGGTTGCACCGTGCCAATGTTTCTCCCCCGGCGGGATCCAGACGGTATCGCCGGCCCGGATTTCACGCACGGGTCCACCCCAGGTCTGGACCCAGCCGATGCCTGACGTGACGAAGAGCGTCTGGCCGAGCGGATGGTGATGCCAAGCGGTTCGAGCGCCCGGCTCGAAACGTACCCATGCCGAGCGAATGCGCGCAGGGTCAGGCGCTTGAATGACCGGATCTTGCCATACTGTTCCAGTGAAACTCGGGGCACCCATTCGCCGTGATGGCCGCGACCCGCAAGCAATAATGTCCATATCAATTCCTCCCTGAGGGGCGTTAGTGTCCTGCGAGCTGCTGCTCTAAGGCAACACTTTAAATGTGATACTTTTAAAGTAATGGATGCAAAAAAGCCCGGCGTCGCCGCCGGGCTTCGACTTCAAGGCAAACGAT
>Ga0126370_10000866_pt1 | contig 13323 bp, 11 predicted proteins | sample PanSoiMetaPlot_3_FD_92586 | JGI IMG/M metagenome (GOLD analysis project Ga0126370, IMG submission 92586) | Tropical forest soil microbial communities from Panama - MetaG Plot_3 | ecosystem: Environmental > Terrestrial > Soil > Tropical forest > Bulk soil | place: Panama | collected 2016-02-17 | reverse complement strand
GATCCCAGCGCGGACCTTCTCCGAGATGGGGTGCGACGCGGCAAACAGGTCGCGCTCGAACGAACCGCGGTGATCGAAGGCCAGCAGGTACAGCGGCTTGGTATAACCCAGCATCATCGGCTTGCTTCCTTTCATGGGCCGGCCGGTCAGGACATGACGCGCTGGAGGTCGACCCGGTCCACCGACGTGCCCCGGGCCACCAGGACCGTGGCCACCATCTGCGGTGGGAACAGGCCGTGCTCGACGACCCCGGGGGTCGACGACAGCCGGGCGGCCAGCGCCGCCGGGTCGTCCACCGGCCCGTGGTAGTCGGCGATCACACCGCCGTCGGGGCTGAGCGGGACTTCGCGCAGCGAGACCGGGGCGATCCGGCGCATCGTGGCGCGCAGCCCGTAGGAGAGCAGCTCGAGGGGGACCGGGCTGTGCAGAGCCGGGACCGGCTTGGATGAGTCGGCGATGACGACGAACCGTTCGCCGGCCGCGGCGATGATCTTCTCCCGGGTGTGCGCCGCGCCGCCCCCCTTGACCAGCCAGCCGTCGGGGGCAATCTGATCGGCGCCGTCGATAGTGAGGTCGAACCGGTCGATGCTCGCGAAGTCCTCGATCTTGAGGCCCAGCTCGCGTGCGGCGTGCTCGGTGCGCGGCGAGGTGGCGGCACACAGGATGCCGAGCGATCGGCGGGCCAGCGCCGGGAGCAGGTACGCGACCGTCGAGCCGGTGCCCAGCCCGACGGTCATGCCGTTCTCGACCAGATCCGCGGCCGCCTCCGCGGCCAGCTGCTTCTCTCGCTCGATGCTCATGACGTGGTGCCTCCGCAGGTCGGTTGCCGTGGCTGCCTCAGGTGGCTGCGCGGTCGGCCATCACCAGGGACGCTGCGGCCTGGACCCGGCCCGCCGGGATCGTGGTGTCCCCGGCCAGCAGCCTGGCCAGCGGCTCCTTCTTGTCCTTGCCGGTGATCAGCCAGAGGATCTGCCGGGCCCGGGCCAGCGCCGGGTAGGTCAGCGTCATCCGCACCCGCCCCTGGTAGGGCTCGGTGAGGGCGACCAGCCGGTCGGCGACCGACAGCACCGGATCGCCTGGGACCAGCGACGCGGTGTGCCCGTCGGGGCCCAGGCCCAGGTGGACCAGGTCGAAGTGCCCGGGCAGCACGGCCGCGTAGGCGGCAGCTGCCGCCGCCAGGTCGGGGTGGTTGACCGGCATGGCCCGCACCTGCGCCGGGGCGGAGCCCAGCGCCTTGTTCAGGTGGGTCAGGTTCCGGTCCGGGTCATCGGGCGGGGCCACCCGTTCGTCCACCTGGTAGATGACGACCGCATCCCAGGGGACAGTGTGCGAGGCCAGCTCGGCGAACATCGCCCAGGGGGTGTGCCCGCCGCTGACCGCGAAGTGGAAGCTGCCGCTGGCCGCGACCGCGGCGCGGGCCCGCTCGGCCACGAAGGCCGCGCCGGCCTGGGCCACGGCGTCGGGGTCGGCCACGGATTCGAGTTTGTGATCCATGTCGCCTACTGCTTCTTCTCGGCGTGGCCGCCGAATTCGCTGCGCATCGCGGAGAGGATCTTGTCGGTGAACTCGCCCAGGTGCCGCGACTCGAACCGCTCCAGCAGCGACGTCGTGATGATCGTGGCCGGAACTCCCTCGTCCACCGCGGCGAGCACGGTCCACCGGCCCTCCCCGGAGTCCGAGACCCGGCCGGTGAACTCCTCCAGCCCGGGTGAGCGGGCGAACGCGTCGGCCGTCAGGTCGACCAGCCACGACCCCACTACCGATCCGCGCCGCCAGACCTCGGCCACCTCGCCGACGTCGATGTCGTACTGGTAGGCCTCCGGATCGCGCAGCGGGGTGGTCTCGGCGTCGACGACCTGGGTCCCCTTGCCGGCGTTGGCGTGCTTGATGATGGACAGGCCCTCGGCGATCGCGGCCATCATCCCGTACTCGATCCCGTTGTGAACCATCTTGACGAAGTGCCCGGCGCCGTTCGGGCCGCAGTGTAGGTACCCGTCGGGAGCGGTGCCGTCGGTCCGGGTCCGGCTCGGGGTGGGCTCGGCACTCCCGGTCCCCGGCGCGATGGTCTTGAAGATGGGGTCGAGCCGCCGTACGACGTTGGTCTCCCCGCCGATCATCAGGCAGTAGCCGCGCTCGAGCCCCCATACCCCGCCGCTGGTCCCGCAGTCCAGGTAATGGATCCTCTTCGGCGCGAGCCGCTTGGCCCGGGTGATGTCGTCGCGGTAATAGGAGTTTCCCCCGTCGATCACCGCGTCGCCGGGCTCCAGCAGCGGGACCAGCTGGTCGAGCGTGGAATCCACGATGGCCGCCGGCAACATGAGCCACACGGCGCGGGGCGCCTCCAGCTTGGCCGCGAAGTCCTCCAGCGAGGTGGCACCGGTCGCGCCTTCTCCCTCGAGCTCCTTGACCACGTCGGCGTTCACGTCGAACACGACGCAGGAATGCCCGTCGCGCATCAGCCGCCGCACGAGGTTGGCCCCCATCCGGCCCAGCCCGATCATGCCGAGCTGCGTTGGCGTGTCAGTCGCCATGTCCCTCTCCTTAGCCTTCGGTCCCGGCAGCTTTCAGTGCGCGATAGCGCCGGATGAGTGTGTTGGTCGACGAGTCGTGGCCGAGTTCGGGCTCGGCGTCGGTTTCCAGCTCGGGGATGATCGCCGCGGCCAGCACCTTGCCCAGCTCGACGCCCCACTGGTCGAAGGAGTCGATGCTCCAGATGGTCCCCTGGGTGAACACGCTGTGCTCGTATAGCGCGACGAGCGCCCCGAGGATGTGCGGGGTCAGCGTCTCCGCCAGCAGCACGTTGGTGGGGCGGTTCCCCTGCATGACCCGGTGTGGCACCACCGCGTCGGGGGTGCCTTCCGCCCGGACCTGTTGCTCGGTCTTGCCGAACGCGAGCGCCTGGGCCTGGGCGAAGACGTTCGAGGACAGGATGTCGTGGTGGTCGCGAAGCGGGTTGAGGCTCTTGCCGAAGCCGATGAGGTCGACCGGGATCAGCTTGGTCCCCTGGTGGATGAGCTGGTAGAAGCTGTGCTGGCCGTTGGTGCCCGGTTCGCCCCAGTACACCGGCCCGGTCTGGTAGTCCACGGCCTGGCCGTCGAGGGTGACGTGCTTGCCGTTGGATTCCATCGTCAGCTGCTGCAGGTAGGCGGGGAAGCGCTTGAGGTACTGGTCATACGGCATCACGCCGATTGACTGGGCATCGAAGAAGTCGCCGTACCACACGGCGAGCAGGCCCATGAGCACCGGGAGGTTCCGCGCCAGCGGGGCGGTACGGAAGTGCTCGTCCATGGCGTGGAAACCGGCCAGCAGCTCACCGAACTGCTCCGGGCCCAGGGCCACCATCGTCGACAGGCCGATGGCCGAGTCCATCGAGTACCGGCCGCCGACCCAGTCCCAGAAGCCGAACATGTTCGCGGTGTCGATCCCGAACTCCGAAACCCGCTCGGCGTTGGTGGAGACGGCTACGAAGTGCTTAGCGACCGCAGCCGGGTCCCGGAGCTGGCCCAGGACCCAGTCGCGCGCGGAGGTGGCGTTGGTCAGCGTCTCCAGGGTCCCGAAGGTCTTGGATGAGACGATGAACAGCGTCTCCTCCGCCGCCAGGTCCCTGGTCGCCTCCGCGAAGTCGGTCGAGTCCACATTCGAGACGAACCGGAACGTCAGGTTGCGGTCGGTGTAGTGGCGCAGCGCCTCATAGGCCATCACCGGGCCCAGGTCGGACCCGCCGATGCCGATGTTGACGACGTTGCGGATCGGCTTGCCGGTGTGGCCCCTCCACGCGCCGGTACGGATCTTGGTGGCGAAATCGGCCATCCGGTCCAGGACCTCATGCACCTCCGCGACGACGTCGGTCCCGTCGACGATCAGCGAGGTCCCCTTCGGCATCCGCAACGCCACGTGCAGCACCGAGCGGTTCTCGGACACGTTGATCCGCTCCCCGGCGAACATCGCCTCCCGGTGCCGGTCAAGCTCCGACTCCTGGGCCAGCTGGAGCAGCAGCCCCAGGGTCTCGTCGGTGATGCGGTTCTTCGAGTAGTCGAGATAAAGTCCGACGGCCTCGGCGCTGAGCCGTTCGCCGCGGGTGGGGTCCTCGGCGAACAGATCGCGCAGATGGCGGCCCTCGATCTTGGCGTGGTGCTCGGCGAGGGCCCGATAGGCCGGGCGCTTACGCAACGGCGTAGTTGGCACGTGTGGTCTCCTTTCGTGGCCAGGCCGGGTGTCGGGACGTTCAGGTGACCGCGGAGGTCTGCCCCTGGATCCGGTCCATGAGCTCGTTCCAGGCGCCGACGAAGGACTTGGCCCCGTTGGCCTGCAGTCCGGCGGCGACCTCGCTCGTATCGACGCCGGCCCGGGCGAACCGGCTGAGCAGCGCGTCCACGCCGCCGCCGTTAGCCGGCAGGGGATCGCCCACCTCGCCGTGTTCGAAGAAGGCCTCGAGGGTGTCGTCTGGCATCGTGTTGACCGTGAACGGGGCAGCCAGCCCGTGCACGTACAAGGTGTCGGAGGCGGCCGGATCCTTGGTCTTGGTGCTGGCCCACAGCAGCCGCTGCATCTTCGCTCCGTTGTTCTCCAGCCGCTGGAACCGGTCGGAGGCCATCAGCTGCCGGTAGGCGCGGTAGACGTCGAGCCCGACCGCCAGAGCGAGCTTGTCCACCAGGTCCGCCGGCACCTGCTTGGCCACCGCCGTGTCCCAGCGGGACATGAACACCGAGGCGACCGAGCCCACCGCCGGGTCCAGGCCCTCGGCGATGCGGCGCTCCACGCCCCTGAGGTAGGCGTCTGCCGCGGCGCGGTAGTGGTCGGCGCTGAACAGCAGCGTGACGTTCACCGGGATGCCCGCGGCGATCGCCTCGGTAATAGCCGGCAGGCCCTCGGGAGTACCAGGGATCTTGATGAACAGGTTGGGCCGCCCGGCCCGCGTGTGCAGGGCCTTGGCCGCCTCCACGGTCCGGGCGGTTTCGTAGGCGAGCAGCGGCGAGACCTCCAGGGACACCCACCCGTCGACCCCGTCGGTCCGCTCGTGGATGCCCAGGAACAGGTCCGCGGCGCGTTGCAGGTCCTCGATCGCCAGCTCGAAGAACAGCTCCTCGGCCGACATGCCCTGGCCTGCTTTGGACCGGATGGCGTCGTCGTAGTCGCCCGATCCGATCGCCTTGTCGAAGATGGACGGGTTCGAGGTCAGCCCGGTCACCGAGTAGGAGTCGATGTACCGCTGGATCGTGCCGTTGTCGAGCATGCTGCGCGTGATGTTGTCGAGCCAGAGGCTCTGCCCCCGCTCATGGAGGGTGTCGGTGGCCTTCACTGTTCTCCCTTCCAGACCGTGATCCGGTCAGCGTCTCTGTCGTCGCGGCTATCGCTGGCGGGCCGCGGCCACGCAGTCGCGCGCGGCCTGCGCTACCTGGTCCGGAGTGAAGCCGAACTTGGTGAGCAGTTGCTTCAGGGGCGCCGACGCCCCGAAGGTGCGCATCCCGATCACCGCGCCGCCGTCGCCGACGTAGCGGTCCCAGCCGAGGGTCGAGGCCTCTTCCACCGCGACACGGGCCTTCACCGAGGGCGGGAGCACCTGGTCGCGGTAGGCCTGGGGCTGGCGGTCGAACAGCTCCCAGCAGGGCAGGCTGACCACCCGGGCGCCGATGCCGGCGGCCTGCAGCTCCTCCCGGGCGGCCAGCGCCAGCTGCACCTCCGAACCGGTGGCGAGCAGGATGACCTCCGGTGTCCCGCTGTCGGCCTCGGCCAGCACGTAGCCACCCCTGGCCACGCCCGACGCCGGCGCGTACACGGTCCGGTCCAGGGTCGGCAGCGCCTGCCGGGACAAGATCAGTGCGGCGGGCTCGTGCTTCAGGGCGGCGACGATGCGCCAGGTCTCGGCGACCTCGTTCGCGTCCGCCGGCCGGAACACCAGCAGGCCGGGGATGGCCCGTAGCGAGATCAGCTGCTCTACCGGCTGGTGGGTGGGCCCGTCCTCGCCGACGCCGATGGAGTCGTGGGTGAGGATGTGCAGCACCGGGATCTCCATCAGCGCCGAGAGCCGGATGGCCCCCCGGGCGTAGTCGGAGAAGATCATGAACCCCGACCAGTACGGGCGCAGCTTGGTCACCGCCATGCCGTTGGCAATCGACGCCGAGGCGTGCTCGCGGATCCCGAAGTGCAGATTCCGGCCCCGATACTGGCCGGGCTCGAAATCACCGGCCCCGTCGAAGGTGAGCCTGGTCATGGTGGACGGGGACAGGTCCGCCGAACCGCCCACCAGCCACGGCACCACCTGGGCGACCGCGTTCAGCACCTGCCCGGACGAGATGCGGCTGCCGACCCCCTTCGGGTCGGGCGGGAACACGGGCAGTGCCTTCTCCCACCCTTCGGGCAGGTCACGCCGCTGGATGCGCTCGGCCTCGCCCGCCAGCTCGGGGTACTTCTTGCGGTACCGCTCGAACATCGCCTCCCACGCCTCGCGGGCCGCCCGGCCGCGGGCACCAACGCCCGCGGCGAAGGAGTCGTAGACGCCGTCCGGGACATGGAAGTCGGCGTCCTCAGGCAGGCCGAAGAACCGCTTTGTCGCCTTGACGCCCTCAACCCCGAACGGCGACCCGTGCGCCTTCGGCGTGTCCTCCACCGGCGACCCGTACCCGATGTGGCTGTGCACCACGACCAGGGTGGGCCGCTCGGTCTCGGCCCTGAACGTGTGGAACGCCCGCGCGATCGAGTCCGTGTCGTTGGCGTCGGCGACCGTGGCGATGTTCCAGCCGTAGGCGATGAACCGGGCCGCCACATCCTCGGTGAACGCGATGTCGGTGTGGCCCTCGATGGTCACCCGGTTGGAGTCGTAGATCCAGCACAGGTTGGCCAGCCGCAGGTGCCCCGCCAGCGACGCGGCCTCCGAGGCGACGCCCTCCATCATGCAGCCGTCCCCGGCCAGGGCGTACACGTCGAAGTCAAAGACCGGGAACTCGTCCCGGTTGTAACGCTCGGCCAGCCAGCGCCCGGCGATCGCCATGCCCACCGAGGTCGCCACCCCCTGGCCCAGCGGCCCGGTGGTGGTCTCTACCCCGCTGGTCCACCGGTACTCCGGATGGCCCGGGCAGTGGGAGTCCAGCTGCCGGAAGTTCTGCAGGTCCCTCAGCGTGACGGCGGCCCGGCCGCGCACTTCGTAGTCGGGGTCCACTGCCCGCACCCCGGCCAGGTGCAGCAGCGACCACAGCAGCGCGGACGCATGGCCCTCGGACAGCACGAACCGGTCCCGGTTCGGCCAGACCGGATCGCCGGGGTCGAAGCGCAGGAACCGCTGCCACAGCGTATAGGCGACCGGGGCCACCCCCATCGGGGTTCCCGGGTGGCCCGAGTTCGCCTTCTGGATCGCGTCCATGCACAGCGCCCGGACGGTATTGATCGCGACGGTATCCGCGTCGCGCGTTGTCATGGTGCTCACTGCAGCTCCCGTGATCGGAGTGTGGATGGGCTCGGATGGAAAAGCAGTCGCTACCCCCGCGGTGCGATCATGGCGGCGCCGATGATGCCGGCGTCGTTGTGCAGTTGGGCCGGGACGACCGGCGTCTGCAGCTCGATCAAGGGCAGGAACTTGCCGGCCTTCTTACTGACACCGCCGCCGATGATGATCAGGTGGGGCCAGAGCACGCGCTGGACCAGCTCCAGGTAGGCCTGCAGCCGGTGGGCGTACTTCTTCCAGGACAGGTCGTCATGCTCGCGTACCGACTCGGCCGCCCAGTCCTCGGCCTCGCCGTGGTGCAGCGGCAGGTGCCCGAGCTCGGAGTTCGGAACCAGCGTCCCGTCGACAAATAGGGCGCTGCCTATCCCGGTCCCGAGGGTTACCACCACGATGACGCCAGCCCGGCCCCGCCCGGCCCCGAAACGGACCTCGGCGATCCCCGCCGCGTCGGCATCGTTCACGACCGCGACCGGCCGCCCGGTCGCCTTCGCGAAAAGCTCCACCGCATCGACCCCGATCCAGGCGTGATCGATGTGCGACGCGGTCTCCACGACCCCGGCCCGCACCACCGCCGGGAGGGTCAGGCCGGCCGGGCCGGCCACGCCGATCTGCTGCAGGATCTCGCCAACGACATCGGCAACGGCCCGCGGCGTGGCCGGCAACGGGGTAAGCAACCGGACCCGCCCGCGGGCAAACTTTCCGTTAGCGATGTCGACGGGCGCACCCTTGATCCCGGTTCCCCCGACATCGATGCCGACGACGGGACCCGATGCCTTTTCTTCGCTCATCTCCCTGTCCATTCCTGAGCCGGCCGTACAGCACGGTTCCTGGCCAGCGTGCGGCCCCAGATGCCGGTGTCGCCGATGACGACGTCATGATGTTCGGTCACGTGCACGACCATCCGCTGGTTTAGGGACACAGCACATCGGCCATCAAGGGTTGATTTCGTGGCTGAGCCGAGGCGCCTGCGCCGTGGCGGATGTCCCTGACTGATATCTCCGGCCCTTACCATCGCCGGTAGCAGATCCGGGCTCGCGGGTGCTGGGCTTCCCGGCGCTAGCCAGCAGGTCAGGTACACCTTGATGATCTCGGCCATCGCTGTTCCCAGGAGATGCTGCCCGTCAGGTCTGCATGCCTCACCCTGCGAGGGTGGGATGGCGGCACCCGGCCTGCGGGCAGACTGCGTTTGCAGGCGATAAGACCCGGGTTGACCTGAAGGCTGGAGCTGCCGGGGGTACCGGATGGCCTCGAAAACTGAACGAACAGTCGTCAATGCGGCCGGGCTGGTACAAGGCATCGTCCTGGTGACGTTCCCCGCGGCCAGCACCATTTTCACGAGCAAGAGCCAGTACGGGCTGTCCAGCTCCCCGTACGGGGACATGTTCCTGCCGCAGGTGGCGCTGGCCATCGCCGCATGGCAGGCGGCGTTATCGCCTTCTACCAGTTCGGCTATGGGATCGCCGCCTTCGGCGCCGTTCCGCTGCAACACGCCGGCATAAGCCTGTCGGCGATCTTTGGCTTCACCGCCATCATTGCCGGTGCAATGGCATTGCTGTCGTTCTTCGTCGCCCCCCGCCGTCGGCCTGGGCCGGCCGAACGTGCGGCCGCTGGGCCTGGTTCATCCCGCCCGGCACCCGCATCCCACCGGCTGGCGTCGGAAACCGCCGATTCGCGGAGCGAATCATCCCACACGGGATGATGCTGCGGCCGCCGTCCGCCCGGACACTGACATCCGTGACCACCCGGACACCGAGGGGGCTCCAATGACCACGACCGAAGCCGGCTCACGTCCTATCCGGAGCCTGATTCCGGCCCGGCTGGACCGGTTGAACTGGTCGCCGTTCCACACCCGGTTGGTCTGCGGGCTGGGCGGCGCGTGGATCTTGGACGGGCTGCAGATCACCGTGGCCAGTTCGGTCACCGGTGAGCTGACCAAGTCCTCCACGCTGGGCATGACCTCGACCGAGGTGGGGCTGATCGCCACCATTTACCTGGTCGGCGAGATGGCCGGCGCGCTGGTGTTCGGCAAGATGTCCGACCGGCTGGGGCGCAAGCGGCTGTTCGTCCTGACGCTGTTGTTGTACCTGATCGGCACCGGGCTGGCGGCGTTTGTCACCGGGCATCATCACGGGTGGCTGGCGTTCTTCTACCTCACCCGGTTCGTCGCCGGCATGGGCATCGGCGGGCAGTACTCGGCGATCAACTCGGCGATCGATGAGGTGATGCCGTCGAAGTACCGCGGCCGGGTGGACATCTGGATCAACGGCTCCTACTGGGCCGGCGCCATCCTGGGCTCGCTGGTCTCCTACATCTTCCTCAACCACTTCGCCCCCAACGTGGGCTGGCGGCTGGCGTTCCTGCTGGGCCCGGTGCTGGCCATCTTCGTCATCATCGTGGGCCGGGTGCTGCCCGAAAGCCCGCGCTGGCTGGTCACCCACGGCCGCCAGGACGAGGCCGACCAGGTGATGGCCAAGATCGAGGAGCAGGTCCGGGCGTCCGGGCAGGAACTCGACCCCATCGACGAGAGCAAGGCGATCGAGATCGTGCCAGAGACCCGGTACGGGTACCTGACGTTCCTGCGGCTGGTGTTCCACCGGTACCCGAAGCGGGCCATCCTGGGCGCGGTGCTGATGATCACCCAGTCGTTCCTGTACAACGCGATCTACTTCACCTACGCGCTGGTGCTGATCCACTTCTACCACGTGCCGTCGAACAAGATCCCGATCTACGGGCTGGCGTTCTCCATCGGCAACCTGATCGGCCCGCTGGTCCTGGGCCCGTTGTTCGACTCCTGGGGCCGCAAGCAGATGATCGCCGGCACCTACCTCGTCTCCGGGGTGCTGCTGGCCCTCTCGGCGGTCATGTTCGACGCCGGCGTGCTGAACGCGGCCACCCAGACGATCGCGTGGGTGATCATCTTCTTCTTCGCCTCGGCGGGCGCCAGCGCCGCCTACCTGACCGTGTCCGAGACCTGGCCGATCGAGATCCGCGCCGAGGCGATCGCCGTGTTCTTCGCCATCGGCTCGATCGCCGGCGCCCTCGGCCCCGTGTTCTACGGCGCCCTGATCGGCAACGGCTCGTCGCGGACCGGCCTGTTCGTCGGGTATCTGGTCGGCGCCGCCATCATGGTGATCGGCGGCCTGGTCGAGGTGTTCCTCGGCGTCAACGCCGCGGGCAAGTCACTCGAGCAGGTCACCAAGCCACTCACCTCGGTGAGCGAAAAGCCCGCCCCCGCACCTGCTGCCGCCTCATAGGGGCAACTACTGCAGCCGATGCCCGGGGAGCTGGCCCGAGAACGTGGATAGGCGGAAGATCCCCGCGTAATCCTGAGCTGCTGTCCTGAACCGCCGCGGCTGCCTCACGACACAGAAAGCCCATAATACCGGCATATCTGGGCAAACTGCACGGCGTCGAGGCTCGCGCCGCCGACGAGAGCGCCGTCGACGTCGGGCTGCGCCATGATCGGCACGATGTTGGCGGCCTGGACGGACCCGCCGTACAGAATACGGACGCTGCCCGCCGTTTCGGGATCATAAACGGCTGAAATCCGCGATCTTACCGCTGCGGCGGCCTCCTGCGCGTCCTCCGGCGTAGCTACCTCCCCGGTACCGATCGCCCATACCGGCTCATACGCGATCACGAGGCTGGCCACCGCCGGGGCACGAATTCCGTTCAGCGAACCGTCCAGCTGCCCGAGCGTGTACGCGACGTGCTGGCCGGACTGGCGTACCTCGAGCGGCTCTCCCACGCACAGAATCGGCGTCAGCCCCGCCCGCAGGGCTGCCTTGACCTTGGCGTTCACCACAGCGTCTGACTCGACGTGATACCGTCGCCGCTCGGAATGCCCGGCCAGCACGTACCGGCAGCCGAGCTTGGCCAGCATCGGGCCGGACACCTCCCCGGTGTAGGCGCCTGAGTCGTGCGCCGACAGGTCCTGCGCCCCGTAAGAGATCCGCAGCTTGTCAGCGTCGACCAGCGTTTGCACGCTGCGCAGCGAGGTGAACGGCGGCACTACGGCCACCTCGACGCAACCGAAGTCCTTCTCGGACAGACTGAACGCCAGCTTCTGCACCAGGGCGGCCGCTTCAAGATGATTGCCGTGCATCTTCCAATTCCCCGCCATCAGCGGGAACCTGGCGTTCACGAACGGTCCTCCAGTGCGGTCAGCCCCATGAGTGAATTCGACCACCCGGCGGGTGTGGACACCTCCCCCCAACGAGGATGAACAGGAACAACATGGAATGGGCCCGGCTACTCGGGACCGCGGCCCGCCAGACGGTTCGCGGCTAGACGGGGCCGCGGGAACGGCATCTGGCCCCACAGAACCCTCGGTTACCCGCAGCTCGCTGAATCCGAAATGCCGCTACATCACAATCAGGAAAAAAAAGACCTACAACAAGATTGAGCAGGTAACCTAACTGAACTTCAGCCCGCCGTGGAGAACCCCGTACGATCCCGGGTCACCCTTCGAGGGATGGCGCGGACTGTGCCGGCAGGAAAGCTGACGGCACGGATAGACCCGAACTGTGAGGGGGGACCCTGGTGCAATCACGGACATACGAGATCACGTTCGAAGGCCGGGCGGGCGCCGGGTTGCGCGCGGAATTCGACGACTGCGAGGTCCTCGTAGGGTCCAGCACGACCACCCTTCGCGTGGAGCTGCCCGATCAGGCAGCCCTCGTCGGACTCATGCTCCGGATCATTGGCCGTCGGCTCGAAGTAATCCAGGTGCGCCTGGTGAAGCCGACAAACCCTGGCGACGCCGCCAAAGGCTGGCGACGGCGCAGAAGAGGACGCCGAACCCGGGGCAGCCAGGCAAGCGCCTTATCTCGTCGACATCACCAATCGTCATCGGGCCAGCGGAACCACACGCGCCGTAACCGTCGCTGGTCACTGAAGCTTTGCGCGCTCCCGCTGGTCAGTCGGTTGCGTCGGCGGACTTGTTGAGTCCTGGCGTTGCCGGTCGTGCTCGGCCCAGGCGGCCTGGATTTGCTCCAGTGACTTGCCCTTGGTCCGCCAAGGAGGGCCAGCCCTCACGATCACGCGGGCGAGGCCGTGGTACCTCCCCCCGCCAGCCGATGAATTCACAACGACGTGCCGGATCCGGCCTGCCGGACACACACGCACGTCAGGGAAGAGATCAGTCACCGGCCTTTGGCTACGTCATCAGGCGCACCTGGATCACTTCGAGCCGGAGGCTGGTGATCCGGAGCACGAGCCCGGCGAGCGCCGCCTCATCGGGCAGCTCCGCCCGAAGGGTTGTCTTGTCCGGCCCTACGAGGACCTCGCAGTCGTCGAATTCCGCGCGCAGCCCAGCGCCTGCCTGGCCTGCGAAGGTGATCTCGTATATCTGTGATTGCACAAGACACTTCTTGCAGTCTGGTCGATTTGCAGTCTGGTCGATCCGTGCTCTCAGCCTTCCCGGCGGCTGGGATCGTCAGCATCCTCCCTTAGGGGCTGGTAAAGAGATTCAGCAGGCTTCGCCACCGGCGACCCGTTCCGCACGATCGCCAACCCGGCGAAGAAAACCGCACCTCGACAGCCTGAGCACCGGGCCGGGACCTGCGGCCCTGTTTATCGCCCTCTGAGGGAGGATGTCATTCCTGAACGCCTGCTCGATGCTATGGCTGTGGGCCTTTCGGCGTCTGGCTGTTACGGCGGCCCAGTGGAAACGACGGTCCCGCCCGAGGCTGCTGACGGGGCTGCGCCGTGACCGCCGAACCCTACGCCGCCGTGACCGGCCTGGTCGAGCGGTTCGCCGACGCGTACTCCTCGGCCGTGTCGGCCAGCCCGAAGGATGACGGGTTCTTCGGGCCGGACAGCGTCACCTGGCGGGTAAGCGCCGATCTGTCGGCGCCGGTGGCGTTCCTGCGCTCGCTGCTGGT
>Ga0126370_10000865_pt1 | contig 13339 bp, 17 predicted proteins | sample PanSoiMetaPlot_3_FD_92586 | JGI IMG/M metagenome (GOLD analysis project Ga0126370, IMG submission 92586) | Tropical forest soil microbial communities from Panama - MetaG Plot_3 | ecosystem: Environmental > Terrestrial > Soil > Tropical forest > Bulk soil | place: Panama | collected 2016-02-17 | reverse complement strand
GCCGTGAGCGAAAGGTCAAAGCGAGTACGCACAAACCGGATGGTCCGCATACTCCGAAAACTAGGCTATCAAGTCGAACCACCAATCATTCCACCGTGTACCCCAGGGTAATTTTCGACCCTGCTACGGACAGAGTAATTCATTCGCAATCCAGAGATTCTGGCCAAAGAGAAAGAAGGAGAAAACTAACGTGAGCCTTTGCCGGCTAGCCCCTAGCACAGAGGGGAACGACGGTTTAAGATTGCACCCACCCTCAGTCGCGCGGTCGAATCCCTTGTGCAGAGGTTCACGATGACGCACACAGTACAAAACGCGGCTGTAAGGTTAGCGGGCCAACCCAATGCGGCAAACGGCTTGGCGCTGGTGCGCTTAACGATTGGAGCAATGTTCATATGGGTCTTCTTCGAAAACCTTGGGAAGGGAGCCTACACGCCGGCGGGGTACGCCGGCCTGATTAACTACTATATAAAGGGGAGCCACTCTCCGGCTGAATGGAAGGCGATCATGGGATTGATGGCAAGCCACGCCGCGATGGCGGCTCCCATGCAGGCCCTAACAGAGATCTCACTGGGGATCCTGCTGATTGTAGGTTTGCTCACACGGCCGGTCGCATTTGTTGCCTTCCTGTACCTTACCAGTCTCTGGGTGTTGGAATGGGGCACAGCATGGATTTGGGACCTATTGGTTCCGGTTCTCGCTTCGCTCGGGATCGCAACGGGACGAGCAGGTCGAGCATAGGGAGTCGACGCGTGGCTATCCGAACGGTATCCCACCTCCCCTTGGTGGTAATTGAGTGAATTGCATGCGTGTATCCGTCATCATTCCCACCCACAACGAAGCACAGGGCATTGGCCGCGTGCTCACCGATCTGCCGTCCGATCTTGCCACCGAGGTCATTGTTGTCGACAGCAATTCGAGTGATGGAACTCCCGAAATCGCCGCAAGCCTGGGAGCTCGCGTTATTAAAGAACCCCGCCGCGGATACGGCTGTGCCTGTTTGACCGGGTTTGCGAATGCAATCAGTCCTGATGTGGTTGTGTTCCTCGATGGCGATTACAGCGACCGTCCTTCGGAGTTGCCGATTCTCTTGGCTCCGATTATCGCAGGCCGCGCTGATATCACGGTTGGTTCGCGCCTTGCGGCGAACCGCAATTCCGGGGCATTACCTTGGCATGCTGCGTTCGGTAACCGTCTGGCAGCTGGCACGATTCGGCTTCTGTACGGTCTGAGGATCAGTGACCTCGGGCCGTTTCGCGCCGCGCGCGCCGATGTGCTTCGTGCACTCTCGCTCGAAGAGGCCACCTACGGCTGGGCAGTGGAGATGATCTTGAAGGGGTCTGTCGCCGGATTTCGCGTCGTCGAAGTTCCTGTGAGCTATTACCCTCGCATCGGAAAATCGAAAATAAGCGGAACTGTGAAGGGTACGCTGGGCGCAGCGTGGTTTATCCTGAGCCGGATCGTGCGCTATTATCTTCAGCGACGAAGGACTCGAGCGCCGCCGCCAGCGTAGAGCCTGATACACCGACTCTCCTATGGAATCGCAGAGCCAAAGGACCGTGCGTTTTCCTGACCAAAAACGCACGCTGGTAATCATGGCCAAGGCCCCAAGGCCTGGACTGGTTAAAACCCGGTTAACTCGGAGTCTTCCTTCTTCGGCGGTCACGGCCCTGTACAGCTGTCTTTTAGACGACACAGTAGCGCTTGCAATGTCGTTGAGGGACGTGGAGGTCGCGGCTATGTGCCCTGAGTCGGACAAGGACGAACTGGTGCACCTGCTCGGCAATAGGGTGCAAGTTGTTGCGCAGAAAGGTCAAGGCTTGGCAGCAGCACTCACCTATGTTTTTCGTCACTTCACCGCGGCTGGCCAGCGGGACGTCGTTGCCTTCAATAGCGACAGTCCACACTTGCCAGCAGCGGTTCTGGAGAGGGCTTTTCAAAGACTCTCTAGCTGCGACGTGGTTGTCGGACCGACACATGACGGAGGCTACTATCTTGTTGGCGCGAAGGCCGCCCACCCGGCGCTCTTCGGGGGCGATGAAATGGGGACAAAAAGCGCGCTCGACAAATTGCTGGCGCGTATCAGGCTCCTTCAGCTCTCCACGAGTTTTACCGAACCTTTTTACGACATCGATGTCGCCAACGACCTGATGCAGCTCGCTCGGGAACTACAGCTCGCGCCGGCTAGCGCACCAAGAACGGCAGCCTGGTTCGCGGAGTGGGAACAAGCAGTCGAGCAACTGCGTCATCGCATAGGAGCACAGTGAAGCTCACGGCCTCGCGCAGGTTGTAAGGATTCGGTGCCATCTTGCTTTTGGCGCCGACGATCTGCTCACACAAATTCAGTGGCACGGGCGAACCGTCGTTCATCATTGCGCTGTCCGTTGCAGGCATCGCCTACCTGCTAGCCCTCCGCGAGCTCTTATCCACGCCAAATTCCCGAACCGCGTCATCATCTTCGGGCTCGCGCTGGCTGCTGTGTAGCATGTTCTATTCCTACGGATGCCATCGGGTTTTGGACGCGCAATAAGAAGCGGCGGAGTCGTTCCGCCGGTCGACACCGACCTTCACGAATCACACTCCCGGGCAATCACGACTGTGGTACAGGAGCTGCTGAGTTTGGGCAGATCGCGAGTGGCGGCGATGTGGATCTCGAGCCGTGGGCGCTCCCCTCGAATAATCGGGCAGTAAAAGTCAGGCTGCGATAGTGCTCCTTGCAGGTGCCGTCGTCCAGCGCATCCGCCATGGCACGAGTCTCGGAACTCGCAAGCCTGACATCCTTCCGGCAGGGTACGTGCGAGCTCAAAGGGCGCTGAGTTGAGAATTTCGTGCCCTGTCAAAATCAAATCTGCCAGCAGCCCTCCCGAACCGGGCCAATAAACACAGGGTTGGGTGGTTGCGCGTGGCGTAACGCGCACTGTGCTGACACCACATCCGCCTTTAAGCGGTGGCAGGCCTGCCATTGCTCTCACTAGAGGCTCGCCAATGGCGATCACGTCGGTCTTCGCAAAAAGGTGCCGAAAACCTTGCCAGTATTCTTCGTAGGTGAGCGCGTAGATATCCGACCGCACTGCCTGATAGACGTTGATCCGCAAGGGAGCGCCGAAGCGCTTGGCGACTCGCGCAACATCCGCCAGACGCAAGTAGTTCGACTTCATCATGACGGCAATGATCGTGATGGGCACGCGTAGCCGCGCACAACGCTCAGCCTGTTGATGGATGAGCTCCCAATTTCCCGGACCACGCTGTGCATCCTGCTCCGTTTCTGTAGGGTAATCGAGAGAAAACTCGATGTCGTGGAAGGCGCGCAGTTCTTCGTCCTCCAGAACGGCTACACTGTGGCCGTTCGAAGTCAAGGTAAGCTTGACTGGTCGCGTTCGCAGATAAGCCAAAATTGCCTTGAAGTCCGGATGCATCCCGTTCTCGCCCGTCCCCAGATTCACGGAACAGACTGCAAGGCGTTCCATGACTGACTTGACCTGCTCTACAGAGAGACGGTCTGCGCGAGTAGGATCGCGGTAGCAGAAGGCGCAGTTTAGGTTGCACTCATTGGTAAGACCAAGCCCGAGCGCGATGCCGACATCAGGCGCCAGCGCAGCGGAAGGAGCGGATGATGAAGCAGGTGTAACGTTGTTCACTTATCACGCTCCGAGAGAGTCGTTATACAACGTGCTAGCCAGTGCGTATAGCGAGCGACTGCAGTGAATTCCGGCCGCTTGCCGAGCTTGCTCTCCAGCGCAAGAATTCGTTCATATTCAGCTGTACGAGAAACGTGCGACGGCAGGTAGTCCGCGGCGACACGCACTCCCCGCTGAGCGATCATGGTGAGCGACGCCTCTGTGAGCATCGTTTGCAGCTCATCCAGGGTGAACAAACGCACCTTACCTCGGTAAAGGGATTCCTCTCCCCAATACGCGGTCAGGGCACTTTCCGCTGCGGCCAAATCGCCCGTTTGGAGAGCCGCTTTCAACACTTCCCCTGCCTGATTGCGCACGAGGACGGACAATATCGCCGATGGACTCCTCATCGCACGAGCGGCGCCGCGCAACACAGCACCGGGATTATCGATATATTCAAGGATGTTGTGGCAAAGAATTACATCGAACGACCCGACGTTGAACACACTCGATAATTCAGTGGCGTCGGCCTGTCTGAGCGTGACCTGCTCACTGACACCTCCTTCGAGTGCTGCGCGCTTCGCCATATCCAGCATGGCAAGCGAGGAATCGAGCATGGTTACATGGAGACCGAGCCGCGCCAAGCGAACGGCGGCGGCTCCTGTGCCGCACCCGAGATCCAGAGCGCACAAAGAGTTGTGGCACGGCTGTACAGGCAGAAACTCCTGTAAGTTGGCAAAGGTCAGATCCAGGCGCAACCGGCCTTCAGGCGTTTCGAGATAAGCGGCGTACTTGCCTGCGTCGCTCTGAAAACGACGGTCGGTCTTGGCGCTCGCTTTCACGCGGCCCTCAAGCGGACTCGCTCCCCAATCCAGTCACTTGTCAGAACAAGGGCATAAATCAAAAGGATCAGGGTACTCAGGCGAGAATAGAAACCGAGTTGTACGTTGTTGTAAATCGCCTGTCCCAGGCCGCCACCGCCGACGAGCCCAAGAATCGTGGAGGCCCGCAGGTTTACCTCCCAACGCAGGACCGTGTAGCTGGTTAGCAGTGGGCGAGCTTGCGGCCAGATAGCCCACAACAGTACTTGCAAGGGACGAGCACCCACGGAGCGCAACGCTTCTATCGGTCGAATGGGCACTTCCTCCATGGTCTCAGCGTACAGCTTGCCCAACACTCCCGCTGTGTGCAGTCCGAGAGCAAGCGTACCGGCGAAAGGACCGATACCCACGGCGAGAATGCAAATCAAAACCCATACCAATTCCGGGATCGACCGGAGAACGTTCAACACTAGGCGCGCGCTCCAAAAAAGAAGCCAGCGCAGGGCACGATCGATGAACCGGACCCTCCCCGGATAATCGCCAGGCAAAAAAGCCAGAGTGGAAGTCGCCGGTACGGCAAAGACCACCGCCAGCGCTAGTCCGATCAGCGTGCCCACCAACGAAATTGCAATCGTCTGCAGTACAGCGGTTCCACAGCCGCTTACCATTTCCCAGCTCAAAACCGGCGGCAGCATGTGCCGAACGAAGCGCGCAAGGCGGGCGGCAATCCCTGTAAAAGCGAATGCATCGAGAGTAAAACCAGCCAGCGGAAAACTGGCTACCAACAAAGGCAAAGCCAGCATTGAAGCGGCAACCCTCCGGGCCTTGCTCCGAAACGGCTTCGAGACCGTCGCCTTTTCTTGCGCCACAACTTTTCGAGCAGGCTTAGTATTATTCACCACACGCCTCCGAAGGTAGCGGCTGATCGCGTCGCTTGTCGCCAGCAGTGCAATGAAAACGAGCAGAAGGGTGAGCACCTGACCATACTCGAAGAGCCTCATCGAGACGCTAATTTCATACCCGATGCCGCCTGCACCCACAAACCCAAGTACCGCCGCCGCGCGCACACTGCACTCGAACGAATAAAGCGAAAAGGCCACGAGGTGAGGCAGCGCTTGTGGCCACACTCCGCGCAGAAAAATCTGCAGCCGTGTAGCGCCGGTCGACTGCAGCGCCTCCAGAGGTTGCAGATCCACATGTTCGAACACATCCGCGAAGACACGGCCGAGTACGCCGCTATAGGCGACAGCCAAGGCAAGCGTGCCAGCGAGGGTCCCGAGTCCGACTCCCGCCACGAAGAGCAATGCCCAAACCAGGTCCGGTACGGCTCGCAGAAAACCTAACAGTGCTCGTGACACGCGGCTCGCCACAGCACCCGCTCGGTGCGTTAGGCTGCCCACGTCGGCTGAGAATAAGATCCCGCGTCTCCACAGCGTAGAAGTGGCGAGGACTCCCAGCGGTAACGCGAAGGTGATGGAGAGCAACGTGCCCACAACAGCCGTCGCAACCGTTTGGACTATGGCCGACAAGAGGGTTCGGAGGAAATTGGGTGAAATATCCGGTGGGTAAAGACCACGCAGAAAGTTCCAAAGCGCAACGAAGGTCGACGGCTGGAGAAGGATTCGGGGACGAACCTCGGCAAAACGCCAGGACACGGTCAGTAGCGCAACCGTCGCAGCTAGCCACAACACGCGGCCGAGCGTAATTGACGCGAATCGGCGTGCTCGCGTGCTATCGAACGCAACCGAGTTTGTAATGGGCGTGCTCGTCATCCCGCTCTCCAGTCGATTTACCGTCTTGAGAGTAGAGGGTACACAAAAGATCAGAACATACTTCGGAAGCCGGCACGTCGAAGGAAAGGCCGCCGTCGCGCAACCCAACTGCCCGCGGAAAGTGTCGCAAGGCCACATCGACTCCGTGAACGGCCATAATTAAGGTCTTTTTCCCTTCGCGCGCCAATCCAACGAGCAGCGACGTAATGCTTTCGGCCAATGTCGGATCGAGCGAAGCCGTAGGCTCGTCCGCCAATATGACATCGGGCGATTGCATCAGAACACGCGCCACGGCGAGCCTTTGCTGCTGGCCGCCAGACAGTTCGTCGGCCCGAGCGTTACGTTTGTCCACCAGGCTGACAAGCTCGAGCGCATGCAGTGCACGGTCCAAATCCGTTTTCGCCGGCTGAAAGATACTGCGCAGCGTGCCGAAGAAAGACATCCGCCCCAGCGCGCCACAGAGCGCATTCTCCAGCGCTGTCAGCGAAGGAACCAGGTTGTGCTGTTGGTAGATCGTACCCACCCGCCGGCGCATGGTTCTTAAGGCTCTGCCCGATAAGAGAGAAGTATCGTCTCCATCGAAGAGCACCACGCCGACAGTAGGCCGCAGTGTGACGTTCAGCAGGCGAAACAATGTAGTCTTTCCTGCGCCGGACTGGCCAAGGAGAGCAAGCAGTTCGCCGGGCCGCACCTGGAGCGTGACGCAAGTGAGCGCCTGCACCTCTCCGCCGCGCTCCGGAAAACATTTGCTCACGCTCTTGAGCGAATAGATCATTGGAGAAGACCTTCTGCTCGAGCTGCTTGTCGCAGTTTGTCGTAACTCGCGTTCTCAGCGCGCACGTATCTGGTTGCATTCAGCAGGTCGAGCAACACCTTGCTTTCCGCGTTGGATGCATCGAGCTTCAACAAGGCGGCAGCAAAAGCATCGCTCAGCTTTTGATCCAGCCCTTTGCGCGCAGCCCACACGTAGTCGAAGAACGCGGGTGTAGTGTAAAACACCTTGACCTTGCTGGATGTGATCTTTCCCGACCTCCTCATGCTGTCGAAGACCAGTTCATCCATCGCACCAGCATCGACCTTCGCATTAGCCACAGCCAGCGCGGTGGCATCATGCCCGCCGGTAAAGAGAGTCTTGGTTAGTGCACCAGCATCAATACCCGATGCCCGCATGTAGTACGCCGGCATCAGATGTCCAGAAGTAGAGTTCACGTCGCCGAATGCGAACGAGTGCCCCTTCAAATCCGTGAGGGTGTTGACGCCAGACCCAGGCTGGGTAATAAACACGCTGTGGAAGTTCTGATCGCGCTCGCGCTGCACCAGAGGCCGCACACCGGCTCGCTGGGAAGCTTGCACAAACGTGAAGCCACCAAGGTATGCAATGTCGACGTTGTCGTTCGCAATCGCTTCGACCACTGCTGCATAGTTTGTGGGAACCACCAACTCGACTCGACGGCCGATCTCTTTCTCCAAATAGGTCACCACTGGCTGGCTTTCACGTACGATCTTTCCGGGATCGGTCGAGGGAATCATTGCGAGGCGAAGCACAGGCTGCGAACCGCTGATACGACCGCGCTGGCAACCCACGGCGAGAAATGTGATCAACAATACAAAGCAGCACGCCTTCTTCCTCATAATTCCCCTCAATTCGAAGTGAGAAAGCCACGGCCTCTCCCCAAAAAGCTCGCGCGGGAACAGGCCTAGTTGACCCACCTTCCTTTATTCCGGGCCGCCGGATTCCGAGCAGGATAACATCAGAGCCTCATTAGCAGCACGGTCGCTGTTTGGGAAGCACGATTGTGCGATCGTTGAGCATACTCCGCCAACAAAGACCGCAACTTTGGTCGAAGCTCTGCCACTGCAAGCCGCGCATGGAATTGATACTTCGGTGCGGATCTCTCGCAGTCGGCCTCTACGTGTCGGGCGGACCTTCTCCCGCATCCCTTGCCGATGAGGGGATGCGTGGGCTTTGTTTTTGGTGGGGGGCAGTTGGTTTAAGGTGAGGTTACGATCTCGGCCGATCTGAACCTTGCTTACGAACCCACGAGCTCAGACACAACACGGTGGTCACTCTGCCCGGCGAATATTGTTTTGGCCAAAATTGGGGCTGCCAAAATGCGACGACGGACGGCGCAGAAGGATGCGGATTTCCGATCACTATGCCGGCCGGAGATTTAGTGGAACAGTTTGGAAACATTAGCGACAGTACGTTTGATAGGACACAAACTTCGTGCCCCTTCCGACCGGCGAAGCGTGGGCCGCTGTCCACGATTTTTGCCTCCTGGAGGGTGCGGAAAATTTGGGGGAGGACCTCAACAGGCAAGGATTGCCCGAATCCGGTGTCGCTTGCGACGCTGTATAGCTGGCTTCCCGACACTCTGCACCTGGCAAGGGTGCCCTGGAATACAAGATTCCGTGGGGAGAAACAAGCAAGGCAACGCTTCAGAAGCTGGCTCTTCAGCTCAGCCTGTAACTGCCCAGCCAGCGTCGACACGAACGATTTCTCCCGTGATTGGAAAGGATGCGTCGCTCAACAGAAAATACGCGATGCGCGCGACCTCGTCTGCTTCGATCAGGTCTCCCTTGAGCGGCTGTTTCAGCTTCATGAATTCAACAATGGCTGGGTTCGATTGCGCTCGCTTGCTCATTGGGGTCCGCACCAGTGACGGCGCCAACACGTTGAGGCGAATCCGGTGAGGCGCGTAGTATCCCGCAGCGGCCAGCGTCATTGATTCAACCGCGCCTTTGCTCGCGGCATAGGCGTGAGTGGCAAAAAACCTGCGCTCGGGAAATCGTGCAAGAACGCTGCCTATGTTCAGGATGGTCCCCGGTCGTTTTGCCGCGATCCAGTTTTGGAGAACCTCGCGACAGACGAAAAATGTTCCGCTGGCGTGAACATTCATCATGGCCTGCCACGCCGCGGGAGAACATTCATGAAGCGGCCCGTCGCCTAATGAACGCCCACTGATCCCGGCAACGTTGAATACGGCATCGATCCGCGAGTAACGAGACAGGCAAGTTTTGATCGCACTTTTTACCGCCGCTTCGTCTGCCACGTCAGCAACGGAGAAGGCGAGATTTTTGAGCTCCGAAGACAACGCTTTACATTCTTCTTCGCTGTTTCCGATCAAGAAAACCGCGTCGCCACGGCTTGCCGCCAGCCTTGCAGTAGCTTCGGCAATTCCCGATGATCCTGTAATCAACAGCACTCGTGCCATGGGAGTCCCTATTCGTACAGGTGCTTCAGACGTTTGCGATATGCCTTGTAGAATTTTGCCGGCTGATCTTCGGCACTGGTGTTTTGAGTGAATTGGTGGCTCGGCAGCATCAACGGTTTGTGGCCGCGCCGAGAAACACGCGCGCGGTCCCACACCGAACCATATCGATGATGACGGCGCCCGTAATTGTTGACAGGAGCCCTGTGCGCCAATCAACCTCCGGCAACTCCACGGCGCGGTCGCCGGCCTGTGTCAGATTGTCGATTACGATATTCGCTACATCGGTGAGCCTGTTCCGGGAGGAATGGGCGGTACCGGCCGACTCGCAATGGGCCTGGCCGGGGTTCATTTCGTCCACCATCATCCGCAAATGACCTCCAAACAGAAATACCAGCCCGTTTATAGCGCGACTTTGCACGAATTCCAAGCCTTAACCACAGACGCTCAGTCAGCTTAGACTTCACTTTCAAAGATATTTGCTTGACAGAATAGCGCCTCCGAGAGATTTTTGTCTTACGATTTGAACTGGCACGAAGTAAATATCGTTTCGTTTACGTAATCACTTCCACTTTGGAACATCCAGTCCAGCAGGAACCAATTGCCGGATCGGCTAAATGCCACGTAAATCAAACTACGACAAACGCCCGTGCATTCCCGTTAGCACTACCGCATCGCAGTGTTGGGTGGGCTGGCGAGAAATTATTCGCCGGTTAACCCCCTTTTTTGCAGAGAACCGATGCGTTCTCGCCGTTGAGTGTTACCCGGGCACATTTGAACGGGCAATTAAGCATGCGCTCGCCGAAGGACTGTACCCGTCCGAAGTGATTTATACCCCCGACCTTCTGAAGGCGCCAAAGTGTGTTGACAATATGTTGGCCCCAGTTCTGGGTGATGATCCGGTCTTCGGGCGCATGAACGACATCGGTCTTGAAGCATTTTTCGACGAAGCGAAACTCAGCCTGGCACGCCATAACGCAGCGAAATGGCGAAACGGATCTCTGCTGGTGATCGGCGTCGGCGCCACCCTTGTTTCTCCCGGTGCGGACATTCTTGTATACGCCGACTTGGCACGATGGGAGATACAGGGCCGACAGCGGCGGAACGAGATTTCCAATCTCGGCACGGACAATACCGAAGAAAGCCCGAGCCTCAAATATAAGAGGGCTTTCTTTGTAGACTGGCGAGCCGCTGACCGGCTCAAGAAGCAGCTCCTTCCGAAAGCCAACTTCTTTTTAGACACAAATAGTTCAATACCCAAACTGGTGAGCGGCGACTGCGTGCGCGCCAGCCTTAAGAAAGTCGCAACTCGCCCTTTTCGTGTGGTCCCTTATTTCGATCCCGGGCCATGGGGCGGGCATTGGATGGAGAAAATTTGCGACTTGCCCAAAGACGCTCCGAACCATGCCTGGTGTTTCGACTGCGTTCCCGAAGAGAACGGTTTGCTTCTCGGATTTGGGGACTTGCAGGTCGAGCTACCCGCCATTGACGTCACCCTTCTTCAACCCCGCGAATTACTCGGGGACTACATTTACGGTCGATTTGGCGCCGAATTCCCTATCCGCTTTGATTTCCTCGACACAATGGAAGGAGGGAACCTTTCGCTGCAAGTCCATCCTCGCACCGAGTACATTCGCCAAAAGTTCGGAATGAACTATACACAGGACGAAAGTTACTACGTGCTGGATGCTGAGGAAGATGGCTCGGTGTATCTCGGATTGAAAACGGGAATCGATCGCGAAGCGATGGTCCGCGAACTGTGGCTTGCGCAGCAGGGAGGGCCGCCGTTTCCTGCAGAAAATTATGTGAACAAGTTTCCTGCTAAAAAACACGATCACTTCCTCATTCCGGCCGAAACAATTCACTGCTCGGGTAAGAATAGTATGGTGCTGGAAATCAGCGCGACTCCCTACATCTTCACTTTCAAGCTGTGGGATTGGGGACGGCTCGGATTGAATGGCGTGCCGCGGCCGATTCATCTAGATCACGGAATCGCAAACATCGCATGGGAGCGGCAAGCAGAGTGGGTGCGAAACAATCTTATCAATCGCGTCCAGTTTATCGGTAAGGGCGTAGGTTGGACGGAAGAGCGGACGGGGTTGCACGAGCTGGAATTTATCGAGACGCGCAGGAATTGGTTCACCGAGAAAACGACTCACAACACACGAGGAACTGTAAATGTGTTGAATCTTGTGGAAGGCCGGGAAGCAACTGTGGAAAGCCCGACTGACGCATTTGATCCGTTTATAGTCCACTACGCGGAAACATTCATCGTCCCCGGGGTGGTCGGCGCGTATACGATTCGCCCAAGCGGAGAATCGCAAGCATTAAGATGCGGCACAATCAAGGCCTTCGTGCGCTCCGGACAGCTGTGATTTAGCAAGCGGGGTCTCAGCAATCGCCGAAAGGAGTTCAGCGTGATCTCGAGCACAGACTCTTGCAGGAGGATGCGTGCACGTACCGACCGCAGCCGCGAACTCGGAGCTTGGTGAAGCAAGGCAGCCTCTCAGTTACATCGTGCTGTTGGCCGCGATCACTGCTTCGGCACTACCGAATCGAATTATGCCGCTGGAGAAGGCGGGGTTTTATCCGCTGCAGTTTCGCTGTAATCGTCCAGTACTCGACCCGGTAGGATTTCTCGCAACGCCCAATCGATTCGATTGATGGAAACTCGGATTTCATTCAGCTGTTTATAATATCCGTGAGCATAGGCGGAAGTGACAATAACGTTGAGAGCATTGCGAACATGATGATTCATTAACTCGATTACTTTCAACCTGTCGTTTAGGTATTTCAAGCGTTTGCGTTCGTAACGGTAGATGAGCAAGCCCACAATGGTGCCAGCGCAAACAGTATCGAGGGCTTGCTCCCATATCTTGAATCCGTAATGTGCCGAAAGTTGATCCGCAAGAAACAAAAATGCGGCCACAATTACACCCAACGTCACAGCGGTGAGACCTGGACGAAATAGGCCCTGCGGACCGTGTGGCACGCTTCGCTGATTCATATCCGCCCTCCATCGATTCTCTCTGGGAAGTCGCCGCCGTCCCTTGGTCCTCACGAATCGCCATGCGCCGTCATCGGTCAACAGAAACTCCCCCAAACTTAAACCTCATTTTAGGACGGGACAGAGTGCGTGATTTTAGGACGGAACAGAGTGCGTGTCCCGTAATTTCTGTTATCAGCCTATTTTCGCCAACTGACACATTCCATCAATTTGGGCTGGCACTGGGCACGGCCGTGCGCTATTATGTCGTATACGACGTGTCGTAGACGACACATAAGGAGTTGCCTATGCAGTTCAACGTAAACCAAGCAATTACTGTTCTTTGGCTCGTGCTCGGCGCTTTTTGGGTAATCACTGCGGTTGGTGCAAAGAGATCGCTCCGCAGGCAGTCCAATACCGCTCGCCTATACCACGTCCTTTTCATGACAGCGGTTTTTGCTCTGCTATTTCGCCACGACTTACGGATTGGTCTACTCGGGCTACGCATCGTCCCTGCCTCCCCGCAAGCTGCTTACATCGGGCTGGCGCTGACGAGTTTAGGTGCGACGTTGGCTATCTGGGCACGCTCGACGTTAGGAGGAAACTGGAGCGCAAGTGTGACTGTGAAGGAAAATCACTCATTCGTGCATCACGGGCCGTATCGGCTTGTGCGTCACCCGATTTATGCTGGAGGGCTGCTTGCTATGCTCGGAACCGCGGTCGTACACGGGGAGGCTGGCTGTTTCGTCGCGGTGGCCATCGCATTCGTCGGGTGGTGGTTGAAAACGAGAATCGAGGAAGAATTCATGACTCAACAGTTTGGCGAAGACTATCGGCGCTACCAGAAAGATGTTAAGCAATTGATTCCATTCGTGCTTTAGTCAAGTGGAGGCTAATGGCCAAGAAGGAGAGGAAGAAGGGCGAAGAGACGGAG
>Ga0126370_10000864_pt1 | contig 13341 bp, 9 predicted proteins | sample PanSoiMetaPlot_3_FD_92586 | JGI IMG/M metagenome (GOLD analysis project Ga0126370, IMG submission 92586) | Tropical forest soil microbial communities from Panama - MetaG Plot_3 | ecosystem: Environmental > Terrestrial > Soil > Tropical forest > Bulk soil | place: Panama | collected 2016-02-17 | reverse complement strand
TTTGCCGCGCTTGTGAGTCAAGATGTTCCAGCCCCAATCTACGATGATGCCAGCCTTTTCTTCGGCGCCGTTGAGTAAGGCCAAATGCACGCCCAACCAAGCCAACCAGGCCAGGTGTCCCCTAAGAGTTCCACCGATAGGCAGCTCCACTACCGCCGCGCCACGTCCCACTTGTGCCATGGTCCCTTTGTTCAAATACTTGAATGGCTCGGGTTGCGTGCCCTCCAGCAGCCGTTTGATGGTTTCCCCGACGTGGCGTCCGGCTTGAAGCGCGGTGGACCCGAGTCCGGGCAGCACGTGACCAGTTTTGCCGTCCGTGATGGCCGCGATATCGCCGATGGCGAAGACTCCCGGATGGTTTTTCACCTGGAGGTCGGGTCCAACAGGAATGCGGCCGCCATGAACCAGCTCGATGCCCAGGGAGTTCACGACAGGGCTGGCCTGGAGGCCGGCGGCCCACACTGTCGTGTGCGTTTTCATCGCTGCTCCGGTCGATAAATCAATGCGCGTCGGACCAATCTTGGCGACGTTCGCGCCCGTGTGCACTTTCACGCCGCGTTCCTCCAGTGCCGCTCGAGCGTAGGTCTCAAGCTTGGGGGCAAACGTTCCCAGCAGATTGGGCGAGTGTTCGTAGAGGAGCACTTGCGCCTTGTCTACCGGCAGGTTTGGATAGTCCTCTTTCAACTCGGCGGACAACAATTCCGCCACCGCTCCCGCAAGTTCCACGCCCGTAGGACCGCCGCCGACCACGCAAACGTTTAGTGCGCCGTCATCAACCAGCGCCGGGTTCTTGTCGACGGCTTCGAAGCGTTTGAGAATGTGCTCCTTGAGACGGATGGCATCGGTCATCGTGTAGAGGGGTAGGGCGTATTGGTCGGCGCCCGGCGTGTGAAAGAAGTTGACTGTTCCGCCCAGCGCCAGGACCAGGTAGTCGTATTGAATCGGGTTGGAGCCCTCCACCATGACTTGCTTACCCTGCAAATCGATGCTTTGCACGGTGGTTTGGTGGAACGTGATGTTCTGACGGCCGTGCAGCAGTTCACGGATGGGGAAGCCTACTTCCATGGGTCCCAGCTCATCTGTAGCTACTTGGTAAAGCAGTGGCTGGAAAGTATGGTAGTCATTCTTGTCGACAATTGTGATCCGGACATCGGCATCGCGTAGCCTCTTGAGCGCACCGATGCCGCCAAATCCGGCGCCAAGAATCACTATGTGAGCTCGTTCAGCCATCATATGGATCCTCCTTCCGCTGGGCTGTATTCCGACACTGCCGGAGTCAGCTTCCTCAAACACATCCCGGTTTCACTACTCTCTTCGTTCGGTCCCGACTCGCCCACTTCAGTTCAACCACGAAGGAGTCTAGCAAGGGTTGCAGCTCTGACGGATCCCCTCGAGCTCGGCCGGTCCAGGCCGGGGTTCGCGTGGTAGATCAAGAACCCGGCCGGCGGTACCGTAAGTCGAACAACAAGCCGCTCGCCCCGACGCTCAACGACCAACTCTTCCGATGGCGTCGAAGAGGCCCCCGGTGTGTGCCAGAAGATCAGCCTCAGCAAGTCCCCGGGCGCACGGAAACGCGGAGCGACTGTCGAGTATGCCGTCAATGGCTGCTCTTGATCCGTGCTGAAAGCGACGAGCACCTCCTGATCGACGAAAAGACGTGACCAAGCCACGATGGAGCGCATCCGTTCACCCATAAGACGAGGCAACCCGAAGGCGAACCCGTCGCCGGAAAGCTCATGCAGCATTTGCCGGCCGCGCCGTAGCGGTAGCAGCTTCTTGCGCAAATCGATCAGTTCCGAGAGTGCTTTGTAGAGAGCGGCGTCCTCGTCGAAAAAGTGGCGGTGCTGGGTGCACTTGCCGCCAAAGCGGCCCCCGAACATGCTCTCCCGGAGCACCAGGTCAGAGCTGCTCGGACGGCCGCCGCTGTCGAAGCCCTGCTCGGTGCCGTAATAGATGCAGGGAATCCCCATCGTGGTGAGCTGCGTGGCGACGACGTTAAAGGACAGATCGCGAAAACGACTGTCGCCGCCGAGCCGTAACTTGGCCGCGCCTTTGCGCACCTGATCGTGGTCGTCCACCAACGTGACCACGCTGTTCCGATACCAGCGGTGCAAGGACTGGTCGTCGAGCATCCAGTTACGGAAAATCGAGAAGTAATCCGCGGGCTCACCGGAACCGCAGGCCATCCGCTCGAGCTTTCCCGGGATGTCCTCGATCCCCAGCGCTGCATCCAGGCCTGTCTTCTCGACAACCTCCCACGCCAGCACTCGGCCGCCGCTAACCTCGCCCGCCAGAAAGAAGCGCTCCTTGCCGATCGCCTGGGCAAACTCACGGATCGAATCGCAAAAGGTTCGGAGCGCCTCTATGCCCATGTGTTTGGCCGCGTCGATACGGAAACCGTCGAGATCCGCATAGGCGATCCAGAAGCAATAGGTGACCACGAGACACGCCAGCGCGGAGGAGACGTCGCGTGATTGACCCTCCTGCTCGGCCCAGAGATCCAGGGTTCGCAAGTTGAACATGTCGCCTTCGAGATACTCCGGGTGGTAGTCCCAATTGGTAATGTGTCCCTTGCGGAGAAACATGCGCAGGTTCTGGAACTCCCGCGGCCATACGGCAGCGTCGAGTGAGACACCGTCGAGTGAAGCGGCATGGGGCGCATCGCCAGGAATCGAGGATCGACCGTCGCGATCGTTAAAGCCGTTTACGGCGTAAGGCTCACCGTCCCATCGTGGATCGTTGTGGATCTCCCCGGTGTTTGGATCGCGCACCGGGTAGCGGTCTGCCGCGTAGGTGAACACGTTGCCGGTGTGGTGGGCGATGATATCGAGGATCACGTAAATGCCGTGCTGATGGGCGACGTCGACGAAGTCGCGGAAGTCCTCGCGCGCACCGAAGTGCGGATCGACGTCGAGAAAATTCTGGATGCCGTAGCCGTGGTAGCTCGTTGGCTCGAATGCGACCTGGCGGAAGATCGGGCTTACCCACAAGGCCGTGACGCCGAGACGTTTAAGATACCCGAGCTTGCTCTTGAGCCCTTTCAACGTCCCACCCTGCCATGTACCGCCGGCATCGACCCAGGTACTGTAATCAACCTTTCCCGCATCTTCGCTATAGAGCCGCGTCGTCCCCGCAGTTACCGGGCCGCCATCGTTGTCCCGATAGCCGCCGCTCTCGTTGCCATCGGAGAATCGATCGATCAGCAAAAAATAAAGCACCTGGTCCTCCCAGGCGGCCGGGGAAGGCGTGAACTTTCGTTGGCTCAAGCTCCCGAAGTCGAGATCCAACAGACTTTTCTCAATCCCCTTGGTCATGTGTTCTTAATCCCCTCGGTCATGATTGTTCTAAAGGGAATTCTTTACGATGTCGGCAAAACTTTGGGCCTCCAGCGACGCGCCGCCAACCAATGCACCATCGACATCCGGCTGGTTCATCAGCTCACGGGCGTTGGAGGGCTTGACGCTGCCGCCATATTGAATACGAACCCTCCGGGCCGTCCCATCATCAAACAATGTGACCAGCACGCCCCGGATGAACGCGTGAGCTTCCTGAGCCTGGTCGGTTGTAGCCGTCTTGCCGGTGCCGATCGCCCACACCGGTTCATAAGCGATGATCGTTTCGACCATCTGGTTTCTACTCAAGCCGGCCAGACTCCCGCGCATCTGGGCTTCCAGGACGGTCTTCATTTGGCCCGCTTCGCGCTCTGCGAGGGTTTCGCCGACGCACACAATGGGTACGAGAGATGCGGCATGCGCGGCTTGCGCTTTCTTTGAAATCAGCTGGTCGGACTCTTTCTGATACTGCCGCCGCTCCGAGTGGCCGAGGATGACATAGCGGACGCCGATTTCTTTGAGCATCACCGCTGCGATCTCGCCGGTATGGGCGCCCGGGCCATGCTCACTCATATTTTGCGCGCCGAGGCCGATACGAGAGCTCCGGACAGCGGTAGCCACTTCGCTCAATGCGGTAAACGGCGGGCACACGACGATGTCCAGGTGGTTTGGATTCGCCAGCTCGATCTTCACATCCTTTACCAACACGAGCGCCTCGGAGACCGTTTTGTTCATCTTCCAGTTTCCGATAATGATCAATTTCCGTTCTTTGTTCATATCAAGCCTCTCCGGCTACCGGTACCAGCAGCATTTTGCTCTTCATCGCTTCGGGCCGGCCGACATGCCCCCGCGTGTCATGGTCAGCGCCTCATGCAACGTTCCGAAGACATGCTGCCTGCCGATAACATCGATCAAGCGATGACGCTCGAGATCGACCAACATAGACGCTTGCGCGTGCACGAGCGCTACGGTGACACCGTTTCGGGTCAAGTCATTGTGAAGAACGCTCAGTACGCGAGCCGCCGAATAGTCCACATTCGTGATGGCGCCGGCGTCCACCACCAACCACTTCACCGGCGTGGGCGCTCCGTCGATGAGGCCCTGCACGCTCGCGGCAAAGCGGCCGGCGTTCGCATAGAACAGGTCCGCTCCGAATTGGAACACCACCACCCCGGGCCCGCTCAGCGCGCCCGGGACTGCGGCGGTCGGCCGCCATTGCCCGGCGCCGTCCTCGACCAACACCGCCGTGTGCGGACGGTAGCTGTGGAGCACGTGGCGAAGCAGCGAGAGCACCATCGCCAGAAGGATGCCCTGCTCGACGCTTATCACCACCACGGCCGCGGCCGTGGCCAGCGCGAGTTGGAACTCGCCGGGGCTCTCGCGCAGGATGTCGCGCAAACCGCGCACGTCGACGAGCCCCACGGCGATCGTAAACACGATGGCCCCGAGGACACACCGAGGCAGATACTGGAGCGGTCCGGTCAAGAACAGGAGCACGAGTGCGACAACCCCGGCAGTGGCCAGGTGCGCAATCTGGCTTCGGCCCCCGGAGCTTTCAACCATCGAAGTCTGCGTCGGGCTGCCGTTCACCACGAATGCGCCGCTCAATGCCGCGGCCGCATTGGCCGCTGACAGACCCACGATATCCGCGTTTGCGTCGAGCGTTTCGTGATGGCGCGACGCATAGGCGCGCGCCGTCGCTGCGCTCTGCGCAATGATCATGAGAAAGCATGAACCTGCCACCGGGAGAAGCGGCAGCGCCTCGCGCCAGCTCACATTCGGAACTCCGAGTCGCGGCAGGCCTGCTGCTACCGGACCGATGACGGTGATTCCCTGAGCGGAGAAGTTGAATGCTGCGCTCGCAGACACAGCACCGATGACCACGAACAACGGTCCGGGCACACGGGGTGCCAGATGGTGCAGGATGAGAATGACCGCAACAACTATGGCTGACATCAAGAGCGTCGGCGCATGCACGTCCGATACACTGCGAAGCACCTGGGCGAGCTGCTCGACCGTTCTCCGGCTGTGAACCGGCACACCCAACATTTCACCGAGCACCGCAATACCGACCTGGAATCCCACGCCGGTAAGAAATCCGACGAGCACTGTCTGGGAGAGGAAGTCGGCGAGGAAGCCGAGCTTGAATAGCCGCGCCAACAGCAGGCAGCCAGCCGCCAGCAGCGCCACGAACGCAGCCAGGGCCACATACTGCTCGCTCGCGACGGGGGCCATGTGTGACAGCGCACCCGCGAGGATGGCTGCCGTCGCGGAGTCCGCGGCCACCACTAAATAGCGCGAGGAACCAAATGCCGCGAACGCCACCAGCGGCAAGAGCAAGGTGTAGAGTCCGGTCACGACCGGGGTGCCGGCGATTTTGGTGTATCCCAGAGCCTGCGGCACGTTCATCGCAGCGAGCGTGAGACCGGACAACGCGTCACGCAAAAGCGTAGCGCGGCTAATCGGCCGAATGGCCTCGAACAACCGCAGCCCGCTCCAGCTCTCCTGTAGCTTCTTCGCCAACACCATGTCCATTGCGAATAGTTCCCGATTACGTGACGGAGGCCTCGAAGATGCTCTGGATCGACGCATCCAGCAGGGCGTTGTACTGAGCGTCGGACTGCTGGACCGTCAGCCCTTCGACCAGCGCCCGCGAAAAGCTCGCCACGACACCGTGATTCCTTCGCAGGCGCCGATTGCCTTCGTCCCGTGTATAACCACCCGACAACGCGACGACCCTCACGACCTTGGGGTGGCTGACGAGTTCGGCGTAGAAGTTGTCCCGCTCGGGCAAGGTGATCTTGAGCATGACGAGCTGATCTGGGGGCAGGATCTCGAGCTCCTTCAGGATGGCGGCCTTGAGAAGCTCTTCGGCCTTGGCCTTCTCCGGGCAGTGAATGTCCACTTCCGGCTCGACGATCGGCACGAGGTCCGCCGCGATGATCTGCCGTGCGGCTTCGAATTGCTGGGTCACGATGTCCTTGATGCCGGCTCCGTCGGCTTGCTTGATGAACGAGCGCATCTTGGTTCCAAAGATGTGTTTGTCTTTCGCCTTGTCGAGGAGCGCCGCGAGATCCGGCATCGGCTTCATCAACTGCACGCCGCGGTTCTCCGCGGCCAGGCCCTTGTCGACCTTCAGAAACGGTACGATCCGTTTCACGTTCCACAGGTAGTCTGCGGTGGGCTTCCCCTCGATCTTCCTATCGATGGTGTTCTCGAACAGGATGGCGCCAATGATGCGCTCACCGGTGACGGCAGGGCTGGTGATGATGCGCGTCCGCATTTGATGCACGATCGCGAACATCTGCTCCGCGTTGGACCACGCATCGTCCTTGATGCCGTAAGCTCTCAGCGCGTGGGGCGTGCTGCCGCCGCTCTGATCCAGGGCGGCAATGAACCCGCGATGGGCTCTCATCTTCTCCAGTTGTTCCTTGAAGTCGCTCATTCGATCACCTCGTCACGCGGTGTCCTCGCGCGCCTGACCCGTTGGGGGATGGAAGCTGCCTCATCCGCGGCTGCTCACCCGGGCGCCGTCTCCGACCCCGCGGCCGCGTTCTCCGTACTCGAACAGGAGCGCAGCGACCAGGGCGGTCCATCCCGTCTGATGGCTCGCGCCGAGTCCCGCGCCGGTGTCGCCATTGAAGTACTCGTGGAAGGGCGTGCAGTCGCGCCAGTGCGGGTCTGTCTGGAAGTACGCGTTGTCTCCCCACACGGGGCGTCGTCCGCCGTGAGCGGGATCGGGCAGAAAGATCGAGACGAGGCGCCGCACGATGTCCGTGGCGATGTGCTCGAGCGTGAGAAAGCAGCCCGAGCCCGTGGGGCATTCCACCTTCAGGCGGTCTCCGTGGTACCGCGAGTAGTCGAGCAGCGATCGTACGATCACGTAGTTCATGGAGAACCAGATGGGGCCGCGCCAGTTGGAGTTGCCGCCGAACAGGCGGTTGTCGGACTCCGCAGGGAGATACTTCACTTCGAACTGCTGCCCGGCCGCCGTGAACACGTATGGATGCGCCAAGTGATGGCGCGATACCGACCGGATCCCGTAGTCAGACAAGAACTCCGCGGGGTCGAGCATGCGCCGCAGGACGGCCTCGAGCCGCTCGGTGCCCAGCACCGCGAGCAGCTGGCTCGAGCCGTCGCCGGGAACTCCCACCGGCGCCACATTCTTGACGAGGCTCGGCCGCCGCTCGAGGAAATCCCGGGCGCGGGCAACGAAGCGATCGAGGTCGGCCGTCTCCGCGGGCATGAGCACGTGCACGGCGAACAGCGGCACCAGCCCCACCATCGAGCGCGTCTTGATCGGGATGTTCTCCCCGGACGTCAGGTGCACCACGTCGTAGAAGAACTGGTCCTCGTCGTCCCAGAGGTCGATCCCCGCGCCGCCCATGTTGCTCATGGCGTGGGCGATGTGGAAGAAGTGCTCGAAGAACCGGATAGCTGAGTTCTGGTAGACGGGATCCTGGCGGGCGAGCTCGTCGGCGATGCTCAGCATGGTGAGGCAGAAGCGCGCCATCCAGCTCGTGCCGTCGCTCTGCTCGAGCAGGGCGCCGTCGGGCAGCGGTTTGTCGCGGTCGAAGCACTCGATGTTGTCCATGCCGAGGAACCCGCCTCCGAACACGTCGCGACCGCTCGCGTCCTTCCGGTTGACCCAGAAGTTGAAGCACAGAAGCTCGCTGTCGAACATCTGTCGGAGGAACCCGATGTCGCCTCGCCCGGTGCGCTCCCGCTCGATCCGGTAAACCTGCCACGCCGCCCAGCCGAGCAGCGGCGGGTTCACGTCGTCGAAGTCCCACTCGTAGGCGGGGAACTGACCGATGACGTTCTGGTACCCCGCGTCGCCCATGAGCAGGAGCTGCGCCTTGGCGAAGGCCGGATCGATGTGCGCCATGGCCACGCAGTGGAACGCGAGATCCCACGAGGCGTACCACGGGTACTCCCACTTGTCGGGCATGAGGATGACGTGGGAGTTGAGCAGCGCCTTCCACTTCCGGTTACGCCCGTGCCAGCGCCCCGCGGGTGGCGCCGGCTGGGAAGGATCGCCGAGCAGCCAGTTGTACACATCATAGTGATAGAACTGCTTCGACCAGAGGAGGCCGGCCAGCGCCTGGCGCTGGATCTTCCGCTCCTCGGCTTCGAGGCTCGGCGGATGGACCGCGGCGTAGTAGGCATCGGCCTCGGCGGCGCGGAGGGCCATGACCGCGGTGAAGTCGCCGAAGGGGTCGTCGTGCGGCTCGGCGCAGAAGCGGACCGCCACGGCGAAGGAGGCCCCGGGCGCGAGCACGGTGTGGGCGTGGCCGGCCAGCTTGCTGCCCCGCTGCGCGTTCACGGCCCCGACGTTGGCGTGGACCACGGCCTCGTCGATCCCGTCCTTCACGTAGGATTCCGGGTCGGGCGCCCCGAACAACCGCTGGCGGTTCGTCTCGTTCTCGGTGAAGAGGAGCTCGACAGGATTGCCGCTGGCGCGGGCGTACCACCAGCGCTCGCCGATCAGATCGTGCGACGTGTGGGCTGTGCCCGGTCCGGCACGCTGGATGACGCGGCGCTGGCCGTCCGTGGGCCACGACCACGTGTTGCGGTACCACAGGTGGGGCAGCACGTGGATCGGGGCGGCCTCGGGACCGCGGTTGACGACGGTGATGCTGCAGAGGATGTCCTCGGGGCTCGCCTTGGCGTACTCGACGAACACGTCGAAGTACCGATTGGCGACGAAGACGTCGCGCAAGGCGTCGAACAGCTCGAACTCCGGCTGGTCCTGGCCGCGCCGTCGATTCTCCTCGACGAGCGCCTCATACGGGAAGGCGGCCTGCGGATACTTGTAGACCATCTTCATGTAGGAGTGCGTCGGCGTGCCGTCGAGGTAAAAATAGTACTCCTTGACGTCTTCGCCGTGATTCCCCTGCAGGTTGGTCAAGCCGAACATCCGCTCCTTGAGGATCGGATCCCTCTCATTCCAGAGCGCGATCGCCAGGCAGATAGTCTGCTGCTCATCGCAGAACCCGGCCAGGCCGTCCTCGTTCCACCGATAGGCGCGGCTGCGGGCGTGATCATGAGGAAAGTAGTTCCAGGCATCCCCATTGGCGCTGTAGTCCTCGCGGACTGTTCCCCACGCGCGCTCGCTCAGGTACGGGCCCCAGCGTTTCCAGTTGGCTTTGGCCGCATCGTGCTCCAGCAATCGGTCTCGCTCGGGGTTAGACGGCATATCCGTTCCGTTCCTCTGGTAGTTGCTTGGCCACGGCGGCCGAAGTGATTGCGCCACATCCTTCGAACAATTGAAGTACCGTGATCAAATCGGGTCTCGCCATGAGTAGAATTCATGGTCCTCGTTGTAGCCGGCCCGCTCGGCCCCCAGTTTCTTGTAGTCTTCCACGAACTCGATAGCTTCGATCCACTTGACCTGCTTGAACCCGAGTTCGTTCTCGCAGCGGAGGCGGAGCGGTGCGCCGTGATAGATATTGAGCGGCTGCCCGTTCAGGATCCAGAACAGCGCACAGGAGAAATGCCACCAGCGCGCAAGACCCCCGGAATGCCGGATCCCGGGCAGGCCGAGCCAGTCCGAAATCGTCACACTGTCGTCCTTCGCCGTGTAGTACGGCATCTGAGGAACTGGGTATTGAACCGGAACCACTCGGTGCCCGGCGTGCAGTGGACATTCCAGTAAAGACGCGGGTGATCAGCCAGGATGGTTATCCCTGACCGGATGATCAGCACCATGACAAAGAGGTTGAAGTAGTGCTCCCAGCGCAGCCACCAGGGGAACCCCTGTGCCTCCATAGCCGGCCCGCGCCAGACCGTCCCAGGGTAATGGGCCACAAATGCCTTCCCGGTTTCCGTCTCGATGAACCAGGTGCTGCCTACCGAAAAGACAATGAGGAACACCCATGCGAGGAGGCCCAGCCACAAGACATTCCACCATCTCCCGAATAGGCGGATTTCTGGCGCAATCCCCCGTTTGGGGGGCGTCCATTCTTTCCGATCAATCCAGTCTTCTGCTCTAGCGAGGCGTCGGTCGAAGGTACTCATCAAGCGGCTCCTTGTGCATGCCGTCGAGAAACTGGCTCTGGCTGGCGCAGCCGGTAGCGGCCAGGGCAGCCAGGCGGAGGCTAAGCGCCGAGTACCGTTTCATGCACAGATCCTGTGCGGCTACTTGTCAGCAGCCTGTCTCGCCTCCGCCTCCTTGAGCTTCTTGATGTCCTCGGGCGTGAGCTTCGGCGGCTCGAGCGTGAGGGTGACCTTGTGGATCTTGCCGGTGAAGGGGAACGGGATCTGGTAGTCCTTGTCCTCGACCGGCGTGCCTTCGGCGGTGCCAATGTTGAAGATCGTGTCGAGTGGCTTGGTCAGCGGCAGCGTGTGCTCCATCTTTTGCGTCGCCACCGTCTGGCCGTCCACCTTCAGCGTTCCCGTGCCGCCACGACCGATGCCGCTCAAGTTGTTGTAGGCGAGCGTCGCGGCCCCGAGACCGTCGTACTTGAAGTCGAACTCGACCGTGTGCTTGCCGGGCGTCAGGGCCGGTCCCTCCCACCGCGTCCGCGTGATGTCCAGGAAGTTGTACAGGAACACCGGCTTGCCCTTCAGCAAGTAGAGCCCCCAGCCGTAGAAGCGCCCGCCTTCGTTGACGATCATCCCGTCCCCGCCGGACGCCGGCACGTCGATCTGCGCCGTGATCGTGTACGACTTGTTGAGGATGCTCGGCATGTTGCCCTGGGGGATGTTGGCCACCGTCACCCCCGAGTATTCGAACTTCGTCCTGCCCGCCGCGAGGCTCGGGCGCGGCGCGATGAACCGCGTGCTCGACGCAGAGTCGACCGGCAGCACCTGGTACTTGGCGAACTCGCCGAACATCAGGTCGCGCATCTCCTGGAGCTTCGCGGGATACTTGGCAGACACATCCGTGAATTGCGTCCAGTCGTTGCCCAAGTTGTAGAGACTGAACTTGTATTTCGTGGTCGGATCGACGATCGCCGCGCTGGCCAAGTTCCACGGCGTACGCAGCGGGTCGATGCTCAGCATCCAGCCGTCGTTGTAGAGGCCGCCGGAGATGCCGAGCATCTCGAAATACTGGGTGTGGTGGCGCGACGGCGCGTCTTTCGCGCCGGCGTCGAAGGTGTAGGCAAGGCTCACGCCCTCGATCGGATGCTGCCCCACCCCGTCGACCTGGACCGGCGCCGGGATGCCCGTGACTTCGAGCAGCGTCGGCACGATGTCGATGACGTGGTGGAACTGCCAGCGGATGCTGCCCTTGTCCTTGATCCTCGCCGGCCACGAGATCGCCATGCCCTGCTTCGTCCCGCCGAAGAAGCCCGCGATCTGCTTGGTCCACTTGAACGGCGTGTCCAAGGCCCAGGCCCAGGCGATGGAGTAGTGCGGATACGTCAGGTTGCTGCCCCACGCGTCGTAGAACCGCATGTTCTCCGCGGCGGTCGGGTCGATGCCGTTGAAGGGGATCACCTCGTTCCAGGTGCCCCACATCGAGCCCTCGGCCGAGGCGCCGTTGTCACCGCTGATGTAGATGATGATCGTGTTGTCGAGCTTGCCCATGTCCGCGACGGTTTTCACGACGCGGCCGATCTCGTGGTCGGCGTAGGCGAGGTAGGCGCCGTAGACGTCCGCTTCCCTGATGAGCATCTTCTTCTCTTCGGGCGTGAGCTGGTCCCACTCCTTGATGATCTCCTTCGGCCACGGCGTCAGCTTCGCGTCGGGCGGAATCACGCCGAGCTTCTTCTGGTTCTCGAAGATCTGCTGGCGCACCGCCTGGTAACCCTTGTCGAAGAGGTGCATGTCGCTGATCTTCTTGATCCATTCCGGCGTCGGGTGGTGCGGCGAGTGCGTGGCTCCCGGCGCGTAGTAGATGAAGAACGGGAGCGAGGGATCGACATCGTTGAGCTGCTGCATCCAGCCGATGGCCTCGTCGGCCATCGCGGTGATGAGGTTCCAGCCGGGATGGCCGACGAAGGGGGTGATCGGCGTGGTGTTTCGCGTGAGCATCGGCTCCCACTGGCTCACGTCCCCGGCGTTGAAGCCGTAGAAGTAGTCGAAGCCCATGCCGGTCGGCCACTGGTTGAACGGGCCGGCCTGGCTGGTCACGAAGGCGGGCGTGTTGTGATTCTTGCCGTACCACGAGGTGCGATAGCCGTTGTCCCTGAGAATCTTGCCGATCGTCGCGTTCTCCGACCCCATCACGCTGTCGTAGCCGGGGAAGCCGGTCGCGAGCTCCGCGATCACGCCGAAGCCGACCGAGTGGTGGTTGCGCCCGGTGAGCAGCGCCGCCCGCGTCGGCGAGCACAGCGAGGTCGAGTGAAAATTGGTGTAACGCAGCCCGCTCGCTGCGATGCGGTCCAGCGTAGGCGTCGGGATCACGCCGCCGAACGTCGATGGCGCGCCGAAGCCCACGTCGTCGGTCATGATCAGCAGGATGTTCGGCGCGCCCTTCGGCGGCACGACGCGCGCCGGCCACGCCGGCGTCGACTGCACGGCGTTGAGTTTGATATCGCCCTGGAACTTTTGGGGCGGCGGCGGTATGTGGCGGCCGTCGATCGTGGTCGTCGCGTCGGGGGAGCCGGGAACGCCGGTGGTCTGGATCTGAGCTGCCGCCCCCGCAGCCAGGATGGCCACTACGACGAACGCCAGGATCATCGACATGAGCGACCTTGCCTTCCAAGTACACCGCCTTGCCTTGCTCATCGTCTGTCTCCTCCTACCCGTCCGAGTTTGAGCTCGCCTCACTCTTCCTCGAGCTCACGGAGCAGCTTCTCCAAAACCGCGAGCAGCTCTCGCGATGAGGCGAAGTGGGCGCGACGCCCCGAGCTCATATGCTCGACCCGCCCGCCTACCGTGCGGGTGCGTGGGTTCGTCTCGCGGCTGAACTGCACCACGAAGGCCTTCCACGCCGGCAGCACTTGCGTGCCGTCGCTGGCGCCCGCCACTGGTCGGCGCGGGTCCGGGGTCCGCTTCCCTTTCACGGCGCGCAGGATCGATGGAATGCCCAAGATTGTCTTGACATTCTTTTGGAAAT
>Ga0126370_10000863_pt1 | contig 13345 bp, 10 predicted proteins | sample PanSoiMetaPlot_3_FD_92586 | JGI IMG/M metagenome (GOLD analysis project Ga0126370, IMG submission 92586) | Tropical forest soil microbial communities from Panama - MetaG Plot_3 | ecosystem: Environmental > Terrestrial > Soil > Tropical forest > Bulk soil | place: Panama | collected 2016-02-17 | reverse complement strand
GGCGGTAGCGCTCGCTGGCTTCCGAAGCCGCGGTGGCGTTCCGCTGCATGGGCTTCAGGCGTTCCAAACAACCACCTCGTTTTCCAAAGCCACGCCGTAGGCCTTCTGGACGCGCTCACGCACACTGGCGATCAGCGCCAGCATGTCCTTGGCGGAAGCGCGGCACGTGTTCACAAAAAAATTGGCGTGACGGTCGCTGACTTGGGCGTCGCCTACGGAGAGGCCTTTGAGTCCCAATTCATCAATCATGCGGCCGGCGGACGCGCCTGGAGGATTCTTGAAGATGCAGCCGGCACTTTTTTGCCCAAGCGGCTGACTGGAGCGCCGTTTTTCGTTGCAGATGCGAATGCCTTTTAGGATTTCAGTGTACGGTTTGGAGGGTAGTTCCAGTATCACTGCGAGCATCATATCATCAGACGCAAAAGAAGTGTGGCGATATTCGAAAGAAATTTGGTGGCCGCGCAGGGTTTCGATTTGGCGCGTGGCGGAGCGGTAGAGCTTCACCTCGCGGACGTAAGAGCCGATCTGCATGCCGTAAGCGCCGGCGTTCATGCGCAGGGCACCCCCTACGGTGCCGGGGACACCGATCAAACCCTCCATTCCTCCCAGATCGTGTTTGGCACAAAAGGTGACAGTGCGGCCAAGATCAGCGGCAGCATCCACATGAGCGAAATTGCCTTTGAGGACGACGTCGGGTTCGGGAGAGGCGAGTTGCAAAACGACCCAAGGGAGCTCGCCGTCGTCCACGAGCAGGTTGGAGCCGCCGCCGAGGAATTTGTGGGGAATGTGGTTTTCGTCGAGAAAGGCTAGCAAATCAGGAAGGCTGTCGTGTTTGGTGATGCGGAGGAGGTCGGTGGTGCCTCCGATACCGAGGGAGGTTAGCTCGGACAGCTTTGCGGCGGGCCGGAGTTCGACGCTGAGTTCCGACAAACGCTTCAGCAGGTTGGGGTCATTAATGCGCATGTTTAGCGGGATGCTCCGCTCCGAGAAGAACCATGAGTTCGTTGCTGGCGCGGCTGACGCTACCCGCGCCGATGGTCAGAATCGCGTCGCCGGGGCGCGCCTGCTTGAGCAAAAGATCGATGCCTTCCTGTAACAAATGTGCGTAGTGAACGTTCTTGTGCCCGGCACTGCGAATGGCATTGGCAAGGGCTTCACCGGTCACGCCGGGGATGGGCGTTTCGCTGGCGGGATAAATATCGGTTAGCACCAGAACGTCGGCTTGGTTGAAGGCGCGGCAAAATTCGTCCCAGAGGTGCTGCGTGCGGGTGTAACGATGCGGCTGGAAAAGCACCAGGAGGCGGTTGAATTTGCAGCCGCGGGCGGCATCGAGCGTGGCGCGGATTTCCGCGGGGTGGTGGCCGTAGTCGTCGATGACGGTGATCTGGTTCTCGACACCCTTGATATCGAAGCGGCGGCCGACTCCGGCGAATTTTGCGAGGCCTTCGCGAATGAGGTCGGACGCAACATTGAGATACAAAGCCACAGCAGCTGCGGCGGCGGCGTTGCGCACGTTGTGCATGCCGGGGGGATGGGACAGGTGGAACAGGCCCAAGTCGTCACCTTTGTAGGTGAGACGGAACTCGCTCTGCAAGCCTTCGAGTTTCACGTCGCTGATGACGAGATCAGCCTGGCTGGAAGTGCCATAAGTAATGATGGGACGCTTGACGCTGGGAATGATGGCTTGGACGTTCGGTTCATCAATGCAAAGAATCGCGGCGCCATAAAATGGGACGCGATTTACGAATTGGACGAAGGCGTCTTGAATGTCTTCGAGCGAAGTGTACTGATCGAGATGTTCGCGGTCGATGGTAGTGACGACGGCGACGACCGGAGCGAGCATCAGGAAGCTGCGGTCGCTTTCATCGGCTTCCACGACAAAATATTCGCCTTTGCCTAAGCGGGCAGTAGTTCCGGCTTGATTGACACGGCCGCCGATGACAAACGTGGGATCGAGATGCGCGGCGGCGAGGACGGAGGCGACCATCGAAGTGGTGGTGGTTTTGCCGTGGGCTCCGGCAACGGCGATGCCATATTTCAAACGCATCAATTCCGCAAGCATCTCAGCGCGCGGGATGACGGGAATCTTCCGATTGTGCGCTTCGATGACTTCGGGATTGTCGGGCTTTACCGCGGAGGAGGTGACGACGACGTGCGCGCCATAGGCGTTGGAGGCTTTGTGGCCTTCGTAAATGGTGGCGCCCAATTTCTGGAGGCGCTCGGTGATGTTGGAAAGTTTCACGTCCGAGCCGGAGACGGAATAGCCCAAGGTCAGAAGCACTTCGGCGATGCCGCTCATGCCGATGCCACCGATGCCCACCAAGTGAATGCGCTGGAAATTGCGAAAGGAGACCATCATTTATTTGCCCTCACCGCTTTGCCTTGCACGTTTGCGGCCTCTTCGATCAAGTTGACGATTTCCTGCGTGGCATGAGGGCGGGCCAATGCGCGCGCGTTGGAAGAAAGCTTTTCGATTTCGGCGGGATGGTCGAGCAATGAAAAAATGTCACCGGTTAACTTTTCAGCGTTCAGTTCCGGCTCGGTGATGAGACGGCCGGCGTTGGCGCGTGCCATTTCCTGCGCGTTGCGCAACTGATGGCTGTCGGTGGCTCTGCCAAAGGGGATAAAGATGGCGGCGCGGCCGGCAGCAGCAACTTCCGCGCACGTGATGGCGCCAGCGCGGCAAACGATAATGTCGGCCCACCCGAAGCGCTCAGGCATGTTGGTCATGAAAGGAACGACTTCGGCGAGTATTTCGCGGCGCGCGTAGGCGGTACGGACGGCGTCGTAGTCACGTTCGCCGGTTTGGTGCACGATTTTCAGCGCACTCTTTCGAGAGGCGAGCCGATCCATCGAATCGACGAAGGCGCGGTTGATGGGCAATGCGCCCTGGCTGCCGCCCGTAATGAGCAGGCGCAAAGGATTCGATGGTTTGTGCGGTGGAATGGAAAAGAACTCCGAACGCACTGGGTTGCCGGTAACGACAGCCTTTTTCCCCCACGCCTGTGCAGAGATTTCATAGCCGGTGGCGATGCGCTTCGAGAGGCGCGCGAGCAGCTTGTTGGTGAGACCAGGTTCCGCGTTCGGTTCAAAAATAATGTTGGGGACGGCGCTCAACCAAGTGGCGAGCATCATGGGTCCAGCGGCGTATCCGCCAACGCCAAAGGCCGCGACTGGTTTGTGCTTGCGCAACACGCGGCGCGCGTCAAACATGGCGGGAACCAACATCGTCAAATTTTTGAACAGAGTGGCGCCGCCTTTGCCTTTGAGCCCAGCGACACGAAGAGTTTCCATCGGGAGACCCGCCTGTGGCACGAGCCTCATCTCGATTCCGCGCTCGGTTCCTACCAGTACCACTTCTCTTTCTTTCCCTCGGGCGAGCCATTCACGCGCAATGGCCAGCGCCGGGAAGACATGCCCGCCTGTGCCGCCGCCTGCGATCAGGAGTTTCACGAGAGACGCCCGCTCCTCAAGCTTCTACAGCTTGCTGGGAGATATTCAGCAGCACGCCGGTGCCGAGCAGCATTACCAGCAAACTCGAGCCGCCATAACTGATGAAGGGCAGCGGAATGCCTTTGGTCGGCACCATTCCCAAAACGACGGCGAAGTTGATTAGCGCCTGCCACAAAACCATAGTCGTAATTCCAAGAGCCAACAGACGGCCAAAAGCATCCGGGGCCGCAAAGGCCGCCCGAAGGCCACGCCTGCCGTAAATGATAAAAAGCGCGATGACGAGCACCGCGCCAACAAAGCCGAGTTCTTCGCAAATCACGGCGTAGATGAAATCGGTGTGCGCTTCTGGCAGATAGAAAAGTTTTTGTTTGCTCTCCATCAAGCCAACGCCGGTGAAGCCGCCGGAGCCCACCGCGATCAGCGATTGCCGCAATTGAAAGCCGGCGCCCTGCGGGTCGGAACCGGGGTCCCAAAAAGACAGGAAGCGCGCCATGCGGTACGGAGCAAGTGTGATGAGCAGATAGAGCGTGGGCACGGCAACTGCGAGCCCAGTCGCGATCCACTTCCAGGAGAGACCCGCGACAAAAAGAATTGTTGTCGCAAACAACAGAATATCTACGGATGTACCAAGATCGGGTTGCGCGAGAATCAGCCCTGCACAAACCAGGACTGGAGCGATGGCGGGCAGAATGGTGTGGAGAAAATCCTCCTTGCGAAAATCCATGGCATCTTTGCCGCGACGCTTTTGATCCAGGAACCACGCGAGATAAAGGATGACGGCGAGCTTGGCAAGCTCGGACGGTTGAATCCCCACGGGGCCAAAACGAATCCAGCGATGCGTGGCGTGAGAACGGTCGAGGAAAAAAGCGAGGACGAGCATCAGTACGATCGTGCAAAGCACGGGGTAAATCACGGCAGGCTGGCGGAGCTTGTGATAGTCCGTGCGCATAAGAACGAACATTCCGAGAAGGCCGATCAAAAGCCAGGCGGATTGGCGCAAGAGAAAGATATAAGAATGACCGTACAACTGTTCTGCAGTGACCGCGGAGGCACTTAGGATCATCACTGCGCCAAAGAGGCAGAGGGCTAGCGTCACTCCAAAGAGCCAGCGGTCATTGTCGGTTCGCCTGGACATGTTGCTCACCGCCCTCCGGAAGTAGTGCTCGCGGCCTGGCGCTCAAGCTGATGGACTAGTTCTTTGAAAACGCGGCCGCGATGCTCGTAGTTTTGAAATTGATCGAAACTCGCGCAGGCAGGGGCTAACAGGACGACGTCTCCTGCGCGCGCGGCGTGAGCGGCGGTTTCGACGGCACGTTCGAGCGTTCCGGCCTGCTCGATGGCGACACTTCCAGCAATTTGCTTTTCGATTTTGCCGGCGGCCGCGCCAATCAAGAGCGCAAGGATAGCTTTTTCGCGCAGCGGCGCTTGCAGCATGGTGTAGTCGCTGCCTTTGTCTTTGCCACCCAGGATAATCAGGATGCGGCCCGGAAAGGCATCGAGCGCTTTGAGGGTGGCGTCCACGTTGGTGGCCTTTGAATCGTTATAAAAACGCACGCCGCCAATTTCCGCGACGAATTCGAGGCGATGCTCAACGCCAGCGAACGATCGTACGCCCCTGGCAATGGCGGCCAACTCGACGCCCGCGAGACGCGTGGCCGCGACCGCCGCAAGGACATTTTCGACGTTGTGCGCTCCGGCCAGGGGAATATCTGCGAGTTTGAGTACGGTTTCCTCGGCTCCTTCGCGGCGAAAAAGAATTTCGCTTTCCTTGACGAAGGCCCCTTGCGCGACGCGCTGCTTGCGGCTGAACCAGAATACCTGCGGCCTCGCTGGTGCATACGGCGTGGTGCCAGGGTCATCCGCGTTCAGGATGGCCTGGTCGGATTCGGTCTGGTTCGCAAAGATTCGCGCCTTGGCCGCCCCGTAGCTTTCGAGCGTGTGATGGCGGTCGAGATGGTCGGGAGTGAGATTCAGGAACACGCTGATGTTAGGACGGAACTTTTCGATGAGCTCGAGTTGAAAGCTGCTCAGTTCCGCGACCGTGACGGTTTTCTCGCTCGTCTTTTCCACGCAGGAGATCAAAGGCGTGCCAATGTTGCCCGCCAAAATTGTGGAGAATCCGGCGGTACGAAAAATGTGTTCGATGAGGGAAGTCGTCGTCGTTTTCCCGTTGGACCCGGTGATACCGATGAGGCGGCCCCGCAAAAAACGATAGGCGAGCTCGATTTCGCTCCAAATCGTGACGCCCTTCGAGCGTGCGAATTGGAGAAGAGGCGCGTCGGCCGGCACGCCGGGGCTGGGAATGATTAAGTCTGCGTCGAGGATTAACTCCTGACGGTGGCCGCCGAGCTCGAGAGATATTCCGGCTTTTTGCAGCGCCAAGAGTGCATCGCCAAGTTCCTTTTCCGCCCGGGCATCGGTTGCGGTAACCCGAGCACCACGCGCCGCACAAAGCAGAGCCGTGGCGACACCCGTGCGAGCCAGCCCTACGACCAGCACGCGTTTATTCCGAAGCTCGATAGACGCAGACATTTTCGTTTCGTTGCCGAATCTCCTACCTCAACTTCAAAGTCGTGAGCGCGAAGAGCGCGAAAACCAGCGCGGCAATCCAGAAGCGCACAATTACCTTGGACTCGCTCCAGCCCAGCAATTCAAAATGGTGATGAATCGGAGCCATGCGGAAAATGCGCTTCCCGCGAAGCTTGAACGAAAATACCTGCAAGATCACGGAAAGAGCTTCCACGACAAAAATTCCGCCCACGAAGAACAGTAGAATTTCCTGTTTGATGATGACGGCGATGGTGCCGAGCGTTCCCCCAAGCGACAGCGAGCCGACATCACCCATAAAAATTTCGGCGGGATGCGCGTTGTACCACAGGAATCCGATCGAGGCGCCTACGAGCGCGCCACAAAATACCGTAAGCTCACCAACTTTGGGGATGTATTGAATGTCAAGATAGGCGGCCCAGCGGAAGTTGCTGCTAACGTAGGTGAGTACGGTAAGCGCTCCCGCCGCTATGACGGTGCAGCCGATGGCGAGACCGTCAAGACCGTCGGTGAGATTCACCGCGTTTGAGGAGCCAACAATCACGAGGCAAACGAAGATGAGAAATGGGACGAAAGCCAGCGGCCACCAATACGGCGTTTTCATCAATGAATGAATTACGAGGTCCGGATGAAAGCGCTTGGCAAAGGGGATGACCAGTTGCGTTGAGTAGGCATTGCGCGTCAGCAGTACGCCCAGAGAACCGCCAACAACGAGGCTGACAATCACTTGGAAATAGATCTTTTTCTTTGCGGTGAGGCCGAGGTTCTGCTGCTTGGAGACTTTGGCGTAATCGTCAATGAAGCCAATGATTGCGAACCCCGCCAGTGCGAAAAGCGCGATCAAAATGAACGGATTCGTAAGATCGGCCCAGAGGAGCGACGGAATCGCTGTGGATAACACAATGAGGACTCCGCCCATCGTCGGCGTTCCCGCTTTTTTCTGATGCGCTTGCGGACCTTCTTCGCGGATGTATTGACCAATCTGGAGCTCGCGCAGCTTGCGAATCAGCCATGGGCCAAAGACCAGGGCCAGGAACATTGCGGTCAAGCTGGCGTAAACCGTGCGAACCGTGATGTAGCGAAAGACGTTCAGCGGGCTAAAGTAGCGCCGCAAAACTTCGACGAGGAGGTAATACAGCATGCTAGTGACGGACCTCCTGTCGCGAAAATTCTCCAGTCGCGGCGTGGCGGGCGATCAGGGCGTCCACAATTTGTTCCATTTTTACTCCGCGCGAACCTTTTACGAGCAGCAAATCGCCGGGAGAGACAAGCGTTTCCAGGAATTCGGCAGCTTCGTGTGGCGTTGCAAAAGATTTTGTGTGCGCGCGCGGCAGGCCGGCGGCGACGGCGCCTTCCACAATTTGCGAAGCGTCGCCGGCAACGCCGATGACCCAGTCCACTTTTCCTGTTTTTGCGGCGAACTGGCCTGCTTCGCGATGGAGTTGCGGCGAAGAAGTGCCGAGCTCGCGCATTTCTCCGGCGACGAGAATGCGGCGGTGGAAATTAGGCGTGGCAGCTAGCAACTCCGTCATAGCTTGGAGCGCCGCCGGACTTGAGTTGTAGCTGTCATTGATGAGCGCCGCTCCATTGGAAAATCGCAAGAGCTCTCCGCGCATGGAAGGAGCGCGCAGCGTGGAGAAAACGCTTTGCGCTTCGGCGGCGCCGATTCCCCAAACGCTCGCCGCGGCCAAAGCCGCCAGCGCGTTGGCAATGGCGTGGCGACCGGGAACCGTCAGCTCCAGCCGGACGCGGCCTTCGGGACTCAAGTAATCGAACGCTGAGCCCAAAGCGCCGCGGTCCTCGATTTCGGCCGCCATAAAAAATGCCTGCTTTTCGATGCCGTAGGTCAAAACGCGCCCCGGAGCGTATGGGCCAAATGCAGCCACGCGGGGATCGTCGGCGTTCAAGACCGCTGTGGAGCCGCGACCATTCAGTCCTTCGATAAGCTCCCGTTTGGCAAGAGCAATTTCGTCCACCGATGAAAAAAACTCCAAGTGAGCGGGGGAAACGCGCGTCACGACGCCGACGTCGGGCCGCGCAATCGCCGCCAAACGCGATAGTTCGCCGCGGCGCGACATGCCCATTTCCAGCACCGCCGCTTGATGCGTTTCTTCCAACCGAAACAGCGTCAGCGGCAGACCGTACTCATTATTTAGATTTCCTTCGGATTTCAGGACCCGCAGCTTCGTGCCCAGCAAGGCCGCCAGAATTTCCTTCGTGGTGGTCTTGCCAACGGAGCCAGTGACGCCGGCGATTTTCCCGCCCCACGCTTCGCGAACGGCGCGAGCCAGTTGCTTGAGGGCCTCGAAAGTGTCCGCCACTGGGATGCAGCGGTCGCCCACCCAGCCCGCAAATTGCGGGAGCCTGTCGCGCGCCACCACGGCAGCGAGGGCTCCGAGCTCCAGCGCGCTGGCCACATGATCGTGTCCGTCGTGACGCGGTCCGTGGATGGCCACGAACAGTTCTCCGGCACGTACCGTGCGAGAATCAATCGACACGCCGGCCATCCGGGCCATGGGGTCGAGCCCCGCTCCCGGCCGAGAACCCAAAGCGCCAGCCACCTGTGCAATCGTCCACCGCATAAGTTCCTCAAAGGGTTGGTCTTATTCCAATATCCCGTCCAGTACCCCACGGCTCGTTCGGTTTTCAACGTTTTGAGGGCTCCTCCTTTTAGAGAGGTCCGTTATTGGCTCCCCGACCGCGACGGGGCCGAGCGCCCTCGCTGTTGCCAACAAACAAGCGCGCTAGCTGCCAAACCCCGAGCCATTTTTTGGCCCTTCAAAACCACGTTCGCGAAGCACCCGCCGCGCCATTTCGCGATCGTCAAATTCCAAAGTGCGGTCCGCGAGAATCTGATAATTTTCGTGGCCTTTTCCTGCAAGCAGCACGATATCTCCCGCGCGCGCTTCGTCCATGGCTATGCCGATGGCTTTCTCGCGGTCGGGCTCGATCAAATATTTGCCGTTTGTTTTTTGCAGACCGACGACGACATCGCTGATGATTTTCAGAGGATCTTCTGTGCGCGGATTGTCGCTTGAAAGAATTGTTAGATCGCTTAGACGGCCGGCGACTTCTCCCATGACCGGGCGTTTGGTACGGTCTTTCAATCCGCCACAACCAAAGAGCGTGATAACACGCCCTTTTGAATTTAACTCCCGCGCGGTGCGAATCAGGTTTTCGAGCGCGTCGTCGGTGTGCGCGTAGTCCACAATCACCAGGAAGGGCTGGCCTTGATCCACGCGCTGGAAACGACCGGAAACGCTCTCCAAATCGTGGATGCCTTTCTCGATGATTTCATTGGAAAAGCCGAGCGCTTGCCCGGCGCCGATTGCGGCGAGCAAGTTGTAAACGTTAATCCGGCCGACGAGCGGCGAAGTTACTTCCAGCTTTCCATTAGGCGTTTGCGCGGCGAAATGCAATCCTTCAAAACTAAGGCGGAATTTCTTTGTGGTGATGTCGGCATCGGATTCGAGACCGTACGTCACGGTGTTTTTTGCGAGTCCCGCCAATTGCTTACCGTAGCCATCGTCCGTATTCAGGACTGCCACTTCGGGCGCTCCCGCGCCTGTGCCTTCGAAGAGCTTGCGCTTGGCGGCGAAATAGTCCTCAAAGGTCTTGTGATAATCCATGTGCTCGCGGGTCAGATTGGTGAAAATCGCCGCCTGAAAATGGCAGCCCCACAGACGGTCCATCGAGAGCGAATGCGAGCTCGCCTCGAGCACCGCGAACTGACCGCCGGCATCGCGGATCTCGGCGAAAAAACCCTGTAAATCAACGGATTCGGGAGTCGTATTGGGTGCAGGATAGTCGCCTAACGGCGTGTGGTAAGCGATCGTTCCGAACAAGCCCGTTTTGGCCCCGGAGGCTTTGACAATCGCGTCCACCAGCGAAGTCGTGGTGGTTTTTCCGTTCGTGCCGGTGACGGCTACAAGCTGGAGAGCGTTTGCAGGATGCTCGAAGAAGTTCGCAGCCGTGGCGGCCAGAGCTTTGCGAGCGTCGCGGACTTGTACCCAGGCAGTTCGTGAAGAAAACTTCTCAGGAACAGGCTCCTCGCTGGCAACCGCCGCTGCGCCGCGCTTCACCGCGTCTTCGATGAATACATTTCCGTCCGCCTTCGCGCCGTGCAAGGCAAAAAACAACGCGCCTTTCTGCACCTTGCGCGAGTCACAAGTTACTTGTTGAATTTCGATGCGGTTGGCGGAGCTCGGCTGACTAGCCTCTGTACCAACGAGGAGTTCGCTCAGTTTCTTCCCGGTTTTCGATCCAGCGGCTTGGACAGAGTGATTCAGAGGCGCGTCCTGCTCGGTCGTGGCGGTGATTCTCACCTGTTGTTTTGGGCTGAGTGTCATCTTCATCCTAATGCCTGCGCTTCCGTTTCGGCCGGACGATCTTTTCCGGTGGTGCTCCGAATTGCACCGTCAGTCTTGCACCCCGCCGAAGCTTCATTCCCGCCGCGGGTAATTGATTCGTTGCAAGACCGCTGCCAACCAAAAAGGGGTCGAGACCCAGCTTCAAACAGGTCTCCGTCACTTCGCGCATCGTCTTACCCGATACGTCCGGGACGGGAACATCCCCTCCTTCGTCGACGGCAACGGTCACCGCAGGTGCCTGATCTTGTGCGCTCCTCGAATTGATCCCGGAGGACTTGGCTGGGGGCAGGTCCGGTTGAGCAGTAAAATCAGTTGGAGTGAAGTCCGAGAGCGCTGTTAAGTTTGATGCATTTCTATCCTTGTAAGCAACTTGAATCAATTTGGGTTGTGGCTCGAGCGGCACGTCGCGCGGTACATCCAGGTAAGGCAACACTTGTTCTGCGATGCGCTTGAAGACGGGAGCGGCCACTTGTCCGCCTTCATGCTCGCCTACAGGTGAGTCCAGCGACACCAGAATGGTAACCGCCGGGTTGCTAATTGGCGCAAAGCCGGTGAAAGATGCGATCAGTTGCGTGCGAGAGTAGCGTCCCGTCGCGGGATCGATTTTTTGTGCGGAGCCGGTTTTGCCCGCAGCAGTCCAGCCGTCGAGATGCGCCAACGGTCCCGTACCGTTCAAAATGACGCCTTCCATCAAGCGCCGCAGGGTCGCGGCGGTCTCCGGGCGGATAACGCGCTTCGGCTCGGTGGGCGCCAGCGGGCCAACGGTGGACAAAACCTGGTTGTCGCGACGCATCTGCGCAACGACGTGAGGCCTATAAAGCAACCCGCCATTCGCAATAGCAGAAACCGCGCTGATCAACTGAATGGGTGTGACGCCGACCTCCTGCCCCATCGAAATAGACCCGATTGAGATTGCCGACCAGTTCTCAAGCCGCCGCAGCAGACCCTTGCTCTCGCCGGGTAGGTCCACTCCGGTGAGTTGGCCGAATCCGAACGCGCGAATGTAGTCGTAAAATTTCGGCGCCCCAAGCCGCAGCGCGATCTTGATGGCGCCCACGTCGCTCGACTTCGCCAGGATGTCGGAAACTGTTAACAAGCCGAACGGTTTATGGTCGCGAATTCGGTGGCCCGCCAAGTACACAGCGCCATTTTCGCAATCAAAGACTTCTTCCGGCCTCACGATACCTTGATCAAAAGCCGCAGCCAGCGTAATTAGCTTGAATGTGGAACCAGGCTCATAGAGGGCCGTAACCGCACGGTCCATCCGCGCTTCCGCCGACGCTTCGTTCGCTGAGTTCGGATTAAACTTTGGCCAGCTGGCCAGTGCGAGAATTTCCCCATTGTTGGGATTCATCACCGCGACGCTTCCGGCTAGAGAGCGCGTCCTGGCGATGGCTGCGGCCAATTCCCGCTCCGCGATGTATTGAATCTGTTCGTCGAGCGTCAAAACCACATCGGCGCCGCGTTCGCGCTGCGCTTCCACGCCGTCGAACCAGCGCTGGCGGGCATCGGCCATCACCACAATTTTTTCGCTCTTGCCGCGAATCTGGTTGTCCAGCTGGTACTCGATTCCGCCCAAGCCTTTTTCGTCGAGGTCCACAAAGCCCAAGACATGAGCGGCAAGGTCGCGCTTCGGATAGATGCGCTGGTTTTCCTTCTGGAAGTAAATGCCTTTCAGATTCAGCGCCTCGACCGCTTCTTTCTTTTCGGGTGGTACCTTGCGCGCAATCCACGCGAACGTCTCCGCCGAGCTGAGTTTCGCTTCCAGAATGTCCTGCGGAATTCCCAGCACCCTCGAAAGCAGTTGCGCAGCAAGCTGAGGATCCGCAACATCAATGGGATCCGCGAACACTGAGTCCACCGGAATGCTCATTGCCAGCGGATCCATGTTGCGGTCATAAATCGAGCCGCGTTTCGGGGTGATTTCAACTATGCGCTGCTGCTGACGCGCGGCACGCGCCAGGTATTCGCTATGGCGGAAAAGTTGCAGGTAGCCGAGCCTGCCAAGAACTGCAAAGATACAAACGAACATCAGGGTGGCAACGATGAGGAGCCGCTCGCTCGCCGTGAACTCACGATTATCGGTCACCGCTCTGCGGTCAGCCTTCACGACGTGCGCGCGGAATGGGGGCATGATCGGGTCCGTTCGGCCAGCGCACCGCTTCAATGTTCAGTTTCAAGGTTCGTTGCTGAGGGTGCAAATTCCTGAAAGTCTGCCAAAGGCCACCGCTATCACTTCGTGAAACTATTGCGAGCGGTTCTGGCGCACGTATCTAACAGCGGCCACCTGGGCACCCGCAGGAGCGTCGTATTCCCGCACTTGTGTCGGCAGCGGCTCGGTCAAGCCCAATTGCCGGCGCGCAATGACGTCAATGCGCATCGGGTTGCGCAAACTGGCAATTTCCAGCTTCAACGAGGAATTCAGCGTTGCGGCTTCCACTTGTTTCGCCTTAACTTCTTCCAGTTGGAAGCTCAAATCGATACAGCGAAAGTGCTGGTAGATGTACAGCATAAAAAAAGCCGCAACCACGGAGCCCAGCGCCAGCGTTCGGTAGTAATACCGCAGCTTCACCGGCTCGACGCGGCGTACCAGGCGCGAGTTATCAATGCGCTTGACCGTCTGAAACTCGCGCATCCCGTTCGATTTTTTCCTGCTCGCCATGACTACACTCTTTCCGCGCACCGCAGTTTCGCGCTTCGCGACCGCGGGTTGCCCGCCATTTCTTCCTCGGTGGGCTGAATCACATGTTTTGTCAGCACGCGGAGCGTTCCTGCCCGCTCTCCGTCTTGAAACGCGCGCTTAACGAGGCGGTCTTCCCGCGAGTGGTAGCTCAACACCACCCAGCGGCCGCCCAAATTCATTGCGGCGGGGGTCCGAAAAAGAAACTGCCCGAGTTCCTCCAACTCTCGATTCACCGCTATCCGCAGCGCCAGAAACGTTTTTGTTGCGGGATGCAGTCTCTGCCTTCCCCATT
>Ga0126370_10000862_pt1 | contig 13349 bp, 12 predicted proteins | sample PanSoiMetaPlot_3_FD_92586 | JGI IMG/M metagenome (GOLD analysis project Ga0126370, IMG submission 92586) | Tropical forest soil microbial communities from Panama - MetaG Plot_3 | ecosystem: Environmental > Terrestrial > Soil > Tropical forest > Bulk soil | place: Panama | collected 2016-02-17 | reverse complement strand
CGGCAAAGCGATAATCGCGCCGCCCGCTTGAAATCCCAGCCAGACCAGCCCGGCCGCCAATAGCAGTCTCAACAGCGATTGAATCACCTGCACGGCGCCGAAGCCGCCAAAGGATTGCATGCCTTGCAAGGCCCCGTCTGTGATCGTTCGCACGAAAAACATCAGCACAACGGGACAGGCCGCCCACAGCGGCCACGCGTTTGGCAACCGAAGCGCATGCGCAAGTGCTGGACTGATGAGCGCCATCGCCGCCGTTGCCAGCAAGCCCCAACGCCAGCCCCAACGCCAGGCCCGCTGGACAAACGCTCCGACGCCTGGCGAGCCTTCGCGATGCAGGCTCAGCTCTGCCGTGTAAAACGCTACGACATTCCGGATGGCATTCGTAAGCTGAGCCAAAACTTGCATCACCGCAGCCACGGCGATGAAAACTCCATACTCCACAGGCACGAGCCAGCGCCCAGCGACAACGTTGACCGCATAGTCGAGCACTCCGGCGAGGCCCATAGCGATGGCCATGACCAGGCTGTCGCGCAAGCCAATCGTTCGCAAAAGCGAAAGAGATCGTGTCAAAGCACTGAGCTTAACGATTGGCGACGCAACGCTTACTGAACTTGCCACGACGCATTCGGTTGCTTCAGGGGTTTGCACCGACGATCTTGCGGGAAGCACTGTAGACAAGCTTATCCTTTTCCTTTCTTGGCTTGCTCGTAAGTCATCACCGGACGGTAGACGCAACTGCAGCTGCGTCCCAGCGAGCACTCAGGCAGGGGCAGGCGGGGTGCTTCATCAGGATGATATATTTTTTCTTCGGGAATCTGTTGCGCGGCCTCGCAACAGTTTTCCGCCTTCTGAATCCTGACCCCGACAATCGATCCTTTGCCCCTCATTCCCAGGCGATACGCGGCTAGAGTCTTCTCGGCGTAATCCGGTTCCTTCTCCATCCCGCCGTGGAACTTATTCAACCAATCGAACGCCATAAGTTTCTTCCTTGAAATCACTGGCTCGCAGATTCTTGCCTAAGGCAGCTAGGCTACGCGAGGCTGGCGATACAGCCGCCAAACCTGCGACAAATAGGCAAGCACAATCTTATTGGAGAGCTTGGACTGTCCTATAGCCCGCGGACCAAAGGTGTAGGGGACTTCCCTCACCCGTCGAGGCTGCATATGAGCGGCAATCTCCAGCAGAATCTTGAAGCCGCGGACGTTTAACCCGTCGCGAATCCTTAGAAAATCGTCTCTGCGCATCAGGAAATAGCCGGACATGGGATCGCGCAGTTTCACCCCCAGGAGAACCTGCGCCAGTTTGGTGCAAGCCCACGAGCCGAGTCTCCGAATCAGTCCCCAGTTGGCCGTGCCCCCGCCAGGCATGTACCTTGTGCCCACCACGAGATCAGAGCCACTCTCCAATTCCTTGAGCATTTTCGGAAGAATCGTGGGGTCGTGTTGCAAGTCAGCGTCGATGCACGCCACGGCTTCGCCGGTTGCAGCACTGAAACCATCCACAACGCTGGGGCCAAGACCTCGGTTGCAAGTTCGGCGTAAAGCACGAACGCGAGGATTCTGGCGGCCAAGCTCCTCCACGCGAGCCCAGGTCAGATCAGGAGAATCGTCGTCGCTGATCAGGATTTCGTAGTCTGTGCCGTGGAGAATTTTTTCCAACTCACCGATGAGCCGGCCAACATTTCCTGCCTCGTTATAGGTAGGCGAAATTATGCTTAGTTTCATGGAATTGGGAGAACTTACAAACAAGAGCTGAAATCAGCAGCTAATTAGTTCCAGCTGCGACGTTCGGCGCCTCAGCGCGCCCGGGAGCGGCAAATTGCGGACGGGAGTCTGGTCGCAAAACCTTTGCGCTCACGCGCGCCAGCGTCGGAATGTCGTGCAGAATATTCGTGTAGGTGGCGTTGGCCAGCGGGCAATGGCATTCATGGGCGGCAATGCTCCGCCGCGCTTCTTTGATCTTTTCGCCGAACCAGATTTCCTTGAAATCGTAGTGATGGTCGCGCAAGTTACCGAGATTATCGGCGCGCACGCAGCAAGGCCACACGGTTCCATCCGCGTAGATATGTGCGCTCACCCAGCCCGCATAGCATTCAATGACCTGGTCTTTCTCGTCGAGAATGCGCTTGACCAGTTTGTAGTATTCCACGCGAATGGCCTCAGTAACCTTGGCCATCCCGCTAAACTTTTTGCTCTGAACAAATGCAATCAGCCGATCGATCGCTTTTGAATAAGCTTCCCGGTCCGGCGTGATAGGCAAGCCCACAGTGTCCAATTCCACCCGCGGCTCCGCAATTTCCGTGATGAATTGATCCGCGCCGGATTTGTCGGCATAGGCAATCAATTCGTCCAGGTGTCCGACGCTGAATACCGAGATCACGGAATGGATGCCAACCGTCAGATTCTTCAGCGACTTGCGCAACTCCAGAAGCTGCTTCAGCCGCTCTTCAAATTTGGCAAAATTGCCGGGAATACCGCGAATGTAGTCGTGCTTCGCGCCAATGCCGTCGAGCGACAGATTGATAATCAACTGGCTGTTCGGGCACGACTTCGCAATCTGTTCCACGCGGTCGGGAATATTCGGCAGAATGGCGTTTGTCGGAATGTTGATGACGCCGGGAGCGCAGTGTTTATACGCTGACTGCGCCAGCTCCACAACGTGCGGATACATCAGGGGCTCCCCGCCGCTGATCGTAAACCAATAGGGCGCGCGGCCCAGCGACGCAAGGACCTTGTCCCATTCGTCGATGGTGAGTTCGTTCTCGCGCTTCATCCAAATATTGCAAGTCAGACAACGGGAATTGCACTTCGGAGAAGGCGAGAGCGTCAAGTTCAGCGGCAGGATTTGTGGCCAGCCGAACTTGCGGTAAAGCTTGAACAAGGGAATCCGTGCAAGGATCCCCGCCCCGGAATTCATATCTTGGGAATCCCCTTGGTGGTGGCGGCCATTTTAAGTTGTTTGGTGGTCGTGGCCATTTCCCAAACGGCGTGATCGCGGCGCTTCTTATAATCGCGTAGCCCGAGCAAACGGCCATACACTTCGATCCCGACGACAGACCACGTCCACGCAAACTGCTTTGGCCGCCAGTCGAGATTGGCGAGCAGTGTCATCAGGATTTTTCTGCCGCTCATCGTGCTCACGTTGTAGCCCAACGTGTCGCGCACTGCCAAATGACCGGCGTAAATGCGGCGGCGCTGGCGCAAGAAATCCGCCAACGTTTCCGGGCCCTTGTTGTAAACGATTGCCGTCGGCACATATTTGGCCTGATAACCCTGGCCGCGGATGACCGGCTCCATGCTGGCTTCGTCCACCGCTGTGTGATAAGGAATGCGCTCAAAGATCTTACGGATGGCGATCATTTCACCCGCTTTGAAGCTCTTCATGTTAATCGCATGATGCAAACCCCAGAGCATGTGCGCGGCGTAGCCCATAAACTGGGTTTCATCATTCACCGGCACGGGCCTGGAACTGGTCATCCCCACTTCTGGATCAGCAAACGGAGCTACCAGTCGCTCGATCGCTTCCGGTTCGGGCAGAAGATCGGCGCTGCACAGCACCAGGATTTTCTCCTGCGCTCGAGGAAGGTAATCGTTGATCGCAGCGGCCTTCCCCGCCCGCTTTTCCTGAGAAATCAGCCGAATACGTGAATCGCGCTTCGCCCACTCGAGCACAATCGCTTCGGTATTGTCGGCACACCCGCTGGCCACCACTACAATCTCGGTCAGCGCAACTTCCTTGAACTTTTGAGAAACTACCGCTGCCAGCAAGCGGCCTATGTTGGCTTCCTCGTTGTAAGCCATGATTCCCATGGAGCAGTGAATGGGCATTGGGGCTGTCTCCTCGGCGATCCTTCAAAAGCTCTTCGAAATGGGGGCTACCTGGTGCTGCCGGAAAAGTCGGCGGAATCGTTGACCGAAACCGCCGTTTGGGGCAAGACGAACAAGCTACCGCCATTGCTGGTCAGGCCACGCTGAAGAAACTAGGGCAATCGAACTACCAGAATCTCCTAGGCTGGTTCGTCACAAACGGGGATCGATATTTCCTATACTATTGAAAATAATGAACTTATCAAGAAGAATGGCTTAGAGCCTGGCGCAGCCTGGGTTAGGGTCTTCTCCGCAAAAATCGGGTGGGGAAAAATCTTACCACCAAGTACGAACGCCTTTCCCCTCGCAGCGACCTTATAGGAGGGGCAGGCCAATTCCAGACCAAGAGTCTATGACCCGGCAGGGAGGTCGGCAAAGGATTGAGAAGGAACTCTGTGGGGACTTATGAAGCCTTGTTCAACAACCCGGCGTAAACGCCGAGTGTAGTCTGGCCAACGATATTCCAGTCGTGCCCTCGCTTCGCGTACTCCTGGATCTCCTGGCGGCGCCCGCTTAGGCCCCTGTACAAGTCACTTTCGAAGTACTTTTCTATTGCTCTTGCCAGATCGGTTGGGTTTTCAGGCTGAAATAAGAAGCCCGTCCTGCCTTCGATCATCTCGTCTCTTAAAGATCCCACGTCTGCTGCGAGAGATGGAAGGCCGAAACTGTAACCGAGGAACAAGATCCCGCTCTGGTAGATGTCTCGATAAGGCAGCACAAGGGCGTCGGCCGCTTTGAAGTAGAGTTCCGTTTCTGCATCTGGAATGTGTTCTGGCCGAAGCAGCACGCGCCCCTTCTGAACGTCCTCTTGAAGCGCATCTCGAATGGGAAGCCAATACGTTGCTTCCGTCGCTTCTTCCGGTCTGCCCGCAATCATCAACCGGTAGTTCTCCGCCGTGGGCAGACATTTTTGAAATGCTTCAACAAGGATTTCCAGGCCCTTATATGGCGTGATCCTTCCGAAAAACAGAATGGCTTTTTCATCCGGCCTAACGCCCAAGCGACGCTTTGCCTCCGCTGGAGTCAGGCTTGTTTGGGGAGCAAAATTATTGATTCCCAGCGGGATTACCGAGATCCGCCCGGCTTGTACGCCAAACTCTTCGATTAGCTCCTGCTTCATCTTTTCCGTATGCACGAACAAGTGGTCGGCCAACCGGTATTGGAATCGCAGCGTAAAGCGATTGAAGGCGGTGTCATTGTTGTCGCGCTTCGCCGTGTTTACGTTGTGCACGGTAAGCACAACATTTTTCCCGAGCAACTTGTAGTAATACGTGAGGAGAGTTCGATCGAAATGAAGGAACTTGTTATTCCACAAGATGTGAAAGATCTTCGGCTTGGCAGTGGCCGCGTACCCGATCAGCTTGGAGTAGTAGCTCAAAATCCTTGCCGTCTTTTTCCACAAGCTGACGTGTGGATTCTGGTCGCCTCTGAGTTTTAGGAATCTTAGCTGTGGAATATTGCGGATCTCAGGACTGTCGAGCTCATCACTGGCTATCAGGTCCAGCATGACGTCCTTGGAGGTGAGCTCTGTTGCCAATCCGAATACGTAAGGCTTGTCGCTTCCGCCTGTAAGCAGGCTCACCGCGATGCCTTCGCTGACCTCTGAAGCTTTCGAATCAAGCAGTTCCACCGGCTTCGCATGCGTTTGATCAATGTCCACAGGCATGATTATTTCTTAAGTATGGGAAGGAGCGCTTCGCCGGCTTTTGAAAAGGTCGGCAGAATCGCCTGTGCTGCAGACAACTGTCGCTCCACAGCGGCCTCTACCATGTCGGTGGAAATCAGATCCATGCAATTCGGCACAAAATCGCAAGTGGGTTTGTAGCAAACCAGGCAATCCATCTGCGGAACGACTTTCTCTCCGAGCCCATACATTTCAATCTCGGCAGAGCTCGTAGGTCCAAACAAGATGACGGCGCGCCGCTTCAAGGCTAGAGCCAGATGCATCGCCAGTGTGTCGCCGGCAACTACAAGGTCGCACGCCGCCACAATCGCGCTGAAATGGCGGACTGTATTGTCGCAACCGCTATCGATTAAAGGAACTTGCGACTTAGACACGAGCCGCTGGTGACGTTCGCGCTCCTCCGGCCCTCCCAGCAGCAAAAACTGCGCTCCGTGCCGCTTCGCCAGGCGCTCGGCCAGCTCCAGATAGCCTTCTTCGCGCCACTGCTTTAGTTGCCAGCGCTGCCCGGCGCCGGTATTCAAGCCGATGACCGGCCGCGAGAAGTCCACTCCCAATCGCTCCACGTGCGCACGGCCTCGCGCCCGCTCCTCCTCGGTCAATTCCAGCACATAGCGGTGATCCGCTCCGGAGCATCCAATGATTTCCAGCATGATGTCTTGATACGTTCTTGTGCCCCGACGCTTGAGGTCGTCGAAGACTCCCATCTCCAACCATTTCCGCGCGGCAGAGTTTGTCGCCTGTACGGAGCCGCGCTCGTCAAGAACAAAGCCGTCTTTTTGCTTGGCATTGGCCATGCTGGCAAGTGCCGCGCTGGTTTTGCCGGCGTCCAGATTGATGACTCGGTCGAAAGTTCGCGCATGAAGCTGAAGCAAGGCGTCCGGTCCGTACTCAAAAACCTCGCTGATATACGGATTTCGCCCGAGAAGTGGACGCGATTCCTTGCGCGTGATCCAAGTGATGCCAAGGCCCGGAAGCGCATCGGCTAAGGCCGGGAGCAGCGCGGTAGTCCGCAAAACATCGCCCATGGCGTCGAGCTTGATGATCAGCAGCCGCTGCTCGACTTTCAGATAGTGGTCGCAAGTGCAGAGAACGCCGCTGTTTTTATGCCAAACGCAAGGACGGTCGCCCAGAAAATACTTACAGTCGAAGGCAATCTCGCGTCCTTCGGCGCCGAACTGCAAACTCTCCGGATTTTGGAAGGTCGTTTTCATTCTTGGGCTATGCCCTCTTCGAGCAGCTCACAGATCGCGTGCCCCATGGTGATATGCATTTCTTGAATTCTAGGTGTGGACTTCGACGGAACGCATAAACATAGATCGCACGCGGTTCGCATCGCGCCGCCAGTTCCGCCAGTCATGCCGATCACTGTGACTCTTCTTTGCCTAGCCTCTTCAATCGCGCAAAGAATATTCTTGCTTCCGCCGCTGGTGGAAATGGCCAGAAAAACGTCGCCGGGCCGCGCATGCGCCGCAAGTTCCCGGGCAAACACATACTCATATCCATAATCATTCCCAATGGCTGTGAGAGCCGAAGAGTTTCCATGTAACGCGAGAGCGGGCAGCGGTTTACGCTCGCGCAAAAAGCGGCCAGTGAGTTCAGCGGCAATGTGCTGCGCATCGGCAGCGGAGCCGCCATTCCCCGCAATGAGCAGCTTCCCTCCTCCAGTCAGCGAAGCCCTGATCATGTCCACTGCTTTCGAGACGTCGGCAGTGAGCTGCGAAAGCAACTGGGCTACTTGCTGGTGCTCATTCCAGACAGCAGATATCTTTTCGATCTGGTGACTAGCGATTGCCACGAGAGCCTGCTCCCCTGAGGATTGTCGGCTTCATTGAAGCTTTCTCATAACCTGGGCCGCGGCGGGCTCCTTCCCGAAGCATTCCTTCGCAGCTGCCCTCGTGACCTGCTCCAGAAACTTTCCAAGAGTGTTCGAAACGGCCTGCGTGCCATAAGCGGTTTGCGCCGCCTGAGGCGCAACGTGTTCGTATCGTTGATCTTCGACTACTTTCTTCAACGTCGCTGCAATCGTTCCCGACGCGTTGTCGCGCATATACGTTATTCCGGCTTCAAGGTCTGCTTCCAGCTTTCCCATCGGCGTTGTGACACAGTGAGCCCCGGCAGCAAGATACTCGATGATTTTAAAGGCAAACACAATGCCAGGGGTTTGGCTGACCGTGTGAGGATTAATGCAGATTTTAGCGGTCGACATCAGTTCGACGAGCTTTTGACGCGTCACGAGACCATGAAAGATCACACCGGGAACGTTTTCCGCCATCTGACGAAGCCTGCCGGTCAGTTGACCCTGCCCGGTTATGTGCAATTCCCAGTTCTGGATGGGACCGGACCGCCAGGCCTCGATCAGATTGGCAATCCCGTTCGATTCAATGTGCGTGCCGGAAAAGAGTATCCGATCCGCTCTTTCGCGGATCGGCATTTGACGGGCCCCTGACAAATCGTCACCCACTACCCCACGCAAAAGCATTTTCGGCACGTTTTCTGGAATTTGAGTAAGCAGATAGGGAGAAACCCCAATGCAGCCTGAAACCTTCCCCAGGAGTTTCTTACAAACCCGATTACGATATTCGGAAAAGAAGCTGCTGTCTTCACCCCTGCCCGCCGCGGCGACAAATCGGTCGTCTTCATATTCCAGAATCGTGGGAATGCGAAAACGCTTCAGCGCGTAATTGGCGCACGCAACCTGGGGATCCTTGAGATTGAAGATAATCACCAGATCGAAGGGTGATGCGCGATGCCGTGCTTTAAGCAGACGCAAGGTTTGGAAACTTGACCAGAAACCATTCACTCGCCTGACGGGAAATGAAGAGGAGTAATAAACAGGGATCTTTGAGTCAAATGGCTTAGGCTCGGAGAACCCGGGATAAAACTTAAGCTGATTATCGACGACCTCTCCCTGCGAGAAGATCTCAACCTCGTGTCCATTAGAACGAAGCAAAGAAGCAATCAGCTCAATCTTGACGGTGTTGGACAGGCTTCGATTGCGAACAATCGGGCGCCTTTCCAGCAAAGTCGGCCCCTGGTAGGTGGTGACGTAGGCTATGCGCACAGTTCCAAAAGGCTCCCGCTGTCTATTTCCGCCGTCGGGGCGGACTCCAACTCAGGCCACCACCCTTAGCCCTTTCTTACGCTTCTGAAGCTGTTCTTGGATCCAAAGATAGGTCTCGCGGAGGCCAGTATCAAGGCTGGTACTCGGCTCCCAATGCAGAACTTGCTGGATAAAGGTATTGTCGCTGTTGCGGCCGGCAACCCCCCGAGGCGCGTCGAGCTTGTAGCTTCGGCGGAGCTTCACCCCGGCAATCCTCTCCACCTTGTCCACAAGCTCGTTGATGGAAACGAGCTCGCTCGATCCGAGGTTGAGGGGCGTAGCTGTCAATTGATCGCAGTGCGTGATCATGTCGATCCCTTTCACGCAGTCGTCGATGTACATGAAGCTGCGGGATTGGAGTCCGTCGCCCCAAATCTCGATTGCGCCGCTGTGGGTATCGACAGCCTCGGCCACTTTGCGGCACACAGCCGCGGGAGCTTTTTCGCGGCCGCCATCCCACGTGCCGGACGGGCCATACACATTGTGAAAGCGGGCAATGAAAGTCTTCATTCCGCGCTCAACGTGGTACTCCTGACAGAACATTTCAGAGATCAGCTTTTCCCAACCGTAACCGCGCTCGGCCATGGCGGGATACGCATCCGCCTCCTTCAGTGCGAGGACGTTTGGATCCTGCTGGAGTTGCGTGTTGTAAACGCAGGCGGAGGAAGAATAAAAGTAGCGGTGCACGCCCGCCCGATAGGCGGCTTCGATCATGTGTGTATTGATGAGGATGCTTCGCAGGCATTCCACACGGAAGCGTTCGATGAAGCCCATCCCCCCCATGTCCGCGGCCAAGTTGTAAACCTCCGTCGCTCCCTGGCAAGCCTTCTTACAGGCGTCCTCGGAGCTGCAATCCAGACAGAGATTCTCAACCCCAGAATGAAGTTGATACCACTGGTCAAACGGCTTTTTGTCCACCGCACGAATCCGTTTGAAGCCCTTGTCGAAAAAGTATTTCACTAGGTGACCGCCAATAAAGCCTCCGGCGCCGCTGATGACGATGAGACTGTCTGACTTTGTTTGAAGTGTCATTGTGTTGTGTCCTTTGGATTCCTTTCTAATTCCCTTCTGTCCTGTTAACTGGGCCTAGGCGGGAGCTTGCGAAGGGCCGCGATGATGGCAACCACGGTTGGTCGCAAGAGGCTGACGCCAAAGCACGTTGTTTTTGAACTAGGATTGCAAAATCTGTGTGACGTTCTTGCGGCAGGCCATGGCCCGGGACAATCCGCAATCGTCGCTTTCCATTCTCAGAGAGCCTTGCTAGCTTATATCACTCAGTACTTCGTGGACGCGCAAGTTCCCAGGGAATGCAATGTTACACCCTTGGCTTGTAGCTCCGTCGGGGCGGCGCGCCTGTTTGTCGAAAAGAGAAACACTTGCAAGCCCCATCTCGAAGTCAGCTCGGAAGACCGCCAAATTGGCAGGAAGATGAGCACTTTAGCACCCATGCCGTGGGATGAATCCGTACCATGTCCCAAAACTGTCCGCCTGAACAGTGTATTCTTCCCACTTGCCGGAGCAATATGGTATTGACGGGGCCACGGTGTGTCCTGCCCTGAAAGGAAAACGGCGTCGATGATTCGGATAATCAAATGGCTAACACTGGCAATGCTGTTGAGCGCGTTTTGCGGTTCCAAAACCCATGCTCAAACCATCAACGCCGCAAGTTGCGCCAGTTCTGCGGTGCTGACCGCGCTGAATAGCGTGGTCGCGGATGGCGCGACAGTGGTTATTCCCGCGGGCAACTGTACTTGGTCGAGCACCGTAAATTTCGTGGCAAAATTCTCGATGACGATACAGGGTCTAACGACCGTTACGGGGACCTGTGCTCCGGGTGGTTCATGCACAGCTACGGATACCACATCGATCCTGGATGCCACCGGATCAGCCGCGCTGCACGTGACTACGGCCAACGGAAAATCACTCAGAATCACGGGGCTATCGTTCATCTGGAGCAGCGGTGCGCAAGAATACGTTGGAATGCTGTATGTCACCGGTAACACGCAAGCTCTGCGGATCGATCATTGTCACTTTTACCACGCGAATATCGTGGATCTCGTCATCCACGGCAACGCAGGGCCTTTGTACGGGGTTGTGGATCATAACTTGTTCAACGCCGGGAGTACGAACGAAGATACTTTCAGAATCGAACATCCTAACTGGAGTGGCAACGAACCTTCGACAACGCCGGGATACCCCGACGGACTTGGAAACACTTCGTGGACAGATGCGTCTCACTGGGGCAGCAACAGGTTCGTATTCTTCGAGAACAACACGTTTGTCTTCGACGGAGGAAATACGGGCCATGCGTTCGCCTATGACTGCACTGCGCTCGGCGGGAGAATGGTGTTCCGGTACAACAACGTCGGGCCTAATATGGCTCTCCAGACTCACGGAACTGGTTCTGGCGACCATAACTATAGATCGTGCCGCGCCATGGAGATATACGGGAACAATTTCAACTTTAACAGTAACCCGGGCACCTACAATTTCTTCGCTTTGCTGATGCTTGAGGGCGGTGGATTGTATCTTTGGAATAACACCGTATCGGGATTCAAGGAAATTGTAGATATGGACTTAGTCCGGTCCAACAATCTGACGTATTCGGAAAGCTCCACTCCCGGTGATTGGGGATATTGCGCTGCTTCGCCCATAGGCGGAGTGGCCGGACCGAGTCCTTGGGATTCCAGCCAATCTGGCCAGAACGGTGGCCCCTGCCTCGATCAGACTGGACGTGGTGCGGGAGACATGATAACCGGAATTTTTCCCAGCAAGGTGGACAGTGTCACTGGGACGATGAAGTGGCCTAATCAGGCTGTCGATCCAGCCTATCTCTGGGGCAACACCTTCAACCCTGTGCCCTCAAATACAAACTACGGGGATTGGAATGCCACGGCCAGCAGTTCGATCGCTCAAGACCGCGATTATTTCCTGGAAATCCCACGCTATGGCGTCTCCGGAACTTTCAACGGAACATCCGGTGTCGGATGTGGTCCTTCCTCGGGTTTGGGCTGCTCTAACCCGGTTCCTCAACCTTCGACCTGTACGCCCTCTGTAGGGTATTGGAACCCCACCACAAGCACGCTCTATCAATGTTCCTCGGCTAACACTTGGACGGCCTTTTACACCCCTTACACGTATCCGCACCCGTTGACGGTTGGCTCCGGCACTCCGCCGGCTCCTCCCACAGGTCTTCAAGCAATTGTCAACTAGCCGGTCTTACAACTTCGCTGGCTTGCCGAAAACCTGCTTCTAGAAGAGCCCACAGTCGTTGGGTGAATTACGAAGCTCGGCGCGAAATCAAACCGCGAAAAGCCTCATACCCCTTTTCGATAACGCCTTGCCTCGCCGCCAGGATTTCTCGCCCGAGGAATTGAACTGTGGAAGTCTGCCCTAGGTCTTGCCGCTTGCTGAGGGCCAACTTGTACTTCTCGGCCATTTCTGGAGCCGCCAGGAAGAGCTTGGAAGTAATTGCAAAGGGCACCATTTTTTCTGTCCGGCACAGAAAATTATACGTTGCAAAACTCACATCCGCCCAATTCGGGTTAAAGAAATCGTCGACGGCAATGATGCCGTCGGGCGTCAAAGTTGACTCTGCCAAACGCAAATCATTCTCGACCTCGCGATAGAGGTGACATCCGTCTACGCTGAAGAACCGTATGGGTGCTGTGGTTCTCGCAAGAATGTCGGAGGGCTTGACGTCAAGCGAGGACGTCTTGAACGTCTCTTGCGCCAACAAGTCGATGCCCAGCCGCCGGGCATTCGCAAGCATGGCTCGATCACGGCCGGCGTGCCGCGTGTTTGAATTTATCGCGTCATCCTCGAATAAATCTATCGCCAGCGCCCGCTCCCCTTCCCGGCGCGCGAGGGCTAACATCAGGAACAGTCGGCCATGATGGACGCCGATCTCGCATAAGTGTCCCTGAATATTGTTTTCGTCTTGGTATCTGAGAAGTGCCGCAATCAGGCGAGCGTCGAGCGAGGTCATGTAGCCTTCCACGGTACCCATGAAGCGCTCAACGTATTTCTCCGGCGAAATCAGGGTTTTATTCATAAGTAGTTTCTGACCAAGACCAAACAGAAGTCTGGGGATTGTTAAGCTACCTTTCCATTGCAAATGCCTTGAAGCATCGCCGCCTCCTTGGTGGCATCAGCAACCGGAGGCGCGAAGGATCCAGGATCGAGAAAGATACGATGTAGAAGCTCCAAAGTGATCGTCTTGTGGATGGCGTTGGTATAGTTTCGATCGCCTTTCAAGTGGCGTTGAACCATAGCTTCCAGGTTTTTGCGGTCGAAATAAGGCCGGGCGAGGGTTCGCGGATCGAGCAAGATTTCCCGGACGTAACCTGCAAGCGCATCTCGATACCAGACACGGAAATGAAAAATTTTGTGCCGCCCGAGGAACAAACGCTCGAGTCGCAGCGAGGAGAGAGCATGGTCCAGCTGGGCCACCCATTGCGGCATGCCCATGTCGTAGGCATATTCCGCCTTGAATTGGAACTCGCGGAAAGCGCGCGCGGCCACCCGTAAAACGCTTCCTCTATTTCCGCCTGCGCCGCGGTCCGTCGGGATGCACAGCAGGTCGCGATTCCCATCCCTGATCAACCGCAGCGAAATATCGCCGTATTCTGCTTCGGGCGCTCGAAATACCGTCCGTACAAGGTCGTTGTCTAAGTAGGGTGTGCGAACCGAATTCTGG
>Ga0126370_10000861_pt1 | contig 13361 bp, 10 predicted proteins | sample PanSoiMetaPlot_3_FD_92586 | JGI IMG/M metagenome (GOLD analysis project Ga0126370, IMG submission 92586) | Tropical forest soil microbial communities from Panama - MetaG Plot_3 | ecosystem: Environmental > Terrestrial > Soil > Tropical forest > Bulk soil | place: Panama | collected 2016-02-17 | reverse complement strand
CGCATCTGACTTCCTGCATCTAGCCGCCCAAATCCGCCTTCGACCACAAGTTACTGTTTTCCCTCTGGCGGAGGCGAATGAGGCGCTAGCTGCGGTCAAACGAGATTCGATCGATGGAGCTGCGGTAATCGTGCTCTAGAATTCGATCACGTGAAGGAGACGTAGCGAGGCTCGCAACTCTGCTTGCGCACGTTGTCAGCCGGACAATCCGTGTCAGGCGGGGGGGCTGGCGTGACCGGCAGGGGAATTCCAAAAGGCAATACAGTGCTCGGCGCGGCCATAGCCGGCAGCGGGGTGACGAAAGAACTAGGCTGGACGTTCGCCACCGCCAGAACCAACAGACCGAGTTCTACCAACAGTAGAAACGCGAATACGATGCTTCGCATTGTCGCCGTTTTCCTCGCTCGACCGAGCGCTTGCTAATCAGATCCAATTAGTTAAATTCATTGGATGTTGAGGAACACCTAGAGTTTGGACGCTCTTTTCGACCGTTTGGGTAGGCAGATTCGTCAGGCAGTCGCCAGCAGTTCGGGTACTTGCGAGGGAACAATCGGCCCAATACTTGCTATGGAAGACAGGTAAACAATAGCAACGAAGGGTTTTCTGTTGACCTGAACGCCTAATGGACATTATGCTTCGCAGCCGAGGCTACATTCGTTTGTACGGGATATCTAGGAGTCCATCATGGCTAAGACCTACGCCAGTGTAGTTGGAGGAGTTCTCCTCCTTTTGGGGGTGGCAGGGTTCCTCACGAAAGATCTTCTTGGAATGATACATTTTGTACCTGCACACAATATTTTTCACATCGCATCCGGAGTTGTCGGAGTGTACTCAGGCGTGCGCGGCAATAAATTGTCGATCGCCTTCGCCCGGGTATTCGGCCTTGTCTACACAGCGGTTGCCATACTCGGTTTTATGCGCATCGGACAACTTTCGCCCTTGGAATTGAATACAACCTACAATATGCTCCATCTCGCCGTGGGATTGCTGGGTCTGGCAGCCGGGTTCAAGAGCCGCAAGCCCGAATTGGTGAGCGCTCAGAAGTCAGGCGCTTAAAACCTGCCCCCCGCTTTGGCAAGAGCCAGGAGGGTTTTCTCGGCAAACACCCGTCTAAGGAGGTTTGCATCCTAGGCGGGCATGATTTTCTCGCTGAAAGCTCCGTCCGAGCCAGCGCCGCCCCCGGTCCGGGAGCCGCCGGACGACAGCCCAGAAAACCCTCACGCCCCGGTGCGGGACCCGGATCCGGCTGAACCCACTCAGATTTGACAAGCTGGGGTGAGTACGACGCCGAACAATTTTTCTGCTAACCGGCTACCAATGGATTTCGTCTGTATGTTGTTCGCCTGCGCAACGGCTGGCGGCATCGGCTCGTTCTCTCTCCGGTCCGATGCTGCCGGCCGGTTTTTCCCTTCCCCGCAGAATTCCTATACCTGGACGCGTGTGCGCTCCTCACCGATCGACCGCGCATTGCCTTCTGGCTGCCCGGATTGAGCACTTACAGCCCCCTCGATTCGCAAATCGGAGGGAAAGATACGCACAGCACGACGCTTGGTGACGAAGGAAACCCCCCATTGAAACATCACTAACAAACGATTGGCGAAGCCGATCAGAAAGTAGATGTGCACCCCTGCCCAGGTCAGCCACGCCAGCCGCCCTGCGAAGCGGACAAAGTTGAGATCAGCAATTGCAAAGCTTCGCCCAACAATCGCCATGTTGCCCTTGTCCCAATACCAGAAGGGACCCGGCGGCGATAGTCCCGCAACTCGTCGCCGGATTAACTTGGCAACGTATTGGCCTTCTTGGATGGCGGGCTGGGCCACGCCAGGAAGTAGCATCCGCTGCTTACTTCTCCATCCGAGCAGGTTACGTGTGTAAGCCGAAACCGAGGCAGTGTCGCCTATAACGAACACATTGGGGTGCCCTGGAAGCGAGAGATCCTCGCCGACGATAACCCTGCCCGACCGATCGGTTTCGGCGTCCAACCACCTCCCTGCCGACGAAGCGGTCACACCCGCGCTCCACACCACCGTTCGACATCGAACGCGGACACCAGCAACGATTACCCCATCATCATCGACTTTTTCCACCTTGGTGTTGGTGCGGACTTGCACCCCGAGCTGTTGCAGGTGTTCGTGACTCTTGCGCGAGAGCGATTCGGGATAGGTGGGAAGAATTCTCGGCCCCGCCTCATAAAGGAGAATGAGGGCCGAACGTGGATCGATGTGGCGGAAATCACGCACAAGCGCGAGGCGCATCATTTCCGCCATGGTGCCCGCCATCTCCACACCCGCGGTCCCGCCGCCCACAATGACAAAAGTCAACAGCTGGTGTACTGCTTCGGAATCGGCTCCGGACTGTGCCGCTTTACTCTCGGCCTCTTCCAAAGCCAGCAGAATCTTTCCGCGTATGCGGTCAGCATCGTCCACCGTGTCCAAGCCGGGAGCGGCCGCCTTCCAGTCATCGTGACCGAAATAGTTGTAGTGAATTCCCGTCGAGAGAATGAGGTAGTCATAGGAAATAGAGCCTTGGTCGGATTGGACCAGCTGTTTGGCCACATCCACTCCGCTCACCTGCGCCATCAGCACTTCTGCATTCTCTTGACGGTGCAGGATCGAACGTAAGGGCGCAGCGACTTGATCGGCGGAGAGAAGCCCAGTGGCGACCTGGTACAACATGGGACGAAAAAGATGGTAATTGTGCCGGTCGATGACGGTGACTCGGACCGGAGCCCGGGCTAGTCCTTGTGCCGCGTACAAACCCCCAAAACCTCCGCCGACGATCACCACCCGAGGAAGTTGCTTGTTGCCCGTAAGAGCGTTCACCTGTTCCTCCACCCCAACATCATTTGGATGTTGAGGGGAGGAATTGGTTCCACAAAGCGGCTGTCTGTTGGTAGCCTTCAGTGCGAGACTCTGGTGGAAGCCAAACCGGCAAAAACAAATTTCACCAGTAGGTAAAATTCAGCTGATCCAGGTATACGGTGTAGGGCTGCTGCCCTTGATTGCCATCCATCTGGTAATTGATCGTGATGCCTTGCCACGAGGTGGAACTCGGGCTTTCGTAGTAGTTTAAAGTGCTGGTTTGACCGTTCAGCGTAATGGATTGGAATAGCAAGTGCCCGTCAGAGGTGCGCTGCACTTCGAGCACCAGATGGTTCCAGGCATTCGCTTGCGGATTGCAGGCGATGCCGGTGGGATGCCACTTCATGCCTTGGTCATCCCAAATATCCCACTGATTGCCGCCCGCAATCCGGCATTCGTGCCCCCAGATATAGGACTGTCCATTCACGAATTGATTAATATCGAACTCGATGGCTTGAGAGGCGGACAAATTCGAGACAAGGAAATAAACGTCGTAGATAAAATTGTGCAGGGAGGAAGTAATTGTTTGACCAGGATCGAGCAAACCGTGCGAAGAAAAATCTCCAATCAGATGGTTGTTCCAAAGAGCATCGGCGAACTGCGTCTGTCCTCCCAGAATGAACTGCATGGCCGAACCAGTAAACGACGGGGAACTTACACCCTGGCTGGCCGACCAGGTGACCTGTGGACCACTCGGCTGGCACGATGAACAGATGTTGTAACTGGTCGGCAACAGGCCGTAGCCCGTCCAGCCTGGACCCTTCTGCAGATTGGAAAAAGTATTGCTTCCCGGAGGTGTGGGCGCTGGCGGGTATTGTGGCAGGGCCTGCACATTAATGTTCACGGGAACAGCGACGGCGCCTCCACAGTTGTCCCATGCCTGAACCGTGGTCGCATACGCGCCCGGTGTCAGGTTCAAGCTGGTCTTCAAATTCCCGCCGTTGACTTGGTAGGCCAGCGTTGTCGGGTTTGTGTACACGCCCATCTTGTTGATGCCAGCGGCGCACGTCGTGGTGGCGGTGGCAACATACTGTACTGAAGGAGCCACCGTGCTGTTGTTGGCCGGTGCCGAGACATGCACCGCTGCTTGACTCTTAGCCGACGGGGGAGCAGCCGACGGGGAATTGCCAGGGCCGATGACACTTTGGGCGCCTCCTCCGCAACCCGTCAGTCCAGCTGTCAGGAACAGGGGCAAATAGATCTTTCGCATGCAGATTTTCTCCAGCAGTTAATCAACAACTTGAAGTTTATTGAGAATTGCTGGAATTCTAGGGATTCATCTACTCAGGCTCAAGCAGATATTCGCCATCAACTCTGGATTTCATAGGGCGGGAATTTATCGCGATCTAACTCTACGGACATTATGCCGTTGCGAATGGCGTATAGGATCAACTCGCTGACCGAGTGGAGTTTAAGCTTGCGCATGATGTTACTGCGGTGCGTCTCGGCTGTCTTTGCGCTTACTCCCAGGAGCGTTGAAATCTCTCTTGTGCTCTTCCCCTCGGCCACCAAACGAACGATCTCACGCTCACGGTTGGTCAACAAACTCTGTCCGCGGTGGGTTCGCGAGTTGCTTTGATCTAGGTAACCGTCGAGAACCATTTGCGCTACCCGCGAGGTAAAATACGTCCCGTTGCGTTCCAGGGCTTCGACTGCCAAAACGAGTTCGCGGGCGGCATCCGATTTCTGGACGAAACCGCGAATCCCCATTTCGAGCGCCTGGCGAACCAACTCGTCCGAGTCCACCACGGTCAAGAAGAGAATTTTCTGTTTGTCGTCACGCTGCAGGATGAGACGGGCCGCATCCAACCCGCTCATTTCGGGCATACTGACATCGAGTACGAGCACATCAGGACTGAGTTTTCTGGTCAGCTCAACAGCCTGGGTGCCATTTATGGCTTCCCCACAGATCTGCCAGCCGGAGTGCGATTGCAGCAAGGTGCACACGCCCCGCCGCACGATCTCATGATCATCCGCTACCAGAATCCTTAACGCGCACACGGCTCGGTCCTCGCAAAGCAGATTTGCTCGAAGGTGCTACCCTGACGTGGGATAATCCCTCTTGCTTCTACTGTACTGCCGTGCATTGGTATGCGTACCGTCCCAAAAAAGCTAACCGCCGTTGCAAACGCTGCCTTCATCGCTGCTCTGTCGGTTCATCCCCTAGCAGGGCAAGGTTAAGATGCCACCAGGGTAACTGCAGGCAGCTTGCCCGCGTTTGGTAGAGCGTATATTCCTTCTGGTTCTGGTTCTGGATGCGTCCCGGCGCACGATTGGTTGAGTGCTCGCACTCTCGGTCATCTCCAGTGCCAACTATACGTTAGCCAGTGCCAAGTCCTCGGCAACCAGGGCATTATCTCTTAATGGAAACCCCCAGCGGGGGCTTGTCATCTAAGCTGCGACCTTCGGAAGGAGGACCGTGGCCACAGAAAATTCTATCTTGAACAGCCCCGAGGTAAGTTCAACCTATGCTCCCTCGGCCAACGGTCGGGCGGACGAAAGCGGGAATCGCTTACGCAATCACATCCTGACCACGATTCCCGACTCCGAATTCGATAAATTGCGATCTCATCTCGAGTTCGTGGAGCTGAACTATCATCAAAACTTATTCGCCGATCATCGAGAGGTGGATCATGCCTATTTTCTCAACCGCGGCATGATTTCCCTGGTGGTCACCACCTCAGACGGAAGAAGCGTCGAGGTTGGTGTCGTAGGCAGGGAAGGCGCAGTGGGCTCGAGCTTGGCGGTCAATTTGAAGAAAAGCCCATATCACGCCGTTGTGCAGATTGCCGGAGACGGCGTCCGTATAAACTCGCGCGTCATCGCCGACCTCGGCGATTCCCTGCCAGAATTCGAACTGATGTTAAACCGCTACTCCTCCGTGCAAGGCATGCAGGTAGCACAATTGGCAGCGTGCAATCGTCTGCACGAAATCGAACCGCGGCTGGCGCGCTGGATGTTAATGTGCCATGACCGCATCGAGTCCGACTTGTTGCCCATGACCCATGAGTTCTTTGCACAGATGCTCGGTGCCGGACGACCCAGCGTGACTTTGGCGGCGGGAGCCCTGCAGAAGGCTGGTATCATTCGCTACACTCGCGGAAAAGTTAATATTCTCAACCGTCAAGCCTTGGAAGCAGCCGCGTGCGAATGTTATCGCGTAATCCGCCAGTACAACGGAGATACGGGGCTGCAGGAGAACCCCAGCGCTTCTGATGAGGCGGAGATTTAGGTGCTGCTCACTTCGGCAGACGCCAGGGTGCGCTCTGCTGCCAAGGGGGCAGCTTCTCTTTCTCTTGGCCACGATAATGTCAGAGCGTTGTGGCTCCACTCCTCGCTGAACTCCCATCTCCGAGTGCTGGCGAGCGGCGGTCATGCGCCCCCTAAAGCAGGCCGCCCTTTCGCGACCTCGCATCCAATGCTCCCCGGTCCGACCAAACTCAGCGTCGCACCCCTGATCTCGCGCCATATCACACCTGTGCCCAGACGTGCTTCTCGTTGCTGGCGTCAGCTTAGGGCTATGAGAGATGCACGCGCAAATCGCTCCCGGTCATCTCCTGCGGTTGAGCAAGGCCCAGCATACCTAGCACCGTGGGCGAGATATCGCGCAGCGAACCGTCAGACCTCAAACAAAACCGCCGGCTTTTCCCCGCCACCAGGATGAAGGGAACCGGATTGGTGGTGTGCGCCGTATGAGGCCGGCCGGTGGGCGGATCAATCATCATTTCCGCGTTGCCGTGATCGGCCGTGATCAGCAGTGCGCCGCCCTTTTGGCGAACCGCCGTCTCGATCCGGCTCAGGCACACGTCAACCGTCTCCACCGCTTTGATCGTCGGCTCAATCTTGCCTGAATGGCCAACCATGTCCGCGTTGGCAAAATTCACGATGATCACATCGAAAGTGCCATCATCCACTGCCTTGACAACCGCATCGGCTATCCCGCCGGCGCTCATCTCTGGCATTAAATCGTAGGTTGCAACCTTGGGAGAGGGCACTAGAATGCGGTCCTCGCCCGGAAACGGTTTCTCGACGCCTCCATTAAAGAAATAGGTGACATGGGCGTACTTCTCCGTTTCCGCGACACGGAGATTGCGCAAATTCATCTGACCCATCACATTGGCCAGAATGTTATCAATCGATTCTGGCCTGATCACAACCGGCAGACTGAAGTGCTTATCGTATTGCGTCATGCAGACGTAGTGCAGGTTCTTGGGAACACGATCGCCAGGAAGCATGGAATCGAGGTCGGCGGCACCAGGCAGACCGGCGCCAGCTCGCGGATTCAAGCCGCTGTTACGGGTCAGCGCGCGGGTAATCTGGCGCACGCGATCGGCGCGAAAGTTAAAACAGATGGCGGCGTCTTCGTCGCGGATGGTGGCCACAGACTCCCCTCCATGGTCAACACAAACAAAGGGGATTACGAATTCGTCGGTTACTCCTCGGTTGTACGACTCCTTCATCCCGATGAGCGGGTCGGTGTAAGTACCACCCTCCCCCGCGCCATACACCATGGCGCGGAATGCTTTGGCAATGCGCTCCCATCGGCGGTCTCGATCCATGGCGTAATAGCGGCCATTCACGGTCGCAATCTTGCCGCAGTTGTACTCCCGCATCTTCTGCTGCAACTGTTCGAGGTAGCCGATCCCGTTGGTGGGAAGCGTGTCGCGACCGTCCATAAAAGCCTGCACGAACACGCGCTCGAGGCCATTCTGCTTGGCCATTTTCAGCAGTGCATAAAGATGGGTCTGCTGGGAGTGAACGCCGCCATCGGAGACCAGACCTAACAGATGAAGCCGCCGTTCACCGACGCGAGCGTGCTTCATGGCACCGAGCAGTGCTGGGTTGGAGAAAAAGCTGCCGTCCTCAATCATGAGATCGATGCGGGTAATATCCATGTGGACGATCCGGCCAGCGCCGATATTGAGGTGACCAACTTCGCTATTGCCCATCTGTCCCTCGGGAAGGCCCACGTATTTGCCGCTAGTGTGGATCAACGTGTTCGGGTACTCGCGCAACAGGCGGTCGTAGGTGGGCTTGCGGGCGAGGGCGATGGCGTTAGCTTCAATTTTCGGGCTGTAACCCCACCCATCGAGAATTATGAGAACCAGCGGTTTCGGACGAGGCATAAACTCCCAGCTCTTAGCTTGCAGCGGTTAATCATAAGCTGCTCGATTTCACCGACTAACCAAGTTCAGGTTGTCGAGTCTCCCTGGCTGGTCGGGGTCGGCGCTTTTGGGGCTTCGTTTTTCTTAGGCTGCGGCTTCTGTTTCATTTTTTCCTCGACCCGCTGCATGATTTTTTCCATCTGCCGCTGCATGCGAGGATAGGCGGCCTGCATCCCTTCCGAGGTCATGGCCGGCATCTCCTGCATCAATTTCTGGCCAGTCGGAGATGCGTAAAAACTAATCATGGCCTCCACATCCGGCTGGGTGAGATGCTTCTGATAAACCGGAATCATGTCATCGAGCATGCCATCAACAGGAATATCTTTCATGGATTCGAGCATGAACTCATCCATATGCGTCAAGTCTTCTTCCGTGACCTGAGGATAGCGCTGCTTAATGGTGTCGCGAACCAGGGAGGCCTGCTGCTTCATGACACCCGCCATCATGATTCGCATTTGCTGACGTATGTGCATGACCTCAAACAGCTCTAGAATCTGCTGGCGGCTGGCGGGAGTCTGGCTGGTTACCTGTTGGGCCAAGGTGGCGACTGGAAGCATCAGAACCGCGGCCATTGTCAGTCGGATGATCTTCATGCTTACTCCTGCACGCCTTGGTAAATTAGCGCCCTTCGCCCGGGGAATCGGGCCATCTCACCGAGTTCCTCTTCAATCCGTAGCAACTGATTGTATTTGGCAATTCGATCAGTGCGCGACGCTGAACCGGTTTTGATCTGTCCAGCTCCGGTGGCAACCGCAAGATCGGCGATAAAGGTATCCTCCGTCTCACCCGAGCGATGTGAAATCACTGATGTATAGCCATGGCGACGGGCTAGATCGATGGCATCAAGAGTCTCGCTGACGGTGCCGATCTGGTTTACCTTGATAAGAATTGAATTGGCAATTCCTTTGTCGATCCCCGCTTGCAGGTGCTCGGTGTTGGTGACAAACAGGTCGTCGCCCACCAGCTGAATCTTGCTACCGAGCTCGTCGCTGAGTATCTTCCACCCCTCCCAATCGTCCTCGGCAAGCCCATCTTCCAGTGACAGGATGGGATAATCGCGCGCCCATTTCGCCCAGAAACGCACCATGTCTTCTGAACTCTTCACGGATTTGTCAGATTTGTTAAAAACGTATCGTCGCTCCTGATAAAACTCGCTCGCTGCCGGATCGAGCGCAATTGCGATCTGTTCCCCCGGTTTGTAGCCCGCCTGCTGAATGGCTTCGAGTACAACCTCGATGGCTTCTACATTGGACTTCAGCGACGGGGCGAAACCACCCTCGTCGCCTACCCCAGTGTTGTAGCCACGCTTCTTCAGAACTCCCTTGAGCGTGTGGAAAACCTCGACTCCCCAACGCAAGGCTTCAGAAAACCGCTCGGCCCCCACCGGCATGACCATGAACTCCTGGAAGTCCACGTTATTGTCGGCGTGCGCGCCGCCATTCAGAATATTCATCATCGGTACAGGCAAAATGTTGGCGCCGGCCCCTCCCAGATAACGGTATAGTGGCAAGCCGTATTCGACGGCGGCCGCTCGCGCAGCGGCCATCGAGACGGCCAGAATTGCATTAGCGCCTAGTCGGCTCTTACTCTTGGTCCCATCGAGGACAATCATCCTCTTGTCAATTGCTCTTTGATCGGAAGCATCCATATGCGTGAGCGCGGCGGCAAGCTCACCATTCACGTTTTCGACGGCCTTCAACACGCCCTTGCCCTGGTAGCGGTGAGCGTCGTGGTCGCGCAGTTCAACAGCTTCATGTTCTCCTGTGGAGGCGCCACTGGGCACAATTGCTTGCCCTGCTGCGCCATTCGCAAGCCGCACCTCTGCCTCAACTGTAGGATTGCCGCGCGAATCGAGAACTTCGCGCCCCTTGATGCCAGCGATTCTAGTCATTCTTTCCTCCGTCACCTCAGATTCGGCAACCTCGGGGTTAAGGTCTGCACAAGATGCCAAGAGATGAAGAGCGCCGGGCCGTCAGACAACGGACACAGGTATACTTCTTCTCATTCGATTCGTCCTTAATGTGGCGATTATATCGGGATCGCCCGGAATTCTGGAGCGGCGCAGGGCCGGGTGGCCGTGCTTTTCCGCGCAAGGTGCCTCCGCTGGTTCATATCGATCCTCCAAGTATTGTGACAGCCTCCCCTATGTTTTACAGTCGGCACAGATGCAGGGTCGAACGGAACCCGGAGTCCGGATTCGAGCAACCCGACTTCTCTCTACTGCGAAGGGTGAAGTCGAATTCTCGCTGCGCTCGTCCCTGCGAAGCGAAACCGTGCTTCTGCTGCGTAGGGACCCGGTGATTGAACGGCGTCAGACGCGTGGCTCGGTTTAAGCCGAGAGCGAAATCAGAAGTTTTTGACCGGAACGGCTTTTTCATTGCGGTCGGGAGACGCCGAGGAAATGTGCAAACCGACTACGTTTCCAGCTGAATACCCGGGTGTCGTTTCCATTTCTGCTCGACCGGAACCGCGGCTTGACCATAGCACGGCACCCTCGGAGTGGCTTGGATGCATTCAGGATCCCGCATCCGACAACTCGGGTCATCCAGCGGCGATGTCAGGGAAGCCGCGTCCGGTTAAACCTAGCAGGTTGAAGTTCATGAGATTGGGAGGACCAACGATGCGAAAGCTGGCTGTACTCGTATACACAACCCTGTTTGCATTCACCGGGTTCGCACAGACGAACCTATCTCTCCCCGCGGGGACTGCAGTCAAAATGAAACTTCAAACAACTTTAGCCACTTTCACGACCAAAAGAGGATATCCTTTCGCCGGCCGGGTCACCGAGCCGGTCATGATGAATGGCAAAACGGTGATCCCGATAGGGGCCACCGTGGAGGGTCAGGTGACTAAGGTCGCCGAACCGCGCCGTATCGCCGGAAAACCCACGATCGGAATTTTTCCACAGGCCTTGGTCCTGCCCAATGGCGAGCGATATACGCTCAATGCAACCCTGGTGGATACGAGCTTGCGTAACGGAACCGACGTCAACCTGGAAGGGCAGTTCAAAGGCGCGGGCCATGATGGTGGCGATATCCGTGAAGTGGGTATCGGGACAGGCGGCGGAATGGTGGTTGGCGGACTTGCAGGCGGCGCTAAAGGCGTTCTTATTGGTGGAGCTATTGGAGCCACCGCTACCCTCGCGCACTGGCTCGGGAAGCATCGCTCAGCGGTTCTGCCTGCCGGAACGGAACTCGTGATGGAAATCAGCCATCCGATGACATTAAGCGCGGCGACGACAGGTCGCTAAAACAGTTCTCCGCCCCAGATGTTCTTGGTCGGGACCGAAAGGTCGCTGCGGCTCTTGCATTTCCAGCATCCGCGAGCCGCAAAGCCGGTACCGCAGGACCTCATCGTAAGTAAAAATTGCAAGCCCAGAACTGTTCTTTTTCTTCAATACGCCAGGGCCGCCAGTTCGTCTTCACTCAGGAGTTGCAACTCAATCCAGCCTTCCTGCGGCAGGGCATCGAGGGGAAGCCGGTTTTGCCAGATGCTGAAACGCAACCGCAGTCGAGTCACGGGTAGCGCGTCCGGTTTACCCCCGGATGGTAAGGAGATTGGACTGGCCAGCAGATACGTCAACGGCAGTTTGAACTCGAAATTGCGCTGGATGACGAGTTTTATTTCGCGGGACTCCCGGCCATGATCGGACGAGACTAAGAGTTGTTCTTCATCACCAAGTGAAACCTTCCAGCACTGGATTGCTCCCTGATTCACGTACACATCTACGCGTAGCACGCGGCGCGGCCGCTGGCCTTCCGGCGGCCAGCATTCCAGATTCACGACCAACTCGAAGCGTGATTCCGGCGCGCTCCCAGTAAAATCCACTCGGCCGTATATATTGCTCTCGTCAATTCCGGCATAGACTGAATCCAGGACAAAAGTCTTACCGTGCATCGAGCCGCAACGTTGGTCGCCTGTATACATGGCGGCGCCCATCCACTCAAAGTAACGCACCAGATCTCCCGAGATACTGGGGTGAATATAGGCCGTTTGCGGAATAAAGGAAGGCCGTGCGGCAGCGCCAATAATGGGCTGCGCCAAATAGTCGGGCGGCGTCGCCCCCAGGGTCTGATAAATATTGGATAAGTGCTTGCGATAAAGCTCGTCAAAGTCCAGATCATTGGCGGAGTGGTGCTCGGGACCGTACCACCAGTTCCAGTCACTCCCTTCCGCAATCAGGATCTCCTCCAAGGCCAGCTTGCGTTGATCCTCACTGACCCGAGCCGCCCTCTGCGCGTAGAAATTGCGGGCATGATAAAGGTAATCCCAGGCACGGTTGTCTTCGGGAGCACCGATCCACACATTCAAGTTTGAGTTAATCCAAGAACCGGGAACTATTGATTGCAAACTTGGTTTTTCTGTCTGCTGCTTGATGGCTTCAGAAACAGTACAAGCTTCCATTCCGGGTGTTCTCTGCAAGCCGTCGTAAAAGCGGCGGAGAAACTCGCGACCCGATTTCGGGTAATATTCCCAGGCATTTTCGCCGTCCAGAATAATGGGCACCATGGCATCGACGCCTTGGTCCAGAAGCGGCTGTGCGGCGTTCTTAATGTTTTGGATGAGGTGCGCCGCGGCCTCCTGCGCAGGCATGCCGGAATAGACGAAACCGATCAAGTCAGACAGGGTATGATCGCGGAAGATTAGGTTCAGCCGCGTGGTCTGATTTTCATACTTATAAATGGTATACAGCTTCGCGGCAGAGTCCCAGTTCAGTCGACCTTGACCATCGCGCGAGAACAATTTGCCCAAGCTGCGGCCGAGAACGCCCTCGTCCGTTGCCATCCATTCGACCCCCAAGCTGCCGGCGATCGCAAGCACCTCCTCAGATACACTTCCTTCCGAAGGCCACACTCCATGCGGTCTGACTCCGAAGACTTGCTCGTGCAGATCCAGGCCCCGCAGCAGTTGCTCGCGGGCATCTTGCGGATGCTGGAACCGGTTCTGAGGCAAAGGCAAACCGGGCGAGGAAATCGCGCCCATATTCGTGTCACAAAGTAGCGGCAGAATGGGATGGTAGTAGGGTGAAGTGGATATCTCAATCAGCCCGCGCTTTAGGGCGGAGGCATGTGCAGGCAGAACTTGTGCCAGCAGTTCTCTCTCCTGCTCGATGACAAACCGCTGGTCATCCATCGTATAGCCCTGGCCCTTTCGGATCAGAGCCGAGATGTTCGGCTGATCGAGAAAAAATTCGTCGAACCAAGCGATTTGAGAAAGCACCTGAAGATCGGTGAAATCTTGCAGCTGAAAAAATCGGTCAGCTTTTTCGGGCGAATTTCCGAAGTCCTGAAAGCGCTCCCACAGTTCTTGGTAGCGGGGATAACGGCCGATTAGG
>Ga0126370_10000858_pt1 | contig 13377 bp, 8 predicted proteins | sample PanSoiMetaPlot_3_FD_92586 | JGI IMG/M metagenome (GOLD analysis project Ga0126370, IMG submission 92586) | Tropical forest soil microbial communities from Panama - MetaG Plot_3 | ecosystem: Environmental > Terrestrial > Soil > Tropical forest > Bulk soil | place: Panama | collected 2016-02-17 | reverse complement strand
CGGCCAGCGCAATGGCGAGGCCGAGCGCGGCGCGAAGCATGTGAGGCGATTTGGTCATCCTTCCCTCCGTGGCATGGTGAGGCGGGCACATCGCCTGCGCTCCCTCCCCCGCTTGCGGGGCGGGGAGGGGGAAGCCACGGGCACCGAGCAAGCGGCTTCCCCCTCTCCGCCTCTCCCCCGCAAGCGGGGGAGAGGGCGCAGACGCCGTGCCAAAGAACCGATCGCTTCTCATTTCTCCCCTCTCTCGCCGCTCCCGCGCGCGTCTTCGATCATCCGATAAATCCCCGCCGGCGACAGCGGAAACTCGCCGATGCGCACGCCGAATGGCGCGAGCGCGTTCTCGACCGCCGAGACGATTGCGGCCGGCACCGGAATGCAGGCTGTCTCGCCCGCGCCCTTGACGCCGAGCGGATTGGTCCTGCTCGGATACTCCACCAGGATCACCTCGATCGGCGGCAGCTCCGGGCTGGTCGGCAGCAGATATTCGGCGAGCGTCGTCGTCTGCGGCTGCGCGGCATCGTCGTAGACCATGCGCTCGAACAGCGTATTGCCGAGCGTATGCACGACGCTTCCGATCACCTGGCCGCGCACCAGACTGGGATTGATGGCGACGCCGGCGTCGTTGACCACCACGATTCTGTGCAGCTCGACCCGGCCGGTCTCCGCGTCTACCTCGAGCTCGGCCGCCAGGAACGAGCCCGCATAGGTCAGGCTGTTGCCGAGATGGTTGTGCGAATGCTCAAGCCCGGGCGGCAGGTTGCCGGGCAGGCTGTAGCCCGGCACGCCCGCCATCGCGATCGCGAGCTCGCCGAAGCCGAGACCATGCTTCGGCACGCCCTTCACCTCGACCCGCCCGTCGCGCAGCTCGAGGTCGCCCTCGTCGACCTCGAGGATCTCGGCCGCCGCCTTGCGCACCTTGTCGCGCACCACGGAGGCGGCGACGTGCACGGCCGAGCCGCCCATCACGGTCTGCCGGCTCGCGAACGCGCCCATGCCGAGCGAGATCGCGCCGGTGTCGCCCGCCACCACCGTGATGTCGCGCGGCGCAACGCCGAGCTGCTCGGCGCAGATCTGCGCGAACGCGGTCTTGAGCCCCTGCCCGATCGCCACCGCGCCGGTGAACACCGAGACCTTGCCGGCGCGGTCGATGCGCACGGTCGCCGACTCGAACGGGCCGCGACCCGTGCCCTTGAGGCCCATCGCCATGCCGAGGCCGAGATAGCGGCCCTGCGTGCGCGCCTCCTTCTGGCGCGCCGCGAAGCCCGCGTGGTCGATCGCGGCGAGCACCGTCTGCATCATCTTCGGGAAATCGCCGCTGTCGTAGGTGATCGATGCGCCCGAGCGCGCCGTGAGCCCGGTGCGGTACGGCATCTGGTCGGCCGGAACGAGGTTGCGCCGCCGCACCTCGGCCCGGTCGAGCCGCAGCGTGTCGGCGATCGCATCGAGGCAGCGCTCGATCGCGAACGTGCCCTCGGGATAGCCGGCGCCGCGCACCGGCAGCGTCGCGACCTTGTTGGTGATCGCGACGATCACGCGCAGGTCGAGGCTCGGCAGCACGTACGATCCGCAGACGGCGAGCGATGCATTGGCCGGCAGGTTGGTGCCGCGCGGCGTGTAGGCGCCCTGGTCGTGCACCATGCGGCCGCGCAGGCCGAGCAGCCGGCCGTCGCGGTCGAACGCCACCTCGAGGTCCCAGACCTGGTCGCGCTCCTGGATCGTCGTGGCGAAGTGCTCGCGCCGGTCCTCGATCCATTTCACCGGCCGCCGCAGCATGAGGCTCGCGGCCGCGACCACCACCTCCTCGGGATAGAGCAGGTGCTTGCAGCCGAACCCGCCGCCGACGTCGGCCGTGATCAGCCGCACCTGGTTCTCATTGAGCCCGAACAGCGCCATGAAATGCCCGCGCGCATCGTGCGACTCCTGGGTCGAGTCCCACACGGTCAGCCGGTCCTCGAGCGGATCGTAGCGCGCGAGCACGGCGCGGCACTCGATCGGGTGGGCGCAGCCGCGATGAGTCTTGAGCCGCAGCGCCGCGCGATGCGGCGCGCCCGCGAACGCCGCCTCGGCGTTGCCGAAGTTTTGGCGAAACTCCTTGACGATGTTCGACGCCTGCCGCGTGTCGACGCGCGGCGCCGCGGGGTCGATCGCGGCGAGGCAGTCGGCGACCGGCGGCAGCGGCTCGTATTCCACCTCGACCAGCGCGGCGGCGTCCTCGGCCGCATAGCGGCTGTCGGCGATCACCGCCGCGATCGCCTCGCCCGCAAAGACCACCTCGTCCTTGGCGAGCGGATAGGGCGTGATGTTGGGCGGCAGCGTCTCGATCCGCAGCTCGAGCGGCATGCGGTCCTGCGTCAGCAGCGGCCGGATGTCCGCGTAGGTGAGCACCGCATGCACGCCGGGCGCGGCGCGCGCCGCCGAAACGTCGACCGATTTGATCCGCGCATGCGCGAAGGCGCTGCGCACGAAGGCGGCTTCCAGCGCATCCCCCACCGGCACGTCGTCGACGAAGCGGCCCGCTCCGGTGAGCAGGCTTTCGTCCTCGATGCGGGGAATGGGTCGTCCGATGAACCTGTACGCGGCCATGCGCGGGGCGGCCCCCTCGTCTTTACGTCGCAGCCGCCATTGTAGCCCGGGTGGAGCGAAGCGGAACCCGGGACGGTCTCGCCGCGCGGAGACGCCGCCCCGGATTTCGCTTCGCTTCATCCGGGCTACGGCGAGCGGCTACTTGGCCTCGTCCAGACCGATCCGCCTGACGGCTTCGGCCCATTGTGGAATGGCCGCGGCGACCGTCGCCGCGAATTCCTCCGGGCTGCTGCCGAGCGGCTCGATGCCGTTGGCGAGAAGGCGATCCGCGATCTTCGGGTCGCGCACGGCGCGCGACGTTTCGCCGGCGATACGATCGATGATCTGCCTGGGTGTCCCGGCCGGGGCCATGAAGCCCTGCCAGTTCACCACCTTGAGCGACGGGAAGCCGGATTCGATCAACGTGGGCACGTCGGGGATCTGCGGCGAACGTTTTTCGCCCGTCACCGCCAGCAGCCGCAGCGTGCCGCTGGTGGCGAACGGCACTACGGTGGATAGATTGAGAAACGTGACCTTGACGTGCCCCGCGATCACGTCGTTGAGCTGCGCCGTCCCGCCCTTGTACAGCACCGGCGTCATGGCGAGCTCGGCACGCTTGAGGAACAACTCCATCGAAAGATGCCCGAGGCTGCCGACGCCCGACGCCGCGTACGACAACGGGCTGGGCGACGCGCGCGCAAAGGCGATGAAGTCGGCCAGCGTGGCGGCCGGGATGCTCGGATGCACCACCAATACGAACGGGGTCGTCCCCACGATGGAGATCGGCGCAAAATCCTTGACCGGATCATAGCGCGTCTTGGTCATCCGCGGCATGACCGCAATCTGCGGCGTGACGGCCATCAGCAGCGTGTAACCGTCGGCCGGCGAGCGCGCGACCACCTCGGCTGCCAGGACGCCGCTCGCGCCCGGCCGGTTCTCCACCACGAATTGCTGCCCGAACGCGCCGGCCAGGTGCTGCCCGACGATGCGGGCCGCGACGTCGCTGCTGCCGCCAGCCGCGAACGCGTCGATGATGCGCACCGCCCGTTGCGGCCACTCCTGCGCTTGAGCTGGTTGCATGTCGCCAACGGCGAGCAGCAGCAGCGCCGAGACGGCGGACGCGCGTAGACGCATGACGATGTTCCAGGTTGCACTCCGGAGCATAATTCGAGAAATGGTTGAAGCAAGCGATAAGATGCTCTAGGGTTTCAAACCCACCTTCTTCGGGTACCAGGACGTGGGGGTTCCGTGGTCAGAAAGATCGATTGGGACAGCCAGATCGGCCACCGCCTCCGCTTGCGCGACCTTCAGATACTCATGGCGGTCGCCCGGCACGGCAGCATGAACAAGGCGGCGCGGGAATTGCGTCTGTCGCAGCCGGCCGTATCGGGGATCATCACGACACTCGAGGACGCGATCGGCGAACGGTTGTTGGACCGCGACAACCAGGGCGTGGAGCCGACGCGATACGGCAAGGCGTTGCTGGAGCGCAGCCTCGTCGTCTTCGACGAGCTCAAGCAGGGCATACGTGAAATCGAGCACCTGGCCGACCCGACTGTCGGCGAGGTACGGATCGGATGCGTCGATTCCATCGCCTCGACGATGCTGCCGCGAGTCATAGAGACATTCTCCGAGCGCTATCCGCAGGTGGTTTTTCACGTCGACCGCGTCGTCACCGCCGATGTGGATCTGATGAAGTTGCGCAACCGCAGCCTCGACCTCGTTCTCATCCGCTACTTCGAGCCGTTTGCGCCCGATCACAGCGATCTCGCCATCGAAACCCTGTTCGAGGATTATCTTGTCGTCGTTTGCGGCCGCCGAAGCCGGTTCGCAAACCGGAGCAGGATCCGGCTCGCAGACCTCGCCGAGGAGCGGTGGATCCTCACGCCCGACAGCGCCAACCGTTTCATCCTCACGGACGCCTTTCGCGACGCCGGTCTCGAGCCGCCCAAGGTGTTCCTGTTCACTTATTCGGTGGAGCTTCGCACCCGGCTGGTTGCGACTGGCCGCTATGTCGCGGCCTTCGCGCGCTCGGTGATCCAGCCGGAGACCGAACGAAACTTGAAGATACTGCCGATCGCTTTCCCGCCGCGGCCGTGGCCCATCGTGCTGGTCACGCTCAAGCACCGCATGCTCAATCCGGTCGCCCAGCGCTTCATCGAGCATCTTCGCGCCGGCATGAAAACGCTTGTCACCGAGTTGCGGCCGGAGCAAACCGAGGAGCCGTGAGGTCCTCGCGCCGGCCGCTTGAGCCGGCGCCGGCGGTCGATCCGTCCGGGCGGTCGATGAAATCCTCCCGGCGTCAGGAACTTCGCGCGATGCCTCCTCTTCGTCGCATTTGCGGGCCAAGGACGCGCGTCACAAAACCAACCGATCGACCTTGATCGCCGCGATGGCCTATTTCCGCAACAACACCGTCAACCTGCTCAACCTGCACTACGGCATCCACTGCCTGGCGCTGAGCGGCGGCGGCGCGTTCTTTCTCGTGTTTCTGCTGCAGTCCGGCGTGCCGGCGCCCGGGGTGCTGGCGGCGCTCGCCGCCATCCTGCTCGGCCGCTTCGTGATCCGTCCGAGCGTGCTCGTGCTCGCGCGGCGCGTGGGCTTGAAGCCGCTGGTGATCGCCGGCACGATCGCGACCGGCCTGCAATATCCCATGCTCGCCGAGGTGCACGGTATCGGCCCGGCCCTGTTCGTGCTGTGTGCCGTCTCCGCGGTCGGCGACACGTTCTACTGGACCACCTACCACGCCTACTTTGCCACGCTCGGCGACGCCGAGCACCGCGGCCACCAGATCGGCGCGCGCGAGGCGATCGCCGCGGTGGTCGGCATCGTCGGGCCGCTCGCCACCGGCTGGGCGCTGACCGCGCTCGGGCCGCGCGCGGCGTTCGGCGCGACCGCGGTCGTGCTGATGCTCGGCGCGCTGCCGATCGTGTGGACCCCGAACGTCAAGGTCGCCTGGACGGCGCCCGGCGCCTTCAAGGCCTCGGTTCCCGGCGCGCTCCTGTTCGCGGCCGACGGCTGGATCGCCGCCGGCTATCATTTCGTCTGGCAGATCGCGCTCTTTCTCGCGCTCGGCGCGAGCTTCTCCGCCTACGGCGGCGCCATGGCGCTCTCCGCTTTGGTCGGCGCGGTGAGCGGGCTCTTTCTCGGCCGCCTGATCGATGCCGGCCACGGCGTGCGCGCGGTCGCGATCGCGCTCGGCACGCTTGTGCTCACCGCGGCGCTGCGCGCCGCGAGCTACGGCAACGCGCCGCTCGCCGTCATCGCCCAGGCGTGCGGTGCGCTGGTGCTGTGCCTCTACGCGCCGGTCCTCGGCACCGCGGTCTACAACCAGGCGAAGCGCTCGCCTTGCGCGCTGCGTTTCCACATCGCGGCGGAAGGCGGATGGGACCTGGGCGGCGCCGGCGCCGGGCTGATCTGCGCCGGGCTGCTCGCCGCCGGCGCGCCGCTCGGCGCCTGCATCTTGCTGTCCCTCGCGGGCGCGCTCGCCTCGTTCCTGCTGCTGCGGCGCTATTATGCGGGCAGCGCGGCCGGCGCACCGGTTGCCACCGCCAGGCCGTCCGCCGAGTTTCCATGACGGCCGGCGGCGCACGCCGCCGCGCGTCGGACTTCTCGCGCGAGTGATCGTAGGCTATCCCCGTTCGGGAGGGAGCGAGCCATGCCGTACAAGGACATCGCCGTCGAGCGCGACGGCTTCGTCGCCACGATCGAGATCCGCCGCCCGCCGCACAACTATTTCGACGTGGTGCTGATCAACGAGATCGCCGATGCGCTCGATGCGCTGGATGCCGACGACGCATGCCGCGCCGTCGTGCTGGCGGCGCAGGGCAAGTCGTTCTGCGCCGGCGCGAATTTCGGCGACGGCGCGACGCTCGACGCCGAGGGCAAGCGGCCCGGCGAGGCGATGTCGCCGATCGCCCACCTCTATACCCATGCGGTGCGGCTGTTCGGCGCGAAAAAGCCGATCGTCGGCGCGATCCACGGCGCCGCGGTCGGCGGCGGCCTGGGTCTCGCGCTGCTGGCGGATTTCCGCGTGACCTGTCCGGAGGCGCGCTTCTGCGCCAACTTCACCCGGCTCGGCTTCCACCCCGGCTTCGGACTCACCGTGACGCTGCCGGAGGCGATCGGGAAGCAGAACGCCGCGATGATGTTCTATACGAGCCGCCGCATCACCGGCGAGGAGGCGCTGCACATGGGGCTCGCCGACGTGCTGGTGGCGCAGGCTGAGGTGCGAACTGCCGCGCAAAAACTCGCGGCCGAGATTGCCGAGAACGCACCGCTCGGCGTGATGGCGACGCGCGCGACGCTGCGCGCCGGGCTTGCCGACCGCGTCAAGGCGGCGACCGCGCACGAGCTCGAGCAGCAGACGCTGCTGCGCAGGACCGAGGACTTCAAGGAGGGCGTGAAGGCGATGGCTGAGCGGCGGGTGCCGAATTTTGCCGGGCTCTGAGCAAGCGCCAGTCCTTTTTTGCCGACGCCGCCGGGCCCGGGCCTCCGCCCTGCCCCCGCAAATGATACCGTCGACAGAGAGGCCATCGCCTAACCCATTCTCAAATAAAGGAGAAATTAGAATAACCAGCATGCAAATTTATCTGCCGGGACGGGTCCAACTTTGCCGTATTTGTCGTATGCTATCGCCGGGTGATTTGGGGACGCGGCGCAGGGGTGCGCCGCCTGGGAAAACGGGGGACGGGGACTCTTGGTACGGGTGGGAGTGGCGTCGGTCGCCGCGGGGTCGGCGGGACTGACATTGGCATTCACTCTGTGCGCCTGGATGCTGCAGGTCGGAGAACCTGCAGATGCGGCCGCGCGCGCCTCTGCTCCTGGCGTTTCGGTCTTCGGCACGATCCATCCGCAGCTTCCGAGCTACGGCGCCGCCGCGAGCGTGACCCGTCTGGAGACCACGTTCGCGTCCCGCTTCGCGCCGATGGCTCCGGACAACAAGGCCGATGCGCCGACCACCACGGCGTCACTCCCCTCCTCCTCCTTTGACGACCGCTTCTCGTTCAGGCAGGCCGTGCCGCCCACCCGGTCGTTGCGGCCGTCGATGTCGTTCTCCGACCGGTTCGCCGGCGCGATCGCGTCCGGCACTCCGCCGGCGCAGTTCGCCATGCTCGATCCGCGCCCGATGATGACGCCGGTCGCACCGGTGACGCCCGCGGCGCCCACGCCTGAACCCGCTGCGGCGTCCGCACCGGCGGCGCCGCATGCCGCCGCGCGTGCTGCGCTGGCGGCGCGCGTCGCCGCGCCCAAGCGGCAGCCGGCCGGGACCTACCAGGTCGCGAGCCTTGGCGACACGCCGATCCGCACCGCCTATGCGTCGGTCGATTCGGCGAGCCGGGATCCGGGTATGGACGACTCGCTCCTGAAGAAGATGACGCCGCGCGATCCGGCGCCGAAGGACGCGGCGACGGGCCCCGACATGAGTCGCACCGCGATCTACGACATCACGGCGCACGTGGTATATCTGCCGAACGGGAAGCGGCTCGAGGCGCATTCCGGCCTCGGCGAGCACATGGACGACCTCGGCGCGGTCAACCTGCGCAGCCTCGGCCCGACCCCGCCGGGCCTCTACGACCTCACCATGCGCGAGAGCCGCTTCCACGGCATCGAGGCGATCCGGCTCAATCCGGTCGACAACGGCAAGATGTACGGCCGCGCCGGCATCCTGGCGCATCCCTACATGCTCGGCCCGAACGGCCAGTCGAACGGCTGCGTGTCGCTCAAGGACTATGACGATTTCCTCGCCGCCTTCAAACGCGGCGAGTTCAACCGGATCATGGTGGTCGAGCGGCTCGATGATGCGCCGGGCGGCGGCACCACGGCGACGGGCTGGATCGCGGACAAGATCAGGGGGCTGTTCGGAAGGTCGTGAGGCGAGGCCGCAGCTGATCAAGACAAATGACGATCAGCAAACAGTCGAACACCGCCCCCACACAAAAGTCGAAAAGAAATCCCCGCCGCGCTGAGAAGATCCTGAGCGGGATCCCACGCGCTCGCAATTTCCATAGCCGACCCGCAGAACGCAGCCTTATCAATTCGTGCCAAACGACGAAGCCCCGAGCGGATCGATCACGCCCGGGGCCCTACCGGCTGCCCCTGGGGATTGGGGAAGGGGGACGGGGAAGCCGGCGGGCGAATCTAGCACGGCGCCGCGTCCTCGATTGGAATTCTGACATTAACCTCAACGTCGCTGGTCCGTTCGGCACCGCTGCGTATCGACGTGCGCGCCGCCACCTCACGATCAGCTGCTTCACTGAGACCACGGCGGCAGACCCCGTATCATTGATTGATACGCTGACTTGACGGCTGTATCATTCAATGATACACATCGTGTGTGATCAGAAACTTCTGGGACAAGACCACCGAGGCCGTCTTCAATGGCAAAAGTCCCAAGGGCTTTCCGGCCGATCTGGTCAAGGTGGCGCGCCGGAAATTGCGCTACCTCGACGCGGCGGACGATCTCGGCGACTTGAGGTCGCCTCCTGGCAACCGTCTCGAGGCGCTGGCGGGCGATCGCAAGGGGCAACACTCGATCAGAATCAACGACCAATTCCGGGTGTGCTTTGTTTGGACGGCGGAAGGCCCTGCGGACGTCGAAATCGTGGACTACCACTAGAAGAGGAGGCGACAATGGCCAAGAAGCTCAAGCCCATGCATCCCGGTGAGGTTCTACGGGAGGAGTTCCTGGTTCCGCTGGAAATGTCGGCAGGCGCTCTTGCCAAGGCTTGCGGCTTGCCTCGCACTCGGATCGAGCGGATCGCCAGCGAACAGACCGGCATTACCGCCGATACTGCGCTTCGGCTCGCCAAGGCGCTCGGGACAACCGCACAGCTTTGGCTCAACCTGCAGAACGACTATGACGTGCAGATCGCGAAGCGCGATCTCGGCAAGATTCTCGATCGCATCGAGACCGTAAACAAGCCCAAGGCGGCCTAACCGACCGTGGCGCGCGACTCCCGGTTGCCACCCTGCGGTCGTCAACCTCCTGACAATTCCATTATCAAAGCGGGTGGTGCCGGTCAGGTTTGGGTAAAGCCAGCATCTCGTTCTGTAGGCCTTCAAGCTTGCGCGTTTCGCTCGCCAGCTTTGGCGAGTTTCTCTTTCAGATGCGTGGTCTTCGCGGCAAGCGCGCCAAACTTCCTTGGTGAGGCAGCGGACGCGCTTTCCGCCATCCCAACGGCCAAATCCCAATGGACTCGACGACCATTTGGACACTTCCAAATGGCTTGGCGATACCCGCTGCTAACCGATGCCCTTCCCGAGAGAAGGATGAACCCATGTGTCCGGAACGGACCCCCGCTTGATTTGGCTGGGGCGCCAGGATTCGAACCTGGGAATGGCGGAATCAAAATCAGTTTGATTATTCAATGATTTCAATACGCATTTGGAAAAATCGGCTCAAACACGCTCCTGTGAGGTCAACAGCTTAGCAGCTGTTTCCAAATGCAAGTAGTCCTCGCGCGGGAGCGAGTGGTTCCGGGTTCGAACATTCTCCACGAGAAGATGATACCCGGCCACCCGGTCCGCGCCGCAATGGCGACGGCCTCGCACCTTGGCCAGCCTATGGTTCTACGGCGCTTGCGAGGTCGCCTGGCGATTTTGAACGTCCGGCGACGACGCACTCTCTTGATGCAATGGCAGAGTGAACCGAAACGTCGCGACACTTGGTGGCTGAATAACTCACGCTGCACCAAGGCGATGACTTCGTTGACGACGCTATTGATATCCAGCGCCGCCTTCTGGGTAGCGGCCTTCTTCGTGAGCGCGCGGACGCGCCCGATCACCTCGGCTGCTCGATTGCCGGACTTGATGATCGATTCCACGGCCCGGCGCGGGCAACGACATGAACGTGCTTGACCGAGCCATCCGGCATCAGCAATCGATATTCGTAATCGAAATCCTTCCCATAGCTGGATGCGCGGTCCATCGTTCGTTGCATGAGAGCACGGTCTTCTGGATGAACACGTTGAAGGACCGTGTCGACAGTGGGGGAGCGCGCCTTGTCATAGCCAAAAATTCGGAAGCTTTCCTCCGACCAGGAGATTTTGCCGCTGGGGACGTCCCAGCCGAAGCTGCCAGTTTGGCTTAACCGTTGGGCTTCGGCCAGATACATTTTCGCTATGCCGCAGTACGCCCTCAATCTGCTTTTGGTGCTCCAACGCCGCCAACAGGTCATCGCGCGAGCGCCGGAGAGATTCTGCTGCTGCTCGTTGCGCCGAACTCAGAAAGGTGACAAAGAGCGCCGCAATCGAAAACAGGACTAAGCGCGGAAGCTCCGCAATTCCCAGAGAAAATAAATTGCCCTTCAGCGCAAAGGAATTTATTGGTGGCGTCACATAATAGTTGATAGCCAAGACGGCGAGTGCAGTCGCCAACAATCCCGGGCCAAAGCCGCCAAACCACGCAGCGAACATGACCGCGGAAATCATCGACGATGCGATTGGCTCGGTATGAAGAAAAACAGTTAAAAGCCCCGCAAAAACTATCGCTATGGCAACCGACAAGATCGCAGTCCCATAGCGCGCGATTGCTGACGACTTTGACATCCAAAGAGGAGGATTAGACTTCGACATCGTCTCGTCCCGCATGTGCTCAAGGCCAAACCAGTACCGGTCCCGGATCGCCTCTTGATGCGTCCCGTGCCGCCATGGCTGCGGTCTCGCACCTGCCGCTAACATGCGCCTGGAGTACACGACGCGCTGTCCGGGTGGGCGGGCAGCGTGAAGTGAAAAGCCGCACCGCGAGGCAGGCGGGCGGAGACCCACAGCCGGCCCCCATGGGCCTCGACGATCGACCGGCAAATCGACAGCCCCATTCCCATGCCGTGCGCCTTGGTCGTAAACAGCGGATTGAATATCCGATCGATGGCGCCCGGCTCGACCCCCTCCCCCGTGTCTTCCACCGACACCATCACGCTGCCGGAGTCGTGGACTTCGGACCTCAGGCGAAGGACCCGCTCCCCATTCTCGGTGGCCATGGATTCGACCGCGTTCGTGATCAGATTCACCAGCACCTGTTGCAGCTGAACCTGGTTGCCCTCAATCCGCGGCAACGACCCATCACAGTCGCCCTGAACGGCTATCCGATGCGCCTGCAGGTCGTTGCGCACGAGGGCCAGCGCATCCCGGATGAGATCGTTGATACCGATCGACGTCCGCGTCCCCGCACCATCCCGTTTGAAGAGCGCCCGTGTGCTTTCGATCATCGCACCCGCACGGTGCCCGTTGCTCACAATTCGTTGTAATGCGGCTTTCGCCTTGTCGAGGTCGGGCGCCGCGCGATCAAGCCAGTTCAGGCCCGTGTTGGCGTTTGCAGTCATCGCCGACAGTGGTTGCTTGATCTCGTGAGCAATCGAAGCCGATACCGCATCGCCGGTCATCAGCCGCACCTCGCGTTCGCGCCGCTGAGCCAGAACCGCGCGGAGCAGCTCGCCGTACAGCCTCGTCATTTCTCCCAACAGGATGACGAGCACGAGACTGTTGGCAAGCACGCCGTAGACCCGCCCGGCGTAAAAGCCGAGGCTGAAGCGGATCGGGACGGGGAAGACGGTAAGGGCGCTCTCCATGATGTATGCGCACAAGACCACCATGAGCCACAGATCAAGCACCGAGCGGCGCCTCAGCCACAGCAGGACAAGCGCAAGGAGGAACAATGTCGCGATGGGTCCGACCACATAGAGCGAGAGCTGATCGCCCCGCACCGTGTCGAGCATGAGGCGGGGCAGCAGCGCCTCGCCGACCGTAACCAGGATCGTGGCACAGCAGACGAGAACAGTGATCGATATGACACTTGCAATGATCACCGCACGAACGGATCGCCGCGACAGCCACGCGACCGGATCGGCATCCTTGAGCAGGGTGTAGGCGGACGCGGACAGCGCGAAGACCCCCCACCGCAGAATAGTCAGCCAGACCGTACTCTCCAGGCCGGCGCCCAAACCGCCGCTTGGCGCAATGATGCCTGGGAACGTGAGCGCCCAAGGAATCGCGATGAGGCCTGTCAGGAGATAGCCGTTCGCCAAGACGAGGAGAGCGGCGGAGCGCAGGACTGCAAACTGCGCGAACAGCAAGACTGCGGTGATCGAGTCGGTGACGAAAATCGCGGTCCCATAGGCGGGTATGAAGGCATCGATCCGCCTCAGCTGCAGGTCCGAGAGCGGGCCCGCCACGATGACAAAGACAGCGAGCAGCACCAGCACGACGCCAAGCGCGAGCCGCCGTTGAGCTGCGCTGGGCGACAGCTTGGAGAGCACAAAATCATGCGCCCTCGGGCCGGGTGCGGACCTTTCCATAACCAAGTCGCGACTGCTCGAAGCAGAACGAGTGCGCAATCTGAAACCGACACTCGGTCACTCCAATTTTGGCCCAGTTTGCACATCCGTGGCAACATGCCGCCAAGTTGATGCTTCCGGAATTGCCCGCGCAGGCGTCAACGGCCGACTGCACGCGGCTTCTGGTCCGGGCGCCTGGTGGACTTGCCAACATGTCCGCTCCGTCAGCCCTCCGTTTGGAGCTGCTTCGTCAGGGGCCGGATCGCGGGGAATTGGTCGGCCGTCAAGGTCTCCTGGGCGAGCAGCAGACGGCCCCCTTCGTCGAGGTCGGCGCGCCGCATGCGCAGGATGGCAGTCGCCTGCTCGAAGGCCTTCGCGATGATGTCGCGCACCGCCACGTCGATCTCGCGCTCGGTTGTCTCGGAGGCTTCGACGCCGCTGGCCGGAGTCCCCAGGAACGGCTGCGGCGGCGCCGAGTAGGTGCGCTGGCCCACCGTCTCGTCCATGCCGAACCGGGTGACCATCTGCAGCGCGATCTCGGT
>Ga0126370_10000857_pt1 | contig 13380 bp, 11 predicted proteins | sample PanSoiMetaPlot_3_FD_92586 | JGI IMG/M metagenome (GOLD analysis project Ga0126370, IMG submission 92586) | Tropical forest soil microbial communities from Panama - MetaG Plot_3 | ecosystem: Environmental > Terrestrial > Soil > Tropical forest > Bulk soil | place: Panama | collected 2016-02-17 | reverse complement strand
GTTCCCCCGCTGGCAAGCGGCCCCGCGCAGGCCGCTCCCGAGGGCGCGATTTTCTGGTACATCACGAATGGCGACACCGGCAATGGCATGCCGCCATGGAAGTCGCTGTCGGAAGAGCAGCGCTGGCAGGTGGTCGCGTTTATCAAGTCCCTCAAGCCCGGGAGCGCGTCGCAAGCCGATCAGCCTGCTGCGGGGGTGACTTCCGCAAAATCGACCGCACCTTTGCCAAAGGCTCCATTCACCGATTATCGCTTCGAGAAACCGGGAACGGTCCGCCACGTGACACTGCAAGATTTGCCTGAACCCTATGCGACGGAGTCGGCGAATAACGGTCCCAAGATCGTGGCTCGCCCTGCGGACAGGTGGCCGATCGCGCCTCCGGGATTCAAGGTGGAGCTGTTCGCGACGGGATTGCATAATCCGCGGTTGATGCGGGTAGCGCCCAATGGCGACATCTTCCTGGCCGAGACCAGCGCGGGTAATATCAAGGTGTTTCGGGGCATAACTTCGGATCACAAACCCGGGCAAGTTCAAACCTTCGCCACGGGTTTGAACATCCCGTTTGGAATTGCGTTTTACCCTCCCGGACCGAATCCGCAATGGGTCTACATCGCTGATATGGATGCCGTGCTTCGCTTCCCTTACCACGATGGAGACCTGACCTCCACCGGCCCGTTTGAGAAGCTCGCGGACCTGCCCAGCGGCGGTCATCACCGCTCGCGTGACGTTCAGTTCTCTCCCGACGGCAGAAAGATGTATGTGTCCGTGGGGTCTCAAGAAAATGTAAACGATGGCCCGGAAGAACAGCATCGTGCCGACATTCTCGAATACAACCCCGATGGTTTGGGATTGCGGGTCTATGCGTCAGGCATCCGCAATGCCGTTGGCATTGCATTTCATCCCCAGACCGGCGAGTTGTGGTGCTCGGTGAACGAGCGCGATGGTCTTGGCAATGATCTGGTGCCGGATTACATCACGCACGTGCAGGAAGGCGGTTTCTACGGATGGCCCTGGTGGTACATGGGCGGCCGCCAGGATCCGCGATTCGCCGGGAAAAGGCCCGAACTCAAGGACAAGGTGATCACTCCAGATGTAATCCTGCAGCCACACAACGCTTCGCTCGAGATGACGTTCTACACCGGCAAACAGTTCCCGGCCGAATATCAGGATGATATCTTCGCTGCGGAGCATGGATCGTGGAACCGGTCTCCGCGGACGGGATACGAGGTGATCCGTGTGCCGCTGCATCAGACGGGCCATGCGAACGGGGAGTACGAGGACTTTCTGACCGGGTTTGCCATTGATGAGGAAAATGTTTGGGGTCGTCCCGTGGGAGTTACGGTCGCGCCCGACGGCTCATTGCTGGTCAGCGACGACGGCTCAGGTTCAATTTGGCGGGTGAGTTACGCGCAGAAGTAAAGTCTTTTTTTGCGGAGCACGTATGCAGGACGATCGGAGGCAGCATGCATGCAGCCGGCTGGTGAAATTTGATGACGAATACTCTACATCGCTACGGTGATGCGGAAAGCTTCTACGATGACTACATCGTATTCGCCAGCCCCAGCAAGGGGAATAATGAAGCTGGAAGCATTCCCAAGCTGAAGGCCTTCCTGGAAATGGCGCTGCAGTTCAACCCGGTGAACATCGGGGACCCGCCCCACGGCGGCTCGCTAAGATCCTCCCCGAACCTGACAACGATCGCGAATTGGCACCGCGATATGAAGCCGGATTTCCGCGCGGTCATTGACGGAATCGATGAGCCAGCCTCCGTGGCCGCAGTCTTCGACAACCAGCAGGCCGCGGAGAAGTTCCTGCAGTCGGTCGTGGAGGCTGATCTGGGCCTCTCGGTCAACATCTCGACCTCGGTCGAGGGAGCCCAACAATGTTGTCGCTTTGCAGGTATTGCTCGGCACAGCGTTGGCTACTCGTTGGGCTTCGAAGGAGCCACAGAAAAGCTGCCCAACACTCAACTCCTTCAGATCACCACGATGTGCGGTCACGGCATGATCTCAGTAAGCTTGGCAAAGAAAATGATCGATTGGGTGAAGGAGGGGCGTCGTACTCCGGCCGAGGCCGTCACCTATCTCACTCGATTCTGCTCCTGCGGCATTTTTAACCCGGCGCGTGCGCAACGCATCCTGGAGGATGCGCGCAAAAAGATGGAATGAGGCCGAGATACGGTCACGGTGAGGCCAATAGCTCGCTGCGGACCCGGTGTTCATCGCGGCAAACCGTTTCCAGAGCAAGAACGGCAAGCAGGGGTGGGCGTTGCCGCTTCCATGACACGACGGCAGGGGACTCGCCCGTCGCGTTCACCCTGCCGTGGTGCGAGGCCCTGTGCGGTGGAAGTGACCAAACAGGGGGCTACTGCCTGTCATAGACCACAACTTCGTGAAACGGCTTGCCGTCTTTCCCGGTTCCGTCCATCGTGAAGGTGGTGGTCTTTCCGTCGGCTGACAACACCGACTTGCTCTTTGCCGGCCTGCCTTCGATGCTCCATGTGTGTTCGTTGAGGTGATCGCTGATCTTTTTGACAGTAACCACCACATTTTCCCTGCCGACGACTGAGACTTGCTTGCCCTGGATGGGAGTGTAATGCCAACTGATGTCTTTGCCTTCGGACGTGATTTCGTGAATGGTCACCGTGCCGTCCGCCTCGATCGTGCACATGTCGAGTTTCGGGGGCGGTCCGGGAAATTGCGATTTGGAGAAATTGGCCGACCACGTTCCGGCAAAACCGCCAGCAGGGATGCCGGCCGACTGAGCCGCGAGCGCAACGGCCAACAGGGAAAGCGGGAGAAGGAGCAGTATTGTTCTCATGGCGAATATCATAGTACAAATGAATGTCGTGTCAAACATCGTTGCCCGGTCGTTGGGTGGACCCGTCGCTTCTCTGACCGCTGCAAGAGCTTCTCTCGGAACTCCGATCTGTTGGTGGCAGGTTTTCTCACGGCAGCGCCGGAGTCGGTGGACGTCGGAAGTTTTGCAAGAGCAGAGAATTTCGCGCCGCCCTCGATGTGACTGGCACCGATCCGAGCATCCCTCGGGAAGGCCCAAGTTTATTACTCGGCGCCTCACCGAATGCGGTGGGTGGGAGTACCCACCCATAGAACTTATGATAGTATGATTGCCCTCGATCAATTCCTTTTGCCGACATTTTCGGGACGCAAGCTGGAGTCAGACCATGACGCGACAATATTCTTTTTATTTGCTTGCGATAGCGGTTCTAGGCTTTGCCGGCATCGCCCGACCGGTGAGTCCGCAAAGAAGCTCCAATGGGTTTGTCCTCGTCGCCAATAAAGGGGATAACGCTCTCGGCATCATCGACCCAGTCGCCGGACAGCAATTGGCGGAGATTCCCGAGGGTGGTGTTACCGGCCACGAAATCGCAGTCTCGCCGGACGGCAGCAAAGCCTATGTCCCCGTCTATGGGGATTCGGGTGTAGGCATGCCTGGCACGGACGGCAGCAATCTCGTTGTCATCGATCTAGCCGCCCGCAAGGTCATCGGCAACGTGGATTTTGGAAAGGGCGTTCGGCCGCATCTTCCCGTCTTCGGTCCGAAAAATGGCCTCCTCTATGTGTCCACTGAACTGGAGCGTTCGCTTGCCATCATCGATCCCGCGACGTTGAAAATCATCGGGTCGGTGCCGACCGGCCAGGCGGAATCTCACATGTTCGCGATTACCCGCGATGGACGCCGCGCCTACACCGCCAACGTTGGTCCGGGCACGGTCTCGGTTTTGGACCTCGAAGCTAAAAGGCTGATCACGATCATTCCGGTTTCGGGGCAAATCCAGCGCATCTCTCTCTCTGTTGACGACAGTCTGGTGTTCACTTCGGATGTGACAAAACCGCAGTTGGCGGTCATCGACACCGCGACCAACAAGATCAAAACGTGGGTCGCGTTGCCGGGACTTGGCTACGGATCGGCGACGACCTCCGATGGAAAGTGGTTGCTGATCGCTCTGCCCCTGGTACATCGGTTGGGTATAGTGGATTTGACTACACTCACGGTAGCGCGCACCATCGATCTTCCGGTGAAGCCGCAAGAAGTCCTGCTTTCTCCTGACAACAGGTTTGCCTATGTTTCGATCGATCAAGGCGGCAAAGTAGCGGTGATTGGCCTTTCGGACTGGAAGGTGGAAAAAATGATCGATGCTGGAAAAGGTGCAGACGGTTTGGCCTGGGCTCCTGCACACTAGCGTGATCGACAATTCACGGATGCGCTAATTTTGGGGGATTTGGCAGCGTCTAAGGCCGACTGCGGATTCGAGGAATCGAGATGAATCTATCGCGCGAAATCATTCCTGAGAGCTACCATGCGAATCTCGCCAGCGTCTTGATCGTTCTATTTACCCTGGGAGTCCTTCCATCAGCCGCTCAGGACGTAAAACCGAAACCGCCTGTCTCCACGCCGAGTGCGGGCGGAAACAGCTTCGACGGTCCGGGAGATGTGGGTTACGAGACGGCTCCAGATGCACAGGATCGCAGAATTGACATGTTCATCGGCGACTGGCGCGATTCCATGCCACGCCACGCGTACGGCTCCCTGCTTTTGCGCGATATCCTGACTCACGGGGATAATTACGCTCCTCCCCAGCCCGGCGCCATCCTGCAAGCGGCGAACTATCTCGCTTTTGGCCGCCTGGTTCCGCAGGACTGGACAACTCCCACCAAGCTGGACCATGAGCAGAATGTTTTTTATGTTGTAGGCGGAAGCGGAGAGATCGACGCCGGAGGAAAGACAGTCGCCCTCCGCAAAGACATCGCGGCCTTCATCCCGGCGAACCTGGAGTTCGTCATGAAGAATACCGGCAATGACGACCTCACCATGTATGTGATCAGTGAGCCGACTCCCCAGGGGTTTCAGCCTGTGAAACAGATACTCTCCAGCGACGAGCGACAAGTTCCGGCGCGAACTCCGATGTATGCCTCTCCTTATACGATCCCCGGAGCTTCCGGCCACTGGGCACATATTGTGCGGGATCTGTTCTCCCGAACGGACGGACTGGCCACGATCGGCGACATCATCACGGTGACGCTCAATCCGCTGACGATGGGCGAACCGCACCCCCACAATCCCGGTCAGGAAGAGATCTGGGCGGCGATCGACGGCGACAGCCTGGCGTTCCTTGGCACCGAGTTGCGCGTTCAGCATCCCGGAATGGCGTACATGATCCGGCCCGACCACGCGATGACGCATTCGAATATCAACGCCGGAGATACTCCCGTGAAATTTTTGTGGTTCTCCGGCAATTCGATCAGGAAATAGCGCGCCACAAAGCTGTAGAACGCATTTGTTTCAGATGACCTCATTCCGCGATCTGCAATCGCTTCGCAGTCCCCTCCGCCGGGCTGTTGCACTCGGCTTTGCGGTCCTGACGATCGGTTCGCTGCTGCGTCCGCGCCACCTGCCCGCAGAAAACACGATTCTGCGCCTGGCTGGAGACGAATGGTTCCTGTCGTCGCTCACGAAGACGGCAACCATCGCCGCCTTTGAGCGGGAGACAGGAATCCACGTGGAAGTCGTGCTCAAGAACGATCGCGCGATCATGAGCGAACTCGACCGCGGTCCCTCCACCGGCGAAAGCAGACTCGACATTGTCGTCGTTCGGCATCGTCTGCTCGGCGCCCTGGTTCAAAAACATCAGGTGCGGCCGATTGACGAGTTTCTTGCCAATCCCGTGCTGCATGATCGGAGTTTCGTGCCCCAAGAGCAACTGTTCGCCAATTGGTGGCGCAAACTGAGTTCGTATGGCGACCATATCTACGGTTACCCATTTACGGGGCTCACAACTTTCCTTTGCTATCGCAAAGATCTGCTCGACAGTCCCGACAACCGTCGCGCTTTTCGCGCTCGGTTCCAGCGGGACTTGAGCCTCCCCAAGTCCTGGCGGGAATACAACGAAGTGGCGGAATTCTTCACGCGACCAGGTGAGCAATTCTTTGGCACCTACATCCAGGGAAAGCAAGCCCTGGCTCTGTGGTACGAGTGGTTAAACCTCGCTTACTCGTTCGGAGGAAACATCCTCGATGCCAGACATGGCTGGGAGTACGGCGATATCGTGGTGAATTCGCCGCAAAATGTGGCGGCGACCGCCGAGTACATGAAACTCATAGGATTCAGCCCGCCCGATACGCTTGGTTACGGATGGAATGAAGCGCAATCCGCCCTGCAGGAGGGCAAAGTCTTCATGGGACTTCTGTGGGACGATCAGGCGCCCTTTCTGGAAGATCCCAGGGTTTCCAAAGTAGCCGGCAAGCTGGGATATGCGCTGATTCCCTCAAATTCCCGCGAGCCGTTCAGTCAGCTGGAAGGTCTCACGTACCTGATTCCGACGCAATCCGAACATCCGCAAGAAGCTTACCGGTTTTTAGAGTTTGCCATGTCGCCTTTTGCTCAGCTCGAGCTAACTCTTCATGGGGGCATGTCATTGAGAAAATCCACCTATGAAAATCCGAAGGCCAGAACGCTGCCGTATGCTGCATCGTTTCTGGCATCGGTGGACATCGCAGAAGAAAAACCAACGGTTCCCGAATCGTCCCGAATGACAGACGCCATGGTGCGGCGATTGGCCGAGATTGTCAGCGGGAGATCCGCGCCGCAGGCTGGCTTGGATCGGCTCGCTCTCGATCTGCAGGGCATTCTCGGTGACCGTGCGCGCCTCCGCTATCCGGTCAAGACCGCTGAAGGCACGCGATGAGAACGTCGCGTTTGCTCCACCCGAAGGATTCGTGCGTTTTGCAGATTCGCCAGCCGCTGCGACGGCGATGAAATCAAATGCGGGATACAACTGTGCCCTCGGACGTGTCACTGGCTAGCCGGACCACGGAAACTTCTGCGACCGCCCGGCCCTCGCGTGCGCGCTTTGTCGTGCTCTCTTTCATCGTCGCGGCTTACATGATCACCTACATGGACCGCGTGAATCTGGCGTCGGCGGTCCCAGTAATCCAGACCCAGCTTGGCTTTTCCATGATCACGATCGGGTGGATCTTTGCCGCCTTCCGATGGGGTTACGCGCTCTTTCAAATTCCGGGAGGATGGCTGGGAGACCGCATCGGAGGTCGGCGGGCGCTGTCCTTGGTGGTCCTCTGGTGGTCGGCATTTACGTCGCTGACCGCGTTCGCCTGGAGCGGGCTCTCCATGGGAGTTTGCCGCTTTCTGTTTGGCATGGGGGAAGCCGGGGCGTTTCCGATCGCCACGCGGTCCCTCTCCGCATGGATACTGCCGACGGAACGGGGGTTCGCCCAAGGTGTTACTCACGCCGCCTCGCGCGTGGGCGCCGCTCTGACTCCGCCCGCAGTGGTACTGCTGATCCTTCACTATGGGTGGCGCGCTCCGTTTGTGTCATTCGGGATTCTGGGAGTGCTTTGGGCCGCGGCATGGTATTGGTACTACCGGGATACGCCCGCGGAACATCCTCACGTCAATGGCGCAGAGCGATCTCTCATCGAGCGTTCGGTCGGTGTTCGCCGGGCGAGCGCGCGGAAAGTCCCCTGGCGGGCGATCTTGCTGAGTCCGTCGGTGTGGACGCTCTCGCTGATGTACTTCTGCTACGGATACAGCATCGATATCTATCTGGATTGGTTTCCCAAATATTTGAATGACCAGCGCGGCTTTGATCTGAAGCAGATGGGTTTTTACGCGAGCCTGCCTTTACTGGCCGGAGCGGCTGGCGACCTCCTCGGCGGTTCCATCTCCGATCGCTGCGCGCGCACTTTCGGAAACCTCAAGGCAGCGCGCCGCGGGGTGCTGCTCGCCGGCTTTTTGCTGGCGGCGGCATTCATCTTGCCCGCGACTTTCACCACGCGCTCGACGGCCTCTGTCCTTTACTCGTGCGTTGCCGTTCTGGGACTTGAGCTGACGGTCGGTGTGTCTTGGGCCATACCGCTCGATATCGGTGGCGATCACGCTGGATCCATCGCCTCGGTGATGAATACGTTTGGCAATCTTGGCAGCGCGGTCTCACCCATCCTGCTGGCGTACTTTGTGCGTTTGCACGGTTGGAGCCTCCCCTTTCTGATATCTTGCTTCCTCTGCGTGGCCGGAGCCGGCCTCAGTCTTGGGATCGACGCGGACAAGAAAGTGGAAATGTAATGCCTGCACCGCAGTCGGTGTTGGTAGAGTCATGCTATTATATGACTTATTTTCAATGCCTCGGCGGCCGATAGAAGACGTGGGCGCGATATGAGAATCAATCCTGACAAGTGTGTTGCCTGCGGGAACTGCACTTACGTCTGCCCCATGGCGGCGATCTACGTCGATCCGCTCACCAAACGCGCCACCGTGGATCGTGATGAATGCGTCGAATGTTATGCCTGTTATTACGGATTGAGCCGCGAGAATATGAATCCTGTTTTCGTGCGCACCGTCCGCAGGTTGCTTCAGTTCGCGCGCCTGCGTTTTGACCCCGAGCCGGATATCTGCCCAACCTCCGCCTTCGAACCCGAGGAACTCCAATGGCCGCGCGTCGTGCGGCGCGCTTTTTCCGATCCGCGAGCGACTCACGAATCAACCGGCGTGCAAGGCCGCGGGACCGAAGAAGTCAAGACCAACGATGTGACCGGCAGGGTGAAAACGGGCGAGGTCGGCTTCACCATTGAATTTGGCAGACCGGGAATTGGCGTGTGGTTTCGCGACATCCAGAAGGTCACACAAGCTTTGGCCCAAGCCAAGGTGCCGTTTGAAAAGAAGAACCCGCTCACTCTCCTCATGAGCGACGTCGCCACGGGCACCTTGAGGCGAGATATCCTTGAGGAGAAAGTGCTGTCGGCGATCGTGGAGATCAAAGTTGCCGCCAGCCGCATCGAGGAAATCATCCACCTCGTCAAGAATCTGGAACTCGAGATCGATACCACGGTGGCTCTCGGGGTGGGCACGCGTTGCGATGAAAATGGAGAGGATTCGGTGGTCGCGCCGGTCTTGCGACGGCTGGGATATCGCATCGAGAGAGCCAAGACCAACACCGGGTTAGGGAGGGTCTCGAACCCGGAAAGGCTGGCATCTCTGGCAGAGAGCCTAAGGTCGATGGAGGTGGCTCCGTCCACGGCGGATGCAGATTGAGAGATGGATTTACCTGATTCCGCTCCTATCCTTCAACTGATAGAAGACTTTCGCCGCTCCAAGGCAATGTTTGCCGCCGTGTCTTTGGGTGCGTTCGACTCGTTGGAACACGAGGCTGCCGACGTCCCTTCCTTGGCTCGCAAACTCGGTGTGAAAGACGAACCGCTGGAGCGCTTGCTCGACACGTGTGTGGCTCTGAAGCTATTGCGACGCAAGGACGGCATTTACGAGAACGAACCAATCGCCAGCGTGTATCTTTGCCGAGACAGCGATCGGTCGTTGGCAGGCTACATTCTGTATTCCAACGATGTCCTGTTCCAGCTATGGACCCACCTGGAAGACGCCATCCGCGATGGAGGGCCACGCTGGACCCAGGCTCTTGGCACCGAGGGTTCGATCTTCGATCACTTCTTCCGCACCGACGAAGCCAAGCGAACTTTTCTCCGAGGAATGCACGGGCTGGGAGTCCTTAGTTCGCCCAAAGTCGTGGCGGCCTTCCCGCTCGAGCGGTTTCGCCAGATGGTGGACTTGGGCGGCGGCACTGGCCACCTGGCGGTCGCCGCGTGCGAACGCTATCCGGAACTGCACGCCGTTGTCTTCGATCTTCCCCAAGTGGTCGAAACGGCGAAATCGCATGCGGCACGATCTCGGGCGGCATCGCGAGTTAACACCATGGCGGGCGATTTCTTTCGCGATGAGCTGCCGGGGGCCGATCTGTTCGCACTGGCCCGCATCCTGCACGATTGGCCGGAGGCAAAAATCCGCCAATTGCTCGCCAAGATTTATCACCGGCTACCCGCCGGCGGCGGCATCCTCGTGGCAGAACGACTTCTACATGACGACAAGACCGGTCCGATTTCATCTCAGCTGCAATCTCTAAACATGCTGGTTTGCACCGAGGGCAAAGAGCGCACTCTGAGCGAGTACCGACAGCTGCTCGAGGAAGCTGGCTTTCGGGAGGTGCGGGGGAGTGTCACGGGATGCCCCCTCGACGCAATTCTGGCGATGAAACCCCAGGCAGCTCCTGTTGATGCACCGGGGTGCTCTGTAAGTGCCGAAAGAGAAAGCACATAAAGTGTTATAATCCGACAAACGGCGGGTTTTTCCGCCCGCGTGGATGATTCGGAGGGTATCGGCCTGATTCGACGACAAACCATCACTGCCCAGGTAATTGCTTACATCCTCAACATTATTAAGAAGGGGCAAGTGAAGCCTGGGGAACGACTTCCCACGGAGAAGCAGCTCACCGAGGAGCTCTCGGTTAGCAGGACGTGCGTCCGGGAAGCCATCAAGTCTCTCGAATCCCTCCAGTTGATTAGGGTGAAGCCGAAGATCGGCGCGGTCGTGCTGGAGCCGTCGCCGGTCGCTCTGATAAACGCCGAATATCTGTCCACCTCCGCCTTCATGCAGCAGGCGGAATCTCTCATCGAATTTCGAAAGGTGCTCGAGTCCGGTTTGGTCGGATTGGCGGCGGAAAAGGCCACCGAGGCTGATTGGGCGGCCATGCGGGAAATCCTCGCGGAACAGGAGGCCGCGCTGAACATGGATCGGACCTCACCCAACGGGGATGTACGGTTTCATGAGGCGATTAATGGCGCCAACATCAAATTTCACAAAGCCGTAGCCGCCGCGACCCGAAATCCTCTCGCCATCATGGTTTTGGAGGCGATTTCGGCACCCCTTCGGGAGGTAAGCCGGCGAACCAACCAAATGCCGGGGGTACCCGAAGCCGGGCTGCGCCAACACTGGACCATTTACCGTGCCATCCGTGAAAACAATCCGGAAAAAGCACGCCGCGCCATGTTGATGCATCTGAAGGCGGCCGAGCGCAACGCTCATATGCTCGACCAGGAAGAGCACGCAACCCCTCGTGTGCCGCACGACGGCCGTTCGTCTCGCGAGAAAAGTGCAGCACCTGCCTAACCGCCGTTTCCGGCTGATTCCTACTTGTCATCCACTTTGATCACGAGATAGGTGAATTTCGTGCCCGCCGCAATTTTTAGCTGGTGAGGAATCCTGGAGGGGATATGGATGATGTCGCCGGGACCAATTTCCTTTGTCTCTCCGCCTGCAATTGATGTCCCCCGCACCTCGTGGGGCTTCACCGTGTGCGGTGCGACCATCGTCCCCCCGACGATCAAAGTAGCGTTCCCTTCATCCACGATCATGACGTCGGTCTGAGTCTCATGCAGTTCGGCGCTGCCATCCCCCTCGCGGTGGGAAATACCAATCAGATGATTGTCGTAAGCACCGAGGCCCTCCCAGGCAAACTTCTGCTCATCCATTTTGTTCGAGAGTTCCTCGCTGGACTGCTTCACCATGCCTTTCTTCCAGAGAGCAAATCCGTTCGGATCGGCTGCGCGCATTGAGACTGCCCACACGAGAAGCACAAGCAACAAGGGGCGGACTTTCATGGGGTTCCTCCTGGGCAAAGACAAGTCTGCAACAATCGCAAATAATCTTATAATATGATTTGAGGATTGCTTATGAAATTCTTTGCGAGTTGCTCCGCTGCTCTGGTCTGTGCCCTAAGCACAATCTCGCCTCTCACGGCTCAAAAGCCGGGTGCTTCCTCTCCGTCCGAGGTGGGTCGAGCTTGGATCGGAGCTCGCATCATTGACGGGACCGGACGGCCGCCGATCGAAAAGGGAACGCTGTACGTCCGCGCCGGGCAGATTGAAGCGGTTGGAAGAACCGTGAAACTGCCTGCTGGAATGATCCGCATTGACGCAACCGGCAAAACCATCATCCCCGGGCTGATCAACGCTCATGGGCACGTTAACGACCCTTCCCAGCTTGGCAGATATCTGCGCGACGGCATCACGACTCTTCTCAGTCTGGGCGGAGACAAGGAATTCGCTTTGCGCGAGCAGTGCGCAACCGCAACTCCGGGCACGGCTCCACGCTTGTATGTCGCCGGACCGATTCAGGATTCGACTGCCATCCCCGGTGCCGTCGCCGTGAGGACGCCCGAAGAAGCCCGCCGCAGCGTGGACGAGCTGATTCTGAAAAGGCCGGACATCGTGAAGGTTCGCGTCGATGATTTCCGCGGCGCCCGCGCCAAGATGAGTCCTGAAGTCTATCAGGCTGCGATCGACGAAGCTCACAAGCGCGGATACCGCACCGCGGCTCACATCGTTCTGCTGGACGACGCAAAAGGCGTGTTAAGAGCCGGAGTGAACTACATCGCGCACAGCGTCCGCGACCGTGAAGTGGATGACGAGTTCGTCCACCTCATGAAAGAGCACCACGCCTTTTATTCGCCAACGCTCACGCGCGAAGTCGCGGTCTTCGCATACTCGGAGAGACCTGCGTTCTTCGACGATCCCTTTTTCCTGAAGGAGTCGGATCCGGCGGAAGTTGCCAAGATGGAGGATGCCAAACACCAGGAGACGGTTCGGAAGGACGCCAGCGCGCAGTGGTACAAAGACCACTTCCCGATCGCCATGCACAATCTCAAGACCCTGGAGGATGCGGGCATCGTGATCGCCATGGGAACCGACAGCGGCGGAGGGCCCGGCCGGTTCCAAGGCTATTTTGAGCATCTCGAGCTGGAATACGAGACCAAGGCCGGGCTGACACCCATGCAGGCGCTGGTGTCTGCCACCAGCGGGGCCGCGCAGGCCGTAAACATAAGCCAGCACGCCGGCACACTGGAAAAAGGCAAGTGGGCGGATTTCGTGGTGCTAAACGCCAACCCGCTCGATGACATCCGCAACACCCGAAGCATCGATTCGGTCTGGATCGGCGGTGTACAAGTGCAGGCCAAGAACTAGCCTATGGCTGCCGCCTTCCCGAATTATTGCTTCGCGCCGTTCGGCATTGTGTAAAACTCGTAGCGAATCGTCCAGGCCTGTTCCCGCCCTGGCTCGATGTGCAAGTGGATGTAAGGCTCGGCCACGGCGACCGTGCGGATGGCCCAGAAGTTGACCTTCAGCAGCGGCTGGTCGGACGCGATATGAACCCCAGCGCCAGTCTTCAGATTCTCGATCCGAAAATCATAGTCCTTCACTTCATGACCCGATCCATTCAGTTCCGTGAACACACCTTTGTCTTCCAGTTGGTGCGGAAAGATGATCTCCTGCCCACGGACCTCAGCCCGTCCGGATAGGTCGCGGCTGAACCCAGGAGTAAAAGGAAATTTCAAAACGACATCTGGACCGACCACTTCACGATCGATCACGAAAAAATTGTGGTTGTATTGCGTGCTGTCGATTGCTTTGGTGCCCGTATTTCTTAGCGAATGTTCGATCAGTAACTCGGGTTTCCCTTTCACCAGTCGCACGGTCTTGCGGTAGGTGTAGGCATATCCAT
>Ga0126370_10000856_pt1 | contig 13390 bp, 13 predicted proteins | sample PanSoiMetaPlot_3_FD_92586 | JGI IMG/M metagenome (GOLD analysis project Ga0126370, IMG submission 92586) | Tropical forest soil microbial communities from Panama - MetaG Plot_3 | ecosystem: Environmental > Terrestrial > Soil > Tropical forest > Bulk soil | place: Panama | collected 2016-02-17 | reverse complement strand
CTGTGGATCCTTCTCCGGGTCCGATCCCAGGGTGTGACGGTAGACGCGGATTTTCTGGTACTTGGCGGTTGCGGGCGCGTCGGGTCCTAGCTTCTGTAAACGCGGCATGAAAAAGCTCTTGCCATCGGGAAGCCAGCTCGGCGGTCCGAACTGTGCGCGATCGATCACATCGGGGAGAACTTTACCGTCCGACGCCTCCAGAACATGCAGAACACTATCTTCCGAACCTCCGGGAGAAATGCCATACGCGACATATTTGCCGTCGAGCGAAGGCTGAAAGTAGTCGATGGAAAAGTGCTTCCCCTCGGCCGTCGTGAGCTTTTCCGGATCTACCAACAGGCGCTCCGGCGAGTCCATCCTATCGCGGACGTATAGACGGCGATTGTCCGAACCAGCATCCGCCTTCAGATAAAAGTAGTGCCCGCTCCAGACCTGCAGGTTGTAGACAACTGCCCCCGCGTTGTCGAGGGACTTGATCCTCTCGAGAAGGTTGTCGCGGCCAGGAATCTTAGCCAGCGCCTCGCGGGTATAATCGTTCTCGGCCTTCATCCATTTGACCACTTCGGGATCCGAGGTCTTCTCCAGCCAGCGATACGGATCTAGAACCTGTGTCCCAAAATAGTCCTCCGTCACATCGCGGCGGGGAGTGCTGGGCAGCTTAGCTTGTCCGAAGACGAGCGAGGAAGCCGATAGGGCGAGACCGAGTGCCAGCTTGGTAGAGTGACGCATGAAGCTCCTTTAGCCGACAGATGGTATCAGATGGGCAAGCCAGAAAGATACTAGCCGTTGCTCGCTGAGGAAGACGAACTACGACTGGCAGCCGATGAGCCCGACGCATCACGGTTCACCACATCGTCGAGCTCGGCCTGGGTCTCATTGGCCTTCGCCGTTTTGGCAGGGCTTACCTCAAGATCGGGCCTCTCGGCGATTGGGCTGTGCCTTGTGGGCTGCGCCTTCGTAATGGGTATCGCGTCACTCAGGATCAGTGGCCTTTATTTGCGCAAGGGATTTCGGCTACGTGGCCTTGGGATAGGCCGCCCGGCGATGAAGTGTTCAGCGAATCCCTGCTAACCTATGGCGTGATTTCTGGTCAAAAAGCACAATGAGTCGTTTCTCCAGCCGGCGCCTTCTGTGGTTATCACTTCTCCTGACTCCGCTTGTTGCCCCGATCTGGGCCGGCCAGAATACCGCTCCCACCCAGATTCCCAGGCGAGCAACCAGCACTCCCTATACCGGCGACCTCTCCATATTCGACTCGCCCGGTCGAGAACAAAGGCTGCAAATCAATCGTGTGATGGACACACTGGGAATTGCGCCGGGTAAAGCGGTGGCCGATATTGGGGCGGGATCAGGCTGGTTTACCGTACGGGCTGCACGGCGGGTGGGTCTCGCCGGAACTGTGTACGCGGTGGACATAAATCCCGAAGCGATTCGCTACATCGAGCACAGACAGAGTCGCGAGTCCCTGCCCAACGTAAAAACCATTCTGAGCAAGAGCGATGACCCCATGCTGCCGCAGGCGGCGGTTGATGCCGTGCTGTTGTTGAAGACTTACCATGAGGTTGCTGATCCCGTTCTACTGCTGGAGCATCTGCGCCCAGCACTGAAGTCGGGAGCACGTGTGGGAATCATTGATCGCGACGGAAATGGCACCGACCACGGCATCGGCCGCAAAATCGTCGTCGAGGAAGCTGCGCGAGCCGGGTACCATCTGGTTGGAACTTACGACTTCGTCAGGGGCGACGGTATGGACTACTTTCTGGTCTTCACCTTGCGCTGACTCGTCTGCCGGTCCGATGCTCTGCACCTGAAACTGGTTTGTGACAGACGCGCACGTCGCCGAACGAGATCCCCAGCCGTCTTTCATTTCAAGACGTGCCGCTATTGACCTCACGAGAGGAACGAGAAACGTGAGAGGCTCGTTCAAGCCAGTTTATTTTGTGCCGCCAAATCGTTGTCCACTGCCGCCGAAGCAGGCGAATTCCGATTTTCCACGGATTCGGTCGGAAGGAAGACGCAAAACACGGTGCCCGTCGGACTCCCAGGAGTCGTCCGCGAGCGGACGCGGACTGAACCTCGATGCTTCTTGACCACTTCACTCACTACCCACAGTCCGAGACCGTTGCCGTTCTCTTTTGTTGTAAAGAATGGCTCGAAGAGAACACCAGCATTGGGTGCCGCAATACCGGAACCGTTATCTGCTACCGTGATCCGTACACCCGGTCCATTAACGGCATGTAAGCTTGACGACACTCGCAGTTTGATGCATCCGCCCTGCGCAACAGCATCCAGGCTGTTGTTCAGAAGGTTCCACAGCACTTGCCGGATTTCGCCCTCAACTCCCGAAATCTCTGTTTCCGTCAGGTAGTCTCTCTCGCACACCACGCTTTTGGCCTGGAGTTTGCGGTCAAGCAAGGCGAGTATGCTCTCCAAGGCTACGCTTAGTCGGAATCTCGTAATCCTCCCATTACCACGTATAAAGCCGAGGGTGGCGTTGGTGATTTGTGCGGCGCGGGTCAATTCTGCCGTCGCCATCAGCAAGTATTCCGGAGATGGGTTTGCGGAAGACGTCCGCGCCAGATACAGAAGGTCGGATACTGCCTGCAATGGATTATTGATCTCGTGGGCAATGGTTGCAGCAACTCTCCCCACTACCGCGAGTTTCTCGCTCCTGATTAATGCGGCTTCTGTTTTCTTTCGTACGGTTATGTCCCGCAGAATGACAGTGCACAGTTTTCTGCCTCTAGCGGTCACTTGCGAGATCGTGGCCTCCAAGGGAAACTCTTCTCCATTTGCCCGCAGCCCAGTCAATGTCCACGGCGAATACATGGAGCGGGAAGACACCCCGGTGCTGGCAAAGTGTCGCATATGGTCGCGGTGAATTTCTCGGAGAGGTTCCGGGATGAAACGATCAATGGAGTGACCAAGAACTGCTGACTTCGGACAACCGAACACCTTCTCTGCAGCAGCATTGAACACCACGATTCGCTGATCCTGGTCGAGGGTAATAATTGCGTCCATGGCCGAGTTGATGATCTTGGCCAGCTGATCTTCAGTAGTGAGCAAATCCTCCCGGTTCTCGGCCAATGCTTCTTCGGCCATCTCAGCGCGCCGCCGGTTCTTGTCAACAAACCAACACATCGTTCCCACGGATGCACAAAAGAACACAGTTCGAAAGATATCGCCTGGGCCTAGGGAGAACCGGTTATAGGGCGCATACAGGAAGTAGTTGACGGCCACAGCGGATAGAAGGGTCGCCAAAAGGCCAGGTCCCAGTTCACCAAACCACAGGGCAAACAGAATGGCGGGATAAAAATACAGATGGGGAGTTGTAGCGCTAAACGGAAGCAGCAAAATACAGACCGGAACGGTGGCACCAACCACCAGCGGAGCAACGCCATACCGTAATAACGGAGAGCGTCCTTGAGGGGCACTTGAAAAGAGATCGGAATGGGTCGCTACAGCGGATACTGACATCGAGTGCCATTCCCTGGATGGCGCAACTCTCATCCTTAAAAGTGTGCGGTTGCATTGTGCCTGTTCCTGCTAAGCCTTTACGAAAAAGGCACAACTCTGATTCGCTTTCCTGAGCACAGCCCTTCGTCGTTGAAGTTTAGAAAAGAGCAGCGGGCTGTCCCAACTGTCAGTTGCGACAGTCAAGGTATCGAAGTGAGGGTTTGGTTTCCGGGTTCCCGGCTTCGTGTGGGGTAACACTTGAATGGTGTCCCAACCGCGAACCACAGCGATTCCCCCGTCCAGAGCTTAAGCACCAACTGCTCATAGGGATGTTGTCTCAATGAGCGACGGCAAGGCGGAAGCTGCGCGATGTAAAAAGAACAGGCGGCGAGCCCTTGAGAAACTGAAGCAGGCAGACACAGAACTCAAGACGAGGACGACAGTTGGCCCGCAGAAGGGGTGCTCAGTCTGGTGCGTCTTGAGCAAGCTCACGTCTCGAGTGTCCTCCCGCCTCGTAAGGTGTTAGCGAGCCTGGACGAATGGCGAACACGGTGAACCATAGCAGCAGGCCTCGCCACCAGCGAGCGGTTCTCTCTGTCTCCCAAGGTGTATCTTCTAAAAAGTTAAGCGGGCAGCCAGCTGGCCGATGCGTGGGGTGGCCCCGCGGAACCTGCCGGTCGAGGTAATCTGCCCAAGAGTCGGACCGTTGATGTTAGTCGCGCCGTCCTGAACGTCGGCTGAGCTAACTCGGGATGGGTCAATGCGTTAAAGTATTCCATCCGAAATTCCAGATGGACGCGCTCGATAATGGCCGTGGTTTTGGCCAGTGCCAAGTCGAGTTCGGTTAAGCTCAGGCCGCGCAGCGAGTGGCGAGATAGCCCGTGGGTCCGGTCGTGGGGATTGTTGACCGGATCGAGCTATGGAAAGCATGGGTTGGGCGCTACGCCGTCGAATAGGGCTGTTCCCGAAGGAACTGCCCGAGGCTCGGAATAACGAGGCTCGGAATAGGAAGTGCTCAGGGCTCGAGTTGGGGAAGCCGAAGGCAAGAAGCGCGATTGAGCGAGGCATGGGCTCAGTGACTTTATACAGAGCCACTGCGACCTATTGTGCTCCGGAGTCACTGTTGATCACCTTCAAAACAATACTTGTTCGAGCACCTTCATCAAGCTGAACGTTTTGCCCGCGGCTTTCGTATGCGTTTAGAAACTCGGATTGCCGAACGTCGCCCTGCAAGTCGTCAAAAGCGAGTACCATATATTTTTCGGGATTCAGTCCCCGTAGTCTGAAGTGGCCGTCTTCGTTCGTTGTGTCCCGCTGATAAAGATCAGATCGAGTTCGATGCTCCGTCGCTGGAATGTCCACAACTGTGGCATATGCGACGGGTTTCCCCGTCTCGTCAACAACTTTACCTTCAATTGTTGCGCCCCTCGCGCTCACTCCTACCTCAAGGAATATCGCCGCGTTGACAACAAATCCTGAATCCGAGACGTCTCGCCCGTTCAGGTTCACCGACTTGGTGAAATAGTCAGGTAGATTGTTGCTCTTGGCACCAACCACTAATTGGTAGCTGCCTGCGGGCACCTTCTTTAAGTCGAAACTACCATCCTTGTTTACACCGGACATCGATGGAGGAGAGAATGACCCGCCACCTACAACGCCAGACTCATTGAGGTCTTGCGGAAGCAGCATCACGGTTAGTTGCGTCCAATCGAATTTCTGGTCCGTCTCCTTGCGGAACTGCCCTCTCACGTCTACTCCAGGACTAGGTTGGAGCCGCAACCCTTCTAAATCTTGGTTACTCACCTCGATGGGTTCGGATGGACGCATGACCTCGATCTGCGGTTGTCCGCTGGAAAATAGGCCTGTAACGACGATAATCGTCGTGGTGTAAGAGCCGGGTATTACATTTTGGAAATCGAACTTGCCTCCTTCCTGAAGATGCTGTTGTTATACCTCCCTCTGGCCTTTGGAAGACAGAGTGATTTCGGCTCTCCGCACTCCCTTGGGAACGCCCGATACTATGCCCGAAACTCGATAGGCTGGACTGGAGAGAACACCGAAGCTGATCGGGGTTTCGTCTCCAGCCTGGACCTCGACCGCTACTGACTGTTGCTTATCTAGAGTGCCGGGATAATAAGTAGTGGTATAAATTAGACTTTCTTTCAGCGTGCTGCCTCCGCCCGGATGGGGAAACTGGAGGGCCTTGGGGCGGATTGGCGGTAACAGTGTAGCGCCCCGCTCGCAGATCAGCTATGCGAAACTCCCCGAGATCGTTGGTGATGGCGCTGCCTGAATCATGCATCCTTGGTCCCCGAAATTCATTGCCCACCCGCTGAGCACTTACGCCGACGTTACTCATGGGATCACCGTCAAGGTCCACGATCTTCCCTGTGATAATGCCCGCGCGGTTCATGTGGATAACCGCGTCGGCAGTACTCTGACCTGTCTGCAGCAGCAAAGATGACTGCTTGCTGCTGCCGGACTGGACAAAGCCAGGGTGCTCTACGGTAATGAGATATCGTCCCACTTTCACGTTGTCTACTTTGAATTGACCGTCAACATCTGTAGTGGCGGAGTATTGGTTTGCAGAGTTATCCTGGGAGCTGAGCTGCACGCTGACGTTTCTGATCGGCTGGCCATCGCCATCGTTCAAGACCTTGCCTTGTACGCTAACTCCGGTGGTTGTTTGAGAAGCTGTTCGAAATGCGAAGGCAGTGGCAACGAGGCCAGCAAAAAGGACCCCAAAATACTTCACTAAACACCTCCCCAGAGCTACTGATACGTTCAGAGCGGCGCACACTCAAGTTACGATAACGTTTCAAAATCCCCAAGGACAGCTCGTCCCAAAGTTCAAGTACAAACTATCACACCTGCTGCCAGAAAGGCATCCCACAGTACAAAGGGCGTATTACACCTACTGCGAAAGACTCAGTTCGATTTGATCGGGGGTTTTTGCAATATGAGAGCAGCCCTCCCGGCTGTTCCTTAACTGGGGTTCTCGCTAGACTTCAAGGTTGCAACTCACGCTGATGGATGTCCGTGCCCCCGGTTCAAGCGTGCATTGCATTGCCGTTACCGGCAACGTGTTACCTCGGGAATTGGGAACACGTTCGAAAAGTACGCCTCCGAGGCCGAAGCGAGCAACGACGTCGCTGGCCATGCGCAATCCCCGATATCGCGATAAAAGGCAAGGGACTTCTCCATGTCGGTAAAGGGTATTACACAGGTCAAAGGAAGTTTGAATTCGGGAGTGACAGAAGCCTCCTCGTTTGCAGTCATAGGCCTTCCACAAACAGTTCCTTCCCCCATCAGAGGGCCGAGTTGCACTAGGCCATCATCGATTGTGAGTGACGTGGGAGGCACCCCACCGTGGTGCCGTCGTGTCGTTCGGCGCGGGATTATTTTCGTAAAAATCAATATCACCCACTTAGAATCATCCAATCTTACCGAGCGACAGATCGGGGTAGCGGCGGAAGGACTTAACCGCCTGTTCGGTAGAATCGTAAACCTCAAATAAACGATCCACGTTTGTGATGGTCAACACTCGTCGAGTTCTGGGCGATAAAGCCGCAAATTTTATTTCCGCTTTACGGTGACGCGCAGAGATGAACGATGCTACCAGTGTTCCCAGACCGGTGCTGTCAATGTACCCGACCCAAGCGAGATTCAGGACAATTCGCTTGGTTTCGTTCAGCAAGTCGAGAACTACCCGCCTTAGCTCGTCCGCTTCTTCCCCGAAGACAATCCGGCCACGGCACGTAACCACCGCAATGTCTCCAGTTCTGGAGACATCCAAGTTCAGAGCCATAGCGCCCCCCCGGTCCACTCATGTCGCGCACTGCCTTGCAACGACAGCACCGCTGCTACAGTATAAGGCCCCAACTGGCGGGGACAAATCAGGTCGAAATCGCTATTCCCCTCACAACGGGCCTTTCTGCAAACTAGGGTTCTAGGCTCCCCTGGCGAACATAAGCGGACTACGCGTATGAAGCGCGACGTCTAAGAGTGCAGCATGCCCCAGGGTTCGGGCAAGAGCCGATGCAAAAAACAGAAACGCCCAGCCCGAGAGGCTTCGTGACCGAAATTCCGAGCCGGTGCCAAGCCTCTCGGCCAGGGTTTCCTAGTCACGGTTCGCCAGCAATTCACAGTTCGCGTTTCATATACCCCATAAAGTTTGGCGAGCGGTCGTCAAGCAAAGGCCACGATAACGGGAGTTCGTTACAACTGTTACAAGAGTACGTGGATTGAGTGAGTGAACTATTTTGTCGTGGGCGGTCTGCCGCATCTTTGAAGGCGGAAACTTCCACGGCAACCGAATCCCGCAGCTTCCCAAACCGTCCTGCTCGTTGCCGATTCCATGGAAGGTAAGAACATGCCAGCAGTCAGGTCGTACCCATTTACTGACGGCCTCTTTAGTTGAAAATCAACCGAGAACCAATTCGCGGGCTGTTGGCAGAAACGCCAAAATCAAGACTGGAACTATCACGGCGGTCGCGGTATCGAGTTCTGCTTTGCATCGTTTGAGGAGTTCAGTGCAGAGCTTGGACCACATCTTCAAGGTATGACAACAGACCCGAATTAACAACGCCACTCATTACATGCACGGCAATGTGCGATGGCCACTCGTAAGCACCAAGCTAATAGAAGAACGAGGTCTAAATCATGAACTCGATTTAATGCCTTCTTGATTGGAAGTTTCGTTGGCTACGTTCTGCGGGGCCTGCGGGCGCTCAAGCCCACGTCCCCGATGTCTAATGCCCTGTTGTGTCCACCTCGCGCCGACGCAGGCCGCGAGCCGAATCTGTGCCGGTACTGCCGGCAAGAGCCATGCGCGTGCGATGGCATTTACGATGCGTGGCGTGATCGGCAGTCGGCCTTGGACGCCACTCGAAGGGATTGGTGAATCTGACGTAAACAAATTTGATTTGATCTGAGAATGCCCGCGAGAGACGGCGGGCCCGTCAACCTCAATGCGTCGGGGTTGCTGGGCCTTCTCATTTGCGGAGCAGGTGAGCCTCCTCACCTAACGCTGTGCCTGACGTCACAGACCGTCCAGTCCTGCTGTATTAGATTTTCGATAGTCCGCCAAACAAGGCCCCTCGCTCTCTTGGCCATCCCATCTACCCCACACATGAGAGAGCAAGGGGCGGCCCGTCATCCGTCAAACGACCTCAGGGTTGGCGGGCCTTTTTATTTGCGGAGCACGTGAGCCTCGTCACCTAAGTCTATGACGCGGGTCACAGACGTTCAGCCCGCCGGCATTTAGACTTTCAGTCAAGAAATCGGCCCTCCGCTCTTTGGGGCTCACATCAAGGGGGCGGCCCGCCATCTGTGCATGGTCCGTTCTCCACGGTGGCGGGCCTTGTGTTTATGTCTTGTGTCGCAAGCGGTAGAAGACTTATGGCCCGAAGTGGTGGAAGGCTTCTTCCCGTGGTTCACCTTCAATACGGAATCATCGAACCTTAAACAGAATAAGATTGTACTGGCGATATCTGGCCCTGGTCGTTTGGGCCATAGCAATGAATCTGATTCCAATGCGTCGATGGTGGGTGGTGGCAATCATGGCTGCAGAGGCGTGAGTTTCGTCATCCGCTTATGACGCGAATACCACAAGTGTCCGACGTGCGGCGAGACCGACCCACGAAAAATGCGTGTTAAGGCGCGAGTCTGGAAATTGGATTCCCTGGTACCTGGATGACCGCGATCTGGTGCACTGTCCAGACCGCTGGCACGTCAGAGTGCCGGAGAGAAAGTAACTTGGAGGCAGCGATGTTATGGACTGCACCCCAACAGTGAGACACCAAGTTAAGGGGCCAATTACATTGAATGGAGGAGGCCAATGCTTGTGCCCCGACAACAATATTCCCGTGAATTGAAGATTGCCACCATGCGCGAGATCGACTCGGGAAAAACTATGTCCGAGGTGGCGCGCACGTATCAAGTCAGTCCGAATCGGCTGGAGGCGTGGAGAAGTGAGTGGCGTGCGAAAGGCGAGCTGGCGTTCCCTGGTATCGGTACGCGCCCACAAGCAAAAGGGGACGCGGAACTGATTGCTCAGTTAGAACGAAAGATCGGGCAGATGACGATGGAGATTGATTTTTTAAAAAAAGCCTTGCGGCGTTTCAGGGAGCATCCGCTGCCTGCCGTCGCCAGTGGCAACACCGGCTCTACGAGCAAATCCGCGAAGCCGCAAAAGCGAAGGCAGCGGTGAACCAACTCTGCCAGATCACGGGGGTGAGCCGGGCGGGATATTACCGTTTTCGGCGGCGCGTGCCCACCCAGGAAGCCGACATGGACTTGCGTAGCGAGATTCAAAAGATCGCGCTCGAGTGGCCGGCTTACGGATATCGGCGCCTATATCACGAACTGATTCGGAGAGGATGGGTGGTAAATCACAAGCGGGTTCTGCGGCTGATGCGGGTGGATAACTTGCTGTGTTGGCGCAAGCGAAAATTCATTTTCACGACCGCCTCCAAGCATGGGCTGCACATCTACTCCAATCTGGCTAAGGACATGGTGCTGACCGACATCAATCAGCTTTGGGTCGCCGACATCACTTACATCCGTCTCGAAGTCGAATTTGTGTACTTGGCGGTACTGCTGGACGCCTTCTCGCGCAGCTGCATCGGCTGGGCTTTGCAGCGCAGCCTAGAAGCCGCGTTGGTGTTGGAAGCCTTGCGTAGGGCACTGGAAAAACGTCAGCCCGGGCCGGGCCTGGTCCATCACTCCGATCGTGGGGTGCAATATGCTTCCAAGCAGTATACGGACGAGCTGGACGAGCATGGCATCCGCATAAGCATGAGCCGGCGTGGCAATGTTTTTGACAATGCCATGGCGGAGAGTTTCATCAAGACGCTCAAATACGAGGAAGTCTACCGCATGGAATACCGTGATCTGGGGGAAGCCAAGGCGTCGATGAAACAGTTCCTGGAGAAAATCTACAACCGGAAACGCTTGCACTCGGCGTTTGGCTATCGCCCGCCACGGGAGTTCGAGCAGTCGCTGTTGCATTCCTCGCGCCGTGCAAGAGGAGCAGCGGCATGAATCGGGGGGATGCTGTGGGTCGAACGAGTGAGCGCTCGTCGCTCCTAGGCCATCCTAGCGCAAAATTTTGCGATGAAAACGGGCGAGAGTTGAGAAATAGAGAAAAACCAAGGCTAGCGAGGATGCCGAGGCGCCACGCACGCTGGATCGACGAGCGGACATGGGATCCGCAGGGCGGTGGTATGAGTCGAGCACACAGTGCGGGGAGGAATAGGAAGAGCCGCCTGTGCCAACGTGCGTCGCAAATAGTCCACCGGGTCGCCATGATGGCGCGGGAAATTCGGGCTTCCCAAACGCAGGATAGCTTCCACCTGAGTTGGCGATATGTGCATGGCGAGCAATTTTCTGGCGAGCCACAGATCGACGATGCTCCAGTCAATTTGGGGAAAGCGTTCCTGAATATGCCAACGCTTCATCCAGGTGCGATAAATACGCGTGGCTCCTTGCACCGTCATCGCGCACGGCTTGCCGACGTGCACGCCTGGATCCATCCTATGCGACGGCGGCACCGTGGATTGCTGGGCGAGGGCCTGCATTGCGGAATGCAACAGATCCTGGGCGGCACTGGCCAGGATGACACGCGCTTCGACGATTTTGACCCAAGGAGCAGAACGCGAGGGAGTACGGCATGCGAGTTTTTGATTCGTGAAGCCCGCCAATCTTCCCAAGTGACACCAATCGGTGCTGGCCAAATCGCCGCCATAAGTGTGAGCCAACTGCTTACTGACGGATGTGGCTACGGCAGGTTCCAGGGGAGTGCTGACGCGAATCCAAGCCTGAAGATGGCCCGGGCTAGTCTGCAGGACCACACAAGGCTCATGGCCATTGCTTCGCATGAGAGGAAGAAGCTCGGGAGTGGCGTGATCCAGATCGAGGAGAATATAGCCGGCGTTGCGATGCTCGGCATAGGGCAGAAGATAAATATTATGACCCTGCAGGTTGCGTGCGCGGAGAAAGCGCACCACCGATCCTCGCGCCAACAAACCCGCATCCCAAATCCGTTCTCCTGGACACGGTTTTCTGGTGAGGCGATGAATCATGCGGACGAAGTAGAAATCATTCGGCATGGCCGCGAGTTGGCGGCGCACGGCGTGCCAGGCAAGAAAAAATCCGCGATCGCTCACGGACACGAGAATGCAATTGAAGTATCTGGCGGTTACAATAACTTTTCAGCAAACGGTAACAACCCCCTTAACTCTGTGTCTCAGTCCAAGGGTGCACCCCAGATTGTTATCGCACCCCTGTGATACGCTCTATCAATGGACGACGTCAATAGCTACGACCGGAAGCGCAAGTCGTTTCTTTGGGGAACTGTCCTTACCTTGGCTCTGTCTATTCCCCTTATTTTTGCAATCTTTAACGCCTTTAAAGGAATAACCGAGCGGAAGGCTACCGGACTTGGGGCGGTAGCGGGTAGTATTGCCGAGGGATATGTGTCCTTCGCAGTCATTCTCGCGTTCGCGGTGCCCGTGCTAGCAATTTTCCTGCTCGTCAGATCGTTCTCTGGAGGACATTGGATGCGTGTACTATTTTCATTGGTCTGCATTGTTTGGAACGCACTTATGATCGGCCTTGCTGGAATGTTCGTGTGGCTTTCTCTCATTTATTTACCCCACATACAAGGGAACCAGCGATAGAAGAAAACACCCTCTAAGTGATCACAACTTACTTCAGAAAATTTCTGAAGTGAGGACTTGAACCTCCGACCCCTGACCGCGAACTTAGGGGCGAAGAACTGATTTTGTTGCTACTGATCCGGCACCTCAATTCCCGGTTGTCCTCAGGCTGACCTCTTTCCGTTGTAACTATATCGAGTAACGGTGGGATCAGCGGAAGATGAAGCCACTCCTGAAAGGATCGCTGGGATCGAAGTAGTACTCCCTGCTCGACACGAAAGCCGACCCGCTGACCTCCGGTATCACAGCATTGTGGGTGCCGAACCGCGTCCGCTCCAGAGCCTGTACGGTCATGGTGCTGCCAAGAATACTTTCGATCGTGAATCCCCTCGTTCAGGGCCAGCTCACCCTTTGCGTGATGAACCGCGGCACGCGCGCTGACGCCCGAGCCGGTCGCGGAGCGATCGACCTCCCTCTTCGGCGAAGATGCATACATTACGACTGTGATGCCCCGGTTCACGTGCGGGACCGGTGGAAATCACTTCCAAACATCCGCGAGAAAGCAGCCAGTAGCCGCCAGTTCGCCCCAGATGCAGGCAGTCGGTGCAAAATCCGGTGCAGTTTTGTCGCACTGAGAATCTGGCTCTCCGGCCACAGCTGACCTTGTGCCGCTCCGGTAGCCCGTGCAGTGCTTTTCCTTCTCGGGCACATCACATTAGGTTTTAATAGCTCAATAGCTGTCCTATGAAGCGAAAATATTTCACTATTCACACTGTGGCTGACCTGGCTGAGCGGGTGCCGCTCAGTCGCTCAGTCCGCCGCCGCCGAAGCGAAGTCGATCTTTCCCCCGAAGAGCTGCCGTATCTCCTTCATCCAGGCTTTTGGATTGGCGCCGTGGATGACGCGCCGCAAGAAGCCCAGCCGTTCACCCACGTTATCCTGATTGCGCCGGATATCCTCCTTGGCGATTCTTGTATACAAGGCGAGGAAACCTTCCATGCTTCTTGGTTTAGCAAAGACGGAGGTAGCATGGCCCAGCTGCGGCGTCTCAACCACGACTGCCTTCTCCAAGTCGAAGATGTATTCACCCGCGAAACAGGTAGATGCGTTGGGCGCGACGCGAAAGCTGGCGGTAAAAGAATGGGTCATAATCCGGACGTAATGCGGACTGTATTGTTATGTGGGGTCCCATCTTCTGAGACCCACTGGTTGGTCATTTTGGATCAGTTTTTACTCCGCATAAAGGAGCCGGATGTCAGCGACGCGATCAGCTT
>Ga0126370_10000853_pt1 | contig 13410 bp, 8 predicted proteins | sample PanSoiMetaPlot_3_FD_92586 | JGI IMG/M metagenome (GOLD analysis project Ga0126370, IMG submission 92586) | Tropical forest soil microbial communities from Panama - MetaG Plot_3 | ecosystem: Environmental > Terrestrial > Soil > Tropical forest > Bulk soil | place: Panama | collected 2016-02-17 | reverse complement strand
GAATGCCACGGTCAGCAGTTAACCGGCGGTGTCCAAAGTCAATGGGCACCGGTCGGGCCAGGATTGAGCCTGGTAGCGGATTGGAGCCGGGAACAGTTCATCGCCACTCTACGCACGGGCAAAGACCCGAACGGACACGAACTCGGCGAAGAGATGAATTGGCGGACCTTCGGGAAGATGGACGATGACGAACTGGGCGCCATCTACGAATATCTGGCGCACACGCGCGACTCCGAAAGCAATCGTTAGCTAAAGACGATCTCACGCGGTCGAGGTCGGTCATCACGCCCCCGCCGCCTGATCCGGCCGCCCACCTCGCCCGTCAGTCGCGCCGGGCCGTCGGCAACCATGGAAACGCCGCATGGCGCGCGCGCTCGAAGCTCTCGATCGCGTCTGCGTACGCCAAGGTCGCGTCGATATCGTCGATGCCGTGCACCAGCCGGTGCTTGCGCAACGCGCTGATCTCGAAGGCGTGGCGCGTGCCGTCCGGCGCGACCAGCACCTGACCCGGAAGATCGATGCTCATTTCGGCGCCCGGCGCCGCTCTGAGCTGCCGCCACAGATCGTGCACGATCCTCTCCGCGACGGTCACCGCCAGAATTCCGTTCTGGATGCAGTTGACCTGGAAGATCTCGCCGAAGCTCGGCCCCACCAGCGCGCGCAACCCATAATCAAGCACCGCGAACGCGGCGCCCTCGCGCGACGATCCGCAACCGAAGTCGGTGTCGGTGACGAGGATCTTCGCGTCCCGATAGGCCGGCATGTTCAACACGAAGTCTTCCCGCGGACGGCCCGCGTCGTCGAACCGAAGATCGTAGAGAAAGGCCTCGCCATAATCGTGCCCGGGCCGCCGGTGCCGCCGCATGTAGCGGCCCGGCAGGATCATGCCGGTATCGATCTTGGCGATCTCCAGCGGAGCCGCGACGGCGGTCAGGAGCGTGAAGGGCTGCATTCTCGTCTCACATGCGTTCAACGGTCGGACAGCCGGCGCACGTCCGCGAGCCGGCCGAACACCGCCGCGGCGGCCACCATGGCGGGGCTCATGATGTGGGTCATGGCACCGCGGCCCTGACGGCCCTCGAAATTGCGATTGGTGGTCGAGGCGCAGCGCTCGCCCGGTGCGACGAGCTCGCCGTTGGACCCGTTGCACATCGAGCATCCCGAATCACGCCACTCCAGGCCGGCCGCGACGAAGATCCGATCGAGCCCTTCCGACTCCGCCTGCCGCTTCACCGCGCTCGACCCCGGCGACACCATGCCGGGAACGACCGCACGCCGGCCCTCGAGCACGGCCGCGGCTGCGCGCAGATCCTCGATCCGGCTGTTGGTGCACGAGCCGATGAACACTCTGTCGATGGCCACCTGATCGAGCCGCGTCGAGGGCGTCAGCCGCATGTAGTCGAGCGCCCGCTCGACGTGGCGCCTGCGGTCGGCATCGCCGATCGCCGACGGGTCCGGAACGGCGCCGTCGACCGGCGAGCAATCCTCCGGGCTGGTGCCCCAGGTCACCATGGGAGCGAGCTTCGCCGCGTCGAACGTGAGCTCGCGATCGAACGTCGCGCCGGCGTCGCTCGGCAGAGTCGCCCAGTAGGCCAGTGCCCGCGGCCAGTCCGCGCCGCGCGGCGCGCTCGCGCGCCCGGCGAGATACTGGAACGTCGTATCGTCCGGGGCGATCATGCCGATGCGCGCGCCCGCCTCGATCGACATGTTGCAGACCGTCAGGCGCCCCTCCATCGTCATGGACCGGATGGCGGAGCCGGCATATTCGACCGCATAGCCGGTCGCGCCGCCGACGCCGATCTGGCGAATGATCGAGAGAATGACGTCCTTGGCGGTGACGGCTTCGGCCAGCGTGCCGTCGATCGATATCCGCAGCGTCTTCGGCTTCTTCAGCCAGACGGTCTGCGTCGCGAGCACGTGCCGAAGCTGATTGCCGCCGCCCACCGGAACCGCGAGCGCGCCGACGGCGCCGTTGGTTGCCGTGTGCGAGTCGTTGCAGGTGATCAGCATGCCGGGCTGGGCGATCCCAAGCTCCGGCGCGATGACGTGGGCGATGCCCTGATCGCGATGATGCCAGCCGACGTGCGGCAGGGCGAATTCGGTCGCATTCTCGTCGAGCATTTCGACGACGCGCCGGATCTCCGGGTTGGCCATCCCGGCCGTGCCGCGCGCGCGGTCGATGGTGGGCAGATAATGATCCGTCACCGCGAGATGCTGCGCCGGGCGGCGGCATCCGCGTTTCTCGATCCGCAGCTGATCGAAGGCGAGGAAAGACTGGCCCTCATTGATCAGGTTGAAGTCGACGTAAAGCAGCTCCTCGCCCTGCGGCGATACCACCACCACGTGCTCGGACCATACCTTCTCGAACAGCGTTCTGCTCATCGATCGCTCACGCTCATTGCAGCATCCCGAGCTCCTTGAGCACCGCCCGGTTCTCGTCGTAGTCGTCCTGCAGCCACTTGACGGTTTCGGGATAGCGGACCGGCTTGAGCGCCCAGTAGTTCAGTTCGAGGTCGCGCTTGAAATCCGGATCGACCAGCACCTTCTCGAGCGCGCCGATCCAGAACGAGATCTGCTCGTCGCTCAGTCCGTTCGGCACGAGCACCGTGTAGGAGTTGGCGGTGACGACGTCGATTCCCTGCTCGCGCAGCGTGGGATAGCTCGCCAGCTCGCCGCCCATGCGCTCGGGCGCCGCGATGCCGAGCAGGCGGAGCTTCCCGGCCTTGATCAGCGGCATCGGGCTGCCGATGCTGGTCTCGCCGACGTCGATGTGGCCGCCCATGGCCTGCACCGCGACCTCGGCACCGGAGGCGAAGACCACCGTCACCAGCTTGCTGGCCGTCGCGCCGACGGTCCGGCCGACGTTGACCACGGACACATGCAGCGGACTGCCGAGGCCGACCGGGAACGCGAACGTCACGGAACCCGGATCGGCCTTGAGGCGGTCGCGCACGTCGCGCATGGTCTTGAACGGCGAGTCGACGTTGGTGAAATAGCATTGGTAGGCGTCGAACAGTTTCATCAGCGGCGTGAGCTGCCTGTGCAGGGTCGACCCGCTGCGCGCGATCGCGTTGATGAAGCTGCCCGAGGCCAGCCCGATTTCGTTCGCGTCGCCCTTCTTGCTGGCGAGATAGTTCATCGCGATGACCTGGGCGGCGCCCGGACGGTTGAGCACAGTCATCGAATCGACCAGGTGCTCCTTCACCAGCACGCGCTGGATCGCCCTGGCGATGCGGTCATTCTCGCCGCCGGCGCCCGCGCCGACCACGAACTCGACGTTGCCCTCGGGCTTCCAGGGAGCCGCCCCCAGCGGGCGTGAATGGAAGGCGACGATCGCCAGCGTCGCCACCGCCGCGGCCCGTGCCCACCCGTGTGGCTTTTGCATGATCCTCACCTTCTCTTGCTTCGAGCGATATTAGCAGGCTTCCGGCAAAGTGGCTCCATCGCGAATTCGGCGGACGACCGAATGTGCTACCCTCGTATTTTGGCGCTGCGATCGCGCAGCGATCCGCGAGTTGCGATGGGGAGAAGCCGCGCATGCCGAAGAGCGATCCGTTCGCGTTGTTTCCCTACCAGGCCATCGTCGATCGCCCGAAGGTGACATGGCCGAACGGCGCCCGCGTTGCCGTATGGGTCATTCCCAACATCGAGCATTTCCATCTCGAGCTCGGCGCATCGGCCCCCGACGTCCGCAACCACTCGCGGCGCGACTACGGCAATCGCGTCGGAGTCTGGCGGCTGATGGAGGTGATGGAGAAGCACCGCGTCAGGGGCACGGTGGCGCTCAACGGCGAGGTCGCGCGCTACTACCCGCGGATCATGCAGGAGGTCGGGCGTCTGCAATGGGAGCTCATGGGGCACGGACTGACCAATTCGGCGATGCTGACCGGGCTCGGCAAGGACGACGAAAGGTCCGTCATCGCCCAGACCAGGCAGATGATCGAGGAGCAGGGTCAGCGCATGCGCGGCTGGCTCGGCCCCGGCCTGACCGAGACCTGGAACACGCTCGACCTGCTGCGCGAGCACGGTGTCGAATACGTCTGCGACTGGGTCAACGACGACCTGCCGTATCGCATGAACAACGGGCTCTACGCGATTCCGTATTCCCTCGAGCTCAACGACATGCCGCTGTTCAACATGCCGAGCATCGACATCGAGGACTTTCATCGCCGGATCTGCGAGACCTTCGACGTGCTCTATGAGGAAGGCGGGCGCAACGGCCGCGTGATGGGGATTGCGTTGCATCCCTTCCTGATCGGCGTGCCGCACCGTATCAGATATCTCGACAAGGCGCTGAGCCACATCGCGGCGCACGACCAGGTCTGGTTTGCGCTCGGATCGGAGATCATTCAGGCCTATCGCGCGCAGGAGCCGCAGGCGTGACGCGCGCCTTGCCTGCTCGCGGGCGCGCCGCCACAATGAACCCGCCACATGAGGAAAGGCCCTGATGCTCGCTTCTCCTCCGAGCCACGCCGTCGTCGATGCGCCGGAGACACTGGATTTCCGGGCACGCGCGCGCGCCCTTGCGCCGCGCATCGCCGAGGCCGCGGCGCGGATCGAGCGGGAGCGGCAGCTTCCGCCGGATGTCGTGGCGGCGCTGCATGACGCGAGGCTATTTCGCATGCTGCTTCCGCGCAGCGTCGGCGGCGGCGAGGTCGATCCGCTGACGTTCTTCGAGACGATCGAGGCGATCGCCAAGGCCGACGCGAGCACGGCCTGGTGCATCGCCCAGGCAAGCGGCAGCTCGATGGGAGCCGCCTATCTGGCGCCCGATGCCGCCCGGACGGTGTACGGCCCCGACAATGCGGTCATGGCCTCCGGGCCCGGCACCGCAGGCACCAGGGCGCAGGTGGTCGACGGCGGCTACCGGGTGACGGGCAACTGGGGCTTCGCGAGCGGCAGCCGCCACGCCACCTGGTTCGGCGGCCACTGCCTCGTCTACGAGCCCGACGGTTCCCTGCGCACGGAGGACGGAAAGCCGATCGATCGAACCATGCTCTTTCCGCGCTCGAGCGTCACGGTCGAGGACACCTGGGACGTGATCGGCCTGCGCGGCACCGGAAGCAACAGCTACTTCATCCGTGATCTGTTCGTTCCCGAGGCATTTTCATATCGGCGGGATTCCGCGACCGACCGGCGCGAGAGCGGCCCGCTCTATCGTTTCGCCGGATACGAAATGTTCGCCACCGGATTTTCCGCCATCGCGCTGGGAATCGGCCGGGCAACGCTCGATGAGTTCATCGATCTCGCGGCTCACAAGCTCCCGATGAGGGCGACGGCCGTGTTGCGCGACAATGCCGTCATCCAGGCGCAGGTCGGCGTGTCGGAGGCCAGGCTCCTGGCGGCGCGCGCGCTGTTGACCAACACGCTGCAGCAAGCCTGGGAGATGGCGTCGCGCGGCCAGCACCCTGCGCAGCAGGTGGCCAGGCTGCGTCTCGCCGCAACGTTCGCGATCCATCAGGCGCGCGACGTGGTCGATGCCTGTTATCATGCGGCCGGCGCCACGGCGGTTTTCGCCGGCAACGCGTTCGAGCGCCGATTTCGCGACATTCACACCATCACCCAGCAGGTGCAGGCGCACGCCGCCGTCTTCGAGCAGGTCGGCCAGATGCTGCTCGGGCTCACGCCGACTCCGCGATAGGCCCGGCCGCAGGCTGCCGGCGGGCGCTGGCGGAGCGAGTGGTCCTGAGTTCCAACATTCTCCACCGCAGCACGGTGCTACCGTACCGAATGGATGTAGGCCTTCTTGGGAGGGCGCCGGGTCGCGCGGTGGATGGACGCATTCGCCAGCTGTTCGCACGGAACCGCCGCAAACCGACACCAAAGGATCATGGACGGTCCGGCGCGAGGTGCGCAGATTTTGCAGATGCCGCCCGCAATGACCCGATTGCCAAGCGGCACTCCAATTCAGGCCGAACGGAGCCACCCACTTCGCCCCGGAGGTGATCTCGTGTCATGGGGAATGATCAAGCGCGACCCCCGGATCTCGATCAACACGCTGATTTCCATCGTCGACGACGATGAATCAGTTCGCGAGGCCCTCGAAGCCCTGATGGATTCGTTTGGCTTCAGAGTGCATGCGTTCCAATCGGCGATGGATTTCCTGTCCTCTGCCGATATCGGAAATACCTCCTGCATGATCGCCGACGTCCACATGCCGCATATGTCCGGGGTCGAGCTGTATCGCCGCCTGGCCGAGCTCGGTCATGCCATTCCGACGATCCTGATCACGGCCTACCCCGATGACAGCGTCCGCGACCGCGCCCTGGCCGACGGCATCGTGGCCTGCCTCATCAAGCCGTTCGACGACGATGCTCTGATCGGATGCGTTCACGCGGCCTTGCAAAGGCGCTACCCTGGTGAAAGCCCCTGCTGATCATTCCGGCAGATTGAAGAGGCGCGGGCGTGTTCGCTCATTTGCGATCGAGCGGCCTCAGCGGAGAGCAGACATGACGTCGACAGCCCCCGCTCCGGAACAATCCGGCGGTTATTTCCCTCATTGGAAGCTCAAGACCGGCGGCGTGATCATGCCGGAAGAGCGATTGCCCTGGGGGCAGACCATCATCTTCGGCGTGCAGCATGTCGTCGCCATGGCCGGCGGCACCATCGTCGTGCCGCTGATCATGGGGTTCGATCCCAGCCTCGCGCTCTTTTTCTCCGGCCTTGGAACGTTGATTTTCTTCGTGGTCGTCGGTGGACGCGTGCCGAGCTACCTCGGTTCGAGCGGTGCCTTCGTTGCCGTCGTCATTGCCGCAACCGGCTTTGGCGGCCAGGGATCCAATCCGCATTTGGACGTGGCCTTGGGCGGCATTGTCGCCGCCGGTGCGCTTTACGGGATCATCGCCCTCATCGTCATGCAACTGGGCGCTCGCTGGATCGAGTACTTGATGCCGCCAGTGGTGACGGGCTCCATCGTCGCCTCGATCGGCGTCAATGTCGCTCCGATTGCCGTAAAGCTGATCGGCACGGACACGCTCGACACGAGCATGGGGCTGATCACGGTCCTGATCGTGGGTGTGGTGGCGGTCGCAGCACCCGGGCTGTGGCGAAGGCTGCCCGTGATCATCGGCGCAATCGCCAGCTACTTGCTCTACCTGCTTCTCGCCAACGGCCTTGGCTGGGGAAAACCGATCGACTACAGCGCGCTCACGGCGGGGCCGTGGCTCGGGCTGCCGAACTTCACGACCCCCAGCTTTCACGCCGACGTCATGTTCTTGATGGCCCCCGTGGCGATCATGCTGGTCGCCGAAAACCTCGGACACATCAAAGCGATTGGCGTGATGTCCGGATGCAATTTCGATTCCTTCCTCGGACGCGCGTTTTTCGGCGATAGCTTGGCGACCATCGTCTCGGGGCTCGGCGGCGGCACCGGCGTGACGACCTACGCCGAGAACATGGGCATCATGGCGGCAACGAATATCTATTCGACGGTGGTCTTCGTCATCGCGGCAGCGGTCGCCATGCTGCTCGGCTTCTCGCCCAAATTCAGTGCCCTCGTCTTGTCCATTCCGGGCCCCGTGCTCGGCGGTTTGTCGATCGTCATGTTCGGACTGATCGCCGCGATGGCCGGGCGTATCTGGGTCGAGAACAGAGTCGACTTCACGGACCCAAAGAACCTGCTGACCGTCGGCATTGCGCTGACGGCCGCGGCGGGCGACCTGACGCTCAAATTTGGCGCGTTCACGATCGGAGGCATCGGCACGGCGACTTTCGGCGCCATCATCCTCTACCAGATTCTTGGCCGCACCTTTCGGAAGGAATAGGATTTCCGCGCTGCTGGGCGCGGGATCAGGACAGCGCGCGGAGCCGCCAATGAAAGCACCCTCTCGACTTGTCGCCGATGGAGCGGGCGGTCTCCCGGTCTTGTGGGAGGACGGCGAACGCGCCTTCTGCAGAGCCTGGCGCGGGGCGGATGGCGGCGCCCGGACCGCCGTCCTGGCCGTCGTTCCGGCCGCCGAGCCTGTCACGGCGAGCTGTGTCGATCGCCTCACCAACGAATATGGATTGCGGGACGAGCTCGACCGCGCCTGGGCCGTGCGCCCGCTCGAGCTGGTGCGCGAGCGCGGCCAGGTCATGCTGGTGCTCGAGGATTCGGGCGGCGAGCCGCTGGACCGACTGCTCGGCGCACCGATGGAGATTGCACGCTTCCTGCGCCTCGCCATCGGCATCATCGCGGCATTGGGCAAGCTGCACCAGCGCGGCATCGTCCACAAGGATGTAAAGCCCGCCAATATCCTCGTGAACCTCACCAGCGGAGAGGTCAAGCTCACCGGTTTCGGCATCGCCTCGCGCCTGCCGCGCGAACGGCAGACTCCCGAGCCCCCCGAATTCATCGCCGGCACGCTGGCCTATATGGCGCCCGAGCAGACCGGACGGATGAATCGCTCCGTCGATTCCCGCAGCGACCTGTACGCGCTCGGCGTCACGCTCTACCAGATGCTGACGGGCCGGCTGCCCTTCACCGCCTCCGAACCGATGGAGTGGGTTCACTGCCACATCGCTCGGCGGCCGGTGCCGCCCAGCGAGCGGCTGAAGGATGTTCCTGCGGCGGTCTCCCGGATCATCATGAAGCTCCTCGCCAAGACTGCCGAGGAGCGCTACCAGACCGCGGCCGGCGTCGAGAGCGATCTCAGACGCTGCCTCGCCGAATGGGAAGCGCGGCATCGCATCGACGATCTGCCGCTCGGCCAGGACGACATCCCCGACCGGCTCTTGATGCCCGAGAAGCTCTACGGGCGAGTGCGCGAGGTCGACATCCTGCTCGCGGCCTTCGATCGCGTAGTCAAGGGCGGCGCCGCCGAGCTGGTGTTGGTTTCGGGCTATTCCGGGATCGGCAAGTCGTCGGTCGTCAATGAGCTGCACAAAGTGCTGGTGCCGCAGCGCGGGCTCTTCGCCTCGGGCAAGTTCGATCAGTACAAGCGACACATCCCGTATTCGACGCTGGTGCAGGCTGTTCAGGGGCTGGTGCGACCCTTGCTGGGAGAGAGCGACGCCGAGCTGGCGCGCTGGCGCGACGCCCTCCTGGAGGCGCTGGGCGCGAATGGACGGCTGCTCGTCGATCTCGTCCCGGAGCTGAAGCTCATCATCGGGGAACAGCCGCCCGTCCCTGAGCTTTCGCCCCAGGACGCGCAACGGCGCTTCCACCTCGTGTTCCAGCGATTCATCGGCGCCTTCGCCCGCCCGGAACATCCGCTGGCCCTCTTTCTCGACGATCTGCAGTGGCTGGATGCGGAGACGCTCGATTTCCTCGAGGTTCTGCTGACGCAAGGTGACGTGCAGCACCTCCTGCTGATCGGCGCCTATCGGGACAACGAGGTTGATGATGCTCATCCGCTGCGGCGCACGCTCACATCCGCCAGGAATGCCGGCGGGAAAGTCGAGGAGATCACGCTGGCGCCGCTCGCCTCCGAGCATGTCGGCCAGTTGATCGCGGATACGCTTCGCTGCGAAGCCGCGGACGCCGCACCGCTGGCGCGGTTGGTGCATGACAAATCCGACGGCAACCCGTTCTTTGTGATTCAGTTCCTTTATGCGCTCGGCGAAGAAGGCTTGCTCGGCTTCGATCCGAACGCTGGGCGCTGGTCGTGGGATCTCGATCGCATTCACGCCAAGGGTTACGCCGACAATGTGGTCGACCTGATGGTCGGAAAGCTGACGCGTTTGCCCGCGGAGACGCGGAAGGCATTGCAGCAGCTTGCCTGCCTCGGCAACATCGCCGACATCACCATGCTCTCGATCGTCCTCGAGGCTTCGGAGGAGCAGGTCACGCGGCTCTGCGCGATGCGGTGCGCCTGGAGCTGGTGCAGCGGCAGGCGCGCTCTTACCGGTTCACCCATGACCGCGTTCATGAGGCGGCCCACGCATTGACGCCCGCCGTCGAGCGCAGCGCCGCACATTTGCGCATCGGCCGTCTGCTGCTCGACCGGATGTCGGCCGAACAGGTGAGAGACAATATTTTCGACCTGGTGAGTCACTTGAACGCGGGGCTTGCGATCATTTCCGATCCGGATGAAAGGGATGATCTCGCAGGATTGAACTTGTTGGCCGGGCAGAAAGCCAAGGCGGCGACCGCTTACGCATCCGCCAGTCGTTATTTGTCGGTCGGCAGGGACCTGCTCGGCGCCGCCGGCTGGGATCGCCGGAACCAACTCGCCTTCGGCCTGTGGATCGAAGCCGCGGAATGCGAGTACCTCAACGGCAACCTCGAAACCGCCGAGCGTCTCCTCGCGGAGCTGCTTGTGCATGCCAAGTCCAAGCTCGAGCGGGCGGCGGCTTATCAGTTGCAGATCGTCTTTCATGTGACGAATTCGGCATATCAGGCGGCGATCGATTGCGGTCTCGAATGCCTCCGTCTTTTCGGCATCGCGATTCCGCTTCATCCCACGCGCGAGCAGATCGAAACCGAGCACGAAAAATTCTGGGCGGGTCTGGCAGGACGGTCGATCGAGAGCCTCCTCGACCAGCCGCTGGCGAGCGATCCGGAACATCGGGCGATCGCGGCAATCGTCACCTGCATGTTTGCGCCGACATCCTTCACCAACGGCAGCCTGTTCTACATGTTGATCTGCCGCGGCGCCAATCTGACCCTGGAGCATGGCGTGAGCGAAGCCGCCACGCACATATATTCCGGAATGGCGCAGATTCTCGGCCCGATATTGCATCGGTACGAAGACGCTCTCCGGTTCGCGAGCCTCGCTTACGAACTCGCCGGGAAATACCGGTTCAGCGCGGCGAAAGCGCATTTCGCGATGCAGAACGCCACGCCGTGGTGCCGTCCGATCCAGAGCGCCGTCGATTACTCCCGCCGCGGCTACCGGATCGCCGTCGACTGCGGCGACCTGACCTATGCCTGCTATTTTTCATTCCGCCTCGTCAACTACCTTCTGATGCAGGGCGGCCCGCTCGGCACGGCCTGGTCGCTGTCGCAGGAGGGGGCGGAGCTGGCGCGTCGGATCAAGTTCCGCGATGCCGTCGACATGATGACTTCTCAACAAGCATTCATCGCGAATATGCGCGGCGAGACGCGGTCGTTTTCCTCCTTCGACTCCGCTGTTTTTGCGGAGGCCGCCTTCGAGGCGGGATTTACCGCCGACCGGATGCCGGTGGTGGTCTGCTGGTACTGGATCCTCAAGCTCCAGGCCCGCCTCATCTCCGGCGATTCGGCCGCCGCTCGCGCGGCGGCGCGCAACGCCCGGGCGCTCATTTCGACGGTCAAACACTTCGCCCAATGGGCCAATTACGTATACTTCGCCGCTCTATCGATCGCCGCCCTGCCGGATCAGAAGCGTCCAGATGCCGCGGCGGAGGAGCTCGATGAGCTGCACGAGCACTTGGCGCAGCTCCGAGAATGGGCCGATGCGTGTCCGAGCACCTTTCTCGACAAGTATACGCTGGTCGCTGCCGAGCTCGCGCGCCTCGAAGGTCGTGAGCTCGAGGCCATGCGCCTCTACGAAGAGGCTATCCGGTTGGCGCGGGAGCATGGCTTTCCCCAGGACGAGGCGATCGCGCACGAGCGCGCGGCCGCCTTCTGCACGGCACGCGGTCTGACGAGCATCGCCGATAACTATCTGCGGCTCGCCCGCGACGGCTATCTGCGCTGGGGCGCCATCGCCAAGGTGAGACAGCTCGATCGGCTGAACCCGCGCGTCCTTGCGGAAGAGCAACCGACGCCGCGCGCGGACCAGACGCTCAGCGCGCCGGTCGAGCAGCTGGACCTCGCGACCGTGATCAGAGTGTCGCAGGCGGTGTCGGGCGAGATCGTGCTGGAGAAGCTGATCGACACGATCATGCACACGGCGATCGAACAGGCGGGCGCCGAGCGCGGCCTGTTGATCGTGCCGCGCGACGCCGGACCACGGATCGAGGCGGAAGCCACGACAGCCGGCGACGCCGTCCTGGTGCAGCTGCGCGACGAGCCGATCACGGCGGGCGCGCTGCCCGAGGCTATCCTCCACTATGTCCTGCGCACCCAGGAGAGCGTGATTCTCGACGATGCTGCGGCCCAGAATCCGTTTTCCGCAGACCCTTACCTCGGCCAGCACCAGTCCCATTCGATTCTCTGCGTGCCCTTGATCCATCAGGGGAAGCTCATTGGTGTGCTCTACCTCGAAAACAACCTCGCGCCCCGCGTCTTCGCGCCGGCCCAAAGCACGGTCCTGAAGCTGCTTGCCTCCCAGGCCGCGATCGCGCTCGAGAATACCCGGCTGTACCGCGAGGTCGCGGAGCGGGAAGCGAAGATCCGGCGTCTGGTCGACGCCAACATCATCGGCATTTACATCTGGAACCGGCGGGGGATGGACGGCCTCGTCGTCGATGCCAACGAGGCCTTCCTCGGGATGATCGGGTACTCGCGCGAGGACTTGGCCGCGGGTCGGGTCGGCATGATGAGCCTCATTCCGCCCGAATGGGTTGAACGCAGTCGGAGCTCTCTGGTCGAGCTGGCCAGCACGGGGACGATCGAGCCTTACGAGAAAGAATACCTGCGGAAGGACGGCACCCGACTGCCGATCTTGATGGGCGCCGCCGCGTTCGACGATGGACGAGAGCATGGCGTGGCGTTCGTGCTCGATCTTACTGAACGCAAGCGGGCCGAGGAAATCCTGCGGGCCGCACAGACGGAGCTCGCGCATGCCAACCGCGTTGCCGCAATGGGCCAGCTGACCGCGTCGATTGCGCATGAGGTCAATCAACCGATCGCGGGGATGGTCATGAATTGCCAAACGGTCATGCGCTGGCTTGCCCAGGAAACCCCCAATCTGGACAGGATACGCACAGCGATCGAGCGTGTGATCAGGGATGGCAACAGGGCCGCCGACGTCATCCGGCGGGTTCGCGATAACATCAAAAAGGGGCCCTTGCGCCGAGAAGGCTTCAACATCAATGACGCGGTCCAGGAGGTGATCGCCCTGACACGCGGCGAGGCGGTCAAGAACGACGTCCGCATCGAGGCGCAGCTCGATGAACGATCGCCGCGGCTTTGGGGGGATCGGGTGCAACTGCAGCAGGTGATCCTCAACCTCGTCATCAACGCCATAGAAGCGGCGGCCCTCGTCGATGAACGGCCGCGGAAGTTGCTGATCAAGACCGGCATGGCCGAGGCGGACGATGTCCTGATTTCCGTCCACGATTGGGGCCCGGGTCTCGACCCGGCGAATGCCGAGCGGATCTTCGAGTCCTTCTTCACGACCAAGCCGACCGGGCTGGGCATGGGTCTGTCGATCTGCCGTTCGATCGTCGAGGCGCATGGGGGCAAACTATGGGCGAGCGCCAACGTCCCGCGGGGCGCCGTTTTCCAATTCGCCGTACCGGCGAGTTCAGATGAGTTCAGGTGAATGGCGGAGAGAGTGGGATTCGAACCCACGGTACGGTGTTGCCGTACACACGCTTTCCAAGCGTGCGCCTTAAGCCACT
>Ga0126370_10000852_pt1 | contig 13411 bp, 8 predicted proteins | sample PanSoiMetaPlot_3_FD_92586 | JGI IMG/M metagenome (GOLD analysis project Ga0126370, IMG submission 92586) | Tropical forest soil microbial communities from Panama - MetaG Plot_3 | ecosystem: Environmental > Terrestrial > Soil > Tropical forest > Bulk soil | place: Panama | collected 2016-02-17 | reverse complement strand
GTAACGTTCATCGGGTGTTGGAACAGAAGGATAGATGGTTAGGGCAACGAGAGGCGGAGTTCAAAGAGTCCAGCGAGAGTCTTAATGCGCAATTCTCCCACCTCCAGAACCAGCTGGCGGACAAGGGTGCGTTGCTAGAAAACCAAAGCCGCGACCTGGAGAGTACCAGGTCCGAGATCACTGCATTACGACACCGGATGCACGAGCTAGAGTCGGCTAAAACGGCAAGTGAGAGAAGCGTTGCTCTCGAAATAGAGCATTTCGGAGAACAGCACCGGGTTGAGCTAGCCGGTTTGCGAGCCGACTTGGACCGGAAGCAGCACGCTTTGGAGGAGGAGCAAGCCGCGGCTCGCGCGTTGAAAGAGAAACTCAACGGTGCGATTTACCAGCTTGAGACTCAGTTGGCGGAGAAGCAGACCTTGCTCGACCGGGGCGACACTGAACTCCAGGAGAAACGGTCGGAAATTTCTGCTCTCCGGGAAGAGATAGTTCGGTCCGAATTTGTTCGAAAGCAAGACCAGATGCTCGCCGCAGTGCAGGCAGAGCAAATTCGCGAGGGTGTGAGGGTAGAAATTGCGGCGCTGGACGCCCAGCTGTTGGAAAAAGAGAACGCTCTTAAGGTTTTGGCAGACCGGACACAGGAGGGCGAAGCGATCTTGAACGCAAGGATTGCTGATTTCCAGGTGCAGGTAGCTGAAAAACAGTCGCTCACGGAAAGCTTTCGAACCCAGCTCAGCCGTCTCTTGGCGCAGGTCAGTCATCTCGAATCCACCAACAGAGAGGCGATGCAACAAAAAGTCGCAACCAACGGCTTGGAACAAAGCCTGTGCGTTCAGATCAATGAACTGCAAACCCAATTAGCTGAAAAACAAGTCCTGCTTGAGAATCCCAGCAAGTTCCTTTTTCTAGGAGAACCGACTCTCGCGGAGTCCAAAAAAAAAATCCCATCGACTTGAACATCTGGGAAATCACTAAGGCCGACAACGAACAAACATTGACATCGTCCCATAACAGGAGATGGCGCATCAGGCTGGGCAGGAAACGTCGATGGAAGATCTAAAAAGCGATATCGCACGCAGCACCTGCTCCTGCGGCTTCTGTTGCAGGGCAAGAACAAGAACGATGGGTGAGGTTAAAATCCGAAGTCAGAGAATAAGCTAGGAAGAAAAGATGATCCAGACAGAACGAGTAACGACTGGCATTGGGGAGCTTGACACCTTGATGGAAGGTGGTTTTCCAAAAGGACGATCTATTCTCGTCACCGGTGAACCTGGAACAGGTAAGACTATATTTTCATTGCAGTTCCTTGTTGAGGGTCTAGCGCGGGGAGAAAAGGGGATCTATGTCGCCGCGGATGAAGGGCCCATGGATATTCTCGAACAAGCGGCATCGCTCGGATGGGATCTGGAAAAGCATATCGAGACGAAGGAATTGGCGATTCTAAATGCCGGTAGCTATTTGAATGCATTGCCGGCAGTCGGAAAAGAGAAGCACCTAGATATTCACAAGGCAGTCACCGACCTCGCCGGTTTTGTCAATAAACTCGAAGCAAAGCGGCTGGTATTGGACCCTGCGGGACCTTTCGTCCTCCTCCGCGACACGGCGACACGCATTCAGGATCAGACTCGGCTGCTCATGAAACTCCTGCGCACATCGATGCAGACGACGAACATTCTTACTTCCTATGCGGTCCCGCGAACTGGTGAGCGGGGCATGCATGGAATCGAGGAATATCTCGTGGCGGGAGCCATCGTGTTAGAGATGTTTTGGACCGAGGACAAGTTTGTGCGCAGTCTGATCATTGAAAAAATGCGTTGCACCGATGTGAAGCCTGCGGAACACCGCTTTGACATCATCAAAGGCCGTGGCCTCGTCATAGAACCTTTGCTATGAGCAAAAGTACGAAACTTGCACCCACCGGACTAATAGACGGTGGCCTGGCTCCTTCGTTGAATAGTTTATGAGCAAACCAAACGGGATATCTTTAGCGAAACGTATCTCCACCGGCATAGCTGGCCTGGACGGTTTGCTAGAGGGCGGCTTTTTATCCGGTCGTTCCTACCTTGTCACGGGGGATGCGGGAACGGGCAAGACCACCGCCTGCATGCAGTTTCTAATGGCTGGACTAAAGCAGGGAGAGAGGGCGGTCTATGTTACGGTGGACGAGCGTCCAGCGGAGATCTTGCAGGCTGCGAGTTCTTTAGAGTGGGATCTGCAAACTTATGTTCAGGAGAAAACTCTAGTCATTTTGGATGCATCTCCCTATTTCAGCGGGCGCGCCGGTGCAATAGGAGGAAAGGAAATCGACCTAACGAAATTTGTCACGGATCTCGCCGGTTATGCGAACAAGCTGGAAGCCACCCGCCTTGTCATTGATCCCATTACCCCGCTGATCCTATCCGCAGCCGAAGCCTTCCATGTTCAAGAAAACGCGCGCGCGTTGATCCACCTACTTCAGACTAATTTGACCACAACGAACCTTCTGACCTCCCATCTCCCGGCCCGAGGAAATCATGATTCAACTCAAGGAATAGAAGAGTTCCTCGCCGCTGGGGTAATCATTCTCAGTGTCAGCGAGGTAACCGAACGTCTGGTTCGCAGCTTAGGGGTAAAGAAAATGAGAGGCACCGCAGTGGATCCTTGCGAGCTCCCGTTCAATATAGCCAAAGGAAAAGGTATGGTTCTCCTTTCGTCGGAAAAGAGACCTATCGTGGTTGAGGACGTGGGGTCACAAGGCCTGGAATTTTTTGAACTTCCCAAAGACTGAATCTATTTAGAGACGATCGCCCCGCAACAGCCCGCTCGCTGATTTTTTCCTAGTTTTTTCGTTCCGTTCTACCACCCCACTCGTCTTTCGCAATCAAAGTTTCTTGACAGTTTCGAGAACCGTGCTTAATTTTAAGGCACGTGTAAGGAGTTAAAATGCGTCTCGAAAAATTGACCACCAAGTCCCAAGAGGCCCTACAGCAGGCCCAGACCCTGGCTGAAAGGCGTAATCACCAGGCCATCGATGTAGAGCATTTACTGTTCGCTCTGTTAGGCCAGAAGGAAGGAGTCGTTCCGTCCCTGCTGCAAAAATTGGGGCTTCCCTTATCCACTTTGATCGAGCGGCTGCAAAAGGCTTTGGATCGGGTGCCTCAAGTCACCGGCGCAACCGGTCAAACTTTTATTACCCCACGGCTGAAGAAAATTATTGAAGGCGCAGAAACGGAGGCCGAAGCTCTGAAGGACGAATACGTATCGACGGAGCATCTACTGCTCTCGATGGTTCAGGACAGCGGTGAAGCCGGAAAAACTCTCCGGGAGCTGGGCGCGTCTCGGGACAAGTTACTCAACGCCCTGGTCGGCATTCGCGGGGCGCAGCGTATTACCGATCCAAATCCCGAAGAAAAATATCAGGCGTTGGAAAAATATAGCCGCGACCTTACGGATCTGGCGCGGAAGGGAAAGCTCGATCCCGTCATCGGTCGTGACGATGAAATTCGTAGAGTCATTCAAGTGCTCTCCCGGCGCACGAAGAACAATCCGGTTCTTATTGGTGAGCCGGGCGTCGGCAAGACCGCGATAGTCGAGGGCCTTGCGCTTCGCATAGTAAACGGCGACGTCCCCGAAAGCCTTAAAGAAAAACGACTGGTGGCCCTGGATTTGGGTGCCCTGGTGGCCGGGGCGAAATTTCGCGGCGAATTCGAGGATCGGTTGAAGGCCGTTCTCAAGGAAGTGACCGAGGCCAGCGGCCAGATCATTCTATTTATCGACGAGCTCCATACCTTGGTCGGAGCAGGCGCTGCGGAGGGGGCGATGGACGCCTCCAACATGCTTAAACCGGCTCTGGCCCGCGGCGACCTCAGGTGCGTTGGCGCAACCACTCTCGACGAATACCGTAAAAAGGTCGAGAAGGACCCGGCCTTGGAGCGCAGATTTCAACCCATTTTTGTCGGCGAACCTTCCGTCGAAGACACCATCGCGATCCTCCGCGGGCTAAAAGAGAAATATGAAGTCCATCATGGCGTCCGCATTACTGATGGAGCCATTATTGCCGCGGCGACCTTGTCGCACCGGTACATCAGCGACCGCTTTTTGCCCGACAAAGCCATCGACTTAATCGACGAAGCGGCTTCCCGGCTGCGCATCGAAATCGACAGCATGCCCATCGAGATCGACGAGGTCGAACGGAAGATCCTGCAACTGGAAATTGAAAGACAGGCACTGAAGCGCGAAGAAGACAAAGCTTCCAAGGAACGGCTCGCTCAGCTCGAGCGCGAGATTCAGAACCTGAAAGAAACTTCGAGCGGTCTAAAGGCCCATTGGCAGAACGAGAAAGAGTCAATCCAGCGCATCCGCTCGCTCAAAGAAAAAATTGAAGCGACAAAAGTCGAGGAGCAGCAAGCCGAGCGCAGGGGAGATCTAAACCGCGCCGCGGAGCTGCGCTACGGCACCTTGACTCAGCTTCAGAAAGAACTGGAACAGGCCAATCAGAAGCTTGCCGAGCTGCAAAAGAGCCAGAAAATGCTCAAGGAAGAAGTGGACGCCGAAGACGTCGCCGAAGTGGTAGCCAAATGGACCGGCATCCCGGTTTCAAAAATGCTCGAAGGCGAAATTCAGAAACTTCTCAAGATGGAAGACCGGCTCAAAGCGCGGGTCATCGGTCAAGACAGCGCGATCCATGCGGTATCCAATGCCGTGCGCCGGGCTCGGGCTGGTTTGCAGGATCAGAATCGACCCATCGGCTCTTTTATCTTTCTCGGTCCCACGGGTGTTGGCAAAACGGAGCTGTGCCGCGCGCTCGCTGAGTTTCTTTTCGACGACGAGCAGGCGATGGTCCGGCTCGACATGTCCGAGTTTATGGAAAAGCACTCTGTTTCCCGTCTTATTGGCGCCCCCCCAGGCTATGTCGGATATGAAGAGGGCGGTTATCTCACCGAGGCCGTGCGCCGCCGTCCCTATTCTGTGGTGCTCTTCGACGAGATCGAGAAAGCGCATCCAGAGGTTTTCAATGCGCTGCTGCAGATTCTTGAAGACGGTCGCATGACCGATGGCCAGGGCCGAACGGTCGATTTCAAGAATACCGTCATCATTATGACATCGAACCTGGGTAGCCAGTATATTCAGGACTTGGCTAACGGAAACCGTAAAGATCTGGAATCCCGTGTGATGGCCGCGTTGCGTGACGCCTTCAAACCGGAGTTCTTAAACCGCATCGACGAGATCATTATCTTCAATAGCCTCGGGCGCGAGCAAATCAAATCCATCGTCGAGATCCAGCTCAGACGGCTGCGCCAGAACTTAGCAGCCCGGAAAATGGCTTTGGAGATTACCGACGCCGCCAAGGCGCTGCTTGCCGACAAAGGTTATGACCCGGTATACGGCGCCAGGCCGCTGAAGCGGACGATTCAGCGTTTGATTCAAGATCCGCTGGCGATAAAGATCCTCGAGGGTGAATTTAAAGAAGGGGACGGAGTCAAAGTCGACGCTAATAGAGATTCACTTGCCTTTAGTCACGCGCAGCCAAGCTCTGCGAACGAGAGCTTTGCTGAGAGAACTTTACATTGACCGCTGCGCCTAAAAGAATCCCTCCGGGGCTGACCCGGGTTCGAAAAGAGATTCCTCGGCCCGGGAAAATCTTCCAGAGCAAGAGGACCATCACACGCAAACGGGCCAAGGAAAAGCTCCAACAGGAATTGAAGGAAACAATCCGCGCAAGTCTTAAATAGCGCCGCGATTGTCTTTAAGAAGGTCAGGTGAAGTAACCTGCCCTTTTGTTTTTCTAAGCCATTTGCGGAAGTTTGCTCTGCCTTGCCGTTGCAGCGAATGCAGCGGCAAGATAAGATTGTGTTGCCTCAACGGAAGAACGCGCAAATTTCTTTCTCGCGATTATTCCACTACATCCGAGTGTTTTCTTAGGCGTCGGTGCTCCGGGTCGGCCGTCGAAAAGAAAACGGCTAGCGAACAATGGCGGTCGAAGATAAACCGGTGAGAAGCCACAAACATGCGCCTTTGATTCTCTTTAACGTTTGCGTGGGACAATTCATTGTCGGATTGGATCAACGCGCCCTACTGGTTGCGCTGCCGACTCTGACGCACACCTTCACCACCAGTCTCACGACGATCCAGTGGGTGCTTTTGATCTACGATCTCGCATTGATCGGCTTGGTTATCACGGTCGGACGTCTGGGCGATCTATTCGGCCGCCGGCAGATCTACGCCGGTGGCTTTTTATTCTTCGTTTTGGCGTCGGCTCTTTGCGGGATCTCACAATCCGCGGGGCAGCTCATTCTTTTTCGCGGCCTGCAAGCGGCGGGTGGGGCGATGATTGCCGCCAACGGGAGAGCCGTCGCCTCCGAGGCATTTCCCTCGAGCCAGAGAGGCAAAGCTATGGGCTTTGCGTCCATGGCTTTTCATACCGGTTTTTTAACCGGCCCAACACTTGGGGGATTCTTGATCGACACCGTCGGCTGGCGTTGGATTTTTTATATCAATCTTCCAATCGGCCTTTGGGGCGCTTACTTGGCGTGGAACCTGCTCCAAAAAGAAAAGGAAGACCTCAAAGGAGTATCCGTAGACTTTCCCGGAGCCATTTTGCTCATCTTAACCAACAGTCTGTTCATCTACGTCATGAACCAGTTGCCGCACCTGGGTTGGCGGAATCGCGTCGTCGTCGGTACGCTGGCTCTCTCCGCAGCGGCATTCGCGCTATTCGTGTTTGTCGAGCTAAGAAGCCGAATGCCGATCTTGAGTTTCGCATTATTCCGCAACCGGCTTTTCACCGCCGCAATGTTCAGCCTCTTCTTCATCACTTTCACGCAGTCGGCGATCAGCTTTCTTATGCCTTTTTATCTTCAGAACATCCTGCATTTTTCGCCCTCGCAAATGGGCTGGATCATCATCGCAAGCTCAGTCATGATCGTTCTGGTTGCCCCGTTCGCGGGCTGGTTGTCCGATCGGCTGGGATCGCGCCCTCTTTGTACGGTAGGTTCCAGCCTCATCGTTATCGCGCAATTCTTCCTCGCATCCCTGAGCCTGGATTCATCGATCCCGCGCATCGTCATTCCCCTAATGTTGTCCGGCCTCGGATGGGCGCTTTTCAATTCGCCGAACCAGAGCGCAATTTTAGGCTCCGTACCCCGGGATAAGGTGGGCACCGCCTCGGGAATGAACACCACCACCGCGCGCACCGGCGGAGCGATGGGAGTCGCGCTCTGCGCAACGTTATTTACGTACGGCCTGACGTCTGCCGGGATGTCGTCGTTGCAAATCGAAGCACCTGAGAGTTGGAGCGTTGCTCCGGACATTTTTATGACATCTTTCAACCATACGATTCATGTCGTTAACTTTTTGACCATCGTGTCGGTATTCTTTTCGGCGATACGCGGCCGGAGACAAGGCTAGTCCGTGGAACTCAGAGATTGGTTGCCCGTGTATTCTTCTCAGCAAAACTCAAAAAACTAGGATGCATATGGATATAAACCACCTTTTGCCGCACAATGGGAAAGATAAGATTTGCTTCTAAAATCCGTCCCCACCCTTCTGCAAGTGTAATGACGCAGGCCGAAACTCCCACGAGCTCGAGATGGACTTCGAGACTCATCCTTTTGAATGTTTGCATCGGGCAAGCCATTGTTGGTATCGATCAGCGCGCTCTCTTGGTTGCGCTTCCCACTCTGACGGAATCTTTCCATACTCGCCTCACCACTATTCAGTGGACGATCCTGATTTATGACCTTGTTCTGATCGGCCTCGTCATTACTGTGGGACGACTGGGAGACCTTTTCGGACGACGCCGCTTCTACAGCCTGGGATTGCTCGTGTTCGTAATCGGTTCAGCGCTCTGCGGCGTTGCTCAATCACCAGCGCAGTTGATTTTTTTTAGAGCCCTTCAGGCCATCGGCGGATCGATGATCTCGGCCAACGGGAGGGCGATTGCTTCCGAGTCTGTTCCTCGTGAAGAACGCGGCAAGGCGTTGGGTCTTACCTCCGTGGCATTCCATGTTGGTTTTATCACGGGCCCTTCTCTGGGAGGTTTTCTGGTCGACACGTTGGGCTGGCGTTGGATTTTCTACATCAACGTTCCCATTGGTCTTTGGGGAGCCTACCTCGCCTGGAAAATCATGGCGGAGACTAGAAAGGAGGAGGGAAAAGTTTCTGTCGATTTTCTCGGAGCGCTGCTGCTCTTGGTGACCAACAGCCTTTTTATCTATGCCATCGATCAGCTTCCGCGGCTGGGGTGGCATCACCCAACGTTTCTCTTGACGATATCGTTTTCCGGACTTGCCTTGGTGCTTTTAATTGTCACCGAGCTTAGATCCGCGACGCCGATTTTGCTTCTTAACCTGTTCCGCAACCGCCTTTTTAGCGCTTCTATCCTAAGTCTCTTTTTCGTCGCTTTGAGCCAATCGGCAATTAATTTTCTTATTCCCTTTTATCTCCAGAACATCATGGGCTACTCGCCCGCCCAGGTGGGATGGCTCATCATAGCCGATTCGGTCATTATCATGATCACGGCGCCGATTGCCGGCTCTCTTTCGGATCGGGTGGGCTCGCGTTTGCTTTGCACAGTCGGTTGCAGCGTGATCGTCGCGGGCCAGTTCTTAGTTGCGTCCCTCGGGCTTCATTCCTCTGTCATGAGCATTATCTTCCCATTGGCGCTTTGGGGTCTTGGGTGGGGTCTATTCAATACGCCCAACCAAAGCGCCATTCTCGGCTCGGTTAGCATGGATAAGATTGGCGCTGCCTCCGGCACGACGGCCACGACAGCGCGGACTGGCGGCGCTCTCGGTGTGGCCTTTGCATCGACCCTTTTTACCTATATGTTGAATAGCGCCGGACTGAGCCAGACGCAGATCGAATCACCAGAAAGCTGGAGCACGACTCCGGAACCATTCGTTACCTCTTTCAGCCACACGATTCACATCATTAATTTCTTTACCCTGCTCGCGGTGTTCTGCGCGGCCGTAAAGGGTTCACGGGAATATATTCACGAGCCAAAACATTGATCCGGACGTTCCATTTTCCCAGTTGCGTCTCGATCAGCACTATAGGATACTTGGCTTTCGCGACACAATGATGGCCTGGTATCTGCATATCGACATGGACGCTTTTTACGCGTCCGTCGAACAGGCTCTGGATCCCAAACTGAAGGGCAAGCCGGTGATCGTTGGCGGGCGCAGCGGCCGTGGCGTAGTCACTTCCGCATCCTACGAGGCGCGCAAATTCGGTGTTCATTCAGCCATGCCCGGATTTCAAGCGCGAAAGCTTTGCCCCCAGGGAATTTTTCTTCCTAATCGGCGCCGCACTTATTCAGATTTTTCGCATCGGGTCTTCGCCATATTGGAGCAGTACTCGCCTGAAGTCCATGCTATTTCCATCGACGAAGGTTTGGTGGATCTCACCGGCACTGACCGCCTTTTTGGTCCACCCCTCAAAACTGCGGATCAAATCATTCGCCGCATCGAGAGTGAGCTTGGGCTGCCATCGTCTGCAGGTCTTTCTACCAGCCGGGTCGCAGCGAAGATCGCCGCAACTTTGGCGAAACCGCGCGGCCTCATCTATATTCCGGCGGGTTCCGAAGAGGATTTTTTGGCACCTTTGGCAGTCGAGATCATTCCCGGCGTCGGGCCAAAGACATGCAGCGGATTTACGCAAAAGGGCATCAAGACCATTGGCGATTTATTGAAACGTTCAGATTTAGCATCGCGTTTTTTGGATCTCGACGTAACCGAGCGACGGCAACACCGACATGACCACTCCATCGGCAATGAAACCACGCTGGAAAAGCCGGCTAAAGAAATAGAGCAGATGGAAGAAGTCCTCTGGGAGTTGGTGGAAGAGGTCGGCAGCCGGCTACGCCGCGAAGCGTTCTACGCCCGCTGCCTCACGCTCAAAGTTCGCTACTCAAACTTTCAGACTTTTACCCGCTCGCGCACGCTTTCCACGCCCACGTGTTTCGATCGAGAAATCTTCGATGTCGTCAGCGATCTGCTGCGACGTAATCTTACCGCGGGGCGAACCGTTCGCTTACTGGGCGTAAGCGCTAGCGCCTTGCAAAGCTCCGGCTGGCAGGAACCGTTGTTCACTCGTGAGAAGAGAAAGTCCTGGGAAAAACTCTACCGCGGCATCGACGATCTCCGTCACAAATATGGCGAGGATGCCATCGGCGCCGCTAAGCCTCGAAGCCGCACGGGTTGATTTTGCCAGCAAAGCTACTTAGTGTTTTTAAAACCGACAGCCGACCACAGACGCTGACCGCAGCATTTATTGGAGCTTTGCTGTTGACGGTCGGTTGTCGGCGGTTGGCGGTCGAATCACTTCATGACAACCAGCCCGCTGAATAACACCTTTCTTGCCGCCTGCTGGCGCGAAAAGACCTCCTACACTCCGGTGTGGCTTATGCGCCAAGCCGGGAGATACATGGAAGAGTATCGAAAGCTGAGAGCGCAGTATGGTTTCCTCGAACTTTGTAAACGGCCGGACCTCGCCGCCGAAATCACGGTCACGCCGGTGGAGCGCCTTGGAGTCGATGCTGCAATTCTCTTCGCCGATATCCTACTCTTGCTCGAACCGATGGGGGTTGGGCTGGAGTATTCGAAGGGCGATGGTCCAGTGATCCACCGCCCCGTGCGTTCGAATGCCGACCTTGACCGCCTCAAAGAGGCGGAGCCCGAGAAAAATCTATCGTTTGTCTTTGAAACGGTGGAAAAGTGTCGCCGCGAACTTAATAATAGAGTTCCGTTGATCGGTTTTTCCGGCGCGCCTTTTACTTTAGCGTCCTATCTTATCGAAGGCGGCGGGTCGCGAAATTACGTTCATACGAAGAAGCTTTTTTATTCCGATCTCGGTGCCTGGCAAAGTCTTATGGAAAAGCTCGCCCGTGCGGTTGCCGATTATCTGAATGGCCAGATTGCCGCTGGGGCTCAAGCGGTGCAAATCTTCGACAGTTGGGCCGGTTGCCTGGCACCGGCGGACTACGAAAAATTCGTGCTTCCTTATACCCACGCCGTAATCCGAGCGATTAAGCCCGGCGTGCCGGTGATTAATTTCAGCACGGGAACGGCCGGGGCCTTGAAACTATTGCGTGCCGCGGGAGGAGACGTAATCGGTCTCGATTGGCGTGTCAATCTCGACGAAGGCTGGGCAAACATCGGTCACGACGTCGCCATCCAGGGCAACCTCGATCCCGTTGCGCTCTTCGCATCGCCAGCGGAGATTAAAATCCGGGTCGCCGAGATTCTCCGCCAAGCCGGCAGGCGACCTGGGCACATTTTCAACCTCGGTCACGGGATTTTACCCGAGACGCCCGTTGACCATGTCATCGCGATGGTTGATGCGGTGCATGAGCTCAGCTCCCGGAATCAGTAATGGCTAACGAGGACTGTGGTCTGAGTTAGGGCATGTTGCGGTATGATCCTAAGTCGCTGAGTGATAACTTGCCTTAGCTCGGTCCTCAGCGCTCATCACTCAGTCGTGATCCAAGGGGTAGAGACTGAGAGAATTCTGCCGTTCATGAGTTTATCTTACGACGCGATATTGTTAATCGCCTTCGGCGGCCCGACGACTCCTGAGGAAATCCGTCCATTTCTGGCTCGCGTGCTCCACGGGATTGCGATTCCGCCCGAACGTGTGGAAGAAGTCGTTCACCATTACGAAGCGGTGGGCGGCAGATCGCCGCTCAACCAGGTTACGTTTCGGCAAGCGTTAGCCTTACAAAGGCTACTGACCGAAAAAAGAATTTCGCTGCCAGTCTATGTAGCGTTTCGCAATGCGAGTCCCTTCTTCGCCGAGACATTAAAACAAATGGCTGGCGAAGGCGTAAAACAAGCGCTGGGGTTCATTCTCTCTTCCCACCAAACCGAAGCAAGCTGGGATCGCTATCAGAAAAACATCTCCGATGCTCGCGCCGAACTCGACTTCAAGGCGCCGGAAATTAGCTATTGCGAGGGCTGGTATGATCACCCGCTTTTTATCCAGACGTGGGCAGAGCTTATTAAAACCAGCTTGGGCAAAACTTCGGCGCGCGCCAGCGCGCCGCTTATCTTCACCGCACACAGTTTGCCAGCTCCCATGGCCGCCCAATCACCCTATGTTAAGCAGCTTGAAGCTAGCGCTCATTTGATCGCCGCGCGCCTCGGCTATGAACGGTGGTTACTTGCCTACCAGAGCCGAAGCGGCAAACCAACAGATCCCTGGCTCGAGCCGGACATCGGTCAGGCGATTCGCGACTTGGCGGCGCAAGGTGTTACAGAAGTTGTCGTCGCCCCTATCGGCTTTGTCTGCGACCATGTCGAAGTTCTCTATGATCTCGACATCGAAGCCAAGGAAATCGCCGCGGACTTGAACCTGAACTTCATCCGCGCAAGCTGTCCCAATGATCACCCGACATTCATTCGGATGATCGCGAACGTTATTCAAGAAAGAATCAGCATGGTCGAGAATCGAGGATAGAGAATGAAAGATTGCAATCCTCGATCCTCGATTGGCAGCATGAGTCGCCGAATCGTTGTCGTGGGTGGTGGAATCGCAGGGCTTGCCGCCGCTCATCGTCTCTTCGAACTCAGCCGCGAAAGATCTCTACGCCTTGAAGTCACGTTGCTCGAAGCTTCTTCCCGCCTGGGCGGCGCCATCGCTACCGAACGGGTTGACGATTTTCTCGTTGAGGCCGGCCCCGACTCTTTTATTAGCGAAAAACCTTCGGCGCTTCGCCTGTGCGAACGCCTTGGTCTCACTTCACGTCTGGTATCGACGCAGGCCACCTATCAGAAAATTTACATCGTTTACAACGGCCGCCTCGTGCTGTTGCCGGAGGGTTTTTTTCTATTGGCCCCGACCCATTTCTGGCCTTTTGTACAAACGCCGCTTTTTTCCTGGGGCGGAAAGCTGCGCATGGCGGCGGAGCTTTTTCTTCCTCGCGGCGAGAAAGACGGCGACGAAAGTCTTGGTTCTTTTGTCCGGCGTCGTTTCGGCGCTGAAGCGCTGGAGCGTGTCGCGCAACCGCTGGTCGGCGGAATTTATGCGTCGGATCCAGACAAGCTCAGCCTCGCCGCAACCATGCCACGCTTTGCAGAAATGGAGCGGAATAAACGCAGCATCATCTGGGCGATGTGGACCGAGCAGCGGCGTGGAGCGCACAACCGGGAGAGTGGGAGCGGTGCACGCTTGAGTCTATTCGTGACATTGGCTGGTGGCATGCAGGAACTGGTCGATACCGTCGCGAAAAATCTACCCGAGGGCGCTGTTCGACTCAGCGCTGCCGTTAACAGCCTCAATCGCGACGAAAGCAAAGGAATTTGGCGTGTCAGAATGGCTGGCAATGAAACATTCGAAGCAGACGCGGTCATTCTCGCGACTCCTGCTTTCCGCGCCGCAGAAGCGCTGGGCGCAGCTTGTAGCGAGGCAGCCAAGGATTTAAAAGAGATTAGCT
>Ga0126370_10000851_pt1 | contig 13414 bp, 12 predicted proteins | sample PanSoiMetaPlot_3_FD_92586 | JGI IMG/M metagenome (GOLD analysis project Ga0126370, IMG submission 92586) | Tropical forest soil microbial communities from Panama - MetaG Plot_3 | ecosystem: Environmental > Terrestrial > Soil > Tropical forest > Bulk soil | place: Panama | collected 2016-02-17 | reverse complement strand
TTCGGGATGCTCTTCGACCACTCGCGCAACCTGTTGGGAGTTGCTGGCGCGGACCGCCGCTGCGAGTCGCTCTGCGGGTGTAAGGGTTAGCTGGTCCACATATTCTTTCAGCTTAGGCCAACTGGCAAAGCCGTAATCGCGGGCAAGAACGTACTGGGCGTCGGCGAGCTTCGCATCCGCCAGCGTTGCCTTAAGGGCGAGGTATTGGAACCGCTCAACAGCTGCAGGTTTGCGCAGCTGGAGATCGTGCAGAAGTTCTTTGGCTTGTTTTTTGAGATGTTCGAGGTTTGGCTTGGCGGGTAATTCGCGAGACATCATTCCTCCTTCTTTTTTGCGCCCGGTGTCCGCTTTGGCGGGCAGAAGTGAGGTTAATGCTCGATTGCTAACTAACAGTTCAGGTGGGATCGTCCCTTCCCGCGGACGGGATGCACCCTGGATTGCGATGACAAGTATAGTGGAAGACGCCGGTTACGCACAACCGCTAACTGCAAGCGATCCCCCGATGTCAAGCGGCTTGGGTAAGCAGCTTACTTCTTGCCACACTGGCCGGTCATTCATGACCAGGGCGACAGGCAGGACGCGCTATGGCTTGCGGAGCCATTTCAAGCGGTTTCTTGAGGACAGGATCGCGACCGGCGCCCCGGGCATCGGGTGTTTTCTCGATGGGAATGCTGGGCGAAATTTCCCGATACTTTCGAAATACGAACCGTCGGGAAGTGTATGGTGAGCTGCGGCTATGTTAGAGGATCATGCAGTTGTGGTAACCGATGTGACGCGTGACAAGCTGGCAGCGGTTTCGTCGATCAGCACGGTCCGATCGGAGTACTTGAACGGCATGTGCCAAAGTCTTCGCACGCATCTCCGAACCCGCCGCAGTCGTTTTTGTAGCCAGCCGGCAAACGGTTCGACTCCGGACACGGCCGGTCATGAAAGAGTGGTTTGTCGCTGTCGAGAGCCGCTCCTGATTGGCTGGAACTCGCGAAAGCAGCCTACGATTTCGTGAAGCGCGGCAATTAGTGAGCTAAACTAGACGCGCGCTATTCGTTTGTGAGTGAGGTGCCAAATGGCTACATGCGAAGTTTGCGGTAATGAATACGACAAGGCCTTTGAAGTGATAGCCGCCGGAGCACGGCATACGTTCGACAGCTTTGAGTGTGCGATTCAAGCCATCGCGCCGAAATGTGAACATTGTAACTGCCGTGTAATCGGCCATGGCGTCGAAGTGGCTGGTCGGTTTTTCTGCTGCGCTCATTGCGCTAGGGCGGCCACATCGGCGGACGTCAGAGATCGAGCCGCGTAAGCAACCAACCTCGCGCTGTGCGATTCGAAATCGTTCGCCCGCTGAATGCCATAAGGCCTGGCCTAAGCTAAGCGCCGGACGGGCACATATCATGGAGGTGTTAATCATCGCTGACAATTATTCTTGTCTCTGTCTGTGCTCTGCCAGATGGAGAGGTTTCCACAGTTCTTAAGTATCTGTCTGTCCTTGTGTACAAAACAGTTAACGACGTCACGCTCGCCACGCCTACAATCAACGGAACAATGCGCCCGCAAGAAGGGCGACAGTGCCTGGTTTACCATAGCCTAGCCGAAAACCATTCGAGATCCCGACAAACAGGAGGTGCTCCTTGCCAGTTCCAAAGGTTCTGATCTTGACCGGTGATGCTGCTGAATCTCTTGAAGTGATGTATCCCTACCAGCGTCTTAAAGAAGAGGGCTATGAGGTACATGTCACTGCTCCCAGCCAAAAGAAGCTCAGATTCGTGGTACATGACTTCGAGCCTGGCTATGACACCTATACTGAAAAACCGGGCTACAGTTGGAACGCGGATCTGGCGTTCGCGGATGTGAATCCGGCAGATTATGCGGCCTTGGTGATCCCCGGCGGTCGGGCGCCTGAATACATTCGCAATGATTCAGCCTGCCAGAAAATCATCGGTCATTTCTTTGAGAACCAGAAACCTGTAGCTCAGCTTTGCCATGCTGCGTTGGTATTGGCCGCCTGCGGAGTATTGAAGGGCAGGCGTACCGCCGCCTATCCCGCTCTGGAGCCAGACATCAGGGCGGCAGGTGCGGAGTTCGTCAACGCTGAGACGGTGGTTGACGGAGCCATGGTGTCTGCGCGCGCCTGGCCTGATCATCCCGCATGGATGCGGGAATTTGTCCGCCTCTTGAAACAGAGGGCGCCTGTTCGTGCGCTTGAGACCGCTGCGTAGACCAAGCACTGGAGGTGCACTCGCTGAGGGTTGCTAAAAAACCTGATGCTCAACGTACGCGACTTGGATCCGGCGGAGGGCGAATGCGTCAATGCTTCCGCCACTCAAGTCGTGAAATGGCAAGATGAGAGGCCGCAGTTGGATATTCGGACGGTCCTCAACCGGCTTCGGCAGGACGTGACTGAGGTTGCGTTCATAGCGACAGAGACTCGCTCGATCTCGAGATCGCACCCGAAGTCGTAGTGCTCCAGTTTCTATGGCATTTCTTTGCACGACATGGGGAAGCCGTCTGCGCCGTCGTTGACGGATCTTCGATTCGCGCAGCCACGCTCGCAGACCCTGACAACCAGGATGACGGAACACTGAAAACCGTGCTCTGCGCCTGCTCGAAGTACTCGCAAGGTGCGAAACGGCAGGCAACGGAGGAACTACTCCTCACTTGTGTGCGATGTGCCGGAATGTCAGGTTGATACGCGGCTGAACGACATCAGGCTCCTTCGGAACTTCATGCTTACAGTTCTTCTGCGTCTGCCCAGCCATGATCAACAAGCTACCGTGCGGCAATCGTTCCGCGAAGGCAACGGTGCCATTTCTCACCTTCAGACGGAATAATCGTTCCGCACCCAAACTGACAGAAGCGATCACCGGTTTCATCTCCGGCTCCGCATCCGCATGCAGTCCGACGCTGTCGTTTCCGTTTCGGTAAAGATTGCACAGGGCGGCATTGTAGCCGAGTTTCGGCAGGTTCAAGTTCGTATAGGCAGCCAATGGTGTGACCTGCTCGACACGACTCTTTAATGCCAGCAACTCCGGAATCCACGGTAGCGGCTTGTACTCGCGGCGCGAATATGTGTAGCTCGTTTCCGGGTCTCCGTAATACGCCTCCTCGCGAGGCACCGCGCTCCTGAATGAAGTTCGCCTTCGTTCCCAGGCGCACCTCGCCAGCAAGGTGTTGAACAGCATCGTCGCTTCCTCGGGGGAGAGAAAGTCCTTTTCGTAGTAGATTTCCGCACCCGCGATCTGTATCGCTTCCATGTCGTCGCTTTATGCTATTGAGTCGTTTACGCAGGTTTGGCGTAGGTGCCCGGGCTCTTGTCCGTTGCCTGGAATTCGCGACGGCGTTTCCCGCTCGCATCAGCCACAGTGCTGCACCCGCTTTCCAGAATTAAAGTCCGCCGCAGGAACAGGCGTGCCCGGCAGCTGTGGCCACGAATCGTCGAGACCGCCGGCATTGACTTGGTCAAACCCGAACTCCTCCACAAGTCTCATCACGACCACCTTGGCTTTTGCATCGCCACCCTCATCGACAGCGCAATGCAATCGGAAGCGTTTTGGGTATGTCCCTTCTCCTTCAGTTGCCCGGCGTTACCACGGATCTGCCCAATTGCCTTTCCATTCACCGGCTTTCCGGGCAGACCCAATTCAATCTGCCGAATGCGACTGTCGCGATGACCAGGTAACCGGCTTCGCCAGCCCTGCTTCGCCAGGCCTGCAAGCGTTTCAGGCCCTCGATAATTGGCTACGCACACCTCGTGTCCCCAAGCAGTGAGCGAACCTGTCAAGGTCCCGCCTATTTCCCGCGCCGATGATGATCATCATAAAATCCTCCTCTGTGATCAGCCGGTCGTTTGTGAATCGGTCTCTATCGCAGCTCCACGTGCTGGTATTTGACTTCGAGTTCGGTTCCGCTATACAGGCACGGCTTGCGTAGAGGCTTGCTTGGCGGATTTCGGAAGGAAGGCTTCGAGCAGAGATTTGAATCGGGGACTAAGATGCAATTGCTCGCTCTCCCTTTCGAGCAGGGCTGCTGGCTCTGCCGCCGTCTTAAGTAAATAACGCAGATACGACAGCCTCATAAGCCAGAGCGCGTGTATCAAATCGTTCTCGCCTCGGACACGGAAGCTAATCCAGCCAGAATTGGGAACCCAATGATGCTTTTCGGCATGCCCCGCAGCTAGCAACGCATCGCGCACAGACCGAGGGAACGGGATGTCGACGTTCCCACCCGTGTGCACGTGTCCGATTTCAGCAGCTCGAAACCGGAATTCGCGGCCGCCAAAACGATGTGAGTGAGCCGACACTTCTGGCCATGACAATATCTCTCGCTCGATTTCAGTTAAGAATTTCATTTCAGACCTCGGTTCCCTAACCTTTTTCGATGCGTCTCGCTGACTGTCCGATTCGACTTCAAGTTGAATCCATGCATGAGGTGCCGCGACATGGCGGTGTTGGTGCTCCAACTGCGGGCAGAGCCCTTGGAGGTAGACCATAAGGCTCTTTCGCACACTGTGCACCATATCCAGGACAATAGATGTTTGGCGTAAGGTCCGCATCTTTAATGTCCGCGATCACTTCGCCCCCATTTTCTCCAGCTGCTTGCGACAGGCTCCTAAAAGCGCGCTTTCGTCGACCACTTGACTCTTTACCAGCTGCTTCGTATTGAAATAAGGGATCTGGACCGAAATGATGTACAGGCCCCTTAAGCGGCCACGCCAACTTCCGGCACCCCCTGGCACAAGAAACTCTTTTGAGTCGCCACCTATGGTGGGGCGTAGTTGTGTTCCGAAATCTCTTGCTTGCCGCGACCCAAGTTCATGCCTTGGCTCTGTTGCGAGGTAGACGCCACCGGTTTCGATTCGTTTGAGCAAAGAATGCTACGCTCACGAAAGCGAGCTCCGAAGCTACTGCTCTCTACTCAAGTCAAACGAGAACCGAGTCTCAACGGCCTTTCGGTTGGACTAGCATTTCCCGCTCAAGTTCGGTTTTCGTGTCGTCGAGAGCGAGAACCGGGAGTTGACGTTGTCCGATTGTGCCTCTTCTGCGAACCCGGTGAAGCGTAGGAAGGACTAACTTGACATCGCATGAAGATGCTTCAACCGGCTGCTGGGCAATCAAGCTGGTCCGCTTTTTGGGAAGCCGACCGCCGAAAACTCGAGCAACGTTAAATAAAGAGTGGCTGCCGCAAACCAGGCAGGTGTCGTGTGGGCTATCGCTGACAACATCGCATTCCGCGCACAAGACAGCACTTTGCAGCGGGACAGCATTCAGAATCCTGGCCCGCTCCGGAGGACCGACAACACTGGAACCATTCATCACAGTAACCTCACCGAACCATAGAGTAGATTTTAGCGGTTTCTTACTCAATCTTTTCACCGGTGCACCAACATTGTCACAGTCCCTGTTAAATGCAATGCCCTGGTCTCGCATCGGTAGAATCCGAGAACATTCCGACGATATTTCTCATGATTCGATCCGCCCACAGCACGCCTGATGCAATCAGCGACTTGACTCTGTCGTTGGCTGCGGCGGCTGTGCAAGTCTCCCGTATTGTTCAGATTCCGTGGCACGAGGATTCCCGCAACAATGGTTAATACGCGTTTTCTGCCTTCCCCCATTCAGTTCACGATCCCTGGCTAAATTCTCGCCAAGCACATCGAGGAATGGTTGCTTGCTCTTTCGCTCCAGCCGAGCAAGGCGATGCTCGAATCGTGTCTTGAGCTCCCTATAGGCGCTTGCAGCGATTGCCCCGAGGCACTTTGCCCGGCGCAGTTCATCGAGCGCTCGACGAACGACATCACGCGCCTGATCGAGGTCGCGAACCCGATGTTCGTGGTAGATCGCCAATTGTTCATAAGCTTCGTAGCCTTGGCGTGAATTGCCCAGAGCGCTTTTCCAAAGTTCGCAGGCTAGCACGAAATCGCCGTCGTGCTTTGCGAGCCTGGCCAGGGATCTTTTCGCGACCCGCTCGGTGGCGGCCGGCAGCACGGAAGCAATCGATTTCTGGTACAGCCGTCGTGCGTAGACGGAATACCCACGTTTTTCGCAGATGCGCGACACTCCGAAGAGTTCAAGCCCATCTTGGCCAATCGTTTCGGGATCTGCGAGCAGCGAAAGAACCCTGACGGAGAGGGCGGCGAGTCCACGCAGGTCCATCTGGTTGTGCTGGAAAACTTGCACAAGCCTTTCGGGTGATTCGCCCCGGAGGAAGTCAAAATAAATCTCGGGAATCAGATCGGAGAGAATATCGGCGCTGCGGTCGCGTCCGAGGACAAGCCGCTCTAGTTCGGACAACCGTACCGATCCTAGCCTGAGTCGCCACAGGTTACGCGCCGGATGGAGAAAGTCGAGATGTATTAGAGGGGCCGGCGGAGCAATCTTTCGGCTCATGCGGTAGCGTGTTTCGAGTAGTGGCCAATCGAACGTCTTCCCATTGAACGTTACGATTGCCGGATGTTCGACGATACGCTGTCGCAGCGCGAATAGCAGCGAGCATTCCTCGCTGTAGTCGCGCATGAACAACTGCTCGACCTCAAGCCCGCCGTCCTCCCACCAAGCGACGCCAACCAAGAACGCATAGGTGCCACTCCCGCCTGCAAGCCCCGTGGTCTCGGTATCGAGAAATAACCACCGCCCGGGATCGGCGACTTCGTCACCAGCATCGGGAATCAGCATCCGCACGGCATTGAGGTTTGGCGTGTGTTGCGCAGGTTCTCCGAACCAGCAATGCACGGAGAGGTGTTCGCCGTGCGGATTCATCTTTGGGCAGGCGCCGAGGATCCGTTCCAACATTCCCAGGCGGTCTCCGGCTTGACGCACGCTATGACGATCTTCGGTCTGAGCCCGCGACGGTGAAACCAGAGGACGTGGACGCTCCAATGCCTTTAATCGTCCCAACCGATTTTCTATCGCTACGCTCACTGTTGAACGGCCCCCCTGCTTCTAAACTGACTTGTGCCCGCGGGAACAGGTCCGGCGCACAACTGTTGAAGGATCGCAAGCGCCACATTTTTTGTCCGTTCACTTCGATCGCCCGTCGGTCCGACGCAGGACGGACATCCGTTCTCACAGGGACATGCCATGATCAACTGCCGCGTTCGCTCGAGAAGAAGGGTGCAGTTCCGATATAGTGGTTCGCTGAAGCCGATGCCGCCGGGATAGGCATCATAAAGATACAGATTGGGTTCAAAAAACGGCTCGATGTCGGCAGCGCGAGGTTTTGCAAAATCCTCCCAATTGATCTCAGAAGCGGCGCTTGGGGGACGCTCCCCGACTGTCGTGCCCAGATCGCGTCTATCGCACATCATGAGCAGTGTCGCCATGGATACAAGGGCATACAGCAAACCAAAGATGCCGCTCTGCCGCTCGGAGAGCGTGAAGCACGATCGCGCGAGCAATTCGTGCGCGAGTGTGATCCAGAACGCGGTCGTGTGCATCTCGTTTTCCGGCAATTCAAGTTTCCCGGAGCCGACGTTTTCATTGGTGAAGAACTTGATCTTCTTGAAGCCAACGACTTGCGAACGCACCAGCACATCACCGTGCGCCCGAGCCGCCCGTCCCTCAATGGCTTGCTCGTCAGCGACCTCGAGTACGCGAACTTGTGTGTAGCGGATCGCGTCTGTGAAATAATCCACTCTGACCGGCTTTAGGTATGCCTTTCGCTTGTCGAAGTCTAATTGCTCGACGTAATACTGCTGCCCTTGGTGGATGTAGATTGCTTTCGGATGAACGGTCGTGACTGCAGATGAGAAATCGACCTCCCCAATCACCTCCGGATTGCCATCACCCCTTCGCGCCCTATCAATGATGACGAAATTGTCGGACGTCACCGATCGCAAGCTGATCGTGTCCGCAGGATAAGCCTCGTCAATCCAGTGCCAGTTACCACCGCTGTGATGCAGGAAACCTGCCTCTCCCAGCTGTTCGCAGAGTTCCGGAACATCGACATTCCCGAACTTTTCGTCCGGTGAGATAGGGAGTTCGAATGCCGCACATTTCAAGTGATTGACGAGAATCTCCAGATTGTCCGGCTGAATGTGCGCCTGCTCGGGTGAGCTTCCGAAGAAATAATCCGGATGTTGCACAATGAATTGGTCAAGCGGTGCCGATGAAGCAACTAAGATTGCGCATGAACTCCCGCTTCGTCGTCCTGCGCGGCCGGCCCGCTGCCAAGTGGAAGCAATGGATCCGGGATAGCCCGCCATCACGCAGGCATCGAGAGAGCCGATGTCGATTCCCAACTCGAGGGCGTTGGTCGCAACCACTCCCAAGATCCGCCCATCGCGCAGCCCCCGCTCGATTTCGCGACGTTCGGTCGGCAAATACCCTCCGCGGTAGCCGCGAATTGGCTCCGTTTCTCCAGGTTTCGCAGGGTTTGCCTCCTGCAGGTAGCTCAGAAGAACTTCGGTGTGCAACCGGCTATTCGCAAACACAATGGTTTGCAGTTGCCGGTGAAGCAGTTCGTTCGCCACCCGTGTGCTCTCATTGATGTAGCTACGTCGAATGCCAAGATTCCGGTTGACCATTGGGGGGTTGTAGAAAATGAAGGCCTTCTCCCCAGCTGGAGCGCCATTCTCCTCGATGGCATGAACTTCTGCCTCGACAAGCTGTGATGCCAATTCTTCGGGATTTGCGATAGTTGCAGAACAGCAGATGAACTGCGCACTCGATCCATAGAACTGCGCCACTCGCCTCAATCGCCGCAACACGTTCGCCAAATGGCTTCCGAACACCCCGCGGTAGGTATGTAATTCATCAATCACGATGTAGCGGAGATTTTCAAAGAACCGCATCCATTTGGTGTGGTGAGGCAGAATGCCGGTGTGTAACATATCGGGATTCGTAAGCACGATATGTCCACGCTCTCGAATCGTCTTGCGCGCGTCGCTGGGTGTATCGCCGTCGTAAGTGTAGACTCCAAAGCCGTCATTGAGGCGTTTCGCGAGATCGTGCAACTCGGTGAGTTGGTCTTGAGCAAGAGCTTTCGTGGGAAAGAGGTACAGGGCGCGGGTATCTAAATTCTCGAGTACAGCATTGAGAACCGGCAGGTTATAGCAAAGGGTCTTGCCCGATGCAGTTGGCGTCACTACCACCACGTTTTTTCCCTGGCGTACCAATTCGGCTGTAACAGCCTGGTGTGAGTAAAGCTCTTTGATTTCCTTGCCCCGGTAGGCCTCAGACAAGTCACTTGTCACCCACCCTGGCATAGGCCGAAACTGTGCGTCTCGCGCTGGAATCTGCCGTACAGAAGTCAGCACTTCGTCCTTGCGGTAGCGCTCAATCAGCGCCCCTAGAGTCTCGTGAACGAGGTTAAGCGCCCTGCCTGATTGCCGAGCTAGCGGATGGGACAAACTCATTCGGCGCTTCCTTCTGAATGTTTCGCTTTTTATTCGCCCATAGAGTAGCACCTCCCTGCGCGTTGTTGCAATATCCAAAACTCGAAGTTCAACAGTTTCACTGCCTCTTCACAGCATGTCGTTTTTGTTTCAGTCCAGTCCTGGTGTTCACCCCTTCAATCGCAACCCCTGAAACACAAACCCTTGTAACCTGCTTGTTCTCATCTCGTAACAGACCGTAGAGAAGCTCATGAATCTGCGCTGACAGTTCGGGCTTGGCGAGTTCGCTGCGGTCGAGACGTTAGGCTGTCAGTTTCGGCGCAAAATTTATGCCTAGACCTTGTGCATGCTTTAGGGTGATTGCTGCATTGGTCTCGGAGTGCCCCTGTTCGTAATCCTCTAGCAAGAACTAGGGGATCGCGTAACCAGTACCGGGTCAGCAGGTCTGTACAGTCCCGCTGTATTTCAGAGGAACGCGCAGTCGGGTGCTAAGTCTCCCCCCGAGCGTCTTCAGTCGGTCAGCACATGCTCGATGAAGCGCTGCATGTGCTCATAATGTGAGCCCGGCCAATAAAGGCGATCACAGCCAGGGCAGATTTGGAACTGATGGTAGCATTCTGCCGTTCTGGGCGGGAGTCGGTCGCGTATCGATTCTTTGGAGATGGGTTGCAGCAACACATTACAGCGCAAACATCGCTGGAACGGGGCAACTGCACGGAACAAATTGAAATGCCTAAGAACCTCAAGCAATTGGCGTCGCGGCTCAGTTGCCCTCACAAAGTAACCGTAAATTATCTCCCCGCGTTTCAGCAGCCCACGGTCGCGCGTCAGGAGAATACGTTTCTCGCGGGCGGAAATCCGAGATAACTCCCGATCATCGCGGCTGGTTTCATACAGGACATCAAAGCCCAACATCCGCAGATAGGTTGCAAGACGGCCGAGATGGGTATCCGCTGCGAAGCACACGTCCTGTAGTTGCGGGCGCAATTGCATAAGAGATGACACATCCAACGAGGTAAAGCCGGGATACACGCTAATTCGGTCACCATCCCGGACCGGGCAAGTGAACCCCACGGGCATAGCGTTGACCAGAATGAGATCAACCTCGGTATGCGGCACGCCCAGCGACTCGATTACGTCTTTGACAGAAGCGGGTAGCAAAAGCGCGTGCGAGAATGCTGTCATGCGCCGTTCTGGCGACAGGAAGTCGTTGAGTTCGGCGTAAAACCGGAAAATCACCTGCTCCATAAGCACAGACAATTTTGGGCGGGTCGACCTGGCGTTCTTAATATATGGCAAAACGTGAGGATGCCAATTTTTTGTGTGGTGCCGATCAGCGATTTTGCTGCAACTCCTCGCGTATCCTTTCTGTAATCTTGACCGGCAAATTATTCCTATTCTCTAGCGTCAACTCGAAGATCACTACGTCGGGGCGACGCTTGATCTGATCGACAAGGGGATGGCGTCGCTCCATGACTGTTGCCAGCACGATGACGGGCGAATCCAGTGCCTTCAGGACAACCCCAAAAAAGAGCTTCGAGGCAAGCTCCATCTTGCCGATCTCATCGATCACCACCATCCGGTGACGGAGGATAGCATGCTGTAATTCCGGCAGGCCAAGCCGCTCGAAGGCTGCCACGTCGACCCTGTACTTGCCGACTCGCACCCGCCCGGCAAGGTCGACGTGAGCGAGCACGGCGGACTGTCCCTCCAGTGTGGTCAGACGAAAGCCTTTCCGCACTCCGTCCTCACGGATCTCGCTCGTGGTGAATCCGCCAGCGACGTGTGGAAACTCTCGGGCGACGGCCCCGACCAACGAGGTCTTTCCAATTCCCGGCCGCCCGGTCACAAGTATGTTCTTCATCGTAAACCTGAGGTCAGCAAGGGGGGCGCTACTATAGGCGCAGTGCCGCCGTCATTGATACTCCGGGAAGGTTCAGGCTGCGCTCTGTAGTTGCGTCGTGAGCTCTAGCAACAACTCTGGAACCACGGCCCAGCGTAGCCGCCACTCTCGGTCGTCATCGCGCTCAAGGTGCAAGACTCCGCCCATCTGAAAGGTCACCAGTGTCCGATCCTGTTGCACCCCGAACAGCGCGGAAAGCAAGCGGCTGAGATACGGCAGATGGCCGACGATCATGAGGCACTTCGATTCATTTTGCAGTCGCTCGTGCATGGGCCCAACATCGTCATTCGGGGCCAAACCTGCAACCTCTCGTGTGCCATCTGCCGGACGCAGGTGTGCTGCCATGATCTCCGTCGTTTGCCGCGCGCGGTCCTTGTCGCTATGTTCAATGCGGTCTATGTGAAGCTTTAACTTCGACAGGTACTCGGCCATCAGTTCCACCGTCTTCGCGCCGTCTGCGGTCAATCTCCGCTGCGGGTCTTCCGCTTCGCTCTTTGCTGCACCGTGTTGAACTAAATAGAGATGCATAAATACCTCGCTTTACACGTTCTGCCCGTTCCTCCAGCGGGGCAGATGGGCAATGGTATTAAACACCACGTCGGGCCGAACTGCACGCTTGAGATCGCTCGAACGGAACTTTCTAGTCCTGACCCGGGCGGCTTTAGTCCTGTTGACTGCGACGTGCCACACTTCGAGTGTCAGGCGCTGCCACGACATGTTGCTTCCCCAATGGAGAAGTAGCGCAGGGGCACACCGAAATTACTTGGGCAATGGGTGATATATTTTGGGACGGCGTCCGACCAAACCCAATCGGCGGACCACCCCCGTTACGGACGACTGGCCTTAAACCGATCTTGCTGCATTTGCTCGGAGATTTGAATGAGACGAGCCCTCTTTCTATTATTTCTTGCTCTGACGAGCTTCGTGTTTGCCCAACAACCACAGGTGCCGGAAATTCAATTCCAATCGGTTCCCAACTTCCTGAAGCTTCCGGCAGACCTCTATCTCGGTGAAGCTGCGGGGGTGGCGGTTAATTCCAGGGGACACATTTTCGTTTTATCGCGCGGCAACACGGCTGGCCCTGCCTATGGAGCGGCTGCGGCCCAACTACTGGAATTCGCCGCCGACGGCAAATTTCTGCGGGAGATCGGTCACAATCTCTACGCCTGGTCTTTTGCGCACGCTGTAAAGGTCGATAAGGATGACAACATCTGGGTGGCTGACAAGGGCTCGGACATGGTGATCAAATTCAACGCGGAGGGTCGGATGGTTATGGTGTTCGGACGCAAGCAGGAGGCGTCTGACGAAGAAACCTCCCCTCTCCCGCACCCGAGACCGCCATCGCCTCCCGTAGATGGGATGTTCCGACAGGTGACTGACATGGCGTGGGATAAGGCAGGCAACACCTACATTAGCGACGGCTATATCAATTCGCGCATCGCCAAGATTGACAAGAACGGCAACTGGATCAAGTCATGGGGCGAGCCCGGTGACCAGCCGGGGCAGTTCAACGTTCCTCACAGCATCGCCATCGATGCTGAGAACCACGTCTATGTGGCCGATCGCGGCAACCGCCGCATCCAGGTATTCGATAGCGACGGAAAATTCCTTCGGCAAATCACCATTGATGTGCCATTCGATGCAAATGCCCGCCCGGCCATCGGCAATAAGCCCGTGTTGCCGATCACGGGAGCTCAGACCATGGCGCCTGGCTCGCCTTGGGCAATCTGCATCACTCCGGCGCCGAACCAGGTGCTGTTTAGTTCTGATGCCTACCCGGGCCGCATTTACAAGCTAGGTCTTGACGGAAAAGTTCTAGGCGTGTTTGGAGAATCCGGCAAACAACTGAAGCAGTTCGGGTGGATTCACGAAATTGCATGTCCGTCGGAAAGTGAACTCTATGTGAGCGAGTTGTTGAACTGGCGGGTGCAAAAGCTAATTCTCTTCGCGGGGCACTGAAACTTCGGCTACAGGTTCCCCTAAACGCGAGATTTTATCTAGGCAAGCCGAGCGCAGACCGTACTCGAGTATTTCGAAAGCTGCGAATCCGCCAGAAGCTGGGGTGTCCGTAGCAGGGTCGAAAATTACCCTGGGGTACACGGTGGAATGATTGGTGGTTCGACTTGATAGCCTAGTTTTCGGAGTATGCGGACCATCCGGTTTGTGCGTACTCGCTTTGACCT
>Ga0126370_10000849_pt1 | contig 13420 bp, 12 predicted proteins | sample PanSoiMetaPlot_3_FD_92586 | JGI IMG/M metagenome (GOLD analysis project Ga0126370, IMG submission 92586) | Tropical forest soil microbial communities from Panama - MetaG Plot_3 | ecosystem: Environmental > Terrestrial > Soil > Tropical forest > Bulk soil | place: Panama | collected 2016-02-17 | reverse complement strand
AGCAGCGTGATTAGCGATGAACCACGCTCAAAACCCTGTCGCTATCTTCGCCACCGCTGAGTGGATCCACACCCCCTTCGAGGCGGCCAAGATGCGCCGTCAATTCGGAGCGACTTATGAAGACTACGTTGAGCGGGTGCGGCGCTGGGTGTGAGATCGATATGGCGCTCGCGCTGACGGATGTCCGTTTTTGGGGGGTAAAACGCCCTTGTGCCGCAAACGTCTGCTTACGACCCTTAGCGGACATTCGCGAGTGCATCGCACGCGCCCGCTTCTGACCCAAACAGGACAATTCTCAGGAAATAATCACGCGGATCTCAAGAGCAAATCAAGTTCCCGTCAAAGTCTTTGAGACTGTCTTTTGGTACCTTAATCCACGACTTGATGTACAGGAGATACGAAGATGTCTGATACAAAACGCCTGCTTTTTCTCCGCATCGCTCTCGTGGCCATCGGTCTAACGTTTATATTTGGCATATATACGTTGGGCATCCTCTGGCCAACGGGTTGGGTATGGGGACACGGACACTCGCACTATCTGATGATGATCATTGGAGTGTATGCGACCCTGGGAGTTTTTTTGCTCATCGCTTCGAGAGATCCCTCCGCTCATAAAAGCCTCATCTGGTTCACCGTGTGGTCAAGCTTGGTTCATGCGGTCATCATGGGCGTCCAGGGCTTCACAGACGCGGCTGAGCGCGGTCATTTAGTGGGAGATGTGCCAGCGCTCATTCTCGTTGCGATCATACTTGCAGTGTTGATGCCGCGGACCGCGACAGTTGCAGTGCAAACGCCGAGGACCGCGCAAGCTTGAGCATGTCAAAACACTGTGAATTTTCGGAGAGACCGCCGTGAGGCGGTCTTTCTGTTTCGGCAAATCGGAAATGACCGCTTTTTGCCCTTAGCGGACATGTCCTCGGCCACATGCCGTTTTTGCGCTGTAAATGTCTGCTTATGACCCAAAGCGGATACGCCAATTGAGCGCTATACTGAACTAACCAATTCCAAAATTGGTTCGGCCATGCTCAAACTTCCGCCGCCCATTTGGGCCCTGATCTACATTGTTGTCTCCGCTACAATTAGCGGGTTGCTTGGCTGGCCGACGCCCCCTGGTCTGCCGCTTCCGCCGCTAGGAATAGGTCTGCTGGCGGTTGCATTCATCCCACCGGTCTGGGCAATTGTCCTGTTTCGTCGTGAGGGTACCGAAGTCAACCCAACTTCGCCCGCCAATCGCAAACTGATTACGAGCGGTCCCTACCAGTTCACTCGCAACCCGATGTATCTAGGCCTCGTGATCTTCGCTCTGGGCATCGCGTTATGGATCGGCGCTTGGCCAATGTTCGTTGCGCCTGTCGCTACCTTCGCCACCGCTGAGTGGGTCCACATCCCCTTCGAGGAGGCCAAGATGCGCCGTCAATTCGGAGCGACTTATGAAGATTATGTTGAGCGGGTGCGGCGCTGGGTGTGAGATCGGCACTCGCGCTGACGGATGTCTGCTTTTGGGGGAGTAAAGCAGACGTTGTTCGGGCATCACAGAATGTCCGCTAATGACCCGAAGCGGACACCGCCACCCACCTGTGTGCTAGCTTAAGTCGGTAGATGACCTACCGAGCGTTAGGGGGCGGTATGAGGCGGCGCTCGTTCATCAAAGTAGTTGCCGGCTTGGCCGTTGCTTTTCCGTTTGCAGTTCGCGCACAACAGCCCGAGCGTATACGGCGCATCGGCGTGCTGCTAGCTGCGAATGCGGACGACGTGGAATTTCAGACGTAGGTGGGGGCGTTCCTGCAAGGATTACAGCAAACGGGTTGGAGCATTGGCCAAAACGTGCGGATTGATACCCGTTGGGCTACGAGCAATACCGCTGGAATTCACAAGCACGCAGCAGAGCTGGCTGCGCTCGCACCAGACATCATTCTGGCACATGGTGCATGGACCGTTGCGCCGTTGCTGCAGGCAACCCGCAGCGTGCCGATTGTGTCGCCAGTGTTCGGCGATCCAGTCCGTTCCGGTTTCGTCGACAGCCTGGCGCGACCGGGCGGCAACGTCACCGGTTTTGTGAGTTTCGAATACGGCATGGCAGCGAAATGGCTGACATGGGCTCTTGCACGTACCCGTCGCTTCCGACCCAAAGCGCGGACATGGCTACGTCCGCGAAGTTGATTCGTGCCACTGCGCCCCGCTTCTGATGTGCTAAGCTTCGTCCATGTCGCCAATGGTTTTCTGGTCAACAGCGATAGCGCGCTTCCTGCATCTGGAACGGGGGTCGAGGCGGTCCAATGGACGTTGGTGAGTGGCTGCGAAACTTGGGACTCGGAAAGTACGAATCCGAGTTCATCGAGAACGCTATCGACCTTGATGTGCTGCCGGAGCTGACCGAAGACGATCTCGAAAAGCTTGGAATGCCGCTGGGCGACAGAAAACGCTTCATAAGAGCGATCAAAGCGACGGCTACGAACTCTCCGAATACACCAATCACGAGCGAAATCGGGCAGGCGCAGGGCAAATTCTCCCCAGCTACAGCTGCCGGCGAGCGTCGTCACTTGACCGTAATGATCTGCGATCTGGTTGGCTCGACTGCTCTGTCGGCCCGGCTCGATCCAGAGGACATGAGCGCGGTGATCGATGCGTTTCAGGCCGCCTGCGCACGCATCACGTTGGGCTTCGATGGCTTCCTTGCCGATTTCCGTGGTGACGGAATACTGGCCTACTTCGGGTATCCTCGTGCGCACGAAGACGATGCCGAGCGAACCGTGCGCGCCGCACTCGATATTGCTGGCGCCGTGGCACGGCTGAATACTCCTGCAGAAGAACCGCTGTCGGTTCGCATTGGCATAGCCACCGGCTTGGTGGTCGTTGGCGGCCTCGGTGAGGGGGGATTGCGGGAGCATGCTGTAATTGGCGATACGCCAAGCCTCGCGGCGCGCCTCCAAGCTTTGGCTGAACCTGGGACCGTCGTCGTCGCTGCTTCGACCCGCCGCCTGCTCGGCGATCGGTTCCTCTTGCGTGATCTTGGCTTTCACGAAGTTAAGGGCATCGCTGAGCCGATCGCGGCTTGGGCGGTTGACGGCGTATCGGCGTCACAAAGCCGTTTCCAGGCGATCCATGCGACGACAGGCCTGACTGACCTCATTGGCCGTGAAGATGAGCTTGCTTTCCTTTTGGAACGTCAACGGCTCGCGTGGAAAGGAATAGGGCAAATCGTGCTGATCTCGGGCGAGCCAGGGATCGGTAAGTCCCGTCTCGTCACGGCACTTGAAATGCGCATCGCTAATGAGTCACACACGCTCTTGCACTACCAATGTTCACCTTACCACACCAACAGCCCGCTCTTTCCGTTCATCGCGCAACTGGAAGGAGCATTGGGTTTCAGAACAGACGATTCATCGGAGCAACGCCTTGATAAACTAGAGGCGTATCTCGGCATAGTCGCGCCGCACGTTCGGGACGCCGCGCCGCCTATTGCTTCGCTGCTTTCGATTCCGTTTGGCGATCGTTATCCTAAGCTAACGCCTAACCCTGCACAGCAACGCCGGCGCACGTTCGCTGCATTGCTCGATCAATTCGAAAGCCTGGCGCATCAGCAACCAATCCTGTTGTTGTTCGAGGATGTGCAGTGGGCCGATGCCGCCTCCTTGGAGCTGGTCGATTTAACCGTCGAGCGAGTGCGTCAATTGCCGGTCCTTGCACTGTTCACCGTGCGGCCGGAATTTGAGCCCCGTTGGGTTGGTCTCCCCAACGTCAGTACCTTGATGCTCGGTCGGCTGAGCCGTAACAACGTTGAAAGCATAGTTAACCAGGTAACCGGTGGGCTTGGCCTGCCGACCGAAGTAATGAGCCAGATTGTCGCCAAAACGGATGGCAATCCGCTGTTCGTTGAAGAACTCACAAAGGCGGTGCTCGAAGGAGGAATTCTGATCAAGGACGCGGGCGGCTATCGGCTTGAGGGACGTCTCCCTCCGCTCGCCATTCCCACGACCCTTCAAGACTCATTGATGGCACGGCTCGACCGCCTCGCGCCTGTGAAGGAGGTAGGCCAAATAGGAGCAGCGATCGGACGCGAATTTTCCTATTCCTTGATGCGCGAGGTGGTGGGACGCGACGAACCATCGCTGAAGGATGCCCTCGCCAAGCTCGAGCAAGCAGAACTCGTGTTTCGCCGTGGTGAGCCACCGGAAGCCGTCTATAGCTTCAAGCACGCGCTGGTGCGGGATGCGGCATACGAGAGTCTGCTAAAGAGCCGCCGGCAGCAACTGCACGGCAAAATAGCACGCAAAATGGAGGAAGAATTTCCAGATATCGTAGTGAGCCAACCGGAAATCGTGGCGCACCACTTCGCTGAAGCCGGTCTCGTTGAACCCGCAGTCGGTTACTGGCTCAAAGCTGGCAATCTCGCGCTTAGTCGATCAGCGAACGCCGCCGTTGGTCATTTGGAACACGGATTGAAGCTAATCCCCCGCATCGACGACCCGATCCTCCGCAATAAATTTGAGTTGCTGCTTCAAACGTCGCTCGGCAACTCCCTTCGGGCCATCAAAGGCTGGAGTTCTGACAGCGTGAAGAAAGCTTACACGCGAGCACTTCAGCTGTGCCGGGAAAGCGGACTTGACGAACACACCTTTCCTGCAGTGTTTGGGTTGTGGACTTGGAACTTCCTACGCGCGACTCTTCGAGAGGCTCAAGCCCTCGCCGAACATTTGCTAAATGCAGCCAAGAATGCAGACGATCCTGTTTACATGGTGCTTGCACATGAAGCTTTAGGATTTACTTTCTTTGGACGAGGGGAGTTTGCCGCGGCCCACATGGAGTTGGAACGCAGCATCAGCTTTTGTGAGGACAACAGATCGGCCGCATATCTAGACCTTTCGGCGCAAGATCCGCAAGTTCATGTAAGATTATATGACGGCTTGGCGCTTTGTTTCCTGGGTTTCCCGGATCAGGCATTGCGACTTTGCGCGGACGCCCGCCGTTATGCGGATGCATCTCGACATCCGTTCAGCGAGGCAATGGCGCAAACGATAAGTCTCCGCGTACACCAACTGCGCGGCGAGACTGCCACTGTTGCAGATCAAGCCAACGCTGCAATTGCACTCTGCGAAGAGCATGAGTTTGTCCACTATCTAGCCATGAGTCACATTTTGCGCGGATGGGCGAGGACTCAGCAAGGATGCTTTGAGGAAGGTATTGCCGAGATTCAGGAAGGTTTGAGCAAAGAACGGGCAATCGGAGCGCTATTGTTTGAAACGTATTCTCTCGGGCTGCTGGCTGATGCGTGCGTGAAGAACAAACGCTACGCACAAGCACTTGAGTTCCTGCAACAGGTGAAACTCGATGAAGAGAACACCGACCACTTTTACGCAGCCGAAATATATCGTTTGCTCGGCGAAACATATCTGCGATCCACTCACAATCTGGATAAGGCGGAGCATTGTTTTTCAAAAGGCCTTAAGATCGCGTACAAACAGGGGGCCAAATTAATTGAACTTCGACTTCGCCTGAGCATTTGTGATTTATACGGGCTGAGGGAAAAGTTCGACAGGTGTCGCTCACAACTCGCCGTAACGTACGGATTTTTTAGTGAGGGCTTTGACACTGCGGATCTCATTAGGGCCCGGGCAAGGTTGGAAAACTCCTGGAAAGCTCGCACCGCGAAAGACTAAGGCTACTATTGACCATTACCGAAGGTTCCGTTCGGACCGCGCTGATGTCCGCTATTGACCCAAAGCGGGCACCGGGATGTCCCTTAACGAGCCTGAACTAAGCCGTTACGATGTCCCCCTTGAGTCTCGGGGGAGGCGATGAGGCGGCGAGATTTCATTACAGGTGTAGGGTCGGCAGCCGTGTGCCCACTTGTGGCCCATGCGCAACAGCCAGCAGACCGCATGCGGCGCATCGGCGTGATGATGGGCTATGCCGAAGATGACGCCGAAGCACAAACTCGCCTCGCTGCATTCAAGCAAGGACTTCTGACATTAGGGTGGAACGAAGGCCGCAATCTAAAGGTCGATGTTCGCTGGGCGTCGGGTGATACCGATCGCGCGACGGCGTTTGCAAGAGAGTTGGTGGCGCTTCAACCCGAAGTGATCATGTCCAATACCACGCCAGCGACTGCCGCATTGCAGAATGCAACGAAGACAATTGCAATCGTGTTCGTCGCTGTATCCGACCCCGTCGGCGCTGGTTTTATCGCGAGCCTCCCGCGCCCCGGCACCAATATGACCGGTTTCATCAACCTTGAGCGGACACTCGGCGGCAAGTGGCTGGAGCTGCTTAAGGAGATTGCACCCGGGATGACCCGAGTCGCTGTTATGTTCAATCCGCAAACAGCTCCGTATACGGAGGAACTCTATTTGCCATCGATGGAAACCGCCGCGAAAAATTTGGGCGTGAAGCAACTCAAGTCGCTTGTGTACCGCGAGACCGATATCGAAGAGGCCATCGCAGGACTTGGCCGAGAGCCCGGAAGCGGCCTTATCGCTATGACCGACAGTTTCATGACCGTCCATCGCAAGGCCGTTATCGAACTCTCGATCCAAAACAAATTGCCGTTGATGTACTACGTTAGTGTTGCGCCGCGAGAAGGCGGTCTGATCTCTTATGGAATTGACCTTGCCGACCTGTTCGGTCGCTCGGCTTCCTATGTTGATCGTATTCTGCGCGGTGCGAAACCTGCCGAGCTTCCGGTACAACTGCCCACCAAATTCGAAATGACTATCAATCTCAGGACCGCGAGAGCGCTGGGCTTATCGGTGCCGAGCACCCTGCTGACTAGCGCGAACGAGGTTATTGAGTGAGAGGAATGTCCGCTTTTGGCCCAAAGCGGACATTTCCGTCTGAGGGCATACCAACCCCCGCACTGTATGCTAATTTGAGGGGGTACGGTGCCTCGTTCTAAGCCGTGAGCCGGACATGAGACGGCGCGAGTTCATCATGCTGTTCGGGAGTGCGGCGGTGTGGCCAGCCGTTGCTGTTGCACAACATGACAATAGAAAACGACTGGTCGGTTTGATTGCGGCATTCAACGACAAAGAAATGATTCCGCTTGTCGCAGCATTTCGTGCACGGATGCAGGAGCTGGGATGGATCGAGGGCCAAAACATTGTCCTCGATGTCAGGGCCACAAGCGGAGACTATGCAAAATTAGATGCCGAGGCAGCCAGATTGGTCTCTGCCTCGGCCGATGTAATTGTTGCACAGGGAACACCTGGCCTCGTCGCGGCAAGAAAATCTACCAGGACTATACCTATAGTGTTCACCCAGGTTGCTGATCCCGTTGGTCAGCGATTGATCGACAGTTTGGCTCACCCGGGTGGCAACGCCACAGGCTTGACGAATTTTGAATTCGCATTCGGGGCGAAGTGGGTTGAGCTGTTAGCTGAATTCGATCCCGCGATTTCGCATGTGACGCTCATAACAAATCCTGCCAACGAAAATACCGCACAATTTGTAAAGGTTATTGCGGCTGCAGGAGATACCAAGAACATCGCTGTTCGCGTTGCTTCAGTCCGCGACGCGACTGATATTCAAGACGCGATTGAGAATTGCAGCAAAAAGCCCGAAGGGGGATTGATCATATTTCCGGATGGCCTGCTGATAAACTACCGTGAGTTGATCGTCGAAACGGCGGCGCGCTATCGATTGCCGGCGGCGTATCCCTTCCGGGTTTTTCCAGAGGCCGGTGGACTCCTATCGTACGGCCCCAATTTCAAATCCATTTTTCGCAAGACCGCCGAATACGTAGACAAGATTCTCAAAGGCGCCAAACCTGCAGATCTACCGGTTGAGTCCCCGACCGAACTGGAATTCGTGATCAACCTGAAGACGGCTTCCGCGTTGGGGCTCTCGGTTTCACCCCGTCTTCAAATCTCTGCCAACGAGCTAATTCAATAGGAGCTAATGCCGCTATTGGCCTTTCGCGGACATAGGCGAGTGCCCTGCACATGTCCGCTTTCGCGGGATAAAGCAGACGCACAGGTGAGGGAAGGTCTAGGGCCTTTGATTCCCAACTTCCTCGTGAATCAAGGCACGCAAATGCCGCTTCAATTTAAGATAGGACTTGTCATCTTCGTCGCGCGGCCTGGGCAGATCCACGCTGATGAATTGTTTCACGCGTCCGGGGCGGCGCGTCATTACGGCGATGCAGTCCGATAATTTGATGGCCTCATCGATACTATGGGTCACAAGCACAACTGTCTTCGGTTCGCGCTGCCAGATTCGAACGAGTTCGTCTTGCATAAAACTTCGGTTCTGAGCGTCGAGCGCGGCGAACGGCTCGTCCATCAAAAGTAAATGTGGTTGAACGGCTAAAGCCCGTGCGATGGCCACACGTTGGCGCATTCCCCCCGAAAGTTGATGCGGAAACTTGTTTTCAAAGCCGGCGAGGCCAACAAGATCAATATAGTGCCGCGTGAAATCGTGGCGCTTGTGCGTAGGCAGGCTCTTCATTTCAAGACCGAAACCAATGTTCTGGGAAACATCCATCCAGGGAAACAATGCGTAGTCCTGGAAAATCATCGTGTTCTGCCAGCCGGGGACGCGGATCGGCACGCCGTCGACGGCAATGCTGCCGGACGTAGGAGGTTCGAAACCCGCTGCAATGTTGAGCAAGGTTGTCTTGCCGCAACCACTGTGACCGAGGATCGCACAGAATTGGTGGTTCGGGACCTCGAAGCTCACATCGCGGAGTGCCACCACGTTTCCAGTCGCGTCAGGGTCGCCGTAAACCTTGGAGAGGTTCTTGATAGCGAGGTGGCCCATCTCACGCCCTATTTGCTCAGCGCCAAAGACCACGGCAGGAATTTGCGTCCCAAGACGCGGATGGCACTATCGATCAAAAGTCCCACCAGACCGATGGTGAGCATGCCGACGACAATCGTGTCGGTGCGCAACATGCTTCGCGCGTCGTTAATGAGAAAACCGAGTCCGGAATTCGCGCCCACAAGTTCAGCCGCCACGAGGGCCATCCAGCCAACCCCCAGTCCAATTCGCACCCCCGTGATGATCTGAGGCAGCGAGCCCTTGAGTACAATGCGTGAAAGGACCTTGTGCTCCGGCGCACCCAGACTGCGGGCCGCCCGCACCAGGTTCGGATCCACATTCTTCACGCCGACAATCGTGTTGATCAGGATCGGAAAGAACATTCCCAGGAAGATGATGAATTCATTTTGTGCGTCGCCGATACCGAACCAGAGAATGCTGAGAGGTATCCATGCCAGCGGCGGAATAGGGCGCAGGATTTCCATGATGGGATTGACTTGGTTGTAGACGAGGCGCCACCACCCCATCGCGACTCCAAGAGGAATAGCTGTCGCGGCGACAACGAATGCCGAAGCTTCACGCTTGAGGCTGGCTACGAGATGAAACAAAAGTTCGCCCGATAGGACCAACCCGGCGGCCGTACGTGCAATCGTTGTTGGCGCCGGCATGAGTACCGCCATGTGCGGATCGATGCTCGGCAACCACACCGTTGAGGCGAATTGCCAGGCGAGGATCAGCAGCAAGAGCAGGGTGAGATTTGGAAGGAATGCTAACAACCTGCTTTTTCGCATTCCCGCAGGCCGCGAAGCCAACCCGGTGTCCTCGCTTTGAGTCGATGCGCTCAAATCGGGCGACCCTTCCTCATCAAAAACCCTGTCGGGGTCCAATCAGGGGCCTGACGGGTATCTTCACAAAGACCGACTCATGGCTTGTACATAGTTCCGCCGAACGACCATGGTCGCGTCAGATCGCCCGGCTCAGGCCACGGCTGAGGCTCCTTAAGTGTATTGGCATTCGCATAACTTGGATACGGAAGGTTACCGATCTTGCCCGTCCAATTCGTCGGGATGAAAGGCGCTTGCGTTGGGATCCTCCAACCAAGCTTCTCGTACGTCTTTTCCATAAACCTCGTATCGAATGAATCCTCGTAGTCCTTGGCGCTCAATGCCTTTGTGACCCGGTTACGATCTTTCAGCCACTTGGCGATGCGTGCGTTTTCCTCACCCCACAGCTTCGCGAAGGGATAGCTGTAGGTCGGCTTGTAGAGATTATTGTAAAGTTGGGTTTGCTGAAGAAGCAGGGGTTTCCCGAAAGACTTCAGCGTAGGATCCGCGGCGAGGAAGTCGGCCGCTTTGTCCGGATTGAGCCTGATCCACAGGGTCGCTTCCATGAAGGCGTCGCTGACCGCCTGCACAACGTCTGGAACGTTGTCGATCAGTTCCTGTCGTACATAAAACATGCCTTCGTAGAAGTTATAGGGAAAGATCGTATCGACCTCGCGGCCAGTCTTCCTCTCCTCGATGATGGTCACGGACGGTTCCCATGGCACAACTGCGCCAATGCCTTTCGCCATCAAGATCTGTTCGCTGGGAGGCATGTTCTTCAGGATGACATCCTTTCCGATCTGCAGGCCGATGACTTCCGCGGCTTGCGTGAAATAGAATTCGGCGGAGGAACCCGTGACGATACCGATCGTCGCCGGCGGGTTGCTTCCCTTGAAATCTGCCAGGCTTTTAATCGGTGAATCCACCGGCACGACGGTCGAATGCTTCAAATTCGGGGCAACAACGGCGATGGCTCGCACCGGCACCCCGCGATCAAGCAGCGATGTGAATGGAAAATTTCCGCCGTTCCCAACCTGGATGCGGGCCGCGGCCACGGCTTCATTGACATCAGGGCCTGCAGCGAACACCTGGAATTTAGCTTCGAGACCGCGCTTTTGCATAAGCTCGGCCTTGTCTATGACGACGTTGATCGTGTTTTGACCCGAGAACGGGCCTTGCCAGCCAAAACCGAGCGGCCACCAACCTTTCTGTTTTAACCAGGCAATGGATTTGTCGGAGACTTTTTCATAGGGGTGCGGCCAACCCCAATTCGTAAAACTCTGAGCCGCCGCCGGAGCCGTTGCTAAAATGAAAGCGGCAAAGCTCGCACCGGCTATCGCACTCAATCGCGTTCTTGCTTGCTTGTGCATTTCACTCCTCCCCATTTTCGTTTGCGAGGCGAATGTTCTTTTAGCTTTTCAACTTCCTGTAACGACTTCTCCAACTAGACCGGCTCGATTACAAACAAGGTGCGTCCGTACTCAACGAGTTCGCCATTCTCCGCGCCGATCTGAACGATCCGGCCAGCAACCTCGGCGTTGATCGTCGTAAAAAGCTTCATCACTTCGATCAGGCAAAGTGCCTCGCCGACGCCGACGACTGAGCCGATCTGGACGAAAGGCGGCGCCTCTGGATTGGGCGCGCGATAGAAAGTTCCGACCATTGGAGCGGTAACTTCGATCTGACCCGCGGCGGCTTCGACCTTTGGTGCAACAGTGCGCACCTTTCGGGGCGCGGCTGGCGAAACGGTAACAGGCGCGGAACCGTGTTCGACATATTCGGCCGTCGCTCCTCGAGCGGCGCCATTCCGCCGCACCACGAGTTTTATATCGCCCGTCTCGACGACAAGCTCATCACAGCTGCTGCTGTCGACGAGCTTTATGATCTCGGCAATCTCATCGTATGTCAGGCTCACGTGTTCTCCTGTCCGTTCGGATCGGACCCTGTTTCATCGATGGTCGCCGTCAATCGATCGGCCGTGACTTGCAGAAGCGGAACATGCTGCAAAGCCTGGTCTAGCGACATGCGTGCGAGCGGAGCAGAAATTGCGAGGGCCGCGACCCGCTGTCCGCCCGCAGCGCGCACCGGAACCGCGACGCACACAACGCCCGCCAGAAATTCCTGGTTATCTGTCGAAATCTCGGTTTTTCGAACGCTCTCGAGCTCTGCCTCCAGCTTTGCGACATCGGTGAAGGTGTTTTCCGTGTACCGATATAGGGGGATCGATCGAACGAGCAGGGCACGCTTTTTTTCCGGCAGTTGACTCAAAAACAGTTTGCCCATGGACGTGCAGTGCAATGGCACGCGTGAGCCGGGCTCGAAGCGCAACCCAAATGGCCATGCAGATTCTACCCGATCGAGGTAGATGACGTGGCTGCCGGTCATCACTCCGAAGTTGCAGGTCTCGCCGATTTTCTGTGAAAGAGCTTCCAGAATTGCGTGGCGTGGACCACGCAGCATCGAGGCGGCGACGATGCCCAGCCCCAATTGCACCATGCGGGCGCCCGGCACGAACCTGCGGCTTCCCGGCTCCCGCTGCAACAGGCCTTCCGTTTCAAGCATGCGCACGATTCGGTGTGCGGTCGGCTTGGGCAGACCCAAAAGCGCGCCGAGTTCGGAAACACCGAGAGGGCGGCGCGCCGTCGCCATTGCCTCCAGAATTGCGACAGCCTTGACGGTGGGGAATGTCTTGCTCGGCGATTCCGTGGCCGAGGCCAGCCGTTCATCAAGTCGGCCGTCTTTCGACTCCTGTGTGCCGAGGATGGGCTGCATAAGGAAGTATCAAAAACCGAAACAAAACGTCTTGCAATATGAATTTATCCAGTGTGACATTTGGAAAAGACACTTATAATGAGCGCAACTGGAGGCGAGCGATGCAGCGCGTGCTGGTCGCCAATCGCGGTGAGATCGCCCTTCGAGCTATCCGCGCGTGTCGCCAGCTTGGACACCAAAGCCTCGCTGTCTTTTCATCTGCCGATGCGAACTCGCCTCACCGATGGGCCGCCGACCACGCGGTATGTATCGGGCCGCCGTCAGCAACCGCCAGCTATCTGAACGTCGGTGCTCTGCTGGAAACTGCGATCGCGATGAAATGCGACGCGGTTTATCCCGGTTACGGGTTTCTCGCCGAAAACAGCGCGTTCGTGGAAAGCTGCAGTGAAGCGGGGTTGACCTTCATCGGCCCCGACAGCGATTGCATCTCGCGCATGGGAGACAAGGTGGCGGCGCGGCGAACTGCGGCCGCAATTGGAATTCCGATCGTGCCCGGGTCCAATCAGGGCTTTACCGTAGCCAACGATGCCAGTGCCATCGCAGCCGACCTCGGGTTTCCGCTTCTGTTGAAGGCAAGCGGAGGGGGCGGCGGCCGCGGAATGCGCGTTGTGACAGGCCCTGCGAGCTTTGCGGCACAGTTCGAGCACGCTTCGGCGGAGGCCAAAGCGGCGTTTGGAAACCCGGAGATCTATCTCGAGCGGTTCTTCCCGCAGGTCCGCCATATCGAGATTCAGGTGTTCGGCGACCGTCACGGCAATCACGTCCATCTGGGTGAACGTGACTGCAGCGTGCAACGTCGTCATCAGAAACTTGTTGAGGAATCGCCTTCGCCAGTGCTCGACCAAAAGACCCGTGAACGGATGGCAGAAGCAGCTGTGGCTCTGCTCAAGGCACTTAATTACGTCAATGCCGGCACGGTGGAATTCATCTTCAACCCTGAAAGCGGCAAGTTCTTTTTCATCGAAATGAACACACGGATCCAGGTCGAGCATCCTGTGACTGAAATGGTCACTGGTACCGATCTTGTCGTCGAGCAGTTTCGGGTCGCCGCCGGCGAAAAGCTCTCATTT
>Ga0126370_10000848_pt1 | contig 13421 bp, 26 predicted proteins | sample PanSoiMetaPlot_3_FD_92586 | JGI IMG/M metagenome (GOLD analysis project Ga0126370, IMG submission 92586) | Tropical forest soil microbial communities from Panama - MetaG Plot_3 | ecosystem: Environmental > Terrestrial > Soil > Tropical forest > Bulk soil | place: Panama | collected 2016-02-17 | reverse complement strand
GGATCAGAGTGCTTCGGTTCTTGTATTTATGGTCGGGGTCCCAGTCTTGAATCCTCCACAGTACTTCCTTGACTAGTTCGAACAATGCATCTTCATGGTTTAGCTCGTCATGCCTTAGAATATCATAATCGTGCATGGCACGATGATACTCTTGACCCCATCGTAAGTGTACATTCTCCTCAGTGGGGTTCCAGCCTTCTATTTTATATTGGTAATACCTTGGGCATCGCTTTAACCATTCGAGCGACGTTGCGTCCCAGGCCCATTGCACCCAGGTTCCTTCAACGAATGGGCTCGGTACTTCTTCAACTTCTTCTTCGGCAACTGACATTAGAACCTCCTCTTAAATGTTGGTTGAGTTGGTGCCTTAAATATCTCCTTTAAGTCTTTCATTGCCATCTCTGTTATCTCTTTCTCGTCCATTCTGCCTGGCTTGATACCGCTGCCAATGAGTTGACGTTGGTGTGCTATCAGCACTTCAATCTCCTCGTCTGCCACGTCTGGCAACCTAGCGATTATGCTATCGAGTTCGTTCATTTCATTTCTCCACGCTGTTGGGAATTCAAAGACCCATACCTATAATTCCTCGTCATGTTCATAGCTTGCGGTGATAGCTATGTATTGACGAATGACTTCACGGATTTTCTCCGTGTAACCAGTCGGGTAACGCTCCTTGAACCATTCAACGTCTCGGGAATAGAGGTTCAATGTTACCTTGGTTATTGGCTCCAAGACCGTCCGCATCTCTATGCACTATCCAGAGTTCATCTTCCTTTGCAGAAAGAAGCATCACCATGGTATCAAGATCAGGGTTATTGGCCTCAACCCTAGCCCTGTATAGATGTTGGCGCAACACCGCTCTATTGTCGGTGGTGATTGCAATACCAATTTCAGCCTTGAACGCTCTTAGCCATAGATCGACCAGCATATCATCATCACTCCAACGATTAGTGCAATAACGACGACGAAGGTGGTGAAGACTTGCGCTTGCGCTTCTTGCATGGTTTCTCCTTTTTCTGTCTGACCTTGCGCTTATACTCAACGTCTGGATTTTCTCTCTGTAACTTCTCCATCATCCTATCGACTATAGCTGATAGAGCAGAAGATGATCCCGACATTAGAACCTCCTCTTTGCTTTCACTGTTATTGGCACCAAGAGATGGGGACCCGGCGGGTCTTTAAGTCTAACTTCTTCTTTGTGCGAACCAGGTATCGGTGCAATTAGTGGCAGTTGTTCCTCCTCTTGCTCCGACAGGCTTTCAATCTCAAACTGCCTGGCATCCCATTTCTCTATGGCAAGCCAGCACCATTCCTTCTGTGGTCTTAGGCGCATTCCAAGCACATCATAGACTGACCTGCCATACATTGGATGGCCATCTGGATATGTTTTGGCATTTTCATCTCTATCGATGCGCCTAGCACTATGTAACCTGGTCCGGAGATGTCTAGCATCTCCTTCTGTTGCACACTTGATCTTGATGCCTCTCTGGTCAGCGATCGCCTTGTCCATCAGCTCAAAGCAATCGCCATACGCTAACCTTGATGTGGACGTTACCATTGTATCTCCTCTGATTTTATCTCATATAGCTCTCTCTTTGCACGGGTGGTGATGACGTACCTAAGATTTAAGTCTTGTTCCTCTTTATTCAGGAGGAACGGGTCTAGGTGATAGACCACATCCCATTCTTTGCCTTTCGCCTTATGTCCTGTTGTGAGCGTAATCGTGCCTTGGAACTTGAAGATACTTTCCGCATATCCGATTGCCTGACTGAGCGAGTTGCCCCACGATGCGAATGTTTTGAGACATTCCGCTGTGTCATGAATGTTTGCCGGGGCTCGAGATTTTTGTAGCTTTTCATCACGCCACGCATCAATTTTGAGAAGAAGCTGCGCCTGGGTATCGGTGTCGCTTCCAATCTTCTTGAGAAGCCTGACGATCTTGGGGCCGATGTCGCTTCCAGCAACTTGCACGCTTCTTTTCCTTGCCAATAGAGAATAAGCCACACGGAATAGTGGGGCATTGTTTCTGCATATAATGGCCGTGCCTACTTGCTGCTTGTTATCGTCATATCGGCCTTCAGGAATTTTATCCGGGTCAAGTTGTGATAACTTCTCGTAATGCCCTCCATCATTGATCCACTTAAAGTCAGGCACTCTCCAACGTGCTGCCTCAACAATGACACGAGGACACCGAAACGAAGCGCTAAGAGGCATCTCTTCCATACCGAACCTAGCTATACCCTTGTCAACTGCGGCGGTTTCAGCTCCCCGGAAATAGTAAATGCTCTGCCATCTGTCACCCACGCCACATACCCTATCCTTGCAGAGTCTTTCAAGCAGCGCAATGTTAGTTGGCGAGAGATCTTGCCATTCATCGACGAGAACAAGGGGAAATCTAGGAAATGAACCTCCGAACAGGCTGGGCATGTATATTTGATCGTCGAAATCAATTGCTCCTTCATAAGCAGCTTGTATTGAAGTGAAGAGGACATCATCAATGATTTTTGTCGCAATCTCCGACGGGACTTCGTCGAGCCTATCGAAGAGTTGCTCTCTCGTTGCGAGGCGTTTGGCATGTTCATATCCTCTATTGGGTATGTATCCAATGTGTTTTGCCATTGCGACGGCGGCGAGAATTTCCCAGTAGCTGCTATTTGCCTCGTCCTTGTCCTTGCCTTTCATACCTCTGATATACTGAGACAAGATGTTTCCACACTTAAAGCTATCGACGACGAGCTTCTTTCCTATACTGCTAGCGAAAATTCTGTGACCCATACCATTGACTGTTCTTACTTCGCAGAATGGTAGTCTTTCCTCAGCAGCAAGTTGGTCACTCTTGCTGAACACTAAGTAAAGGGTTGGTCTTTCATTTGCTGCTTCGTATGCCATCTCCAATGTTTTAGTCTTTCCAGTTCCAGCATAAGCACGGACAAAGATATTCTTTCCAGTATTCTTGATTTGACCGACGATATTATGCTGCTCTTCCGTTGGCTTAATCCCGTCTTTCATGGTCTTGTTTCTCGCTCTAACAGCATGACTAAAAGTTCGGCGTGTTCCATCGGCACCATTTCAAATCGGACTTTAGACATGCCAGCCCGACGTGATACTTCTATCCGAAGGCGGATCATCAGTAGAAGTTCTTCCAGCATTCTGCTTACTGTGATCGGCCCATAGCCAGATGGGTCAATTGATGCTGCAAGTCCTTGAAGTTTTCGCTTACCTTTAGCCATAGCTTTGCCATATACCGGTTGTCGTTGTGGTTGTGTAAGTGGGCGATCATAGCCGAATGTTCTTCGGCGTAACGAAGATTCTCCATTAGTTTCGAATATTCCTCACCTATCGTTGGGACACTCATCAAAATCTCCGCTTGAATACGGGTCTAAACTCATTCACTATCTTGTTCCAATTTATGTTTGGGGCTTCGACGCTTGAACTTCTTACGTTTTGGTAATGGTCTGGCCAATCCGTCGGTACTGTCAGTTCCTCTGGATGTCCTGGGGTCAGGTTGAGCAGGTACAGCGGCCACTTCTGATATGGGTATATCCGGTGCCCGCTCGTCGGGTTTATCCATATCTCTTCCCCGTGTTCCTTCTCGTCTATCTCTAGCTTCACCGCCACGTCGAACGCTGGTTCCCCACGAACTTTGTGGAGTGTCAGGTATTTCTCGCTCATAGTCAAACTCCTGGTGATCTAGGTCTTTGAAGATTGTTCTCAGCAGATCGCAGGCATAGTCTAGTTGATTTACAGTCTCGCTTCGTTCTAGCATGATAAGTGCGGCATGGATGCGGTTCCACAAGCCCGGATACTTTTTCTTGTCATAGAATGCAGCCAAGGCGAGTACCCCCGCCTTGAGCCGCATTGCATCCTGCATCATGGTGAGGAAGTCGTTCATGCAATCTCTTCACCAAATGAGTGGGCCTTACCAACTCCACTTCTTAGTCCAATGGAGGTTGGACTAGTCCATTTCTTCTTCACTCTCTGCCCATTAGCTCTTCTGGCCTTGCTTTCTGAGTCCCACTGTTTTCGCTGCTGTCTATATTCATCTGAACGTGTGCGCCTATATGAAAGGCCATACCTTGGTATGTACAGTTTGATCTCTTGCGTACCAAATAGGCCACGAATGATTCTAAGGGCCTGCAACATCCCCCGCTTCCCCTGAAGGTCGTTTATTTCTGCAATCATCCTCATTTCTTGGCTATTTTCAAACTTCCATGGTTTTTCCTCACCCTTGAAGTGTATGTACGTTACCGTTAGCCAGACCTTGACTTCCTGAACCTTATCATCCTCATATCTGATAAGGTTTGCACCAAAGCATTCGTCTGGGCTGCGTAACTTTAAGTTCCTACAGGCCCTTGAACTAGACTTGTTTGTCATCTTTATTGCGTAGTCGTGCTTTGCATCTATAGCTGCCTTAACGTCTAACATGTCATCCTCCTATGGTATCATTCCCAACATTCTCAGGATCGCATTTGGGTCGGCAAGTTCTTCCTCAGTGAATGTTTTCTTATTGCGACCGACACGCTTGATTAGATGCTTATTATAGTTGGGCACATGCTCCTTGATGTTGCCATCATGTTCTGGAGTTAGTTTACCGACTAACTCAAGGATAGCTTCAACTTCACGTCGATAGCTACGTCTCCAATAGCCATTCGACTCCTGGACTGCTGTTTGGATAATAACGTGAATGGCTTCAGCTAGCTCGTTTTTGGTCACTTGAAGTCTCCCTTCATCGGTGCGATTAGTGCTTGTTCGACTGCGTCCAGTGCTGCCTTCATGTTACCCGAGTTGCCCTTGCCTACTGCATCTCTCGCCAAGTTCATTGCATCATTGACGAATATCCCGACATTATGCATCTGTCGAGCTATTTCTATCGTGCATGTCATCCAATGATCGGCCTTGGCTTTTAGATCAAGGATATTGTTGTCGAGGACTTCGATCCGGCCTTTGAGGATTGACTCACGATCCAGCGCTGCCTTTAGGTCGGTATCGAGTTCATCTAGTTTCTTTTGCAAGTCCTTCTCTCGTTTGATTGTGTCAGTCAGTGCAGTTTCAAGCGGATGTGCCATGTCTTATTCCCCATATTGCCACGTAGTTGCATTTCTGGATGATGCTGATATTGTTACACTCTTCGCATCTACCAGAACGATAGAACACGTTAGGCTCTCCCATTGATTGCCGTGCGCCACAATGGCGACAAGTCCATTTCTGATGGATTCGACCACCGTTGCCAATGATTACCTCGGCCTGGGCCACGCAATCTTCGAGCGGATAATCGTTGTATTTCATGTTAGTGACATCGTTTGATATTCGATTTTGTACTTGAGGCCCCAACTTTCGGCTTGGCGCTTGAACCTATCAAGGTGGGTGTTGGATGGTATTGGCTGTACCGGCCAAAACTTGTTAATGAATGCTGATCCTGCCTGGGTTGCGCCCATTGTCATCCATTTGCCGCATATTGGGTACGTTGGATAGATCATAATGTCCACACCAGGACCAGGCTTAGCACCAAGGATGTGATAAGCCTTGTCAAGCTGCTCGTCGATTTTGTCTGCGAATGACTCGACTATTTTGCTTAGACTCATTTTGCTGCCCTCAGATAGTCTTTGACCCGAGCGATGAAGTCATCTCGTTCTTCTTCATCGTCGAAATTACCCTCGTTATCCACCCATTCGCCCACGTGCGTTGGGTTGCTTTCGAACTCTTCCACGAAGAACATTGCGAGTAGCTGAATGTCATCCTTGCTCATATACCTCTCCCATTCTACCCACCATTATACCACAAAACCCTCGTAATGTCAAGTGAAATCTCAAACTTTCGTCTGGTGTTTCCTAGCGTTGCTTATGTAGAGTGCATCATTCCTGTCGGATTGAAGCAAGTTTTCGTACCGTTTTGATTGAATCGGTGCCAGATTTCACATCCAACATTGAGGATGGCCAAATTGGTTTTTGCGGCGCACAAATCCGAAAGTGCGAAAGAACGGAGGGTGAACAGAAGGTGAACAAAAGGGGTGCGACAATATGTCGCAGCAGAAAGGTATCTGGATACCACCGGCCGCCACAATTTTGCCACATTTTTATGAGATAATGGCGATCGAAATGGGAGATTATGCCATGTCATATCAACTGCGGAATGGTAAGTTAATCAAACGTGAAAGATTACGGCGCAGAGAACCCGTTAGGGAACCAATCAAGACCAAATATTACCGTGAATTATGGATGGATGGTCCTGTTAGAAAGGAAGCACGTCGATTAGCTAGATTAGATTTGCGTAAAGAATATGAGGCTAAGGGCGGAGACTTCGATAGTTTAAGCTTTACTGAGACTAATAATGCTGTAACTCTATTGTTGTTTAATAGTGAAGATGTATATTTACAACGTGCTAAGCATTCATTAGGTCGTTAATGACAACCAAGGTGAGCAATGACTAATGGTTGCAAACATATGGTCAGGATCACTTGGCACTACCAGTGGCCACTGGTATCTTTAACTAGCGGAGAATAGAAATGTCAATGCAAGAAGCTACTGTTAACCCCGACATTGGCAAGAATGTGTTTGCCATTCGGGTATCCAAGGGTAGGTCTGGAACACTTCAATGTGATCCAGCGCTCTTGGCGGAATGGGTCTATGCCCGATGTGTTATGGAGGGCGCACAAAAGTTAGCTAATGGTGGAATGACCACCATTAAGAAGGGTGACTTCGATACTGAGGAAGAGTACAAAGAAGCCGTAATGACTAAGGCTCGTTCGAACCTTGAAGCCATGTATGATGGCACACTCAAGATTCGTGGCTCTGGTGTTTCTAAAGATAAGCATCCTCCAGAGGTTAAGGTCTTGGCTCGGCAAATGGCCAAGGCTGCGGTCAAGGCGGAACTGAAAAAGAAGGGTTACAAAATCACTCAGGTTCCGACTAGGGTCATTACTGAAATGTCTAACACGGCACTTCAGGCTAAGCCCGAGTTCTATGAAAGGGCTTATGAAGAGTATAACAAGCGTCAAGCTATCAGCATCAGTGACATTGGAATTGACTTTAGTCCTGGTGCTGTACCCTTGGATCAGAAGAAGATTGCAAGGGCTGAAGAGGCTAAGAAGGCCAAGCAGCTTAGTGCTGCTAAGGCTGGACAAGTAGCTACCCGTGGCCGTCCCCCGCTGCCACGTCACTAACTAAACAAGGGGAGGCGTAATGCCTCCCCACTTCCACAAACAATCGAGGTAATGCCATGTTAACGGAGACTGAAATGAGAGAGTTCTTCGCCAAGGTCGTAGATCAGGTCAATCAACTTACCGGGACTGCGGCACAAGTTGAAGGGCTTAATCAACGCATCAGTGAACTTGCCGATAGGGTAAGGTCACTAGAGGAATCCAATTACAATCTGAGACAAGAGCTTGAACAGGCACAGCGTAGTGTTACGTCATTGGAAGCTGCCAATACGGAACATTTACGTGAGCTTGATAACGAGCGTGCTGTTACCAATAGTCTTCGTGAGACTATCGTGCAGTCTGATCGTCGTGTGGCTGATCTTTCGGCTCAGGTTAAGAATGAGGAAGATAGTCATAGGATCACCAAGGCTGATCTTGATGATGCTAGGCGTGCTGTTGCAGAATGGGAAAGCAATTACAACAAGACTAAAGATGAGCTTTCCATCACTACAGCAAGTCGCAATGAATGGCAGCAACGTGCTGATGAGTATGTAAGGCAAATTGCTGATCTATCAGCTAAGCTGGATAAGATCACATCCGTGCTTAGTCCATCATCGGCTAATCTGCACGTCGTAGCTTAACGATAAGAACCCCATCATCGTAATGGTGATGGGGTTTTTTCACATTCGGAGTGCAGAACATGCACACACTTATCAAGTCGGAACTCGATCTATGGACAGTAGGTTGTGTATGGAATGGAACATGGAAGCCTATAGATGACTTCAGAGATCAAGCTGAAGCTATGGCTTGCGTTAACTATCTCAATGGCGGAATTGGTCGTGGCCGTGTGGCGGACCTAATCGATAAGCTAAGTGAACTTGCACTTGAGCTTAAAAGAATTAGGAATGCTTTACCATGAAGAATGGAGACTACAATGTCGTATCGAAAGATAGGTGGACTACACTTTATCAACATTGGCCTATTCGGCTTTTGTTGGTATTGGCGCAAGAAGCAGCAAATCAATGGCGAACTTAACTATGTGGGATGGGACAATGTGTCATGACCGCATATGAATGGTTCGCCACCCGAATGGAAGCTATCGAGCGAATGAATGACTTGCTATTGGTATGGCCAATGGCATGCGCATTCTATAGCAAGGAAGCTAATCTATGGTGCGTAGCATGGAGGCAGCGATGATAACCGCAGATGATGTTCGACGCAATGCTCTATCCAAGACTGAGCCTAAGGCAGCACATGACCATGAATGCGATTGGTGCCTTGGGACCATCAAGCAAGGTGAGATGTATGTGAAGTTTGTGTTTGCGGCAAATAAGAAAAAGGTAACCAGGCGTTATCACATTGCTTGTTGGGCAGAAATGGGGAGGACAGAGTAAATGAGATACATCCTAATATGGCGTGGTAAAGGCTATCACAATGGCCTAATGTATGCTGGAACTCCTAAGTATGGCGTGGCCTCTTGGACTATATTCAAGGGATCGGCCTTTAGAATGACACTCGCTAGAGCCAAGTCAGAAGCTAGGCATTGGGCTAAGGGCTTGGTGGAAATAGTGGAGTTACGGTGATGATAGATAGGGACGACTACCATTACTATCAACAAGAACTCAAGGCTATGGAAAACGCACATAGCGTTGAACGTGTAATCGTTCTACTTGCGTTTGTATTTATAGTTGGCGGTGTCGTTATCGGATCATGGTTGAATTGTAATTGACGCCGCATAACTTAATACAGCTCGCACTAGTCTAATGATTAGTGCGGGCTTTTCTTTTGCTTAGTGCAAATGCGAGGTAACTAAAAATTCTTATTCTTAGGGTGCGACAACGTGCCGCAGAACAAACCATGATAGTTGCAAAAACAACTATTGCATCGGAACGGGGCGGGTTTATTATCGGGATGTCGCTGGCATTTCGCTGGCGAATAGGAGAATACGGCAATGTCTAGACCCGAATTAGAATGGCGCAACGTCAACTCACGTAACTGCCCCGATGTCGTGCGGGAAGCATTTGAAATGCTTCAAACGGCCATGCAAGACTTCGAAGAACTGTTTCAAGACAATGCCCCCAAGGGTAAGGTTGTGAAGTTTAGCTACAAAAAGCGCAACGGTGAGATTGAGATTGGAGTTGCGTTGGACGATGCTAAGTATCCTTCGAGCAACGGTCGCATTGATTGGTTGCCCGGTAAGGTGCCGTCATGAAAGAGCGCAACAGCGACTATGTGAACGGCGTTATGAGACTACCAGCCTTGCAAGATATTGAGACTACGCTTTGGCTGGAATGGTTTGATAACGACGATGGTTATTGGAACGACAATGCGGCAGAGTACCGTCGCATTGCCAGTGGTTGCGAGACACTGGTACAGGAGGGAATTGACGATGTACACGACGTGTAACTATCCAACAAAGAAAGCACTAAAAGAGGCTGTCAATCGTGGCGATATTGTCACGTATTATCAGCCTGGTCCTTTCGGCGGAAATGAGCCAAGGGATGGTACGGTTTATATCGAAGGGCCGCACTACCCTAAGCCTCACAAGTGGTACGCCGAATGTGTGGCCGTGAATGGCCAGATTGTGAGGGTGCGATGATTAGGTGGCACCACATCGCCGAAATGATGGTTAGTGGTATCGTCGCCACTAACGTCATCATGATGGCAACAGAGGCTTTCCGATACATCGCTTAAAGCCTCTAACGAATGATGCAGAAAGCCCCCGCATTTGTCGGGGGCTTTTTGTTGTTTGGCTCATATCATTTGCGGTTGGGGAATATTATTCTCTTTTACGTTTTGGTTGTGACATTGCTGATTTGATTATTTTGGTTATGTCTATTCGTTCCGCCGCAACGTCGCTGGCGAACCTTCATTGCCCCTCATGTCCTCTCATGTCCTCTCATTGTCTCATGACGTGGCCCCCACCCCAGGTCGTGCCCCCCTCCATATATGTATATAAAAAAAAAAAATATATAGTATTAGCATGGGGATACACCCCCTCCACCCCCACCGGGCGGTCGTTATGAGGTCTTGAGGGTTCATGAGCCTTATTGAGGGAACATGAGGGTTCACCAGGGTTTGCTAGGGCCGCAATGCCAATTAGAAGCCCACCCGTTGCGTCAACATTGCTGCCAGCTACCCTCCTAGCTACCCTCCCCAACGATCGCACCATTGCCCTTCTAATTGACAAATTGAACACAGCGTGAACGTAATGTGAACATTGCGGCAACTTGGCATTGTGCAATGCGGAGTGCCAGTGGGCGGGGGTGGGGGCCCAAAGTCGGCGGCTGGCGAGCGGCGAATCCCCATCCCAGCATTTTCTGCAAAATCAATGACCCATACCTAAAAACTTACAAACTCTGTAAACACCTGAGAAGAATTTACTTGACTTTAATAGGAAAATGTGGTATAATGTGCGTGAAAATGGGGGAAGTGTCGATGGTTGGTCCAGGCAGACCACCAATTCGACCCCAAATCACGCATATTCGTGAGTTGACTAAGCGTGACCTCGAGACATTCACTCGAGGACGGGAATCTCCGGTCAAAAGATTCAGAGATAGCCATCATTTGATGGCGAGATTATTTGCGAGCGGATTGAGGGTGGGTCAAGTCGCTGAATACATGGGAATGTCCATTTCCCGTGTCTCAATCTTTCACAATAATCCAGCATTTCAAGCCTTAATCGCTGATAAGCGAAATGTTGAGGATGAAATAACCCGAGACAAGATTTCGGCGTTTAACGACATGATCTTGTCCAATGGAATGAAAGCTGAACGGAAATTAGCAGACAAGTTGGACGATGATGATGAATCCGAACAATTATCGGTTAGGGAGTTGGTAAGCATTGCAAGGGACGCAGCGGATCGCATCGGATTGTCTAAGCGAAGTATCCAAACGAATGTTAATCTTGATTTTGCCTCGATGTTGGATAGGGCGATTGCTCGTAGCGCCCGTCCCGCCTTGCCTCGATCTGGCGACCTTAAGTTGGTGCCCTCCGAAAGTCCCACAACTGTCGTAGTGCCGACTAAGTTGCCAGATCGAGGTACTTTCCCTAGGAGGTTCTAATGCCAGCGGGATTTCCTCCGGCAGGGCAATCTTGTGCCAACTGTAAGTTCCTCATTCAACGTGGGACAGGGCCGAACTTCTACTACGAATGCCACTGGCAACCACCCGTTATAGTGCAGACTATCAACGCTTGGCCCCGAGTTCAGCTAGCAGATTGGTGCGGGCAATGGATAGTGTACTCATGACGAATCGGAAAACAATCACACTCATGATCCTTGCGACCATAGTCATATGGGCCATCGCAGCGGCCCTGTGGACCATCGCAGCACTAGCCGAGCCAGCGAGAAGGAACGGCAAGTGCTATCAATACAGTTCTACTTGTCCAGTTGGTGAGACTGGCCGCAACAGTGGTTGGTGTGTAAGGGTACCGTGTCCTAAATGATAGGGAGTTCAATGACCGACCAGCAGCGTAAGATCATCGTGACGGTCATAATCGTGATTATAGTCGCAGGGTTCGCCGTATGGCTCAGCATGGTGTGGAATTAGATGCCATTTGATGATTTTATAGAGAAACATGCTAGCCGAGTTGGCCTCGACCCGACTTGGCTGCGTAAGATCATGCGAATCGAGTCTGGCGGTGATCCAAATCAGCGCACTGGGTCGTATAAGGGTTTATTTCAGCTATCACAACGTGAATTTCAGCGCCATGGTGGTAGTGGCAATATTTACGACCCCGAGCAGAACACAATGGCCGCAGCTAACAAGTTGGCGCAAGAAAAACTAGATTTTAAGCAGAACTACGGCCGTGATCCAACATTAAAAGATCTTTATCTGGTCCATCAGCAGGGCGCAGCTGGCTATGCTGCACATATGAAGAATCCTAACGTTGCAGCTTGGCAAAACATGCTTTCCACAGTCGAGGGTAGGCAGAAAGGTGAGAGATGGGCCAAAGCCGCTATTTGGGGCAACTTAACTCCAGAGGCTAAGGCCAGATATGGTAGTGTTGAGAATGTAACAGGCCAGAATTTCGTTAGTGAATGGGGTGGCAAGATCGAGGGCACCCCAAGTGCAACAATGGCTAGAGCTAGAGCTAGACGTGGCGGCATCCCTGAAGGAGCCGGAGAACCCGAAGCAACTCCAGCAGACAAGCAGAATCCGTGGTCACCGAAGTTCTATGAACCACCTGTGAAGCCGGTGGAGGTTGATCTTCACTTTGGTCAGTTCACACCGCAGATAAATCTGCCGAGCCCGAGGGAGTAATGGCGCCGACAAAGACCAAGGCCGAAGCGAATTACCAGAATAGCCCTAAAGGCTCAGAACAATGTAGTAAATGTAGCATGTTCAGGAAACCGAACGACTGTACATTGGTGAAGGGCTACATCTTGCCTCAGGGGTGGTGCGAGCACTTCGATAGGCGATGAGATGAATGAAACCCTGTTAGAATGGCTCGCTTCCGTCACCCACGATCCATATGCGTTCGTGATGGGCGCATTTCCGTGGGGTGAGCCAGATTCGAGGTTAAAAGACTTTCCAAATGGACCTGAACCTTGGCAAAAAGAAATCCTTGGCTATATCAAAGATGGCCTTATTGACATCAACAGGGCTATACAGCTCGCCGTCGCTAGTGGCCATGGTATCGGCAAAACCGCTCTTGTCAGTTGGATTATCCTGTGGGCCCTTTCCACAAAATCTGATACTAGAGGAGTTGTCACGGCGAATACGGAAACCCAACTTAAAACTAAGACCTGGGCCGAACTAGGCAAGTGGTACCATATGTTCCTAGCCAAGGAGTTCTTTCAGCTTACCGCAACCGCTATCTTTGCGAAGGACAGTGCACATGAACGTACTTGGCGTATCGATATGGTACCGTGGTCAGAGAGAAATACCGAAGCATTTGCAGGGCTCCATAACAAGGAGCGTCGTATCCTGGTGGTCTTCGACGAAGCATCGGCAATACCAGACATCATTTGGGAGACTACCGAAGGCGCTCTTACCGATGCTAACACAGAAATCGTGTGGTGTGTATTTGGCAATCCGACTCGCAACACCGGGCGATTCCGTGAATGTTTTCCTGGACAGCGACACGCCAGAGCCTGGAAATCGAAGCAGGTGGATAGCCGTGAAGTCTCGCTCACCAATAAAGACCAACTCAAGACATGGATCGATGCATACGGCGAGGACTCGGACTTCGTACGCATTCGTGTCAAGGGGGTATTCCCAAGGACTGGCGAGATGGAGTTCATTTCGGCAGAAACCGTTGAAGCAGCGACACAGGCTGAAG
>Ga0126370_10000846_pt1 | contig 13435 bp, 14 predicted proteins | sample PanSoiMetaPlot_3_FD_92586 | JGI IMG/M metagenome (GOLD analysis project Ga0126370, IMG submission 92586) | Tropical forest soil microbial communities from Panama - MetaG Plot_3 | ecosystem: Environmental > Terrestrial > Soil > Tropical forest > Bulk soil | place: Panama | collected 2016-02-17 | reverse complement strand
CTCTTGCTGGCGATGTTCTTGAAGATCCGGTATTTGATCTCAGGGATCGACAAGTCCACGACCAGCGTCGAGCCGCCACGGAAGACATACCCCGGCGTCCCATCGGCTTGATTAGCCTCGATCGCCCGCGACTGCGTCAACGCCACGATGACTTGCGGGATGTTCCGACCGTCAGGGCTTATCCGCATCGCCCGGCGCAGCTCATGGACCTCGAAACCCTGCTGCGGATCGAGACCGAGTTCGCCAGCGAACTCTGGTACCGCGCGAAAGGCGATGGTGAGCTGACCGTGGAGCCTGCGGCGTTCTCGGCGAGAGACGTCGAAGAGCCTCCGACGGTCTTCAAGATACAGGCAGGCATCTGCGTAGCGCTTCAACCCCTTGATCACGCCGCTGTACTGCGTCGCGATTTTCTGTTGCACCGCTGCCGAGAACTTCGCTTGGCTAAGACCCTCCCAACGCAGAGTATCCACTGACAGCGTCCGGGGCGTGTCTGACATCGGCGCCCCGAGATTGAGCGGATAGATGCCGCGACGGCGAAAGGCCTCAACGAACGCGACGCGATAGTCGTAGCGATCGTCGTTGATGAGATCAAAGTCGGCGGTAATGAGTGCGCGAAGATACTCGAAGAAGGTGACGTCAACCGGCGGCAGGTAATCAAGCGCCCGGATGCACATCGTGAGGACGTGCCCGGCGCTCTTGGCGGCTTCGTCGGCCAGGCGACGCACAAGGTCCGGATGGATGGCTCCTCTCCGCAGTACGCCCGTCCCGCCTGTCGCCAGGCGGAGGAGATCGGCGACGCGTGTCTTGTAGATGGCGATGAATGCGTCGAAGACGGCGGCGACGAGAACGGCCCCCCGTGAATGTGGCGTCAGGCGCTTCGACAGATCCGCCGGGTCAGGTGCGAACCTTTTCCAGGTCCCGCCATCCATGCGGCCGATAGCGTCACGCAGCGCTCCCCGGCCACCGGTAGCGTGTCCAAATTGCACCGCGAGGCTGCCCAACATCGACTCTGCCTCCACGTCGCCGCGGGTCCGTGTGATTTCCGGGAGCAGGACCTCGGGGATCGTGAAGTGCTGCATGAGAGCCACGATGTCAGCGAAGCCTTCATGGAGCGCAAGTACGTCAGGGTTGGTTGGCTCGTTGAAGCGGCGGTGCATTCCGTCGAGGATCGCGTGGGTCGTCTCGTGGGCGATGATGTCGTGAGATAGACAGGCGTAGACGCGGCTCCCGGGCATGTGATCACCGGGGTCATCGGCCTCGGCCTCGAAGTAGCCGAAGAGCAACGCGACCTGCTGCGGAGTGTAGAAGGCGTTCGCCTCACGGAGTGCGTGTGGACGCACGGCGAGTTGCCGGACAAAAGTGCTGTCGTCGTGGGCGTCGGCCGGGTTCGGCCGCGGCCGCCAGAGCACCGGCCGGCCGAGTGCACTTTCGAAATGCTCGATCGTGCGCATCGCTACGGCATAAGCCATCTGCTGGTGAAACTGGGGATTCCCTTCAGATGGAGCCCAGCCATCCTGCGCTAGCAGGAGAGGCTCGTCGAGATTGGCCGGCTCGTACCTGTTGCCCGCTGCATCAACGTCCTCCACCAGCAGATATTCACCGGCGGGCCCTTTCTGCAGGCGCTCCCAGCGGAGCTTGAGCGTCACCTCGTTCGCGCCAGCGGTTTCGAGCCGCGTTGAGAAGCTCGGGTCGACCGCATAGACGCGGATGCGTCGGTAGGGCGGGGCGCCGAGCGTCGGCTGGGCGTCGCATACCGGAAGCGCGTCGCGGACGATGTCCTTCGACCGATCGGTCTGCGGCGCGGATTTGCCAGCGACGACCGGGTAGCGGGCTGCCATGTGCTTGCGGAGCGTGAGCGAGGCCTCCTTGTCCTCAATGATGGTCTCCATCACCCGGCGCAGCGTGTCCCCCTTGAGCAGTGCCGCGGCCTCGGGATCCGGAACGAGCCCTTGAAGATCCTCGTTGAGGAGCCAGCGTTGGGCCAGCTCGAGATTGAACATCTTCTCGCGGGCCGGAATCTCGGCTACCCCGAGACCAGTAAGTACGCGCAGAAACGCCCACGAATTGTCTGACGGAGCGCTCTTGGGCAATCCGAGCACAGGATTGAAACCGAGGGCTGAGTGCGCTTGGACCACGCCGTTGCCGAAATGCTCCTTGTTGGCTTTCAGCTTGGCGGTATTGAACAGCGCGGCACGCACAGCCTCCACCCGTCGCCAGTCGCGGGGTAGTTCAGTCTTGTACTTCTCGAACCAGAGGGCGACGGCGGCGGCCACTTGCGGCGTGGCTGCCGACGTACCTTCGCCGTTTAAGCGGACAACCTCCTTGCAGCCAAAGCGCGCCCAAGGAATGTTCGGCGTGTAGGCCGCAATGGCGGCCGTCATGGCGGAGTCTGGCCCGAAGCTGCCCTCCAGCGTGACGCCGTCGAGTCCGGTGTACGGTGTATGGTCAGCCATAGCGCCGCAGACAGCGATCACGCGACGGTATCGGGCGGGATAGACGAGCGTGTGCGGCGGCGCGATCCCCACGTGGTTTCCCGCGGCGGCGCAAAGGCACAGGCCAGCCTCGTATGCTGCGTCGGCCGCTTCCGCCCACGCTTGCGAGGGCAGGCCCCCCATACTCAGCGTCGCCACGTCACAGCGTTGCTGGACGGCGTAGTCCAGCGCCCGCGCCAGCGCGCTCGTGCGCAGGAGCACAACGCTGTCAGCTACGCGTAGGGGCAGGATGTCGGCGGCCGGCGCGCCTCCGAGGTATGTATTGCCGAATGCCGCGATCTTCCCGCCGGCGAGGATGCTAATGGTTCCGGTACCGTGGCCCGAATTGTCGAGCACGAGGAGGTTATTGTCAGGATCTTCTGCGCTGGTGGAGTTGGCGTCGCTGGTGACGAAGTTCCGTTCGAGTGAGCGGAGGACGTGTTCGGGCACACTCTCATGGGCACGGTAGTACCCAGTGTCGATATGGGCGATCCGGGTGCGAGGGTCACTGAACGCGACGGCATCGCGCGCACGGCCGAGCTGGGTGTAATCGTCGCCGAGGTGCCAAGCAAAGACCTCAGGGCCCTTTTTCTTGCCATGTGTCCCGTCTTGGGGAGTGGCCGTGCAGTCGTCACCAACTGCAAATGCCTGGCCTGACTTCGGCTCTGTTCCTTCCCTATAGATCTTGTGAATGATGTCGGGCTCGGCGAAGAGTACATCAGATTCGGCGAGCCCGAGCTGCGCCGCCACACGGCTGTGCGCGAGATCCCACGGCAGTGCCGGCCCGTCTGGCAAATCCGCGACGAACCACGCGGCCTCAGCTCCCAAGCCGAAGGCTCCGATCTCCGCGCGCGGTCGCCCGTAGAGGGGTCGCAGGTTCGCTCTTGACTCCGCTACCCGCAAACCCTGTGATGAGCGGAGCTTGATGAGAACCCGGCTCTGACTTTCGAGTGAGGGTTTGTTGTTCGCCACGGTCCCCCGCTTTCCACGCGGCCAGTCTCGGCTGTCTCAAATACTGAACGGCTTCTGGGCCTCGAACTGCGCATTCGGCGCACCGATAGTGAAGTAGTTTGGCGTCTGGTCGGGCGGCATGCGATTGACAATTCGCTTCCGGAATGTCCGATAGCTTCCGCGGAACTTCCCGCCGTTCCACACCTGCTTCAACGTGCCGGTGAACAGGCCGTTGAAGGTGCCGTCCGCCGACAACTGGTTATCCTGGCAGCCAGACAAGAGTAGGACCGACGATTTGACCCTGTCCGCCGCGTTCCGGATGTTCGTGTTCTTGAGAATCTGATCGTACGCTGCTTGGTTCGCCTGATATGTTCTCAGCGCCACGGCCGGCGGCATCACCCTGAATCGGGTAGCTGCATCGGTATCGAACCCGCGTGCGGCGCGGGCTGCATGGCTCCGATCGTCGGACGCAGAATAGAATGCCAGCTTCACGACTGTCCCACTATGGCAGCTGTCCGAAAGGACGAGCACCCGGACGCCGGCCGCGAATGCAGTCAATGCGTCGTAGAGCTCGTCATCGACCATCTCGCCGTCGAAGAGACACCACGTCTCATCTTCTCCATCATCTTCGTCGCCGTTCAGGTCAGGCAACTGACCACCGTGGCCGGAGTAGGAGAGCAGAAAAATATCACCCGCCCCGAGTGATGCCGCATTCGACTGGATCGCCTGTAAGACCGCACCACGAGTCGCAGCCTTCGTCAGGAGTGTATTGACGGCGAATCCGCGGGATTTCGCGATTTGGGCGATGTCACGAGCATCCGCCTCGCACGCGACAAGGTCACCAGCCCAGCCTTGATAGTGCACGGGATCGACCGAGTTGAGACCGATCGTCAGCGCCACACCTTTTGCCATTTACAAGTCCTCCTCGCGACGATCATTGAACGACACCACCACTAGTACGCTGCGCGTTCTCTCTCCAACCACCTCCTCAAAACGGTTCGGTTGCTGCGTGCGCACTTTTGGTGCCAAGGCAAAGAGAGCGGCTCGGACGGGTCGTAACCCGATGGCCGACCTAGCGCCGTCGCGAGCCTTGAGCCTGTTTCCCATAGTTGCGGCTTGTGTTTAGGCCTGCTTGACGGCGCGGCCCAATCCAACGTCCGGCGCGCGAGTCTCGCGCTCCGTCGGTATGCGAACCGCCGAGAGTAGCCCGAGCCTTCTGGTCAAATCGTTGCTCAATCGGTGAGCACTCCGCGCCAATGGGGTTGATTCTGTGGCGAAGGCGGTCCGTGGTTTCGGCAATGGCCGCTTGCGCGGCATCACGCGGCCTCCGAGTACGAGACTCGTCGACGGCTAACATCTCGGCACTGTTTTATTAGCGTGCAACTGGTCACGCGAAGTGTCTTTCGACGCCCGGAATCGTGTCCAGTCACTAGACTGCTGCGTCCAGGGATGACACTGCAGCAGTTGGGTCCCTGATATCTCGCGAGGGTGATGGCTCAACGGCCTGGCCCGTTGGGCAATCCCAGAGCGCGTTAGAAGAGCGACTGAGCCGGAGCAGTTCTGTCCAACAATTCTGCAGTCACTCTGTGATTCCTCGTGCCATGCCGATCGACGTGCCGCCTGTGCGGTTCGTGACAGCCATCCTTGAGAAGCTGGAGCGTTTTGCGGGTCATTTCGGGACCGAGAGTATTTAGACCCGTGATGTTGCCGCCCGGCTTGGCGAGGCTATCGACGAATCCCGTGGCAACTGGGTCCATGGCGAGCACCATCACGATAGGCGTGGTCTTGGTCGCCTTCTGCGCCGCCTCGCCGGTCCATCAGTCTTCGCTCACTATTCGCAGCCCGATTCGCCGCATGGTCACCTCGCGGGAAGGCTGGCGGGAGTCTAGCCGAGTGCCGATACGTGCACCAGTACCTCGCGGCTCGGCTCACTTCGATGGGCGTGTTGGAACGACTTCTCTGAAGCCTTGACAGCCTTTCGAAGGCTAGCAGATCATCCCGTCACCGCCTCGACCGTCCTGCACGAATGGGGGGTGGGAGCAGCGTTGTCCAAATTCCTTGGCTCCATCGACATGAACCGCCACCGCACGACCCTCCTGACCGATGGACGCCGAGATGGCCTCAAAGTTCATGTGAAACGGAGGACCCCCATGTCCGATCAAGACAATCTTCGTGTCGCCCGTCAGGGCTTTGACGCCTGGAACGCCCATGATTCGAACAGCTTCGTGAAACTGATCGCAGAGGACTACATTGCGGAGTCCGATACGCAGCCAGCACCGCTGCGTGGCCGTGACGGCGCACGGCAATCAATGGAGATGTACATCAAGGCCTTCCCTGACCTTCACTTTCACATCGAGCAAATGATCGCAAGCGATGAGTGTGTCGTTACGCGATGGCACGCCACGGGAACTCACAAAGGGGAGTTGATGGGCATTCCTCCTACGGGTCGGCGGGGCGAAGGCATCCGTGGCTGTACCGTTTCACAGTACCGAAACGGCAAGGTCGTTCACGAATGGCTGTACTGGGACGTTGCCACCTTGCTGCGTCAAATTGGAGTAATGCCTGCTCCAAGTCGCGCGGTGTAGAGAGCGAGGCACGATCTGACGGGTAAGTCGGAGCAGACGAGCGTCGGGACACTCTCGGCGCTCGTAATTCTATTCAGCCCTCTGCTCAGTCCGATGGCCGCTGGGAGGAGGCGTCTTGCTTGGCCGTTCGTCATGCTTGGCTAGCGATCTGCAGCGAGATTGCGGCGCGGACCGCCGCTGATCAGGGAAAAGAGATGACGGTTGAGTCCCTTCCAGTCCCACCATGTCATGCGCTGAGTGGGATGTCTCATACAGGTAAAAGAAGCCAATTATGAAATCTAGATCGTGCCCACCTCGTCCGAACGACTATCCAGTGGCTGCGAGGGATCGCGCGTCACTAGAGGTTTATTTCGGCGCAGCTAATGTGATGCCATTGGCGAGCGAAAACCCAGACGACGTCCTTTTGATAGTTGATAAGAAGAAGGAAAGGCAGGTTTGGGTTAGACCGTCCAATGCAAGGGAGGACCGTACTCAGTTTGAACGTTACAGACAGGCGTATGAGGCGGTGCATGCCAGTTTCAAACGACTACGACGTCGATCATGTACAAAGCCAGAAACGCGCTGGTCAGAACGAATATAGATACGTTCGCCTTTGCCGTCTTAAGAGAGAGGTCAATCAGGCTTGGGGGCGGCGCTGGGAGGGAAGACTGGTACGGGCGGGAAACCAGCTAGGATGGACTGAGCCCGATGGCCCCCCACCGATCCGGCAGATCGATCAATTCCAATGGTGGAAGGTTCAAGGCCTGATGCCGGGGGAGACACCCTATGGTGCCAAAGCCACATGACCAACCTAACAAGTCATGGCGCGTAGGACGCTCTCATCGTACTGAGTCAGTTGAAGGTCGTAGCCCTGACGGTGCATCCCCACGGCGACGTGGCCGATGCCGGGCCAGGAGTCGAGCCAGATGCGGACAGCCCAGAGAGCACGGTCGTAGGAGGGCGCGGAGCATTTGGCTAATCCGACTGCTGCTCGCAGGAGTTGGCCGCGTTGGTCAAGCATGGGGCTATTCAATGACCTCGTCGGCCTGCAGCAGCAATGACGGCGGTATCGTGAGTCCCAGCGCCTTGGCAGTCTTCAGATTGATGGTCGTTACATACTTTGTTGGTGCCTGCACAGGGAGTTCGGTTGGTCTGGCTCCACGCAAAATGCGATCGACATACGACGCTGCCTGTCGGGACTGATCCACAAGGTCGGTACTGTAGGAGATCAGACCACCAGCAGTAACGTAGTATCGGAACGGATAGACCGATGGCAAGCGATACTGCGCCGCGAGTGCCACAACGAGGTCGCGATGCAAGCTGGTCGTGCCACTCGGCAAGACGAGCAAGCCACTATTTGGCGTGGCGGCGAAGGCCGCGATGACGCGCTTGATATCCGCCGCGTTTTCCACGAGGCGAGGCGCAAACTCCATCGCGAGCTTTGGGATTGTGGCCTCGGCGGAGCGCAAAAAGTAATCGTAGGGAGTGGTCCTGGGGTCCACAAGGAGAGCGACGCGCTTTACATACGGCGCGATCTCCTTAAGCATTGCCGCCCACTTACCGGTAATACCCTGCTCGTAAAGCTGCAACCCTGTCAGAGTGCCGCCTGGCCGCGAGAGGCTCGCCACGAACTTGGAGCCCACCGGATCAGAGACTTCGGCGAAGACGATCGGGATTGTGCGGCTCTCGCGCTGCAAGGCAGCAGTAATAGGCGTCGTATAGGCGAAGATGACGTCGGGTTGTAGGGCGATCAGCTGTTTCGCGAGCACCTCGTACTGATCGGGTCTATCCGCCGCGAAGCGGATGTCGATACGGATGTTACGGTCTTCCGACCACCCGAGCTGTTGGAGCCCCTGCCTGAATGCCGCCAGCTCGGCCGTCGATTCGGGATCGTTCTGAGCAGTGTGCATCAGCACGCCGATGCGTCGTAGCTGGTTCGCGTGCTGCGCTTCGGCCGCGAGCGGCACGAGAGCGAGGCTGACGGCCACAACACCCGCCAGCGCGATCAGCCGCATCAGCACCTCGATTGGGATGGCTGGCGGGAGTTTAGCAGACGAAGGATAGGAGTTGGCCGCGTTGGTCGAGCATGACTACTCGATCACCTAGTCGGCTCGCTACAGCGCTGACGGCGGAATCGTGAGGCAGAGGGACTTTGACGCAACACTGGCCGCGCGGGATCCCACTACTTCCTCCCAACCGCGATGAGTAACATGCACGGCGAGTCATACCCATGGGGCCCGTCGAACTGGCGCAATGCCACTTCGATCTCAGCCCACGCCTGCCTTTGTTCGCTTTCGCTGAGTTGAGCCATCAGTTCGCGGACTGGTAAGGCCTTCGCGTATTCGACTGCCGCAGCCACAGACGGAAACGTCCGCCGCGTGGGGATTTGGTAAACCGCCACGTCATGAAATCCGGCGCTTCTGTAGACGTCTTCCAAAACCCCGGGTTCGCTGAGCCGGAACTCCGCAAAGGGTTCAGTCGATAACGCAAGTCGACCGACGCGCCGGGTGATCGCGTGAGGAATCGACAGGTACGGACATTGGTCGGGGGTCGAAAACACAATGGCCGCAACCTTTCCGCCGTCTCGTAACACTCGTCGGATCTCGGTCAACGCCTTGTTTGGATCTGGAATCAGCATTAGGCCAAACCGGGAGACGACCGCATCAAACGACTGCGCATCGATATCCAGGCTCTGCGCGTCCATGACACGGGTGTCAACGTTAGTCAGGCCTGCCCGGCGGGCCGCCGCCGCTGTGAGGTCCAGCATGCTCGACGCGATGTCAGTCGCGAGAACGTAGCCAGTCGGGCCGACACGCAGCGCCGCCATGAGCGTTTGATCGCCCGCCCCCGCGGCGATGTCGAGCACGCGAGCGCCTCGACGCACGTTGGCGAGCTCCAGCATCCTCTCGGTTGCTGCCCCGAAGGCCTGGGCGCGCACCACCGCGCCCCGATCCCACGCTTCGGCGACGTCCCGCGGACCCCATGTACCACCCTTTTCGCCGCCGCTCATTCCGCTCCTCCTCACGGATTCGCGTTTCGCCGAGTGGGCCCTCGAAAGGGGCCAAGCATGCGCTATTCGATCCCACCAAGCACTCTGACGGCGAATTGTGACAGTACGACCGCGAGCCCGATCCGCCGCATAGGGTACCCCGGTGTGGATGGCTGACGGGGAGTCTAGCAGATGCGAAGTATTGGCGGCTTGTGCTGAGCAACGCCTCCCACGCCCCCCGCTGCGTCGCGTGCTGCGACCCTGAGTTGGAGGTTCCTCCTACGCGTTCGGGTTACTTCTTCACGGCTGGCCGCCTGCCCACAGGAACCATGGTGTGTGCGTAGGGCGTGCCCTTCCACATGACATAAGCGCCGCCACTGTTCGGATCAGTCGGCAGACCCTCCAGTTGGGCCGAGTCTGGGACGAGGACCATCACATGAGGTCCTTCGACCACCCATTGATTGTCCTTCGTTGGCGCCGTGGCGTACGGATCCGTGTTGCTCGCTCCGGAATCACCGGCGAGCATGTAAGCAATCCCAACGTGGCTGGCCTTGAAGTCCTTTTTGTCCATCCATGCGTGCGCCCATCCCGTCCCGACGGCATCGACGCACATGGGCTCGTGACCCCCCTTGCTGCGAAGCTCCGGCGGTGTCGGGAAGCAGGTGTACGTGCCGCCCCCGTCTCGCAAGACTGTGCCGTCCCAGTCCATCACTTTCACGGTCTTGGCAATGGCCGGCGGGGCTGCGCTCACGGCGTCCTTGATCAGTGCCTGTTTGCTGGGCTCGGCCGCCCCGGCGAGCCATGGGAGGAGTACGCAACTGAGGAGCAGAGCGCCGAGGCTCGCCACGCGGATGGTCAACGAAACGTCAATGAATCGTTTCCAAGAAAGCATTCGCGCCTCCCTCTTCTTTCCCGACGGGCTCATGTCGATCAACTCGAGGGACTTTGACGAAAGGACAAGGTGATTGTCAAACGATACCGGCCCGAGTCCAGCCACGTCGCGCCCTGCTTGGCGCGTTGATCGAGCAAGGGTTATTCGATAATCTGGTCGGCCCGCAGTAGGAGGGTCTGCGGGATTGTAAGCCCAAGGGCCTTGGCGGTTTTTACGTTGATTACCAGGTCAAACTTTGTGGGCCGTTCCACGGGAAGATCGCCCGGTTTGGCTCCGCGGAGTACCTTGTCAACTTGTGTTGCTGCCCGGCGGAACAGATCGGCGATCGTTGGTCCGTAACTCATAAGCCCGCCAAGCTCGGGGAAGCTTCGTGACGCCATGATCGTAGGTATCCGGTTCTTCACCGCGAAGTCCGCAAGGATCTGTCGGTAAATCGTTGTCACGGTGTCGGAGATCATCACAACCGCCGCGGGCGGCCGTTGGGACATCTTCGAGAGAGCCGCAGTGAAATCTTCAGCCCCACGCACCTCGACGGATGCGAGCGTTATCCCTAGAGTCCGAGCCGCCGCCTGAGTCATTTTCCATTCGGACGCGGTCGCCGGATTACTCGGATTCCATATCACCGTGACGCTCGAAAGACGGGGTACGGCTTCCCGGAGCAGTTCTAGCCGTTTCCCGGCAAGTTCAGGAAAGGTCCCGCTGAATCCCGTGACGTTCGAACCGGGGCGTGAAAGGGTGGCGACCAGTCCGATCTCGACGAGGTCCACCTCGGCGATTACCACGATCGGGACCGTCTTCGTCGCCTCCCGAGCAGCCAAGGCCGCCTGTGGACCCGCAGCCAAAATGACGTCGACCTTGCGATCGACAAGCTCCGCTGCGAGGTCAGCTAGCAACTCGCGGTTCCAGGCGGCCGAGCGGTACTCGATGACGATATTGCTACCTTCGTTGTATCCGACCTCGCGCAGGCCTTGAAGGAAGGCTTGCCGCTCGGGAGATTGCTTCTCGGCAAGCGGCGGCAGCAATAGATAGCCGATGCGCCAAACCTTTCCCGTCTGCGCCGCCGCGACGATCGGCGCAAGTGTGAACGCGACAGCCAGCATAACGGCGAATCGCAGCATCGGCTCCTTGTTGGGGATGACTGGCGGGAGTCTAGCAGACGGCGGCTGATCGCAGGAGCTAGCCGCGTCGGTTTAGCACGCGCTACTCTGTGAGCTGATCCGCGCACGGCAGCAGCGATGGAAGGATCGTCGACTCGAGGACTCATCGCCACATTGAGCGACCGCTCATCGAGCGTGTGCGATGGCAACCAAGCGGGTGAAGAGAAGCACGCCCGCAAGCAACATGAGAATCATGCCGACCAGAGTCCCGCCAAAGGTATCGGTGCGTGGATAGCGTCCCGTTCGTGCCGTCCATAAGGCGCCGATCTGAAACAATGCCCCCACGAGCAACGCGCTCACCAGGAAATAGTCGTAGGCTAGCAGTCGGTTATTTGCAAAGAACTGCGGGTAGGGGGTGGAAGATGACCACCAACTCGCGCCTTCGACATAGACCGCAATCAGCGCTGAGCCAATCCCGAACACCGCACCAATGAGGCCACCAAAGAGACCCCACTGCCGCTCGTGCCGCATGCTCACTCCGGCATCGCGTTCCACTGGACGGTCGTGTCGATCCACCGTTGCGTTCATCTTTCCCCCTTGCAGGACAGTGCGATCCACAAGCGCGGCCCTTGCGTGCGCAAGATTGGGCGTACGAGCGGCCTGGCGAGGCTGGCGATGATGCTGGCCAAGAGAGCGCGGCGGTTCATTCGATGACCTGATCCGCTCGGAGCAAGAGCGTCTGCGGGATCGTGAGACCGAGGGCTTTCGCGGTCTTGAGGTTGATGACCAACTCGAACTTGGTGGGCTGCTCGACGGGCAGGTCAGCGGGCTTGGCACCTTTGAGAATCTTGTCGACGTAGGTCGCAGCGCGCCGGCTCATGTCCGGGATGTGCGGGCCATAGCTCATCAGCCCTCCGGCGTCGGCGAACTCCTTCACTTCATAGATCGCCGGGATGCGATGGCTCGCGGCGAGGTCGACAATCCTCTGCTGGTTGCGCATCGTGAAACTGTCGGTGAGCGTGAACAGCGCATTGGCATGTTCCTTGGTCATCGCTGCGAAGGCCCGATCGAGATCCTCGGGGCGGCGGACCTCGACGGACTGAAGCCCCAAAGCCAAGGCCTGCGCTCCCACCAGGGCTGATCCCCATTTCGCGTCCTTGCCGGGCGCTGCATTCCAGAGGATCGCGACCCGAGAGACCTTGGGATAGACGGCTTTGAGCAGTTCCAGTCGTTTTGCGGTTAACTCAGGGGACATGGTGGTGAGTCCTGTAACGTTCCCGCCTGGTCGCGCGAGACTGGCGACGAAGCCTGTCTCCATGACCTCGCTCGAGAAGGCCATTACGATGGGGATCGTGTTGCTCGCATGCCTCGCCGCACGGACGGCACGATTTCCCAGTACGACGATGACGTCCACGTTGAGACCAGCCAGTTCGGCGGCCATTGCGGGCAGCCGGTCACCCCGATTTCCCGCGTAGCGATATTCAACCAGAAGGTTCTGGCCTTCGACGTAGCCCAACTCTCGCAGCCCTTGGCGGAACGACTCAGTCATGGCCGAGGGGCCGGAACCCATCGACAGATAGCCTAGTCTCTGGAGTCTGCCCGACTTGGGCTCCTGCGCCTCGCTCGTGTGCGGCACAAGAAACACGCTGACAGCGAGAGCGACCGCGAGCCCGATCCGCCGCATGGACACCTCGGTTAGGATGGCTGGCGGGAGTCTAGCGGAACCGGTAGGGCGTGCACCAGTACCAGGACTCCACTCTCATTTGAGGTATCGGGCGGGCAGAAATCCGGCCCGGCGTCTCGGGTGGAACGCCCTACTCGGGGTAGGAGCAATTGACCGTGCCGTAACGAGCCCCGCCTAAGTGTTTACAACGATGGCGGACATCGCGGAGTTCACGTTGGCACGCGGGAAGCAAGTGGGCAGAGGCCGGAACTGATGCATCATGCACAATCTAACCCAGCCGTTGTTTTGGCTTTCGGCGCTCGCGGTCGCCCCGCTCCCGCTCATGGTCGAGGAGACCCTACGGCAGGGAATTCTCTGCCGGGAACACCACTTTCAGCGAGGCCAGGCTGTCCGGCAACCACAATGAGACCCTCGTCCGGGACCCAAGGTAGTAGCAGCGACATCAGGCAGGCATACGCAGAGGAAGGAGCGAGGCGATGAAGCGGCTCATGCTGATGATTTACGGCGTCGCGACTGTGCTAGCAGTCTTGTACCCTGCCCTCAGCGAAGCCAAATTGGTCGCCAACCACAACGAGACCCTCGTCCGCGGCTAGGTAGCGGAGGGCGTCCGGCGGAGGTTGGAGGGCGATCAGGGACATCGAGCGGGGCAGCCGCCTTCGGCTCGCGGCATACTGCCTTGTTGACCCACTTGAGATCGCTCCTCCAGCCCCGCCGGGCGGTTGCCCGATTCGTCACCCGCATTCTGAGCCGCCTTGCTCGCGCTGCTCAGGCCCGAGGAGACTACGAG
>Ga0126370_10000845_pt1 | contig 13448 bp, 12 predicted proteins | sample PanSoiMetaPlot_3_FD_92586 | JGI IMG/M metagenome (GOLD analysis project Ga0126370, IMG submission 92586) | Tropical forest soil microbial communities from Panama - MetaG Plot_3 | ecosystem: Environmental > Terrestrial > Soil > Tropical forest > Bulk soil | place: Panama | collected 2016-02-17 | reverse complement strand
TTCGTCCCAGTAACAAAAAATCCGGATTGAGTGGTCGTCCAGTAAACGCTAAATGAGAACGGCTTGGCGATAGAAAGGACGGGCAGGGGACTACGGTTTCTTGGACTTCAACTCTTCTTTGACCATTGCTTCCACAACCGGCTTCAGAATCTCTCGCGTCACCGCTTGCAGCATTTCCGGATTCATCTTGGCCAGTACTTTGGCCACCAGGTCATCCATGTTGGGCGCGGGAGTCGTCGCGGGTGCTGGCGCCTGGGCCGGCGGGCTGTTCGGTTCCAGAACGTCGCCTTCTTCCCGCGCGTAGAAGCTGCCTCCCTCGGACGACGCGGTCTCCGGTGTTTCCAGGACGAAGGTCGCGTCTTCTGCCACTTGAGCCGCTGCTTCCTCCCGAATTGCTTCGACCGTTGCAGCTGGTAGCGCGGCCTCTTCGATCACCGCTTTTGTTTCCTGGCTGACCTCGGCCGCCTTTTCCGTTCCGTTCTTCGGAGCCGGAGCCGTCGGCGCATCCCATGTCGATGCCAGTTGGCTGGCCTTTTGAATCTCGCCTTCCCACGGACTCGACGAAACGGAGAACCAGGAATCCTTTGGTTCTTTCTTCTCCGGCACCGGCTTTGTTTCGATTGCTGTTTTCGTCTTGTTATCTTCGACAACGGCGGTTGCCGTTTCCGTGGCGCGCACCCCGCTCACGGCGGCGGGTGCCACAGGGGCTGTTGGCGCAATAAAAGCTTCCGTTACAAATGGGCTGATGGGAACCGGTGGTTTGCTCGCAACCAGCGGTTTATTGGCAACCGGCGCCACCTCTTGAATCGGAGTTGGTGGGTGTATTGGAGTGGGCGGCTTTATCGCCGTCAAGGGAGGAGCTGCAGGCGCTTCCGGAACGCGACTGCTGGCCGCTGGCGCAAGCGGTTCCACGCGCGCAGGCGCTGGGGGTGCTTGTGTCTCTTCCTCTGGCTCCCAGCCCGTGCTGCGTGCCTTGTTGACCGCTTCAAATCCACCCATGCGCCAGTCGTTGGCGCTGCTTTTCGGTTTCTTGGTCTTGGCTGCGGAAGCTTCTTCCTCAGTATCCGCCGTGCCCTCAGGCCTCCAGGCCGCCGGCTCCTCGTCTTCCTCTTCCTCCGCGGCCGTTTCTTCTTCATCCCGGTCACGCCAGTCGTGTTCCATGGCGAATTCCGGGGAACTTGCGGTTGTAAAACTTGCATCATCCTCCGCAGCCGCTTCCGTCGTTTCCCCTGGCGTTTCCAGCAGGCTGCCAAACGCCACCGGTTGCGAGCCAGAATCAATCTGCAGGGGTGCGGGCTTCGCAGGCACTGGCACTTCCTCGACGAAGCTCTCGTTGGAGGCCGCGAAGCTGCTCTCCATGTTGAATTCCGGAACCGGCGTTGCTGCCATCGTTGGCGCGCTCGCGTTTCCTGAGGGCAATACCTCTTTGGCGCCAAAAGGCGCCGGCTCATCAAATTTTGCAGGTGCTGCAGGCGCGCTTACGGGACCACACCCCGAGCGCTGCAGCGCGGACTTCACCATCGAGATCAGCGGGTCAGGCGGAATGAAGGGCTTCTTCAACACGCCGTCCGCGCCCACTCGCTGCGCTTCCTGTTCATCGAGTGGATCAAAAGCGCCCACCAGCAGAATCACCGGAATATGTGACAGCGCGGAATCCATCTTCACAAACTGGCAAACCTCATAGCCGTTTCGCACCGGCATAAACACGTCGGCGAGCACCAGGTCCGGCCGCACATCCGCGATCTTTCGCACTGCCGCTTCGCCGTTTCCCACGGCGACCACGTCAATGCCCTGATCTTTCAGTGCCAGACCGACCATCTTCTGGATGTTGCTGTTGTCGTCCGCAACCAGAATTTTCGGCACTACACGCCCTCCGGCGATACTTCTCCGCGCAAGCCACTCCGGCTGAGCCGCAGCCAAAGGGTGCCTGCTTTCATTTTATTGGAGCATCCGCGAGCGTACGCGTCAATCACCCCGCGGTAGCATTGTGTCGCAAATCAATACTGCCCAATTGCACACTATTTTCAGTGTGCCCGCGCTAAAAAAACAGGGGTGCGGCTTCTTCGCTGCACCCCTGTTTTTGTTCTGATGGTTACCGGCAGCCAAAAAGGCTTACCAGGGGATGACTTTCTTCAACCCCTTTTTCTTCTTGCTGCTGGACTCTTTTTTGCTGTCCTTCTTGTCCGTTTGGCCGTTTGTACTATCGCTCGCTTGACCTGCAGCCGCACCGCTGTCGTCTTTCGCTGTGCCGTCCGCGGCCCCGGGTGTCGCGGCGCTCCCATCTGTCTTTTGCGCGGTCTCGCTGGCTCCCGCTGCGGCCGCGCCATTGGCCGGATCATTCGCTCCTGCCGGAGCCGCTGCGTCTGCCTTCTGCCCATCCGGCTTGGCTTCAGTTCCGTCCCCTGCCGGGGCTGAGCTCTCCGCCCCGCTCGTTGTTCCCCCGGTGCCTCCAACCGGCACAGTTGCCACAATGGATGTCCCGGAGCCGCCAAGCTGCGGGTTTCCGCCGCCGGACAAGATGTCCACTCCCTCTTCATTGCTCGATTCCGGCGTCATCGTCGGCGTGCCCGTTTTTGCCGCGGTGTACAACTCCGCCTTCGGCTTCGTTTCAACCAGCCTCAAAGGCTTCCCCATTAGCGATTCATGCTGCCGAGGTGCATTTTTCTCCGCCGTCATCCAAGCCACGGCTTTCGGGTCCGCTTGAGGTATCGGGGCTTTCAACGCCTTCAGTTTATCCTTTGCCTGCGGAACCAGCGGTGACAGCGGATACTCCCGCACAAGCTTGGCGTAATAAGGTGCAGCCAGATCCTTCTTTTCCGTGCCTTCCCAGATGTTTCCCAGCATCCACAACGCCCGGTCCGCCTTACTGTACAGTGGATAACGGTTTACGAGCGAAGCCAGCCTCGAAGCTGCGGCCCGCTTATCGCCTCGCGTCGTGTAATAAAAATAGCCAATCCGGAAGTCGCCTTCCGCCAGCACTTCCTGCACTTCGCGCAAATGTTGCGCGGCCTTATCGGCCAGGGGATCTTTCGGATATTTTTGCAAAAAGGTCTGGAAAGCGTCCTCTGCCTCAAGCGCCTGGGTGCGGTCGCGATCCGGCTTTTCCATCTGCCGGTAATGCGCCATCGCTACTTGTAACTGGGCGTAAGCCGCCTCTGGCAGCATGGGAAAAAACACGCCAAAATCCATGTAAGCCTGCACCGCCTGCGTGGTGTTTGCGGTCCCGCCTTCTTTGTAATACGAATCCGCAATCGCCAGCTTCGCTTTTGCCAGATACTCGCTGTCCGGATAGGTATTGATCAGTGTCTGCAGGCTTAGCCGGCCCACTTCATGTCGGCCGTGCTTGATGTCGTCCATCGCCCTGTCGTAGAGCAGCTTATCCGGCTCTGCGTTGTTTTCCGCACTTGTGGACTTATTGATCTTTTTCTTGTGCCGCAGGGGCCACTGGGCTTGGCTGGGTGCAGCGGTCAGCACGAGTAATCCCGCTGCGAGCGTCACGATCGTCAGCCACTTCGCGCCAGCGCCGGAAAAGGGAATGCGCACTCCGCACCTCTCTTGCAACTCTTAGGATTACCCCACAACAGACTGTCGAAGCCCTACGCGCCCGCAGGACTACCAGTTTAACTATCCGATTATACCTGAACGAAAGGACAGGCTGAGGCACATCTTTTAAAATCCCGGGGAGGCCCCGCCCGGCTGTCCCATCCCTTGTGATGCCGGTCTGGCTAGGTTAGGGTTGCCTCGAGCTATTGTCTGTCCGTCATCCGCCTACTCTTTTTCACGGTTGCGCCTACTCCTTGAGTTTCTTGCTGGGAGTCGCCTGCTTGCCCCTTTGCAGCTCCAGAATGTCCGCCCCGGTATCCGAGTTGCCTAACAGCCATTTGCTGAAGAAGTCCCCGCGGGCCACGATGACATAACTGTTGATGGGCATGTAACTGTGCCGCATCCCGGGGAAGACCAGCATCTCGAACCGCTTGTCCGCTTTAATCAGCGTATTGGCCAAACGCATCGTGTTCACCATGCTCACGTTATCGTCCATGTCGCCCGTGGTCAGCATCAAATGCCCCTTCAAGTTTTTCGCCAGTTCAGAGTTTTTGTCGATCTCGTAGAAAAACTTCTCCGTCCCGTCCTTTTGCGTCTCTTCGCGCACGCCGTGGTATTTCTCGCTCCACGTATTGTTGTACACGTTGTTGTCGTGATTCCCCGATTCCGACCATCCCGCCCGGTAAAAATCCGGATACTGCAGCATTGCTGCCGCCGTCATGAACCCGCCCCCGGAGTGGCCCCACATCCCCACGCGGCTCAAATCCATGTACGTGTGCGTCGCCGCCAGCCGTTCCAGCGCCGCTTTCTTGTCCGCCAGGCCGTAGTCCCGGAGATTCCCATAGCCATAGCTGTCGTACCACTTGTCGCGCTGCGGGCTTCCTCCCCGATTGCCCACCTCGACCACAATGAATCCCAGTTGCGCCAGCGGCACGTTGGAGCTTTTCGGCGAGAACGCCTTGGTCACTTGTTCCACCTGCGGCCCGGGATACACAAACTCGATCACCGGATATTTCCGGCTCGCGTCAAAATCAAACGGCTTGTAAATCACGCCGTAAAGATCCGTCACCCCGTCATCCGCTTTCACTTTGAACATCTCCGGATACTTGAACCCCGCCGCGGTTAATTGCGAAACGTCTGTCGTCTCCAGTTCGCTCAGCGGAGCTCCTTGTCCATCGAGCAGCACCGATTTCGGCGACGTGTCCACTCGCGAATACGAATCCACAAAATACCTACCCGAGTCTGGCCAGCTTACCGCGTGCGTAAAGTTCCCGGGCGTCAGCAGTTTCAATCCGCCTCCATCCAGCCCAACGCGGTACAAGTGCGTATAGTAAGGATCTTCTCCCGCCTCGCGCCCGTTGGCCGTGAAGTACAGCGTTCGCGTTTTGTCATCAACGGAAACCAACTGGTCCGTCACGTATTCGCCCGCAGTGATTTGATTCTTCAGCTTTCCCGCTCCGTCATACAAATAAAGGTGCCCCCAGCCGTCCCGCTCCGACCACCACACCAGTTCCTTCCCGTTTTCCACCAGCCGCAGCGGTTTTTGTGTCATCCATACATTCGAGCGTTCTTCGATTAGTTTTTGCGCCTTGCCCGTTGTGCTATCTGCGACTTCCACCGCCACCTGCCGAAAATCGCGGCCCCGACTCGTGAAATACAGCTTGTCGGAAGTGTCTGCCACCCATTTCGGGTTCCGGCGATTGAGTGGCGCGGGGTTCAGCCGGTTTTCCTCTTGGTCTTCTCGCTGTTCTTCCCGGTCACGCTCCGTCTGCGCGGCGTCCTCAATCGTCAGCGTCTCATCCACAAAACTCTTCGGCTGTACCACCACCCGCTGTTTGCTCGCCGTGTCAAAGATATTGATTTCGTCGATCGGTACGTTGGCCTCGCCCGGCAACGGATAGCTCCGCGCTTCCAGCACCGGCCGCGGATTCGTCAGCGAATGGATCACCCAGTAGTCGCCCACCTTGCGGTCGTCGTTCCGCTCGAGCGCGAACTTCTTCGAGTCTTTCGACCAGTGAATCGTCACCGCCGGCGCCCGCTGCCCCGCTTTAGTCGTGTCGCCCTTGTTCTGCTTCTTTAATTGCTCTTCCTGCTCCGGCAGCAGCACGCGCGCGTAGCTGTATTTCTCCACGCCATCGGTCGTCAGTTGCGCTTCCACCACGTTCGTATCGCCCGGCTTTTTCAACGCCTTCGCGTAATTCTCCGCGTCCATCTGGTAAAGGTTGTATCCCCGCGCGAATACCACCGTCTTTTCGTCTGGTGATACAGAAGCCCACATCGGCTTTTTCTTCGGCGCTTCAAAATTATCTAGCCGCGTTACTTTTCCCGTTGCGAGGTCATATTCAAAATAAATCGTGCGTGTTTCTTCCGGTTTCTCTCCGGGCGCGCCTGCAGCCGCCGCCTGACCCTGTTGCTCACCCTGCTTCATCTCTCCTTCTTTGCCTTGTTCCTCGACGTCCTCCTGGCTCTTTTCCTTCTTCGGTTCGTTCGGCACCACCGCGTCCTTCCGAATCTCTACCTCAAACCGCATCTTCGTGTCTTTGTCCACCAGCTTCAGCCGCTTGATTGGCAAGTGCTGCGCGTCATACGGAAAATTCGTCAGCCTCGAGAGTTCCGCGGCCACTTTGGCGTTGTCCCACAGCGGATTCTTCGCCCTCTTCACCGGGTCCACCACGTAATAGCGCGTCCCCTCCGTCGTTTGGTAGCTGTACCAGAATCGGTCCGACTCATTGAACCAGTGCGGCGTCACCGCCAGATCAAACACCAGCTTGCTGACTGCCTCCGGCAAAAACCTTTCCTCCAACGCGTAATTGGGAGCCACGCGCGCGGCCGCATCCGCCGAACCGCCCTCGGCCTTGGCCCCCGCCATCGAATCGCCATCCGGCCCAGCCCACACGCGCACCGCCAGCAGGCTTGCGGTTACCAAAGCCACGTAGAAACCCAGCCGCACTACCAGGTTGCCATTGCGACACACACGCTGTTCTGAATTTGTAACTCGCATCATCAAATTCCTCCACCACGAGCACTTCTTAGCCGCAAAGGCCGCGACATTATAGACCGTTTCCCAACGCCGCGCGTTTCAATGAGGCGTCCCCCGCCTTACCCACCTGTGGCACCGGTACAACCCCTATCTGCAGATCCTTCCTCGGCCAGCAGCTTTGTTGACTTCTTGCCTTAGGCGCGCAACCGCCAAGCCGACCATCCCGAACCCCGTCCAGCATTTTGGCCCGCGGTAAGCGGGCTAAAGGGTTGTCGCGGGAAGGGGGGTGAGGGATCTGCTTATCTGCTTTCGCCGAGGCTTGCTCGCGGACGTCAGCAGAGCCCTCACCAGGGAATATTTCCAGCTTTTGGCTGGTTCTTGGAAACAAAGCCAAGGCCTATTGCGTTTAAGCTCTGAGGGTCAACCGGACCATCGGTATGATGAAACGCGCGCTCATAGTCGCTTTGCTTCTAATCGCCGCCGCTGCGGCGCCTCCGCTCGCGCATCAGGTGCATAGGGCCCGCGATGTCGCCCGCATGTCTCTCAAGGTTGGCGACCTGGCTCCCGACTTCACTCTCCTGACCAACGATTGGAAAACCGTCAAGTTGAGCGACTACCGTGGCAAGAAAAACGTTTTCCTCGCCGTTTACGTCCTCGCCTTTTCCGAAGGCTGTACCGCGCAGATGCGCGCCGTCCAGGCCGGCATTGACTCCGGCCGCATCCTTACGGAAGAAACCGCCGTCTTCGGCGTCAGTATGGACAGCCCCGCCGCCAACGCCGCCTTCGCCGAGCAGAACAGCCTGCACTTTCCTCTACTCAGCGACATGAATCGCAAGATGCTCACTTCATACGGCATCCTGAAAAGCTACAGCGTTGAAAACGAAGAGTATCAGTGGGCTCTCCGCGCCAACATCGTCATTGATAAGCAGGGCATCATCCGCCTCATCGACGAAGGCGACAACGCCGTCGACCCCAACACCGCCCTCACCCTCTGCACCACCCTCCACAAGCAACCCGCGGACTAACTGCTAGAATTTCGTGAGGTCGAAGTCGGGGAGCTAATGGATCAAATCACCGTCGAAACTGACCTCTTTGAGCACCGGGAAGCTAAACCCCACTTCATTAATCCTTGTTGCTTCGGAGAGGATTTCGCGGCGTGGATGAAGTCGGAGCTCGCCCGCTTTCCAGATTTAGCTTTTGAGTTCTCCGAACTCATTCAGGAGGATTACGGATGGGGCCTTTGGGCTTCGCGCGGGAAAGATCGCTTCTGGCTTGCTCTTTCCTACGTTGGGAGTGGACCCCAAGAAGGGCCAGTTCCGTGGATCATCTCTGTCAATGATGATCCCGGCCTCAATATCATGAAGCGTCTATTTCATAAGCACGATGAGCAAGCGCTCGGGCAGCTGCGCGATCGCGTAAGGCAAATCCTTACTTCCAACGGCGCCATTAGAGTCATCTAGGTGCCAGGAATTGGGACTGCGCAAGGCGGTGCCGGGAGCTAAAGCGGGTACGTCTGCGGGGCGACTTTTATGGAGTGCGGCAGTCCTGCTGCCGTTTTCTTCTTGCTATTGGGCTCAAAATTCCGCAGGTTGCGGTCACTTCACGCTCGCCGCTCCGCCTGTAGACGCCGGGCTTTAGCCCGGCCGTGATGCGCCCTCATCGCACCAGGCGTACATGCTATGATCCCCACCAAGGATGCACGCCAAATGAAACACGTGCTCGGCTTCTTCCTGTTTCTTCTTTCCGCCTCTCTTTGTTCCTCTCAAGAGACCAAATCCCTTCGTGACCTTCAATGGAAGTTCCCCCGGGTGCGCACGGCGTCGGCAGAAAAAGACGCGATTCTGCGCGAACGATTTCAAGCCAAAGGCCTCCCCTATCCCCCGCACGCCATTCTGCTTCGCGCCTTCAAAAAAGAAGCTTCCCTCGAACTTTGGGCCACCGCCGCTGCCGATCAGCTGTATGTGCTCGTGCACGAATACAACATCTGCACATCCTCCGGCGTCCTCGGCCCGAAGCGCCGCTTTGGCGACGAGCAAGTTCCCGAAGGCTTCTACGAACTCGACTGGTTCAACCCGCAAAGCAATTTCTTCCTGAGCCTGCACATCAATTATCCGAATGCCTCCGACCGTATTCTTGGCTACAAGCCAAATTTGGGCGGCGACATTTTCCTTCACGGAAACTGCGCCTCCATCGGCTGCATCCCCATCACCGACGACGGCATCAAGGAAGTCTACTGGCTCGCCGTTCTAGTCCACAGCCACGGCCAGCAACATCTCCCGATCGAAATCTTCCCCGCGCGCCTCACCGTTGACGGCCTCCGATCTCTCGCAGCCACCCATCGCAATCAGCCAAAACTCCTTGGCTTCTGGAGCAACCTCAAGGAAGGCTACGATTTCTTTGAGAAGGACCACCGCGCGCCGCACGTCACCACACGCAGCGACGGCTCCTACGCCTTCTCTCGGAAGCAGGAGCACCACCAAAGCAGAGCCGCCAGTAAGTCACAGCTAGAAAGGACGGGATGCGGGGTGCCCCAGGTCTCGTACTTAAACCTGGGTCCTGGGTCTTAGGTCGGAGTTGTTCTGTCTTTATTCGCCTTGGCTTGAGCCAGCGGCAGAACCTCATAGCAGTCAAACGCCACGCCCACGCAAATCGCCCACTGCGAAGAACGGTTCGTCTGGACGTGCACCACATGGCCCGTGCAGCGCCATTCCGACCGTGGTTTCTTGCTGACTTCCTCCGGCATCTCAAACGTGAGTTGTACCGCTGAACCCTTCTGCAGGGACAAATCCGTCGCAAAGCAAATCCCACGCGGCGACACGTTCAGCGATTCTGCCAACTCCTCTGGAGCGGTTGACTTTGAGACGTGAATGCGCACGGGCAGTTTGATATTCAATCGGGCAGCCAACCGCCGTTCGGCTCTAGGTAGTTGAATCCGTATCACAACGCCCTTCCTGCACTCCCCACAACAAAAGGGAAGTCCACCAGCTCGCGGATGCTAGGGGAAACACCATGTTCGCAATCAGGTCTTTACCCGATGGCAGTACTACTGGCGAAATGGTTCGGGTTGATAGGGAGGAATCAGGTTGAGCTCTTGAGAAACGAGAGGCTAATTCGAGGTTCCCGTTGCCAAGTACGCGTCTTTGGCAGCATCGCCGTACAAGTGCAAGAGCTGCGACGCGCGTTTCAGCAAATCCGAGGGCATGTCTCCCGGCTGGTAGTCCACCCAACCGGTGGTGTACGCCAGGGAAATCCTTTTCCCGGCGCATTCCAGGTCCATCGAGCCCATGCGGTTCAGCACTTGAGTCACTTCGCCTACGTTGCACTTCGGCAGCACCAGCACGAAGTCGTCGTTCGCCAGCCGCACCGCGTAGTCCGAGCCCCGGCTCACTTCCTTCAGCCGACTGGCAAACTCCTTCAGCGCTTGATCCACCGCCGTCTTGCCGTATTGCTGGGTCAGATGGGCGAGGTCTTCCAGGTGAATCGTAGCCAGGCTCAGCGCGGAGTTTCTCCTTTTCGCGCGTGCAATCTCTTTTCCGAGGTGCAGCAGCGCTGAAGTGCGTGTGTACAGGCCCGTTACAGGATCGATTGCGGCCGACTCGTCGATCGCGGCACCGTTATCTTCCGCTCCGGTACTCGGCTCTGTCGCTGTTTTGCGCAATTTCCGGAACGACCGCTGCCGGTACAGCATCCAGCCATTGAAAAGGAGGAGCAAACTCAGAATTCCCCATCGTGCCTGCTCAGGCGTCAATTCGTAGAAGTGCTCTTTATGCCGGAACAGCCGCGAAAACGCGGTCAGCATCAAGGTCGCTGCAGAAAGCACCGTAACGCTCAGCGTGGAAAACCACAACCACCATTCGCGCCTTCCCAGCTTCTTTAAGTCGATTTGGGGCGACCCATAGTAGCTCGCAGGCCCTTCCAGCGGTGAGGGTTTGGCACTAATGCTCTGGCGGTTTCCAAGTATGGATGACATGTTGGGTCAGAGGTTGAACCGGCCGAACATAGCATCACTCTAGGACGTTGCCATAAAAAGAGGCAACCTCAAAAAGGTACAGGCCCTTTCTTTTCAGGAACCTGCACGAAAGTACTGCTTCCTACAATATGGTTTGTGGATGCGGCTTCTGACTTGGTGAGAGACAGCTTTCCCAAGCCGGGTACAGACTTCAGTCTGTGTCATAGCGCAAAAGCATAGACGAGAGTCCGTGCTACCGGGAAGGCAACTTGCCGGAGCGGGTCCAATCCTCGGTCGGGGGATACAGCTCGAGCCCAATTTCGTATGAGCCGTCCTGGCGGGTTTTACAGTGTGCCACGCGGCCGCGGGAAGGGAGGTTTCCACGGATCGGTTGGACAAAGAGGTCGCGGTTCGTTTCCCAGAGATTCTTGCTGACGACGCGTGCGCCGTGACAACTCACATCAATCGTGGACGTAATCTCGAACCTGCCAGTGGCAGGGTCCGACAGCTTCACAAACATCTTGAAGAAGATGCGGTGTTCGGCACGGCGCAGAAGGGGAGGAGCGTCCACGAACGTGTTCCTGCACAATTGTATTTTCAGGGGAAAAAATGAAGGCGGGGCCGCTTTCAGAGCCATTTATCTACCAGGTAGCTCCGCCGGTCAATAGTACGCGAGTACTCTTTCGGCACATTGCAGGACCGGTGCGACCACTAGATTTCGACGAGGCGAAGACCTTGGCCAGGAGTAAAGCGATAGCCCTGAAAATATTCGTAGGCCACGCTCCACACGGCGCCTCCGGTAGACGCAAACATCAGCTCTTCAATTGGCACGCCCAAGAGACGGATGCCGGAAATATTGGAAAGAGTGTAGTAATGGTCGATGAAGCCGTGAAACAGCCACAGAAAGTAGACGAAGAGCAGGAAATACAAAATCGTAAAAGCCGTGGCGCCGATGAGCATGGTCGGGATCAGGTCGCTGCGGAGGAAGGCAACCACGAGGGCGCAAGCTAGAAAAGCAATCGCAGTGTTGTAGATGTTTTTCTGTGGATATCGCGCCCAGCAAATCAAGAACACTACGACCATCACGATAAAAGGTGTGTAGTGCTTCTTGCGCCGCTGTTTCCTGCGGGCCGCAAGCCTCTCCTTGAGGACAATTTCGCCCACGACGGAGGCGATGCCGCCTACGGCTCCGGCCCAGAGAAAGTCTTCAATTCCGACACGAAAACGTGCATCGAGGTTAAATAGCGAGGGCGGGGTCCAATATTGCGGAACGAAAAGAAAGCTGGTGAGCGCCAATGGAGCCGTAACCACCGTCCCCCAGATGATTTGCGGACGATAGCGCCTTCCGATGAGGTAGCAGGCCAGCCAGGCAGCGTCAAAAAGGAGCGCCCCGACGAGGTATGAAAAGTGTTCGTTCATCGTCATCGCCTCCTCCTAGTTGTGCTCTTTTTCTTGTTTTCGTTGCAGTGAGCCAATGTTTTTGCAGGGGTTACTTAAGCCGAAAGGTAAATAGACACGAGCCAATGGCATAGGTCGTCAGCAGTTTATACAGAACAAGCGCGCTATGCTGCGATTGACTCGAATGCATATTCATCCTGATATAGAATCCACGGCAACCCCCGCGGCCACAAGACAGGTCAACGAGAGGGTGATTCTTGTGCAATCTGAGCGTCCACGCGCACGCCGCTATCCCTTTGTAGCCAGCATTGAAATGACCGATGTGGAATCAGAAACGCAGCTTGTCGAACAGACCTGCGATTTAAGCCTGTTTGGATGCGGAGTAACCACCAAGGACCCGCTGCCGGCCGGAGTGCGAATTCTGATCAGGATTCAACATGCCGGAGCGAACTTCGCCGCCATGGGCAAGGTGGCTCATGCCGGGCACGGAACCAGGATGGGAGTTGTGTTCACCAAGATTGAGCCGCATCAACAATTGGTTTTGGAAAAGTGGGTCGCCGAACTCCGAGAAGCGCGTGGTGCGAAACCGGTGAAAGTGTAGCTGGCGGATTCGGCGTGTCGACTAGTTGGCGACGGTGAGATTGACTGTGGCTGAGGCAGGGACTCTCGCGCCTGACAGGGGAGTCTGATCAATCACCGACCCGCGAGGCCATTGCGACGCCCCAACGTAATTCACTTTGTGCCGCATTTGCGCCTGATCCAGGCGGCGCTCGGCCTCTGCTTCGTTCAATCCCAGGAGATGCGGCATCACGTAAGAGGCTTCTTTTGGTCCTTGCGAGATGAGCACGTCGACGCGCGGCGTCGCGGCGCCGGCACCGGGCTTGGGGTTCTGGAGCACGATGGCATCGGCAGGCTGGTCAGGCATGCTGACGGCCGAAACCTCGCCCACTTGCAAGCCTTGACGGAGCAACTCGACACGCGAGGCGCGAAGGGAATTGCCTTCGAGCATAGGGATCTGCAATTCGCGTTGGCCGAGACTGAGCACGACGTGAGCCTGCTGCGAAACTTTCATGAGCAAGCCGGCCGTGGGCGTCTGGCGGAGCACAACGTTAATGGGCTGATCGCTGTAAATACGGTCGGCGACACGCAGTACCAGGCCGCGCGACTCCAACATCTTGCTCGCTTCGGAGACGTTTTTGCCGACGAGATTGGGCATCGTGACTTCGCGGCCGTGAATCGCGATGCGCATCGCCGTAATCGCGCTGAGGAACGCCGCGGACGCCAGGATAAAGACCAGTAGCGTCATGCGGGTGAGCCATTCGAGGCGTTCTTTGAGAGTCATGGTCAAGACAGAAATTAGAAAATAGAAAATCGAAAATAGAAAGCTAAAAAGAAACTAGCGGCACGCATCAAATCATCCCTGGCGATTATTTCTTTGATAGCGGCGGAGCAGGATATTCCGGCAACTTGTCCTTGCTGGTGTCGGCGCGCTTGACTTCCAGCTCGTCGAAGAGCAGGGAGGGACTGATAACCGTGGTGGGTACGCCGCCTGGGCGATTGCTGACCAGCGGATCGTTG